>Ga0307379_10013539_pt1 | contig 10559 bp, 9 predicted proteins | sample UN2MG_FD_202237 | JGI IMG/M metagenome (GOLD analysis project Ga0307379, IMG submission 202237) | Soil microbial communities from Risofladan, Vaasa, Finland - UN-2 | ecosystem: Environmental > Terrestrial > Soil > Coastal area > Acid sulfate soil | place: Finland: Risofladan, Vaasa | collected... | reverse complement strand
TGGCAGCGGTCCACCGACTACGACCCGGAGCGCTCCGGGCTCTTCACCTGGGTCATGCTGGTTGCGCGCTCCCGCGCCACTGATCATCTCCGCCGCAGGCTGCCCGAACCGCACGAGCCGGCGCACGCGGCGGACATGGCTGACTCGCAGGTCGATGCTGAACCCTTCGATGAGATGATCGAGCGCTGGCGCATGGCTGAGCTGCTTCGCCGCGTGCCCGCCGGCGAGGCTCGGATGCTGAGGATGCGTTTTTACGAGGGCCTGAGTCAGCGCGAGATCGCCGAACGGACCTCGACGCCGCTCGGGACGGTCAAGATGCGCATGATCCAGGCCTTGGAGCGGATGCGGACCCTGATCCAGGAAGAAGGCGTATGAGCAACCGGATCGACATTGGTGACTACCTGCTTGGCGAGCTCTCGGGGGCCGATTTGGACGAGGCCGAGCGCCTGATGCGCGAGGATCCCAGCTTCCGCGCCCAGGTCGAGCACCTGCGCCCAGCGGTCAGCCGGCTCGAGTCCCTACCGGCCCAGGCCTGGCAGCAGCTGGAGCCCCCGCCGTTGGTTCTCGGTGACCCGCCCAGGATCGAGCCTGGCGGCGACACCGCACCCTCCCGCAAGGAGAGGGCCGGGTGGTGGCCGCAGAGCCTGACAATGCGCCCGCTCACTGCAGCGCTCGCCTCGCTGGCCCTTCTGGCGGTGGGTCTCGGAGCCGGATTGCTTCTGGAGGGCTCAAGCGACAGGCCGGAAGGCCCTGAGCAGACCTTGGCTCTTGAGCCGGTGCCGCCTCTTGGCGATGGCGCCTCGGGTTCGGCGGAGCTGATCGGCGCCGATGGCGGCGAGGCCGTGATCGATGTCTCCGGGGTCGGCGCCAACGCTCCCGGTGAGTTCTACGAACTGTGGCTGCTCAATTCTGCCGACGATCTGGTCTCCCTCGGGTCATTCAAGGTCGACGATTCCGGGGGCGCGAAGATAACCGTGCCGTTGCCCGTCGACCCGGCGAAGTTCGAGTTCGTCGATCTCTCGATCGAACGCGAAGACGGAGATGCCTCCCACTCGGGTCGTTCGGTGCTCCGCGGTCCGACCTGATCGGATGAGCGCCGCTTCCGCCTCGATTCCGGCCGATGAGGGTGGTCGGCTGCGCCGCTGGAACATCGCCGTCGGCCTGATCTTCGCGGCGCAGGCGACCCTGTTGCTGCTGATCGCCGGCGACGCTGAGCTTCCCGTCTATGCGAGCTGGATCGATGGTCCGCCCGGGGCGGCGGAGCTGATCAGGGGTGAGCCGCTGTTCTACCTTCCATTTGCTCCGGCGGTCGCCGCGTTTCTGTACCTGGCGACGATCGATCATCTCGCTGTCGCCAGTAGCCGCGTCCGGCCCTGGTATGAGTTGAACCTGGCTCGCGGCATCAACTACGCCCGTTGGTGGGAGTACTCGGTCAGCGCTTCCCTGATGGTCGTCCTGATCGCGATGCTGGCGGGGATCTGGGAGCTGACCGCGCTGCTACCGATCTTCGCGGCCAACGCCGCGATGATCCTCTTCGGCCTGCTGATGGAGCGCAGCAGCAAGCCGGGGCCGAACGTCGACTGGCTCCCGTTCTGGCTTGGGTCCGTATTCGGACTGGCGCCCTGGGGGGCGATCGGGATCCAGCTCGTCCGCGCGCAAACGGAGACGGGGAGCGTCCCCGGATTCGTCTATGGGATCTTCTTCAGCCTCCTCGTGCTGTTCTCCCTGTTCGCGGTCAACATGTGGCTCCAATACCGCCAGGTTGGCCGCTGGCGTAGCTACCTGTTCGGTGAGCGCGCCTACATCGTGCTCAGTCTGGCGGCCAAGTCGGCGCTCGCCTGGCAGGTCTACGCGGGGGCGCTCGCCGGCAGCTGACCCAGCGCCCGCTCCCGAGCGTGCCGGACGCCTCCATCGTCCGCGAAGGACCCGTAGGCCGACAGCGGCTAGCCTGAGATACTGGATTTGATAATCGGCGAGAACGCCGGGCGACCCGCATGAGGAGCAGAGCTAGATGAGCAAGTACGAAGTGATCAACCCGGCCACCGGCGAGACGGTCAGCGAGTATCCGTTGATCTCCGACGAGGACCTGTCGACCGCAGTCTCGGCAGTGGAGGCCGCCCACCGGAGCTGGTCCCAGACGACCTCGATATCGGAGCGGGCGGCGATGGTCAAGCGCGTGGCCGAGCTTCATTCCGAGCGCCGGGAGAAGCTTGCCGAGATCGCCGTGCGGGAGATGGGCAAGCCGATGGAGCAGGCCCTGGGCGAGGTCGACTTCTGCGTCGACATCTATGGCTACTACGCGGACAACGCGGAGGACTTCCTCAAGGATGAGCCGATCTCGCTGCTGGCGGGCGAGGGCACGGCGCTGATCCGGCGGACCTCGGTCGGCCCGCTGCTGGGAATCATGCCCTGGAACTTTCCCTACTACCAGGTGGCCCGGTTCGCGGGGCCGAACCTCGTCCTCGGCAACACGATCCTGCTCAAGCCGGCCCACCAGTGCCCCGAATCGGCAGCGGCGATTCAGGCGATGTTCAAGGACGCCGGCTTCCCCGGGGGCGCCTACGAGACGATCCTCGCCTCGAACGATCAGATCGCTGAAGTGATCGCCGATCCGCGTGTCCGCGGAGTCTCGCTGACCGGTTCCGAGCGAGCCGGGGCCGCGGTTGCCGAGATCGCCGGTCGCAACCTGAAGAAGGTCGTGCTGGAGCTCGGCGGGTCCGATCCGTTCGTCCTGCTCGGAGCAGAGAACCTCGACGAGGCGGTCGAGGCCGCGGCCGGCGCCCGTCTCGACAACTCCGGACAGTCCTGCAACGCCGCCAAGCGATTCATCGTCGCCGACGAGCTCTACGACGAGTTCCTCGAGAAGTTCACGGCCGCGATGACGGCTGCCGAGCCCGCCGATCCGACGTCCGATGGCGCCGAGATGGGGCCGCTCTCGTCAGCGAGCGCAGCGGAGACGCTCCAGGATCAGCTCGATCGCGCGGTCGCCCAGGGCGCCGAGGTCGTCGCCGGCGGGGAGCGCAAGGACAATTACTTCCCGGGCGCCGTGCTGACCGGGATCACCCCCGACAACGACGCCCACCACGAGGAGTTCTTCGGACCGGTCGCGAGCGTCTACCGGGTCGGCTCCGAAGAGGAGGCGGTCGAGTTGGCGAACGACACGCCGTTCGGCCTCGGCTCCTACGTCTTCAGCGACGATCCCGAGCAGGCGCTCCGGGTGGCGGACGGCCTCGATACGGGGATGGTCTTCGTCAACGGGGTGGGCGCCGACGGCGCCGAACTGCCGTTCGGCGGAGTCAAGCGATCTGGCTTCGGCAGGGAGCTTGGCCGTTACGGCATGGAAGAGTTCGTCAACAAGAAGCTGATCCGCGTTCTCAAGTAGCTCGGACGGCCGTGTCGCAGGTGAGTGAAGCGTCGTCTGTGGCGGCGCTGCCCCGACGGTCAACAATGAAGACCAGTGTCTGAGCCCCAGGCGTCACGTGAGGGGACCCAACGCCATTGGGACGAGGTCCACTCGAGCAAGGATCCCGACGAGGTCAGCTGGTACCAGCCGGAGCCGGGTCTCTCGCTCGAGTTGATCGAACGGGCCGAGCTGCCCGCCAACGCCCCGATACTCGACCTCGGCGGCGGGACCTCGAGCCTCGCTGCCCATCTGCTCGAGGGCGGACATCGGGACGTGACCGTGGCCGATATCTCCTCCGCGGCTCTCGAGCGCGCTCGCCGCGAGCTTGGTCCGCGAGCGGCCGGGCGGGTCCAGTGGCTGCAGGTCGACGTTCGCTCTGATCGCCTTCAGCGTCGTTACGCCCTCTGGCACGACCGCGCCGTGTTCCATTTCATGGTCGATGCGGCGGACCGGGACGGCTATCTCGACAATCTGCGGTCTGGCCTGCGCGCTGGGGGTCATCTCGTGCTTGCGACGTTCGGCCCCGAGGGGCCGATGAGTTGCAGCGGGCTCCCGGTTCGTCGCTACGGGGTCGAGGAGTTGCAGCGCCTTCTCGGCCCGGAGTTTCGAGTTCTCTCCTCCCAGGTCGAGGACCACTCGACGCCGGGGGGCGACGTCCAGCAGTTCCTCTATGCGCATTTCCAGCGCCTGGATTCCAGCGCCGTTGAGGGGGCGCCCGCGCTTTGACCCCTGCTGCGGTCCACCTCCGGGCGGGCCGGCCAACTCCGGCGCTATCCCCCGCAAAGCGAAGGCGGTTCTCGGGTCGCATTTGGGCTTCACCTCGACGAGCCGCTCGTAGTTTCCACCGCCTCAAACCGCATGGAAGGGTTCGTCAGGGCGCGCAGCCGCGACCGGGGGTCCCAGTAGGAATAGAGTCGGGCCGTGGACGTGGGACTCGTGATGGCGGTGGCGCTTGCCTTGGGCTTTGCGGCCACCAACGGGCTTCACGACGCGTCGAACGCGATCGCCACCCTGGTTGCGACGCGGGCCGCAACCCCCCTGCAGGCGATTCTGCTCGCCGCGGTCTTCAACCTGCTCGGGCCGCTGTTCGTCGGCACCCTTGTCGCGGACACGATCGCGGGCATCGTCACCGTGGCCCCCGGCGACGCGGTTCAGGTGATCGGGGCGGGCCTGGTGGCCGCGGTGATCTGGAACCTGCTCACCTGGCGACGCGGACTGCCGTCGAGCTCCAGCCACGCGTTGGTCGGCGGTCTCGTCGGCGCCGCCCTGGCGGAGGGCGGTCTCAACGCAGTCAACTGGGGAGGCATGGACGGGTGGCATCCGGTCGGAGTATTCGGGACCCTGTTCGCGCTCGCGATCTCACCTGTCTTGGGTGCGATCGCGGCCCTGCTCGTGATTCGCGCCCTGCGGCGGCTGGGGCGGCGGGCCACCCGGCGCTGGCAGTTGGTGACCAGCAACGGCCAGTGGGTGACCTCCGCCGCGCTCGCCTTCAGCCACGGGGCCAATGACGCCCAGAAGTCCGTCGGCGTGATCGCGGCGCTGCTGCTGGCCGAAGGGCGCATTGACAGCCTCAGCACCCCGGCGTGGGTGATTCCGGCCTGCGCGGTTGCGCTGACAGCCGGAACTGCGCTCGGGGGCTGGAGGATCATCCGGACCGTCGGCCAACGGATATACCGAATCGAATCAGTCGATGGACTCGCCAGCCAAACGGCATCGGCCGGCGTGATCCTGGGGGCGTCGCTTGCGGGCGCGCCGACGTCCACCACCCAGGTCGTCGCCTCCTCCGTCGTCGGCATCGGGGGCGGTCGTAGGCGCTGGCGCCACGTGAATTGGGTCACAGTTCGGGACATGGGCCTGGCCTGGCTGATCACCCTGCCCGCCTCGGCGCTCCTCGCCGTGGGAATCTTCGAAGGTCTGCAATGGCTCACGTGACCCCCAAGCGGTGGTTTCTGCCCGAGACGCCGGACGTGCTCAGGCTGCTGCGCGACCAGTTGGCGGTGACGATCGAGGGCGTGGATGCGTTCGTGGCGTGGGCGGCCGGGGAACCGTGCGGCGCATCCGAAGTGCGTGAGATCGAGGATCGCGGCGACGCCGCGAAGCGAGAGCTGCTCAATGCGCTTCGCGAGGCCTTCGTCACCCAGCTCGAGCCCGAGGATCTGTTCACGCTCTCCCGCGGGATCGACTGGATCCTCAACGGCATCGGCGATCTCATCAGAGAGGCAGAGGTGCTCGAATGCGGTCCCGACGCGGGCGTCGCAGAGATGGCGGGGCTCCTGGCCAAAGCCGTCCGCGATCTCGATGCGGCGATCGCGCAGCTCGGCGCTTCGGGAGACCGCGCGACGGCCGCGGCCGACGCGGCGATCGAAGCGGTCCGGAACATGCAGGGGGCCTACTACCGTGGCATGGCGGAGACGAGCGGGCTCGATGCCAGGGCCGAGCGGATCGCGCGACGCGAGCTCTACCGCCGCTGCGGGCACATCGGCGACACCGTGGTGGACGTAGCCGAGCGGGTCGTCTACGCGGTGGTCAAGGAGAGCTGACCGGGACCGAAGACCTCCCCGATGGTGATCCGCGGCCCCTCAAGCGGCATGGGCTCAGCGGTTGGCCTCTTCGTTCTCAAACCGCTCCGATCCTACCGCCGAGCAGGCCCCAGGCGGCGGGATCAGGCCCCGGGGTCTAGTGTGGCGATTATGGAGAGCCGTCCGAACACCGGCTCCGGGGTCCAGCCCTATCGGGATCGCGACGCGGCGACCGGGGCGTTCGCCGCGCATGTCAACCGCGGCAAGGCGCGGGTCCTGCAGGAGATCGGCGTCGACATCGTCATCGGCGAGCGGGAGGGCGCGCGCTTTCGCGACGCATACAACGGCCGCTGGTACTGGAACTGCCACTGCAACGGCGGTGTCTTCAACCTCGGTCACCGTCATCCGCGCGTGGTCGGCGCGATGCGCGATGCACTCGACCATCTCGACGTCGGCAACCACCACCTGATCAGCGGCTGGCGGGCCTCACTCGCCGAGCGGCTGGCCGAGACGACCGCGCAGCTGCTCCCCTATGCGGTCTTCACCCCTTCCGGCAGCGAGGCGGTCGATCTGGCGCTGCGCCTGGCTCGCGCCTGCACCGGACGCGAGCAGATCATCCCCACGGTCGGCGCCTACCACGGGCACGCGGGCCTTGGCTGGGCGGCCAGTGATCCCCGCTGGGTCGAGCCGTTTGGCTTTGAGCCACCGGGCTTCGCTCGCGTGCCCTTCAACGACGTCGAGGCGATGCGCGACAGCGTGGGCAGCCAGACCGCGGCGGTCATCCTCGAGTCGATCCCGGCCACCCTCGGCTTCCCGCCCCCCGAGCCCGGCTACATGGCCGCTGTGGCCACAGCGGCCCGCGAGCACGGCGCGCTGTTGATCATCGACGAGGTGCAGACCGGACTGGGCCGCACCGGGAGCGCCTGGTACTGGCAGCAGGAGGGGGTCGAGCCCGACATGGTGATCACCGGCAAGGGGCTCGGCGGCGGCCTTTACCCGATCAGCGCCGCACTGCTGAGCGCCGAGCTGGAGGCATTCTTCGACGAGCACCCGTTCGCCTATGTCTCGACCTTCGGCGGGGCCGAGATCGGCTGCGCCGTGGCCAGCGCGGTGCTCGACGAGGTCCTCGAGCCCGGCTTCCTCGCCCGGGTCAGGGAGCTGGGTGATCGCTTCGAGTCCGGCTTCGCGGACCTTCCTTTCGAGCTGCGCCGCCGGGGCTTGACGATGGGACTCAGGTTCGAGGGGGAGGAGGGTGGCGTGATCGCCGCCAAGCGCCTGATCGACGCGGGCGTGTTCGCGGTCTACGCGGAGCACGACCACCGGGTGACGCAGTTCAAGCCGCCGCTGATCCTCTCCGACGAGCAGGCCGACGAGATCATCGGGGACGTGCACGAGGCGCTCGCGTGAGCGGCGGTGGCCCCGACGCCGGCGGCCACCTCCCGGACGCGAAGCTGCGCGAGCTCGATCGGCTCGTCGAGCGGGCACTGAGCCGGGGCGACGAGGGCGCGCTGCCGGTCCTCGGCTACGGCGAGATCTCCCTCGTCTTGGCCTGGCCCCGGGAGAGTCCCTCATTCGCCTGCAAGCGACTGCCGGTGTTTCCCTCGCGCGAGCGTCTGGAGACCTACCGTCACGCGCTCAACGACTACATCGAGGCGCTCGGCACGGCCGGCGTCCGCGTTGTCGATACCGAGCTGCGGGCGGTCGAGCTCGAGGGCGGGGAGGTGGCGGGCTACGTGGTGCAGCCGATCCTCCCGGCGGAGCTGATAGGGCCGGCGGTGCTCGCGGGGGCGGACCCGGCTGACGGGCATCCGCTCGTCGACGCGGTGACGGAGACGGCGGCCACGGTGGTCAGCCCCCGGCTCGGGCTCGACGCGCAGCTGGCGAACTGGGCCTGGGACGACGGCGAGCTCATATACATTGACGTCTCGACGCCGCTGATCTGGTCCGCCGACGGGCGCTGCCGTCTCGACCTGAACCTGATCTCACAGGCCTTTCCCTGGGTGATGCGCGGTCCGCTGAGGCGCTTCGTCGCGCCGGGCATCCTCGACACCTACCGGGACCTGCCTAAGGTCTACTTCGATCTTTGTGGGAACCTGATCAAGGAGCGCCTGGAGCCCTGGCTGCCGATCTTCGTCGAGCAGGTCAACCGCCACCTCACCGAGCCGCTCTCGACCGCCGCCGTGCAGCACTACTACCGGTCCGACAGCCGCCTCTGGGCAGCGCTGCTGCGGATCCGGCGCCTCGATCGTGCCTGGCAGCGGCACGTCCGTCGTCGCCCCTACCCATTCCTGCTGCCGAAGGAGACGACGCGCTGACGATCAGCTGCGGATCGGATTCGCGGTCCTCCATGTGGTTGGCGCTGCTCGGAAGACGCAACTCGACGGCGGACGCCGGCCGGCTGCGATCGGATGACGTGCGCCCACCCCGGACGGTATCTTTACGCCGGTGGGAGGCGCTGGCTGATGGCTAAGTGGGGCGTGTTGGTGGTCCTCGCGGCCGCTCAGTTCCTGATGGTGCTCGACCAGGCCGTGATGAACGTCGCGATCTCACAGCTGGTCGAGGACTTCGACACGACCGTGACCACGATCCAGGCGGTGATCGCGCTCTACGCCCTCGTCATGGCCGGCTTGATGCTCACCGGCGGCAAGCTCGGTGATATGTGGGGCCGCCGACGGGTCTTCTCGATTGGCTTGGTCATCTACGGCACCGGCTCGGCGTTGACCGCCGTCTCCTGGAGCGTCCCGTCGTTGATGTTCGGCTGGTCGATCCTCGAGGGCATCGGCGCCGCCCTCGTCCTGCCGGCCCTCGTCGCGCTGGCGGCGGGCAACTACCAGGGCAAGGATCGCGCCATCGTCTACGGCGTCCTCGGCGGCGTCGCCGGAGCCGGGATTGCGGTGGGCCCGATCCTCGGCGGCTGGGCCACGACCGAGCTCACCTGGCGGGTCGTGTTCGTCGGCGAGGTCCTGGTCGCGCTCGGAATCCTGTTCGGCACGAAGTTGATCCGCGAGCCCGCACGCGAGGGACCCCGGCCGAGCCTCGATTGGGTTGGCTCGGTCCTGGCCGCGCTCGGCCTTGCACTGGTCGTCTTCGGGGTGCTGCAGGCGAGCAACTGGGGCTGGCTGAAGCCCCAGGCCTCACCCGTGGAGCCGTTCGGGCTCGCGCTCACCCCGTTCGTGATCGCCGCCGGCTTCGTCGTCCTGGCCGGGTTCCGCGCCTGGCAGCGCCGCCGCGAGCGGGTCGGGCGTGATCCGCTGGTCCATCTCGACCTGCTCCAGATCCCGATGCTTCGCGGTGGGCTTTCGATGCTGCTCGCCCAGAACCTGATCCTGATGGGCATCTTCTTCACGATTCCGCTCTACCTGCAGATCGTTCAGGGCCTCGACGCGCTCGAGACCGGAGTGCGCATGTTGCCCGCCTCCGTCGGCTTGTTCCTGGCCGCGCTGGCCGGCTCCAAGCTCGCCTCGCGCGTCGCGGCTCGGCCATTGGTCCGGCTCGGCCTCGCGATCACGTTCCTCTCGACGCTGATGCTGCTCGGGACGATCGAACCGCAGCTCGACACCGCTCCGTTTCTGACGGCGATGGGTGTGCTTGGGGTCGGGATGGGGCTCGTCATCTCCCAGCTCGGCAACGTCGTCCAATCGGCGGTCGGAGAGCGTGATCGCAGCGAGGCGGGTGGCCTTCAGAACACCGCCCAGCAGCTCGGCTCCTCGCTCGGGACGGCGCTGCTCGGTGCGGTGGTGATCACCGGCTTGATCGGGGCGTTCTCCGCCAACGTCGCGGACGACCCGCGGATCGCGGAGGACGTCAAGCAACAGGTGCAGGTGGAGATCAGCGCCGGCGCCAGCTTCGTCGCCGCCGACGATGTCAGGGCCGGTGCAACCGAGGCCGGCGTCGACGATGCGACCGCCGACGCGCTCGTGGAGGGCTACGAGGACGCGCAGCTGATCGCGCTGAAGACGGCGTTTCTGTTCGCAGCGGCAATCGTCCTTGCCTCGTTCCTGGCTACCCGCAGGCTGCCCACCCGTCGCTTTGAAGAGCTGCAGGCCGTGCCCGACCCCCCTCCGCTTGTCTCGGAGGCGCCCGCCTAGCCATAGCCATCGCGGTCGAACCGCCGCACCGGCGACCTCAGCCGCGGCGGCTGCGCCTACCATCCTCGCGGATGATCGAGTGGGCCAGCGAGAAGGACTTCCGGATCGGCGGCACGGATTTCGCCTGCTGTCCCCCCGGTCGCACCGTGGAGAGTTCGGCCGATCGCTTCATGTTGCAGAAGGCCAGCTGGGCGGTCGAGGCTTACGCCGAGCTCCTCGACCGCCTCGCGCCAAAGCGGATCCTCGAGCTTGGCGTGCTCGAGGGCGGGAGCGTTGCATTGCTCGCGCTGCTCGCGCGGCCGGAGAAGCTGGTCGCCGCCGACATCTCTCCGGGGCCGGTGCCGGCGCTCGAGGAGTTCGTCCAGCGGCGCTCGCTCGAGGACGTGGTGGCGGTGCACTTCGGCGTCGACCAGGCCGACCGTGAGGCCCTCGCCGGGATCGTCACCGCGGAGTTCGGCGATTCCCAGCTGGATCTGATCATCGATGACGCATCCCACGATCTCGACCGGAGCCGGGCCTCTTTCGATGCCCTGTTCCCGACCCTGCGGC
>Ga0307379_10013537_pt1 | contig 10560 bp, 8 predicted proteins | sample UN2MG_FD_202237 | JGI IMG/M metagenome (GOLD analysis project Ga0307379, IMG submission 202237) | Soil microbial communities from Risofladan, Vaasa, Finland - UN-2 | ecosystem: Environmental > Terrestrial > Soil > Coastal area > Acid sulfate soil | place: Finland: Risofladan, Vaasa | collected... | reverse complement strand
CTCAGCGACGCGAACGCAGCCACCCGGATGAGGGCCCCCTCTAGTTCACGGACGCTGCCGACTACGGTTGCGGCGATGTTCTGGAGCACGTCGTCCGGAGCCTTCACCCGTCGTGCTGCTGCCTTCTGACGCAGAATGGCCAGTCGCGTTTCGAGGTCGGGGCGGTCCAGATTCACCAGCAGGCCCCAACGCAGCCGGGAGACGAGCCTTTCCGAGAGTCCCGGGATATCCTGCGGCGGGCGGTCGCCCGAGACCACCACCTGACGCTTCTGACTGTGAAGCTCGTTGAAGATGTGAAAGAACTCCTCCTGCGACCCCTCCTTGTCGGCCAGAAGGTGAACGTCGTCGAGGGCCAGGAGCGACACGGTGCGATACCGCGCCCGGAAGCTCTCCAGTGCCTTTTCCTCGCGCGCCCGCACCAGTTCGATGACGAACTCCCGAGCAGGGACGTAGGCGACGCCCTCCTCGGGGTGACAGGCCATGAACCGGTGGCAGACCGCCTGGAGGAGGTGTGTCTTCCCCATTCCCACGCCGCTGTGGACGTACAGGGGGTTGTACACGGCCCCCGGACACTCGGCGACACTCCGGGCGGCGGCCTGTGCCAGACGGTTGCAGTTCCCTACGACGAACGCCTCCAACCGGTGTGACCTGTTGAGCTGGGGCCGCCGAAACGTCGGCTCCGCCGACTCCGCCGGGGCGGGCCCGGCGGCTTCGCCCGACGATGGGGCCACCTCGAACCGAACGTAAGGCTGAAAGCCGAGGACCCGTCTGACCGCCTCCTCGACGACGGCACGATAGTGGGTCTCAAGCCAGTCGGCGTAGAACCGGTTGGGAACGAGGAGCAGGACCTCCTGCTCGCCCGGGGAGGCAAAGCGGACCCTTTTGAACCAGGTGTCGTATTGCTGTTTCCGGAGGGTCTTGCGGATTTCGGCCAGGACATCCTGCCAACGGTCGTTCTTCTGGACGGTCATGGGGCTGTCCGAGCAGGCATGGGCAAGACGTATGATGTTATCACAGAAGCACTTATGCCGAGTCCAGCCGCCCGTGAGCCGGTCTCGACGGCGCTCAAAGCACGGTAGTGCATAAACTGTGGAAAGTCAAAGAAAAACGGGTAGGCCGTGACGGGAAAATGGAGCAGCAGAAGTCCTTATTTGACAAGTGATTACGACGTGACATCGGCCTCCCGGGGGGGCTGGGCGAGCGCCCCGATGGCCGGGGCGGACCCGGCCCGGGGCCGCAATCCGCGTGGTGGTTTTATGTCCTTGGAGTACAAGGACTTGCGGTTGCGAACGGCGGCCGGGTGCCTTTGCAGGGTTGCGAGGGCCTCGACCGGGGCTAAGCCAGGGAAAATCGCCCGCTGTCGGCCGCCCGGCGGGGCCCGCGATTGCCGAAAATCGTTGCATCCACTGGGGATATGTGGTACGCTCAGGGACTCTAAAGGGCGGCAACCAGCCGGTCTGGGGGCGCCCGGGCGGCCATTTCGGGTGCACTTGGGTGGGAATTCGGGTGGAATCACCGTCGGAAAGCACGCGCCGGGTGGTCTATCTCGTGCCGGGGTTGGACCACGTCTGCGTTCGTCACCGGGTGGACGTCTTCGTCGCGGCGCTGCAGGGGCAGGGCTGGGTGGTGGAGAAGTGGGTGCTGCCCAAGGGGTTCCTGAGGCGGGTGAGGCTCTTCTGGCGGGTGCGGGGGGCGGACGTCGTGGTGGTGGTCCGGAAGCTGCTGCGTCGCGGGCAGCTGAGGTTCCTGAGGTGGTGTGTCCGGAAGCTCGTATTCGATTTCGACGATGCCATCATCTACCGGGATTCGAGCCGTGCGAAGCAGGTAAGCCGTGCACGGGCGCAGCGATTCAGGCGCATCGTGCAGGCGTCCGATCGGTTGATTGCCGGGAACGCGTACCTTGCCGAACTGGCCGAGGGGTGTGGCGGACGGGTGACGGTGATCCCGACATGTGTGGACCTGGGACGTCTGAGCCCGTCGGAGACGAAGCGTGCGGGCGGCAAGGTGGTCATCGGCTGGATCGGCAGTCACAGCACGCTGATGTATCTGGAGACGCTTCGGCCGGTGCTCGGGGAACTCGCACGACGCTACGGCGAATCGGCGGTGCTGAAGGTGGTGTGTGACCGGTTCCCGAAGCACATGGGCCTGAAGGTAGAGGAGAAGCCCTGGGCGCTGAACGAGGAGCTGCGGGACCTCCGCACCTTCGACATCGGCGTGATGCCGCTGCCCGACGACGCCTGGACCCAGGGGAAGTGCGGCTTCAAGCTGCTGGAATACATGGCGGTGGGCATCCCGGTCGTCGCGTCGCCCGTGGGCGTCAACACCGAGATCGTCCGTGACGGGGAGAACGGGTTCCTGGCCGGTGACGAGGCACGGTGGACCGAGGTGCTGGCCCGGCTGATCGAGGACGTGGAGCTGAGACACCGTCTCGGGGCACAGGGGTGGGCGTCGCTGCACGGACGCTACACGGTGGCTGACTGGGCCGGTCGGTACGTCCAGGTCATCGAGGAGGTCGCCGGTCTCCGGCCGGAGGTGGCCGAGTCTTGAACCGCCCCGACCTGAGTGTCGTCGTGGTGAGCTGGAACGTCCGCGAGCTTCTGTGCGGGTGTCTCCGGTCGCTGCGGGAGACCGCAGGTGTGCTCGACGTCGAGGTCGTCGTCGTGGACAATGCCTCGAGCGACGGCAGCGCGGAGCAGGTGCGCACGGCGTTCCCGCAGGTCCAGCTGATCGCACTCGACGAGAATACGGGCTACGCGGGCGGCAACAACCGCGGCCTGGCGGCCTCACACGGACGTCACGTGCTTTCACTCAACCCCGACACCGTCGTCAGACCGGGCGCACTGGAGGCGATTGTCCGGACGCTCGACTCGGACCCGCACATCGGTGCGGTGGCCCCCAGGAACCTCCGTGAGGACGGACGCGTGCGGCCCTCGGCCAGACGCTTTCCCTCCCGCGCCGCGATGCTCTACCGGTATCTGTTCTTCCGGGGCATCCAGCCGCTCCGCGGGGCCTACCGCGCCTACCGGATGCGGGACGTCGCGTGGGATCGTGAGATGTCGGTGGACCAGCCGGCGGGTGCGGCGTTGGCGGTGAGACGGACGGTGCTGGAAGAGGTGGGCGGCTGGGACGACGGGTTCTTCATGTACTTCGAGGAGGTGGACCTGTGTCGGCGGATTCGCGACCGGGGGTACGAGATCCGTTTCACGCCGGCGGCCGAGGTCGTCCACCTCGGCGGTCGCAGCACCCGACAGATGGGCTCGGCGAGACGCCTGGCGTTTTTCCGGAGCATGTTCCGCTATTTTGACAAGCACGGGGAGTCGGCACGGACACGGCTCTTCAGGGTGGTTTTCAAGGCGGGGTACGTGGTGACGGCGATGCTTGAGTTGCCGGTGTCGTTGGTATCGGCGGCGGCGTTTGCCCTGGCGGGGCGCCCGCAGAAGGCCCGACGGGCGCTCGGCACACTCGCGCAGACGGCCGTCTTTCTCACCCGTGACGTGTGGCGTTTCCTGGCGGCGTGAAGGCCCGGGCACCGGTGGAGGGACCGTCTTGGCTGAGGTCCGTGAGGTGGACGTGAACGGCGTGCGGTGGCTCGTGCGGGAGGACCTCGCCGACTTCCTGCAGGGGTGCGGTGCCCTGGACGCCTGGAAGCTCGCCGGGCACCCCTCCGCCCGCGTCGTGGACAAGGCCCGCGGCCGGGTGATCTTCACCGTGTCGCTTCCGCGCGACGGGGACGATCCGCTTCGCCTCACCGTCACGAGGTTCGAGCGGCCGCGGCTCAGGGACCTGGTCCGGGCACTCCTGGGTGGGAGTCGTGCCCCGGGCCTGTGGCGGACCGCCGGCGTGCTCGAGTCGATCGGGATCCGCACGCCCCGGCGAGTGGCGGTCGGCGTGAGGCGGTCGGCCGGTGTGCTGCGTGACGACTGCTACATCTGTGAGACGGCCTCAGGGGTGACGGCGCTCGACGACTTCGTCGCCGGGGCGCTGGCGAAGGCGTCGCCGGCGGAACGCGGACGGATGCTCAGACGGGCGGTGCCGCTGCTGGCCGGGTTCGTCCGGCAGCTTCACGACCACGGCGTGCGTCACCGCGACCTCGACGCCCACGCGGTGGCCGTCGAGGAACAGGAGGGGGGGGCCTGGGGACTGATGCTGGTGGACCTCGAAGGCGTGCGGTGCGGCGGGGCGCTGCCGGTGGGTGCACGTCTGCGGGAGCTTGCACAGCTGGGCCGCTTCTTCTCGACCGCCGTCTCACGCACGACACGTCACCGCTTCTGGAAGACCTACGTCCGCGGCATCCCGTTCCTGGAACACCACCGGGAGGCTTACGCGCGTCTTCTGGCGGAGCAGGTCGCGCGGGTCCGGGAAGCGTCGTATCGGGCGTGGGAGAGACGGTGTCTCGGGACGAACCGGGACTTCCGGCGGTTCGACGTTCGCGGCGTGCGGGGCTGCATGGTGCGCGGGCGGATCGAGCTCTCCGACGAGGTGCTCTCACGAATACCCGAGCGGGGTCTCGTGATGCCCGACGCCGTGGTGTGGAAGGACTCGGACACGACGCAGGTGTGGGAGCAGAGGCTTGATTTCGGCACCGAGGTGCGTACGATAGTCATCAAGCGCAAGAAGCCGCGGGAGGGGATGCGGTTTGCACGGACGTTTCTGAGACGGGTGGGTGCACTTCGGGAGTGGCAGAAGGCCCACGCGATGAAGGTGCGCGGACTGCCGGTGGCCGACGTGCTGGCGGCGTTCGAGAAGCGCAGCATGGGACTGCTGTACGACACGTACCTCATCACCGAGAAGGTCGAGGGTGCCGAGAGTCTCCAGCGTTTCGTGGAGCGGGTGTTCTCGGGCGGGGTGTCGGTGCAGCGGGCGCGGCTTCGGCGACGGATGGCCCGTGCCTTGGGCACGGTCATCCGACGGGTCCACGACGCCGGTTTCTGTCACCGTGACCTGAAGCCCGACAACATCCTCGTGCGGGTGGGCGACGCTGGCCCGGACGACTTCGACTTCACCCTCATCGATTTCGAGGGTGTCTGGCGTCGAAAGGTGAGGGAACAGGACCGGGCGAGGGACATCGGACGCATCGCCGCCATGTTCGTCGAGGGCGACGCCGTCCGAACGACCGACATGATGCACTTCCTCGACGGGTACCTGAAGGGACACCCGGTGTCCCGTGAGCGCCGACGCCGGTTCTTCCTCGACGTCCAGCGTTGCGCATGGGAGAAGCGGGCCGCATGGAAAGCCAGAGGATACTTGTCGTAAAGCCGAGCTCACTCGGCGACGTCGTGCACAGCCTGCCCTTCCTGCACGTCGTGCGCCGGGGCTTTCCCGAGGCACGGATCGCGTGGGTCATCAGTCGGGCGAACGCCGACCTCCTCGAGGGACACCCCGACGTCGACGAGGTGGTCGTCTTCGAGCGGGAGCGGTGGGGGGGGATGAAGGACTGTGTGCGGAGCATGAGCGAGCTGTCCCACTTCGTCCGTCGTCTGCGACGTGGTCGGTACGACGTGGCGGTGGACCTTCAGGGGCTGTTGCGGAGCGGTCTGGTGAGCTACCTGTCGGGGGCGCCGCGGCGCGTGGGGTTCGCCGACGCCCGTGAGTTGAGTTCGATCTTCTACAACGTGCACGTGGACGTGCCGGACGTCGAGACGCACGCGGTGGACCGGTGTCTCCTGGTCGCCCGAGGACTGGGGCTCGAGTTGAACGGCCGGCCGGTGTTCGACGTGGCGATCGGGTCGGAGGCCCGGACGTTCGCCGACGATTACCTCGCCTCGGCCAATCCCGAGGGACGTCCGGTGGTGGTGACGCTGCCGTTTTCACGGTGGGCGACGAAGCGCTGGCCGGCGGCACGCTTCGCGGCACTGGCCGAGCGGGTGCAGGAGGGACTGGGGGCGGCGGTGGTCGTCCTGGGGGGCCGCGGCGACGCGGCACTCGCCCAGCGCATGCACGCCCCCATGACGAGGGCCCCGCTCGACCTCGTCGGCCGAACCACGCTCAAGCAGTCGGCCGCACTCCTGGAGCGGGCCGATGTCGTGGTCTCGGGCGACACCGGACCGATGCACCTCGCCGTGGCCCTGGGTCGGCCCGTCGTCGCACTCTACGGACCCACCAGCACCGCACGCACCGGGCCCTATGACGGGACGGCGCGGGTCCTGAGAAGCACACGGGCGTGTGCCCCGTGTCTGCGGGCCCACTGCCCCGACCCCGACTGCATGACCGATATCGCCGTCGACGACGTCCTTGACGCCGTCCGTCAGTTCCTGGAGACGTCCCGTTGAAAGAGTTCAGACGGCTGCTCCATTACGTGCTGCGGTACAAGTTCCGGGTCATCGCCGGGGTGCTGTTCGGCCTTCTGAGTGCGGCGTTGAACGTGGTGTGTCTGCCGGCACTGCAGCAGGTGTTCACGTGGCTCTTCGAGAAGGACGCCCTCGACACGTTCCGACGCTTCGCCGGCAGACTCGTCGTGCTGGGCGAGCCGGTCCGACGACTGGCCCTCTACCTCCTCGACGACGCCCTGCGGGCCCTCATCGTCATCGTCACCGTGCTGATCGTCCTGAAGGCGCTTCAGGCCGTGGCACGGGGCCTTCAGGAGTACCTCACGGGATTCGTGGCCGTCAAGAGTGCCATCGACATCTCGAACGACCTCTACAGCCGTGTGGTGGAGCTGCCGGTGGGGTTTTTCGGGGTCGCACGCGCCTCACAGACGGTCAGTCGCTTCACCAACGACATGGCCAACGTCGAGCGCGGACTCAACACCCTCTTCGGCAAGACCATCCGTGAGCCGCTGAACTTCCTGTTCGTCGTGGGCTACTGCTTCTGGAAGTCTCCGCTGCTGACGGGGTCGGCACTGCTGGTGACGCCCCTGGTGGCCGTGACGGTGGTGCTCCTGGGCCGGACGGTGAGGAAGAGCGCCAGACGTGCCCTGACGAGCCGTGCCCGTCTGGTGGGCATCCTGAGCGAGTCCCTGAACGGGATGCGCATCGTCAAGACGTTTCTCGGGGGTGACTACGAGAAGCGACGCTTCGGCGAGGAGAACCGACGGCTCTTCCGGCAGAGCCGGAAGATCGTGAAGGCCGAAGCCGCCACCGCACCCCTGGTGGAGTTCCTGTCGTTTTTCGCGGGGGCGCTGATGATCGTCGTGGCGGGGTACCTGGTGCTCGAGGGACGTCTGAGGGCGTCGGAGGTGCCCACCATGTTCATCGCGTTCACGATGGCCCTGACGCCCCTGCGCAAACTCGCCAACGTCAACAACCGCTTCCAGCTCTGCCGGTCCGCCTCCGAGCGCGTGTTCGAATACATGGACGCCGAAACCGAAAAACTCGCCCCGGCCGGGGCCGTCGAACTCCCCAAACTGGCCCATGGCATCCGCTTCGAGAACGTCGGCTTCCGGTACGACGATTCCGAACCCGTGCTCGAGGACATCGACTTCGAGGCGGCACAGGGCGAGGTCGTCGCCGTCGTCGGGGTCTCGGGCGTGGGAAAAACCACCCTCGTCAACCTGCTGCCGCGCTTCTACGAGCCCACCGCCGGACGCATCCTCTTCGACGGGACCGACATCGCGGGAGGCTCCCTCCGGTCCCTCCGTCAGCAGATCGGTCTGGTGACGCAGGACGTGCTGCTCTTCGACGACACGGTGCGGGCGAACATCGCCTACGGACGGACGGCCCCGGACGAGGAGCGGGTGCAGGCGGCCGCCCGGGCCGCTCACGTCCACGAGTTCGTCGGACGCATGCCGAAGGGGTACGACACGGTCATCGGGGAGGGCGGGGTGCTGCTGTCGCGCGGTCAGCGACAGCGGCTCGCCATCGCCCGCGCCATCTACAAGGACCCCGCCATCCTCATCCTCGACGAGGCCACCAGCTCGCTCGATTCGGAAAGTGAGCACCTCATCAAGGAGGCCTTGGACGAATTCATGGAAGGACGGACGACGTTCGTCATCGCACACCGGCTGGCGACGGTGGAGCGTGCCGACCGGATCATCGTTCTGGAGCGTGGACGCATCGAGGCGGCGGGCACCCACGCGGAACTCGTCGCCGCGAGTGGCGTCTACCGTGGGCTCTACCGACGGCAGTTCCGTGACGCCGGACCCACGGAGACCCCGGGAAGCGAGGAGGAGACACGATGAAGCACGCGGGGGTTCTTCTGGCTGCGGGTGTCCTGGCGGGCTGTGTGTTCGAGACGGGGGTCGGCCGCGGGGAACTGCCGGCGGCGCCGGCCGCCGCGACGTGGCAGATCGTCACCCTCGGCACACCGGGACGGGCGTCCGTCGGCAGGAACGGTCTCGCCGTGGACGCCTCGGGCGCCGTGCACGTCGCCTGTCGCTCGGGCGGGACACTGCTTTACGCCTGCGTGCGTGACGGCCGGTGGACCACCGAGCCGCTGGACTCGCGGTGCGGTCTGGAGCGTCGCACCGGGTTCGTCCCCGACCTCGCACTGGACGCCGACGGCCGACCGGTCATCACCTACGGCCGGCGTCCGCTCTTCGGCTCGCGGGCCGTCCGGTGTGTCCGCAAGACCCCCGACGGGAAGTGGGCGGGCGAGACGATCACCGACGACGGCAACGTGGGACGCTATACCGCCGTCGCCGTGGCCGGTGACGGGACGGTGCACGCGGCGTGGCTCGACTACAAGAAGCAGGACGACCTGTACTACGGCGTGGCCCGGGGCGGCACGTGGGAGATGACGAAGCTGGACTTTGATCCGAACGCCGGGTTCTACTGTGACATGGCCGTCGACGCCGCCGGCCGGCCGCACGTCGTCTATGCCACGGTCGAGCCCGGATACGAGGGCATCGACTTCACCACCGACGACTACGTCCCGGACGACCTGAAGTACGCCGTGTTGGACGGCGGACGCTGGACCATCGACACCGTGGACACCTACGGGAACGTGGGGTACCGGCCGTCGATCCGCCTGGACGCCGCCGGCACGCCGCACGTGAGTTACGCCGGCGAGCACCGCATCAAGGTCGCCGTCTTCGCCCACGGGGAGTGGAAGGTGAGTCTCGTCGACGATGCGGACGACGTGGGCACCTCCACCGCCCTGGCACTGGACGCCCGGGGCGGGGCGTGGGTCGCCTACGACCGCGGCCGACGGCTGTGGGTGGCGCACCGAAGCGGCGGGACGTGGACGTGCGAACGGGTCGACGCCGCCTCCGAGGTCGCACCCGACTGTGCCGTGGCCGTGGACGCTAGCGGGACCGTCCACGTCGTCTACACCGACGTGAAAACCGGCAGCCTGAAATACGCACACATGAAGCCGTAGGACGTCCGGGACAGGGGGACCGCCGCGTGTTCATGCACATGCCGACGAAGTGGGCCGTGCTGGTGTGGGTGGTGGTGGTGGCGTGTCTGGGGGCCTACTACGTGCTGGTGGCGGAGTCGGAGCGCGTGGGCGACTGGCGGGTGTATCAGGGGAGTGCCCGGTGCCTGCGGGACGCCGAGAGCCACCAGCGCTACCTGGACGTGAGCTACACGGTGAAGCACCCGTCCAAGCCGCTCTTCAGTTACGTGGCCCTTCTTGCCGGCCGCCACGCACGGAACGGGGGGGCTCTCAGACTGGATTACCAGAGTGAGTGGCCGACGACACTCCTCGTGGTGGTGCATGAACGTGACGGGTCGACGTACCAGACCCCGGTCGAGATCCTTCACCGGGAGGTGTGGACCGCGCATCTGCTCATGCCCGGTGCCTTCAAGCCGCGGGCGACTCCCGCGGGTGAAGACGAAAACGGCGTCCTCGATCTCGACCAGCTCGCCCCACGTGTCGACTTCTACGACGGCTCCGGCGTCATCGCACCGTCCACGACCTTCTCGAACCGGCTCAAGCTGACGCCGCCCGTCCTCGGACAGACGTCGGCGCCCTGAAGTGCGGAGGACGTCATGCGCGTCATCGGCATCGATCCCGGAACACTCGTGTGCGGCTGGGGCGTCATCGACGCCGAGGGGTCGAGGATGAAGGCGGTCCAGTTCGGCGCCGTGCGCGTCAAGGACGACATGACCTTCCCCGAGCGGCTCGTCCACATCCACCGCGGCCTCGCCGAAGTCATCCGCGAGCACCGGCCGGAGGCGGCCGCCGTCGAGCGGCTGTTCGTGGGCAAGAACGTGAAAAGCGCGATGCGCACCGGCGAGGGCCGGGGCATCGCCGTCCTGACCGCGGCGCTCGAGGGACTCCCCGTCCACGAATACACCCCGGCCGAAGTGAAGAAGGCCGTCGCCACGACGGGCCGTGCGCATAAGACCCAGGTGCAGGAGATGGTCCGCATCATCCTCGGGCTCGAGAAGATCCCGAAGCCCCAGGACGCCGCCGACGCACTCGCCATCGCCATCTGTCACTGCCAGCGGGTGCCGCTGAGGGGAAAGGACGGAACCTGGGTGTCGTGATGTTCCTGCGTGAGAACCTCGTCTGGATCCTCGCGGGTCTGGGCGCGGCGTAAGGTGCTGTGGCTCGTGGTCCGTCACCTGCGGGGCGGTGCGTGAAAGGAGCCTGCGATGAGCAGCGGATTCAGTTTCAGCCTGGGGTTCTGGGAGCTGGTCATTGTCGGCGCGGTGGTGGTGGGACTTGTTGCAATCT
>Ga0307379_10013536_pt1 | contig 10560 bp, 4 predicted proteins | sample UN2MG_FD_202237 | JGI IMG/M metagenome (GOLD analysis project Ga0307379, IMG submission 202237) | Soil microbial communities from Risofladan, Vaasa, Finland - UN-2 | ecosystem: Environmental > Terrestrial > Soil > Coastal area > Acid sulfate soil | place: Finland: Risofladan, Vaasa | collected... | reverse complement strand
TATGAACATCTGAGCGAGGGCGAACACAAGGTCGACAATCGCACGAATGCTCTGCCGTGCCCAACATCCAGTAGGGGCGAACCATCGTGTTCGCCCCCGCGTGCGTCACTGACGCAGGCCAAACATATGCCAGGCTGCAGCCTGTTCCTACAGTGTCTCCGCACCGTCGATGTTCGTCACGACGGCTGAGGGATCGATCCGCTTCATCAGGCCGGCCAGCACCTTGCCAGGGCCGATCTCTGCAAACTCGCGGATCCCGGTGCCGAGCAGGTATCGCATGCCGTCTTCCCACAGCACCGGATTGGTCACCTGCCGGGCGAGATGGTCGCGGATTTGCCCGGGGCTCTGGACGGGCTTGCCCGTAACGTTCGACACCACGGTGAACCGCGGCTCCCGGATTTCCACCGACTCCAGCCGCTGTGCCAGTTTCAGCCGGGCCGGCTCCATCAGAGGCGAATGGAACGCGCCCGCCACGTTCAGCTTGATTGCCATCTTCGCGCCGAGCTGCCTGGCGATCTCGCAGGCCTTGTCCACCGCGGCAATCTCGCCGCTGATCACGATCTGCCCGGGGCAGTTGATGTTTGCGATGGCCACGGTGCCGGCCGCGGAGGCGTCGGCCGCGGCCCGTTCGACGCTCGCCCTGTCGAGTGCGATGATCGATGCCATCGTGCCGGGCCGCTCGTCGCATGCTTCCTGCATCCAACGGCCACGGTCGTGCACCAGCGGCACCGCCAGGTCGAAATCGATGGCGCCGGCGCTCACGAGGGCGGTATATTCGCCCAGGCTCAAGCCGGCGGATGCCGTGCAGGGCGGGTTGCCCATTGCCGCCAGCGCCGCCATCGAGCAGGCCAGGATCGCCGGCTGGCTGATGTCGGTCTTCGTCAGCTCCTCGGCCGGGCCGTCGAAGCAGATTCTGGCGAGATCGAATCCGAGCAGCCTGTTGGCGCGCTCGAATATGGCTCGTGCGGCCGGGAAGCGCTCGCAGAGGCTCTTGCCCATTCCAACGTATTGTGCCCCCTGGCCGGGGAAGAGGAATCCATTCATGCGTTGCTCAGTTGACGAGTTAGATGGTTGATCAGTTGGCCCGGCACAGGCCCGCTACCATTCGATCAATGCCGAAGCCCACGTGAGGCCGGCTCCGAACGCGACGAGGATGACGACGTCGCCCTTCTTCAGCTTGCCCGCCTTCACCGCTTCATCCAGGGCGATCGGGATGGACGCCGACGACGTGTTGCCGTATTTCTGGATGTTCACTTCCACCTTGTCCATGGGCAGTCCGAACTTTTCGGCGGCCGCCGCGAGGATGCGCAGGTTCACCTGGTGCGGCACGATCAGCGAGATGTCGTCGGCCGTGTAGCCCCGGGCGTCGAGTGCGTCCTGGATGCATTCCTGCATCTTGCGGACGGCGAACGAGAAGACTTCCCTGCCGCGGATTTCCATGTAATGGAGCTTCTTGCGAACGGTCTCCTTGGTGGCAGGCATTCGCGATCCGCCGGCGGGCAGCCTCATGATGTTGCCCCCGGAGCCGTCCGAGCCGAGCTTGGTGTACGCGACGACGTGCTTGTTCGCAGGCCCCAGCACCACCGCCCCGGCTCCGTCGCCGAAGAGGATGCAGCTCGACCTGTCTTCGTAGTTGGTGATCTTGGTGAGCGTTTCGGCGCCGATCACGAGGGCATACTTGATCGCTCCAGACGCGATCATCGCCGACGCGGTGGATATCCCGTAGACGAACCCGGAGCACGCCGCCGACAGGTCGAAGGCTCCTGCGTTCTTCGCCCCGATGGCGTTCTGCACGAGGCAGGCGGTCGCCGGGAAAAACATGTCGGGCGTGATTGTGGTAACCACCACCAGGTCGAGTTTTTCCGGCTTGATCCGGGCATTCCGGAGGGCGCGCAGCCCCGCTTCGATCGCCAGGTCCGACGTGGCAACCTCCGGCTCAACCATCCTCCGCTCCGATATGCCTGTGCGGGTCACGATCCAGTCGTCGCTGGTCTCAACCATCTTCTCGAGATCGTGATTGGAGAGTATCTTGTCGGGAAGGAAGGATGCGGTCCCAAGAACTCCCGGTCGAATGATAGCAGTCAAGAGCTAACACCACCCGAAAACGTGTTGCAGAAACAAAGGCGCGCGGAAAGCCTGCCCGGGCAGACCGCTTAGAACCCGCCTCGTCTCATCGCTGCTTCCACCTCATCGATGATCTTCGTGTTGAGGTTCATCTCGGCGAGGCGAGAAGCTACCTTGATACCGTTGAAAACGGCGCGGGCATTGGAGGCGCCGTGGGAAATGATGGTAATGCCGTTGACGCCCAACAGAGGCGCGCCTCCGTACTCCGAGCAGTCCATCCTGCCCTTGATGGCCCTGAAGGCGGTCTTGCACAGGGCTGCCCCGATGCGGCGGCGGATCGTCTTGCGAAGCTCGGTACCGAGCAGGTGGATCACCGCTTCCGCCAGCCCTTCGCTCGCCTTCAGGATCGAGTTGCCCACGAATCCATCGCACACCACGATGTCGCACGTCCCCTCGAAGATGTCGCGTCCTTCAACGTTGCCGCAGAAGTTCAGCGGCGATTCCTTCAGCAGTGCGTAGGTCTGCTTGGCGAGCACGGTGCCCTTCGCGTCTTCCTCGCCTACGTTCAGCAGGCCAACCCGGGGGGATTGGACATCAAACGCGATTCGGGAGTAGATGGCGGCCATGAGGCCGTACTGGAGGAGGTGGGCGGGCGTGGTGGCCATGTTGGCGCCGGCGTCGATCAGCACGCACACGCCATCGTTGCGCGTGGGCATGGGAGCCGCAATACCGGCCTTGCGGACACCCGGCAGCATCCCGTACATGATGGTTGATGCCGCCACCGCCGCACCGGTGCTGCCGGCAGACACCAGGGCGTCGGCCTGGCCGTCCTTTACCAGCTCGGCGGCCACGCGAATCGATGACCGCCGCTTGCGCCGCATTGCTTCCACCGGGTGTTCGTGCATCCCCACCACGTCAGGAGCGTGCACGATCTCGATACCCGTGCCGCGATAGCCGAAGACGGCAAACTGTTCCCTGATCTGCTTCTCGTCGCCCACCAGGATCACGTGGTGCGACTTGAAGTAGCGAGCAGCGAGCAGTGCTGCCTCTACAACGACCGACGGGGCGGAATCGCCACCCATGGCGTCTGCCGCGATCCGCATTGCGGTGCTACTCCTCGGTTTTGACCACTTCCTTGCCCGCGTAGTAGCCGCAATTGGGGCAAACAGTGTGCGGGCGCTTCACCTCACCGCAGTTCTTGCAGGTCGGAAGCGAGGGAGCGGCGAGGAAATCGTGGGAACGCCGCTTATTCGTTCGTGCGTTCGAGTGTCGCCGTTTCGGATTAGGCATTCCTTCAGTCTCCAATGGCTCCGGCCGTGCCGGCATTCGCGCGCCGCACTAGCACACCGGTGCCTCTGTGCCTGATGTGGATGGCAAAATATACATTCTACGCAATATGCCGCCGGAAGTCAAGCGAAAATTGCCGCCGGTGCAGGACACCCCGGCAACCCGTCATACTACACCTTGGTGTGTCAACAGGGGATTCCACAAGCTATTGGTGCCAGATTGCCTTGCGGGCTTGTGCTGCCCGCCATCTTCCTCTTTTTCGCCAAACCGGAACGCCGGTCTCGTCCACACTGCGACGCCGCTGCTGAGCGATTGCCTCCTGCTAATATCGGCACGGACGGAAGTCGGTGAATGGAGGGATGCCGATCCGAGCGGGCCGCGTGGACGAGGTGGAACCCGATGAATTCAATGGACCCGGCGGATCGTTCTCCTCGGCCCCGGGCCTCAGGCCAAGTCCGAACCAGACTGCCACGGCAGGCCATCTGTTCCAGCACCATGAATTCTGTAGTCTTGAAGTTGTCACTTGTGACGGTATAATTAGATAGGGAAGACGCGGCATCACGGCTGGTGCACATCGATCTTACAGACGGGAAAGAAGAGCAGCTCGTGAGCCCTGCCTCCCGGCGTACACAGGAATTGTGTTTGGCGGGTCGTCTGGACAAAGGAGTGGGTACATGAGCATGCTCAGGTCGTTGGGAATCGCGTTTCTGGTGGGGATGTGTCTTCAGTACGCTTGCACGGGAAGCAGTGCGGAGCCGACGACGATCGTACTGCTCAATATGGACGATCAGCCGCCCGGGTGGACTGAAAGCCCCAGCGGTGCATGGGAGTGGGGCACGCCATCGGGCACGTGCGGCGATCCATCCGCCGGGCACACCGGCACCAAGGTCGCCGGCTACGCCCTCACGGGTTGCTACGAAAACAGCCTCTCCTCCCGGAATCTCTCCATTGGACCATTCGATTGCTCCCGGTACGCAAACGTGAAAGTGAAGTTCTGGCGCTGGCTGCGAGTGGCCAGGGCTTACTACGATCATGCCGGGTTCCAAGTCTCAAACAACAACTCCACCTGGGTCTCGGTCTGGGAGAATCCATTGGACGTGGACGTGCTGGACGCCGCCTGGACTCTCTGCGAGTACGACATTACCGCGACTGCAGCCGGCAAGGCAACCGTGTACCTGCGGTGGGTGATGGGGCCGACCGACAGCGTGGACTCATACGGCGGCTGGAACCTGGACGACGTCGAGTTGACAAACGAGCCTCCTCCCCCCTACTTGCACCATTTCGAGTGCAGCGCCGTTTCCTCGCCTCGGTATGCGGGTGTTCCATTCCCCATGACCATCACCGCCAGGCTGTCGAATGGCGAGACCATGACCGATTTCAACGAATGCCTCGAGATATCGCAATCGCTGCCCGTCAGCAAGATCATCATGTACGAGCGCAAGGTGAACAGCCAGCATTTTGCCGCGGCGCTGGCCGAACTGGGCCTTGTGGCCGAGGACTGTGCGACGGCCAGCGACTTCTACACGGCTCTCGCCGCTGCCAATCCGGCCGATACACTTGCGATACTCAACTGCTCTTCGGCATCAATCACCCCTGATACGCTGATCACATTCATTGCTGCCGGCGGGCGCGTCATTTTTTCATGGTGGGACCTCGACACAGAGCCTGGTCTCACTGCCTCGTTCGAGGCCCAGGTGGCTGCGGATAACAGAAGCCCGGTGCCCCTCTACGACTGGGGAGGTTCTCCCTTCTTCGACGGCTTGACCAGTCCCTTGCCGTTCTCTGACACCTGGCCCGACAACGGCGACTACCTCACCCCCATCGGCGGAGCCTTCGCCGTGGCAGGGTTCGTATCCGCACAAACATCCGGTCACGCCGCCATCGTCATCGGCAACTCCGGCCGCACTGTCCTCAACGGTTTCCTCTTTGATGACGTCACACAAGCAACCGACGCGATCCGCCTGGCGAAGAACGAAATAGCCTTCCTCGCGACGACCACCGCCGTAACCGTTTCACCCGCGACCGTTTGCCTTGTCAATGGCGTCTGGCAGGGAACCTTTACCGTCAACGAGCCCGCTGAGGCCTTCCGCATCCGCGTAGCCGACACATCAGGCCACAGGGGCGACACAGACGCATTCGACGTGCTGCCGCCTCCGCCGGTGACGGTGACCCTCCCAGCGAGCACCGCTGAAAACGCCGGCACGCTGGCTGGCCAGGGCAGCGTGACCATTCCCGTGGCCCTGGGCGCCGATCTCACCGTGCAACTGAGCTCCAGCGACACAGCCGAGCTTACCGTGCCGGACAGCGTAGTCATTTCCGCCGGCGCCATGTCCGTCGCGTTCGACATCACCATCGTCAACGACGCGTTGCTCGACGGCACCCGCAGCGTGACCATCACGCCATCGGCCGAGGCCCATACGCCCGTAGCCGCCAGCATCATCGTGCACGACGACGAAACCGCCGTCCTGGGGTTGATCCTTCCCGCGGAAGCCGCCGAGAAAGCTGGGACACTCGCCGGCCAGGGCAAACTGACCGTGAGCTCCGCGCCTGACATAGACCTGATCGTGTTCCTCACTTCCAGCGACTCAACGGAAGTGGCCGTCCCGGCGAGCGTTGCAGTGCCCGCCGGGGGAACAGAGGCAACCTTCGACCTGAGCATAATCGACGACCAGTTGATCGATGGCTCCCAGTCTGCAACAATCACGGCGCACGTTGAGAACTGGACCGATGGCTCGTGCGCGATAACGGTGCTGGACGATGAAAGCCTCGCCCTGACCGTCACGCTGCCGGACGGTGTCTGGGAAGGCGAATCGAAGGCCGGCACCGTCGGCGTCAACGGCATCACGCTCAGCGACCTGCTCGTATCGCTCACCACGGATACCCCGGGCGAGCTGACCGTGCCGGAAACCATCACGATACCTTCCGGCCAGCAGTCCGTTGACTTCACGGTCACAACCCAGGCCGACGACGTGTGCGATGGGGGCAAGACGGTATCGGTTACGGCATCGTTGGGCGACAACCAGGCTTCCGCCAGCACGCGGGTGCTCGACTCCAATGTCCACTATTTCATGTTCGGTGGCATCCTCTCACCCAGGACGGCCGGCGTGCCGTTTTCGATAACCGTGAGCGCGGTCAACATCGACGGCCTGACCATTACGCCGTACGTGGGCGCGGCGAGCCTGAAGGCTGATGCCGACCAGGGGGCGCTGTCGATCCAGCCCCAGCAGACCGGCCCATTCAGCAGCGGGCAGTGGACCGGCACCATAACGATCGCCGCCGTCGCATCCAACGCCAGGCTCACTGCATCCTCCCCATCGGATCCATCCATCACGGGCACCAGCACCGCCTTCGACCTGGAACCCGGCCCCCTCCACCATTTCACATGGGATGCCGTGCCTTCCCCGCAGGTGGCGGACGAACCATTCCACGCATCGCTCACCGCGCAGGACGCCAACGGATTCACCGTGACCGGTTTCAACGAAACAGTCGCCATCTCAGGCGCCAAGGGGTCGGAATCCACAGAGGTCGTTATCGGCACCGGCACGAGCACCTACTACTACCCGCTGCCGTTGTCCTACAACCGCTCCCGCACGCAGGTGATCTACCTTGCCAGCGAGATCGGCGGGCCTCGCCTCCTCTCCGGCCTGTCGCTGATGCTCGACTCCGTACCCACGCAAACGATCAACCAGTGGACCATACGGATGAAACACACTGCGCTGGCCAGCTACTCCAGCCCGGCATCGTGGGAAGGCAGCGGCTGGACGGTTGTCTACCAGGCGAACGAAACCATCACATCATCAGGGTGGGTGAGCTTTCCTTTCACCACGCCGTTCGTCTATGACGGCATCCAGAACCTGATGATCGACTTCAGTTTCAACAATTCATCCACCACATCCAACGTCTACTGCGGCAGGACGACGACAAGCGATTACCGTCTGCTATACTACAGGACGTCCACCTCGACGTACGGCGATCCGCTTCTGTGGTCGGGGACGAGTTCGCCCACTCCGAGCCGCGTGCCATACCAGTTGAATATCAAGCTCAATTGCCTCACGCTGCCGGCGTCACCGTTGAGCGTGACGTTCAGCGCGGGCAGATGGAGCGGAGACGCGACGGTGCTGGAAGCAGCGGAAAATGCCTTCCTGACCGCCATTCATCAAAGCGGCGCACAGGGCCGCACGAATTATTTCGACGTGCTCCCCCCGCGCCAGGCCCCGCCGGTGATGAACGCGGAACCGGCCGAAACTCAAGGCGCCTGCAACACCGTTGCTTGGAGCGCCGTGCCAAATGCACATGATTACCTTGTCGAATACGACGACGATCCATCCTTCCCCACACCCGACGGCAGCAGCGGGTGGGTGGCGGCCCTCGAACACCAGTTTTGCGGGCTGACGGACGGCACCACCTACTACTACCGCGCGAAGTGCAGGCGGCTGAGCCACGGGCGCGAACGCTTGTGGAGCCAAACATCCCAGGTGGAGTTCAACGCCGGCTCTCTGACTGGAGTGATGGCCGTCTCCCCCGGCGACGTTGTGCTCATGCAGGGCACGCAGCAAGTCACCGACACTCTCGGCGGCACCACCAGCTCGTCAAGCGGCGGAACCAGGGCAAGGTTCAACGCCTTCCAATGCCAGGCATCCAGAATCCTCACGAACATCGAGGTTTACCTCGACCTGCCGTCCAGCATCCCTCTGCAGTACCTCGTCTACGAGTGCGATGCAGCCTCCGGCGATTACGCCTGCATCAGCCGTACACTTGTCAGCGGGCAGACTGGAACCGGTATCGGCTTCTATTCGTCCGGGCCGGTGGCCGTGCCACTGACTGCGGGCAAGTACTACCTGATCGGTGCGGCGTGGAACGACTCGATCACCTATTACTACAAGACATCAGGCCACCCGACATCGACGGCGTTCGGCTCATCTTCCGGCAACCTCCTTTACAACGACGGCTACCCGCCACCCGATACGATCCACTACTCCCTGGCGGGCAGCAACGTCTACCACTTCCGGCTCACCACCGTCCTGTCCACCAGCAGCGGACCGGGCACCGGCAGCGTGGTGTCGCCGCCGATCAATCGCGCGCAACTCGAGTGCTGGGACACGCTGACGTACGGCGCAACGGTCCCCGCCGGCACCACGCTCACGGTGGACGTTCTTGACGCATCCGGCCAGGTTCTGGCCGCCAGTGTGCCATCCGGGAGCAGTCTCTCCACCCTGGGCATCACGCAAACGGCCATCAAGTTGCGCGCCGACATGGCGTCGACCAGCACGGACGTGACGCCGGTCCTGCACGATTGGTGCGTGACGTGGCGGGAGACTTCCGACACTGCGGTGGAAAGCAGTTGGTCCGAAGCCGTCTTCTCGCAGCAGGAGGTGATGCATGTGCTGTCGGTCTCATCCGATCCCCCGGCAGCGGTAGCCATACAAGGTGACAAGCCGGGCACCGCGCCCTACACCGCCCTCTGCGATCACGGCCAGGACGTGCGTCTGACCGCCCCGCAGCGTTGCGTGCTGGGCGAGCGCGTGTACGAATTCGCACACTGGACCGTCGACGGCACACCGGCCCAGGAGAACGTGCCGGGGCTGACCATCAGGATGGACAATGACCTCGGGGTTACGGCCGTCTATACGATCGTGCCGCGGCAGCTCATCATCGAAGGCCCAACCGAGCGAGGCGAGGGACCCCTCCTTCTCGAAAACGGCGTCATTCGCTTCGACTTCTACGCCCGCGGCATCGTCGACTTTGCAGGCGTCCAGGCCGTCCTGAGCACACTGGGGCCGCAAGGTACGTCCGCGGGAACCTTCCAGATCAGCGTGGCCGGGGGAAACCCGCCCTCCGATGCGCAGGCGATTGTCTGCAACAGCGCACTCTTCGGCCCACTCTACCCGGTGTTCGTCAGCCAGCCCCTCATGCCCTTCTACCGACAGCTTGCCGGCTTTGTTCTGCTCAGCGCAGGCTCCGATCTGCCGGAGAAGACCTGGTTGATGTCCGTCACCTATGATTACACCGTGCCAGTGCGGTATGCCGGCACATTCACCTTCGGGGTCAACACGCAGAACACACTGCTAGCCTCGGACAACGGAGTCGTGCCATTTGATGCCGTGCCCGGCCACGCCGAATTCGCCAAGTGGCCGATCCCCGGCGACGCCAATTGCGATTGCACCGTGAACATCCTCGACCTCATAGATGTTCGAAAGAAGCTGGGCCAGCCAGTCGACAGCGGCGACAACTGGAAGGCCGACCTGAACAATGACGGCATGATCAATCTGCTCGACTTGATCGTGATCCGCAGCAAGTTGGCCAGCCGGTGCGATGCCCCTCTTACGGCGCGCGACTGCGGCACTGCACATATCCTTCAGGATATCTGGACCGACCGTGCCGAGATTGTCATCACGCTCGGTCCCCTCGCGCTCGGCGACGATCCTCCGGACGTCGTCACGGTCTTCCTTAACGGCGAGACCAGGCTAGCGGACTTCCCCCTCGGAACTACTTCGATTCCCGTCAGGCTGGACTCCGGCAGGAATTGTCTGACGATAAAGGCAGTATCGGGCGGATCCGACGGGCGGGCGGACCTGCTGGTCGTCTTCGGCAACGCCATCGCCGGAGAACAGGTGCAGATGATCTCGATTCAGCCGGGAAGCGAGGCAAACTGCTCAGTGAGCAGATGACCGCAGGTAGGGCCAGGCCGCCCGCCCGCGATCTTTGCAGGCGGGTGTTGCCTGCCCGGGCGTGAATTGGCCCGCAATGCAATGGCAGGCATGCGACCGTTGCGGTCGCCCGCACCAGTGTCTTGAACAGGCAATGGGCAGCCTGCCCCTGCGGAGCCAAGGACGTTTGCCGGATTGGACTTCCGACCCTGCCGCCTGTAGCCTGTGCACCTGCACCTGCTACCTGTGCACATGTAGCCTGCTGAACTTGGGCTGTCATTCCCGATTCGCGCCGTCACTGGGTCTGTAATTTCCCTGTTGTATCTGAGCATGTAGGGGCGGACGGCGTCCGCCCAGGGCACACACCGTGTGCCCCTGCCCCAGCGGCATACAACAATCTGATTACAGACCCCCGTCACTCCGCCATCCGAATTCCGTTTGCCCTTCCCGTGCGCTTGTGTATCATTGTACGGTATGGCGCAGAAGATCCGCGTAGCCGAGATCGTGGAGAGCACGGTCGGCGGCATTCGCGAGCACATCAGGCAGATCGTCAGTCACGTGG
>Ga0307379_10013535_pt1 | contig 10560 bp, 12 predicted proteins | sample UN2MG_FD_202237 | JGI IMG/M metagenome (GOLD analysis project Ga0307379, IMG submission 202237) | Soil microbial communities from Risofladan, Vaasa, Finland - UN-2 | ecosystem: Environmental > Terrestrial > Soil > Coastal area > Acid sulfate soil | place: Finland: Risofladan, Vaasa | collected... | reverse complement strand
ACTTTCCGGCCGCACCGGGCGATATGGAGGCTTCAAGGGAGCGGGTCGCCGAAGCCCAGGGCGCTGTAGCGCCTGACCGTATCAATCCGGGAGATTATAGCGGCCGAATCGTGGCCACCGGCAGCTCAACTGTTTATCCTATAACCGCCGCGATCGCCGAGGGATTCAAAGCGGAAGGATTCCAGGACACGATTGAGGTCGTGAGTACCGGCACCAGTGGTGGCTTCAATTTATTCTGTGTCGAAGGAGCGACTGGGATCGATATTATCAATGCCAGCCGCCCCATTAGCCAGCTAGAAAGCGAAGCTTGTAAAGCCAATGACAGGCAGCTTATCGAGATCCCCATCGGCATGGATGCCCTGGCCATTGTCGTCAACAGCAATAACAACTTTGTGACTGAAATCAGCCGCGAGGAATTGAGCCAGCTGTTCACCAGCGCCACATCTTGGGCTGATGTTAATCCCGATTGGCCAAAGGCCGGGATCCTGCGCTACATTCCCGGCCAATTCAACGGTACCCTGGACTTTTTCATTGACGAAGTTTTTATCGCCGAACTAAAAGATCTGCCCTATGAATCGTTGGTGGACATTTTATCAGCCAATATTTCTACTGGTCTCGGGCGGCGCTTTGAACAAGAGCAACTCTTCTTCGAAGAACGCCTCGTATTCGAGGATCCTGTGATATTTAATGAATTATGCGCCGGCGAAGATCCACCCGAAGCGTGCCTGCTTCCGGCCCGTGACACCGAGAATGTGCTGCAGCTCGTCCGGGAGCGCGTTGTCGTGCCTGTGGTGGTAGAGAGCTGGTTTCTTATCGATTCGATCTTGAACCGTTCGGAGATCATCCTGGAGGCCCAGGCAAAATATCCCGGATCCGAGGTTGAGTTTTATAAGTGGATAACGCCAGAGTTTCTCAAAAGTCCGCAATCTAGCCAGCCCGAGTTGGCCGGGGTGCGTACGGCGATCCTGGGCACCCTCTGGGTTATCCTTATCACCATCGCCTTCGCCTTTCCGGTTGGTGTTGGGGCGGCGATATACCTGGAAGAATACGCAAATGGCGAGAAATGGTACAACCAGATCATCCAAACCAACATCAATAATTTGGCCGGCGTCCCATCGATCATTTACGGTATGTTGGGCCTGGCTGTCTTCGTCAGGGCCCTGGAGCCGATCACCAGTGGGGCCATCTTTGGGCTGGTGGATGATGCCACCACGGCCAATGGGCGAACTATCCTCTCGGCCGGCCTGACCCTGGGGCTGCTTATCCTGCCCATCGTGATCATTAGCGCCCAGGAAGCCGTTCGGGCCGTTCCCAACTCGCTGCGCCAGGCTAGCTATGGCCTGGGAGCGACGCGCTGGCAGACCATCTGGCACCACGTTTTACCCAATGCCTTGCCGGGCATCCTGACCGGCGCCATCATCTCCATGTCCCGGGCGATCGGTGAAACAGCGCCGCTGGTCGTTATCGGGGCCTCCACCTTTATTACCGCCGATCCCACGGGACCTTTCTCAAAGTTTACCGTCCTGCCAATCCAGATCTTTCAATGGACAACTCGTCCGCAGGGCGCCTTCCACAATATCGCTGCGGCAGCGATTATTGCCCTTTTGATTCTGCTGTTGATCTTGAACGCAACGGCTGTGATCATCCGTAACCGAACCAGCAAGAGAATGGTTTAAGCTAATGACCGAACAATCCTTATCAGAAAATGGTAAATTTGCCATAGAAACTCGAAGCATGAATGTATACTATGGAAGCTTTCGGGCTGTTGAGAACATCGATGTAAAAATCAAGCCCCGCCAGATCACGGCGCTCATCGGGCCGTCCGGTTGTGGCAAAAGTACCGTTCTGCGGGCCTTCAATCGCATGAATGATCTCATCAGCACCTCTCGCCTGGAAGGGGAAGTCCTTTTCCACGGCCAGAACATCTATGCCCCTGACGTCGATCCCGTCGAGGTCAGGCGACGCATCGGCATAGTCTTTCAGAAACCAAACCCTTTCCCCAAGAGCATTTACGACAACACCGCCTGGGGGGCCAAGATCAATGGCTTTAAAGGGGACATGGATGCCCTGGTGGAGCGTTCGTTGCGCCAGGCCGCCCTTTGGGACGAAGTAAGGGATAAGCTGGATCAGAGTGGCCTTTCTTTATCCGGTGGGCAACAACAGCGTCTGTGCATAGCCCGTACTATCGCCGTCAAGCCGGAGATCATCCTCATGGACGAGCCGGCTTCAGCCCTGGACCCCATCGCCACGCTGCGAATTGAAGAGCTTATTCAGGAATTGAAACGGGATTAAACGATTATCATTGTAACCCATAACATGCAGCAAGCTGCCCGCGCCTCAGATTACACGGCCTTCTTCAGTATGAATAAAGAGCGCGCCGGTTATCTGGTTGAGTATGATCAAACCAACGATCTTTTCACCAATCCTAAAAATGAACTAACAGAACAGTACATAACCGGCCGCTTTGGCTAATTTAGCTGTGATCGCTGCAGGCTGGTTCGGGCGAAAAGTGCCTCGCGCTGAATCCGGGACCAGGACAGGCGGGATCGACCAGACTGCGAAAAAAGAGACCAGGTAATGATGATACGAGGAACATTCGAACGAGAACTGCAAGATTTACAGAACCGCTTGTTGGCCTTGGGTAGCGAGGTGGGGGATAACGTGGTCGGCGCCGTCAACGTTTTGAAACATCGTGATCCCATCGGCGCCCAGCATCTGATCACGGCCGACGAGGAAGTCAATCGCAAACGCATCAAGATTATGAGCGATGCTTTAGTCCTTATCGCCACCCAGCAACCCATGGCCGGTGACATGCGCCTTATCGCCAGTATCATTGAAATCACCGGCGAACTGGAACGGATCAATGATTACGCCAAGGGTATCGCTAAAAACAGCCTAGAGATTGGTTCAGCTTCCATGCCCAATGTCCTGGGGGATATGCCTGAAATGGCCGCCAAGACGCGGACCATGTTGCGCCGGGCTCTTGAGGCGTCTAGCCAGCGTGATGTCGATCTGGCCCGGACGATCCCGGAAGACGACGATGAGATTGGCGCCCTGTTTAATAAGACCTATCGGGGGATGTTGGCCTATGTGGCGAAAAATCCGGTAGAGTACCAAACCATTAACTACCTGGAGTGGGCCTTGCACAACCTCGAACGGGCGGCCGACCGGGTAACCAATATCTGCGAGTGGGTTGTTTATATGGTCACCGGCGAATACATTGAGATGGACTCTGAGTGCGAAGCCCCGCCGGCAACCAGATGAAATAGAACCAGTCAAAGCGGCTCTTTTTCGCCATTGAACCTTTAACCTGGCGCCGGGACGGCCGGTGCTTCGTATCCTGACCGGCGGCGAACCCGGCGCCAATAGAACCATAGGCCAAGGGGCCCGGTCAATAGGGTTAGTAACAACCAACCAGGCAGCGATCCCCGGCTGGCTGGCTCACTGCGGAAAAAGTGGGCAAGGAGTAGGATGACCGAGCCGGTCACCAAACCAATCCAGGCCAACAACAAGCCGTTGATCAGCGGCGCCCGCCGGTAATGTTCGGGGATCAGCCAGACCCCCTTCATGACCAGCGCGTATTCAGGTAAGGGGCTGAGCCCGCCCTCGGGATACGGCCGAAGGTCTTCGGTGAATTGCGGGATGGCCAGGCTGTAACTATCCGGCCCGTAATCAGTAAATACAAAAGTTGAGAGTCCATTGGGGGCCAGAAACAGGGTATTACCCCCCACCCCGACATGAAGGGCACCTGGAAATAGCGGCCGCTATCCTGGAACGGTTGGGCGATTTTGGCCGCATCGTCCATGGTAGGGTAAGCGCCCACGCCCATAAAGGGGATACCGGGGCTACCGTCGGTTTCGCGAGTGTGGATCATCGGCAGAACGACCTGTTCGTCGGCGCGGAATGTCATGTGGTGTAAAGCACTTATCACCTTACTTCTGAAACCATAGCCGGCCGTTTCCGTATTGTTATTTGTAGAATTTAGTTATCAAAACATAAAAACAACGAATTGGAGAAGTCACAAATGGCGAATCAACATCGTTTAGAAAGACAAGATGGCATGGTGTCCGGGGTATGTGGCGGGATCGCCGCCTATCTAGGTTGGGACCCAATTATCATCCGGCTGATCTTCCTTGTCCTGATGCTACCGGGTGGCTTGCCGGGCCTGCTCCCTTACATCATTCTGTGGATCATCATGCCCAAACAGCGCGCTTACGCTTAGTTATTCGCGAAATAGGCGCCACACTTCTGAGGTGCGGCGCCCATGGAAAGAGTGCCGGCCGATGACCTCTGGCCGGCCAACTTCGGCCACTAGAAGAATAGCAACAACCCGATCGCATAGGGCAGCAGGGCGAACAGAGCCAATGCAGGATGGCCGCGACGGTTTGTGTTCCGGCTATCCCAGCTAAAAAGATAGATTGCCAGGCCAAAGGCCAGCACGCCACTAATAAGCAGCAGGATGAGGGAGCCGGTGGCATTAAAATCAGCCGCCTGGCCCATGGCCAATCCTTTGAAGGCATTCATGGCCTGGGTGGCGGGTAGCAGTTGGGAAATCTTTGCCGCGGCGTCTGGTAACAGGCTGTAGGGCAACATCAGCCCACCCAGCAGCATCGAGGGAATGAAGATGAGCTGAGAGTACAGCACCGTCGTGCGCGAATTAGGCGAGATGACGCCAATTAGCACCCCAAGACCGGCGCAGGCGAAGGACAGGGCCAGCATAACCCCGATGAAGCCAAGCCAATTCGTAGGCACTCGAGCATCAAAAAGCAACGGCGCGGTTATGACGATAATGGCGCTGACCAGCAGCAGGTGTAGCATGGTCGTCTGCGCCGGGATGAACAATATCGAAGTTACAGGCACGCCATTGATCTTGTAGCTACGGAAGATGCCGTTCTCGCGGGCGTTGACCAGCGGATCAGGCAGGCCCAGCAGAGTGGCAGCCAGGATGGCGAAGACGACCATGGCCGGGATGAGGATCTCTTGAAAGGCAGGATCGATCGCCGGGATGACGAAGCCCATCATCAAGAAAAAGCCCAGAGGGAACAGATAATTCATCATCAGCAAGGTTTTGTTGCGGATCCCGGTGCGGAATTCGAAGACGAAATGATTGGCATAGGCAGTCATGAGCTAATTCCTTTGTTGGTGATCTCCAGGAAACGGTCCTCCAGCGAGGGTCGTTCCACGCGCAGGTCGATGAGGCTATCTCCGCCGGCTTCAACCCGCTCAATAATCGCTCCCACAGTCCGGCCGATGTCGGTGCTGAAGTAGACAGCGTATTCATCTTTGACCAGGCTTTGGCTGGTTCCCGGGATGTGCTGATCGTTCTTTAGCAAAACAGACTCTTTGCTGCGTACCGACACTTTGGTCAGGTCGGCGCCGGTAGCGGTAATTTCCATCGGGCTGCCAATGGCGGCGATCTTACCCTTGAGCAAAATGGCCACCCGATCCGACATCTCCTCGGCCTCGGCCATGTCATGGGTCGCCAGGATGATCGTCGTTCCGGCGGCCTTGCGCTCGCGCATCAACTCGTGTAATTCAACCCGGGAGGCGACGTCGAGCCCGGCCGTTGGTTCGTCTAGAAACAACACTTGCGGGTCGTGGGCTACGGCCAGAGCCAGAGCCAGCCGGCGCTGCTGCCCGGTGGACAGTTCGAAGAACTGGTCGTTCCTCTTCTCGCCAAGACCCAACCGTTCCAGCAAATCGTAGCGCGGGGGCACATCATGGTAAGCGCAGAAGAATTTCATCGCCTCGTCGGCTGTAATCGTTTCCGGTAACCCCGATGATTGCAGTTGCACGCCGATCACGTTTCGCAGCTTGCGCGGCTCTCTAGTTGGGTCCACGCCGGCTACCATTAGTGTGCCCGCATCCGGGGCGCGCAAACCCTCAAGGCTCTCCAACGTGCTCGTTTTTCCGGCGCCATTGGGCCCCAGCAGGCCGAATATTTCCCCCCGCTTCACCTCAAAAGTGATTCCGTCGACGGCGACAAAATCGCCGTACTGCTTGCGGAAATCGTTTACTTGTATAACTACCTCATTCATAGACCTTTTCCTCCTCTCTATTACGCTCCAGAATTGGTTGCCGGTTACGCATTTTTTTGCTTCTGGAGAGGGCGTCGATAGCCAGGGCAACCAGGCCAATGCCCAACAGGGTAATACTGTTTTCGACGGAAACCCCTCCTAGCAAGGTCAGTACGACGGCGGCTACGCCCATCGCCAGAGCCACAGCTCGTAAGATTAAAGTGATCATGTTGTTGATGTTATTCATTTTCTTCATCTCCTTCGTTGACCACGGTCACCAACTCCACCAGGATGAGCGGCAAACCTAAGTCTCTAATTCGAGCGACGATGCCGTGCAGGGCGGCTTGATCGATGATTTGCCCGGTGAGTGTGGTGATGGGGACACCGGCGGCCTTGGTTTCAATCGAAACGGCCATCTCGTCAAATCGGCGAATAGCCCCGTCACTCAGTCTCCCCTGTACTTTGATCCGGTAAATTCCAGGTTGGTCAACGGTAATAGGTTGATCTAGTTCGCTTCGAGCCATTTCGTTCATGCTCTCAGGATAGCAGGCAGAGGGGTATAGCTGCATCTACCAAAGGATATAGTTTGGGTCTGTTCGGTTGTTTGGCCTGTCTTGGGTTTAGTCGAGGATGTTGAGTGAACGGGCTGTGGCTACGGCCAGCGTCCGGCCGCTGACGCCCAGCTTGCCGTAAATATTGTGGGTGTGCGCCTTTACCGTACCTGGGGATAGAAAAAGGCGCGCGGCGATCTCCCTGTTAGTCAATCCCTCGGCTATAAGGTGCAGGACTTCCAGTTCGCGATCGCTAAGGGGTTCTACCAGGGCGACGGGTGTAGGACTGGTTGGGGATGCAGTCCGGCTCGTTTCCCGTCCTCCCGTCGTATTAGCCTGAAAAGCAATTAGTAGCCTGTCCAGGTATTCTGTCGCCCCATGGCTGCGAGCTACTTCGCCCAACAGCCCGGCAACCGGCCGGCCGCCATCGACGAAGGTGCGAACGTATCCCTCTGTTTCGGCCATCGCCAACGCACGGGAGATCGCTTTCAAGGCCTCGGGCCTGTTATCCTGACTCTCGAAGATCAGGGCTTGCAACAGTAATAGCTCGACCACCCTACCCCATTGCTCGCCCGCTTCGGCCGAAGCCAGAAGCTTGTTCAACCATTGGCCCGCGCCTTCTTCCTGGCCCTGCTTCAACTTAATTCGAATCAGGACGAGCGCTTCCAATTCCCGCACCGGCTCCTGGTCAAGTTCGAGACCACAATTTTTTACCCAGCGGCTGGCCGCGGCCATATCTCCCATCTGGGCCTGGAGCCAGGCCTGGTTGGCATAGGCAGCCGGATCCGTCGCGACCGGTTCCTCGGCGACCCATTCAGCGAATGTTTCTTGGGCTAACAAAGCGTCTTGATCCTGGCCCAAGGCCAGATAGGCACGGGCCAGTTCCAGATAGCCGGACAACAAGGCCTCCCTGTTGCGCCAGGGTTTAGCGACCGTGATTCCCTCCTGGAGATGCTGCACGGCCGTCTCGAGTTCATTCCACTCGTAAAACAATTGGCCCAAGCGGACGTGCAACAAACCAGACATGGGAGAGATCTTCCCGGCCAATGCGGTTACTACTTCGATTCCCTGCCGGCAGGTGTCAGCAGCCGCATGCAGTTCGCCCAAGACAATTCTAACTTCTGCCAGATGCGCTAACGCTGAGGCGACGATGTGGACATTGCCCTGCGCTTGTCCGAGGCCGGCCGATTCTTCAAAAGCAACAACGGCTTCTTTTTGTTGGCCGAGAGCCTGGTAGGCCAGGCCCATATTAAAGAGAATCACCGGACGCAGGTAGATAGGGGGGTTGAACAGATGCGGCTGGTCCTCTTCGACAAGATAAGGCAACATGCGCTCGCAAATAATCAGCGTGTTTCTCAAATCAGTCCACAAAACCACCCCCCGTGAAACCCGGATTGTGGCCACTTCGATCAGTCCGTTGCGAGTAATTGGTTCGAGCGTTTCGATATCGGTCAACAAAGCCTTGGTTGACCTTCCTAAAGCACTCTCAACGGCCAACAAACAGCCCTCTGATTCTTGTCGCTGTCCGGTGCCCAGCCAGGCCCAGGCCGCCGCTAAAGATAATGCCGGGTTATGATTTGTTATCTCTTCAGGTATTTGTTGCCACCATCTTAACACCGTCGTGAGCCGGCTGGTCATGAACATTTCCGGGATACAGGCCAAGAAGAGTTCAATTGCCCGGGCGTAATCGGCCGCGGACAGCGCATGTTCAACGGCCTGCGGTAGAGAGCCGTTCTCGGCATACCATTGGCTTGCCCGCCGGTGTAGGGCGATCATTTCCTCCGGTGATGCTTCCAAACGCTCTCGTAACAGATCCGCAAAAAGTCGGTGGTAGCGAAACCATTGGCGGCGATTGTCCAGCGGCACGATGAAGAGGTTGGATCCCTCCAGTAGCTGCAAAATCGATTGGCTGTCCTGCCGTCCTAACAAGGCATCGCACAGGGGGCTGCTTAGCCTTTCCAGGATAGATGTGTGGACCAGGAACTGTTGTATCGCTTCCGGTTGGTGGGCCAGCACTTCTTCGAGCAAATAATCGGCGATGTAGCGATCATCGCCGGCAAAAGCCGTCAGGAAGGCCAACTTGTTATCCTCAAGCTGCAAGGAATGGGCCGCCAGTTGCAATCCGGCCACCCAGCCTTCGGTTCGACTCTCCAGTAGCGCGACTTCATCCGGAGTGAGTTCCAAACCCATGGTCTGATGGAGGAAGTCGCCGGCCTCGGCCGTCGTGAACCGCAAATCCCGTACGCGAACCTCGGTCAGCTGGCGGCGGACCCGTATCCGGGAAAGGGAAAAGGGTGGATCGGCGCGGCTGATGATTACCAGGTGCAACGTGGCCGGCATGTGATCGACCAGGTAAAGGATCGCCTGGTGGATGGCGGTCGTCGTGATGAGATGGTAATCGTCAAGGACAAGCAACACCGGCCGGGCTACGGCCGTGATGTCGTTGATCAACGTGGCCACGGCTATTTCAGGGGGCGGCAATTGGGAGGCCAGCGCGAGGTCCTGGCCGATTTCCGGATGGACAGTCTGTAACGCTCCGATCAAGTAGGCAAAGAACTGGGTCGGGTCGTTATCGTTTTCTTCTAATGACAACCAGGCCAGCTCATAGCCGGCGGGGGTCTGGCTCAGCCATTCTGATACCAGCGTTGTTTTACCAAATCCCGGCGGGGCGGAGACCAGGGTTAGCTTGCCGTCCAGCCCGGCATTGAGTTTGCTAATAATGCGAGCGCGAGATATGAGAGACGTCCGTAGTGGCGGTCGGAAAAGTTTCGTCTTTAACAGTGTTGTGGTCATCTTTATAAAACCAAAGAGTGCGCGAATAGCTCCCTGGGTGAGAGTTGGGGGAAAGCGGCCGTGAGCATGGGGTGGCTGTTGTCGCTCGTCAATTGAGTAATAGCCGGCTCATCAGTCAAGATCATTCTCCTGTCGGTTGAAGGTTAGCCTATATTTTCTAACCGGCCACGCGCTTGGCCATGATAATGTCTGGTTTCCCCGGGCCGTTGGCATCAGGAATCACGCCGACAATAACAAACCCGAGCTTTTGGTAGAATTCAAAGGGGTGCCGGTCCAGATTTTTGATGTTGGCGATGTGTTCCATGGCGTTGGGATAGAGGTCTAGGCCCCCTAGCGAACTCTGGTTATCCTCGTCATCACTGCCCAGGTAGAGGGTGATCCCTTCGGGCACGCGGATCAGCTCTTCCAGATCGGCGACCAAAGCCCGGCCGATGCCTTGTTCTTGGAAATCGGGGCGGACAACCAGCGGGTGTAGCTCCCAGGCATGACCGTTGTAATCTGGGATAGCGCTAATCCAACCCAGAACCGTCCCGTCATCATGAATCGCGACGCGGCTGATTCGGCCCGGTGTCAAGGATGAAGTAACCTGGGCTCGGCCAGACTTGAGGTCAGGCCAGGCGTTAGGCGCGTGTTCCTTAAAACCATCAGTTAGAAGCTGGGCGGTCTGCTCGATGATCTTCGGGTCATCCGGGGGCAGGTCGATGATTTGCATAAAAGTATCGTTTCTATCCTGTTCTCAATCAGTAAAAACAAAGGCGTGTTTGCGGCCGCAGGCAGGGCATTGACCAACCACTACGCCCTCGTCGAAAAAGCCCAGCAAACCTTCATCACCCTCTATCCGCTCGCATTCAGCGACGACAAAAGTCTCGTTACCACATGAGCAGACCGGCTTCTCCTCTCGTTCCGTTTTACGATGGTCGCCGGTGAAACTGAAGATGCGCTGCTCGAGGTCGCAGACGGAACAACGGGCCCTGATCACCCCCTTAAAATCACCTTCCTCGGCCCCGGTATGGTACTCGATGGTCAGGGACATGGGCACGACGCCACAGGTTGAACAACCAATCGGCCGGAAAAAGTGATAATCGTTTGGATAGCGATCGGCCGCGATGGATTTCTCAGCGTAAACTTTTAACTCTCCAAGGGAAACCTTGTCACTCATTTTGAACGCCCTACTTCAACGTCAGATCCCTAAATAGGCG
>Ga0307379_10013533_pt1 | contig 10562 bp, 10 predicted proteins | sample UN2MG_FD_202237 | JGI IMG/M metagenome (GOLD analysis project Ga0307379, IMG submission 202237) | Soil microbial communities from Risofladan, Vaasa, Finland - UN-2 | ecosystem: Environmental > Terrestrial > Soil > Coastal area > Acid sulfate soil | place: Finland: Risofladan, Vaasa | collected... | reverse complement strand
TTCATTTCGCTGGTGACCCTGGCCGCGTTGTTCAAGTACCTGGGAGCAGCTTTCTTCGGGCAGCCCTCCGAACAGGTGGCGCGCCTGGAGGACACGCGGAACGACGTGCCGGCCTCGATGCAGGTTCCGCAGGTGATCCTCGGGCTGGGCTGCATTGCGTTCGGCCTCTTCCCGATGTTGCCGCTGACGGCGATTTCGAAGGCAGTCGCTCCACTGACAGCTGCTCTCGATGGGGTCACGCTGTCGAGCGCGCTGGGAAGCTCGGCGCTGGGCCTGGCCTTCGCGCCGGAGGGCGCGGCGGTGGGGGTCTGGAATCCCGTGATGTCCGGCGCCGCCCTGGTCGTGTGCCTCCTGATCAGCGTCGGAGTTGCGCGGCTGGCCCATGCGCCCTCGCGAGTCGTGCCGGTGTGGTACTGCGGCGTCGAGCTGCCCCGGCGAATCGGCCACTTCCATCCCCACGGCTTTTACGAGCCCTTCCGCCGCGCCTTCGAACGGGTCTACGTTACAACGGGAACGCCAAGGGCGGCCTATCCGGCGACCCTGGCGAAGGTCTTCGATGTGGACTCCTGGCTCTACGGCCCCCTCGTTCGGGCGGGCGGGCGTGTGGCCGAACGAGTGTCTCGCTCCCACGTCGGCATTCCCCAGTGGTATCTGATGTGGCAAGTCGTGGGCATGGTGATCGTTCTGGCCATCCTGTTCTCGCTAATGAGATAGCTTGCCGCGATTGGAGGCAGTTTCGTGACCTCGCAACAAGTCATCGAGCAGATCAGGGCGAAGTTCGGCGAAGGCCTGCAAGCGTCCGAAGAACCGGTGCCCGGCACGATCTACTTGACCATGGACAAGGATCTGATCCAGCCGGCCTGCCGCTATCTCCAGGACGATCTCGGCGGGCGCTTCCTGATCTCAGCCGGAATCGACAGGCGGCCTCGCGAAGGTTGTCTGAGCGTCAGTCACATCTTCTCGCGGGACAAAGAGAAGCAGTTCATCTGCCTTCGCGCTGACGTTTCGGAGAACGGCGCGGAGGTGGAGTCGATCACGCCCTGGGTTGCCGGGGCGAACTGGTCGGAGCGGGAGTGCCAGGACTTGCTTGGGGTGAAGGCAAAGGGGCACCCCGACCCTCGCCGCCTGGTGCTGTCCGACGACTGGCCCGAGGGCGTGCATCCGCTCCGGAAGGACTTCCCCTACGACGCCAAGCCCGACCCCGTCGAGGGGGCGGAGATGAAATTCAAGGAGGCGCCGGAGGGAACGTCCACATTGGTGGTGGGGCCCTTCTATCCGGTGCTCGAAGAGCCGGCGCAGCTGCGCTTGTTCGTGGACGGGGAGCGGGTCGTCGACTGCGACTACCGGGGTTTCTACAACCATCGCGGCATCGAGAAGCTCGGCGACAGCGTGCTCACCTACAACCAGATTCCCTTCGTGGCGGAGCGTATCTGCGGCATTTGCGGGTTCATCCATTCGAGCTGTTACTGCGAGGCGGCGGAGGAGGCGGCCGGCGTGGCGGCCCCCCGCCGGGCGAAGTACATCCGCTCCATCATGCTCGAGATCGAGCGCGTCCACTCGCACCTGCTCTGGCTCGGAATCGCCGGCCACATCCTCGGGTTCGACACGGTTCTCATGCAGGCATGGAGGATTCGTGAGCCGATCATGTGGCTGTGTGAGAAGATCACCGGGAACCGAAAGACCTATGGGATGAACCTCGTGGGCGGCGTCCGCCGCGACATGCCGGCAGACCTGCACCCCGAAATCCTCGATGTCCTGGCCAAGATCGAGTCGGAGTCACTGGCCGTGGCCGACGCCATTCAGGGGGACACGACCCTGCTGCTGCGGCTCCGCGGCGTCGGCATGCTGCCGGAGGAGGAGGCGAGGCGTCTGTGCGTGGTAGGGCCGACAGTGCGCGGCTCGAACATCGGTATCGATGCCCGCGTGGACCATCCGTACGCGGCCTACGACGAGCTGGAGACTCGGGTCATCACCCACGACGGGTGCGACAACTGGGCGCGAGTGCTCGTTCGGGTGGAGGAGATCTTCGAGGCCATCCGGCTGGTACGAGAGGGGCTGAAACAGATGCCGGAGGGGCCCATCATGGTCGATTTCGCGGAGGAGATTCCCGCCGGCAGGCAGGGCGTGTGCACGGTCGAGGCGCCGCGGGGCGAGGCGATCCACTATCTCATCAGCGGAGAGAACAACCGGCCGGATCGGTGGCGTGTGCGGGCCCCTACATATCAGAACTTGCAGGCCCTTCCCTTGATGATCAAGGGCGAGACTATCGCCGATGTGCCGATCACGCTGGGCAGTATGGATCCGTGCTTCTCGTGTACCGAGCGCGTGGAAACGGTGGACGTGCGCACTGGAGAACGGGCCTTGCTGACCAAGGAAGACCTCGACCGTTTGTCCCAGCGGCGGTCGGGACGGTAGATTCGCTGGTGGTAACCGACGAAAGGACGAGTCCATGGCGCAGGTAATCGGACTTGCGGTGCTCAATCTGGCGCTTGTGGTGGGCCTCGCTCCACTGGCGGAGGGGGTGATGCGCCGCATCCGGGCCATTGTCCATTCCCGGAAGGGCCCTCCTCTCATCCAGCCCTACCTCGATCTTCTGAAGTTGCTGGCGAAGGAAGACCTCATTCCCGAGACCAGCGTGCTGTGGCAGCTCGGCCCGCTCGTGTGTCTCGGCGCCGTCTTGATGGCGGCCCTGCTTACGCCCCTCGGACCTCCTCCGCCCTTGGCGTTCGCCGGCGATGCCATCGTGTTCATGTACTTCATTGCCCTCGCCGGCGTCGCGATCATGCTGGGCGCCTTTGCCTGTGGCAACCCCTACGCCTATGTCGGCGCCTCCCGCGAGATGATGATGATCTTAAGCGTCGAGCCGGTGATGGCGATTGCACTCGTCACCGCGGCCGTGAAGGCGGGGTCCCTGAGCTTCCCCGACATGGTTTCCAGCTATGCCGCGGCCGGCCCCAGCGTCTCGATGGTGGTGGCCGGGATCGCCTTCCTGCTGGCGCTCCAGGCGCAGGTCGGCAAGTTGCCCTTCGACATCGCGGAGGCCGAGCAGGAGATTATGGGGGGGCCGTTCATTGAGCGCTCTGGTCCTGGGTTGGCCCTCTTCAAGCTCGCTTCCTACGCGAAGCTGCTCATCTTCGGGTCCCTTCTGGTTCAGGTCTTCATCCCACTGCCGCGGTTCGGGCCCTGGGTCGCGAATCTGGCCGTGAACTTGGTGGGCGTTGCCGTCCTGGTGGCTGTGGTTGGACTCGTGAACGCGGTGAATCCAAGGTTGCGCATCGACCAGTCCATGTCTTACTTCTCTCGGGTCGTCGTCTTCGTGGCGGTGGCGGGTCTGGTGTTCGCCTCCATTGGGGCATGATGATCTACTGGGTTTCGCACATTGAAGTAATGTGCGAAACCCAGTAGCCGGCGTCGTGTGCGTTCTGAGAGCTTCGCCGAGTTACTTCTTTCGGTGAAGCTCCATAGGAGACGGCCATGATAGTGAGCAAGCTGAAAGAGGCCATCATCTGCCTGCGGGCGGGTCGCGTGACCCTTCCCTATCCCTTCGCGCCACACCCCCCCGCGCCCGGATTCAGGGGAACGGTCTCCGTCGACGCGGAGAAATGCATCGGGTGCGGCGGGTGCGCAAATGTGTGCACCCCGCGAGCCATCGTGGTGAGCGATCCGTCTCAGGAAACCCGGGTGATCGAGTTCTTCCTGGAGCGATGCACCTACTGTGCTCGCTGTGCCGAGGTGTGCCCGGAAAAGGCGATCTCGGTTACCGAGCAGTTCGAGTCGGCCACAAACGACGTCGAGGATTTGCACATCCGCGTCGAGGTCTACATGGGCTCGTGCCAGCGGTGCGGTCGTTGTTTCGAGACCTCCACCGCTCTCGACAAGCTGATGGTTACGGGATTCCGGAATGGCTCCGAGGGAGCGTCTCCCGCGGAGGGCGAAGGCTGATCGCTCCACGCGCGAGACATGATTCGGAGGCGGAGAGAGGAGTATGGCGGTGCCCTACAACACCGAGCTGATCGAGACGCTCAGCATGATCCTGATCATCACATCGGTCGCCGCGGTGGAATCACAGAACCTCAAGCGAGCGGCCGCGGCCTACTGCCTTCAGGCGCTGCTGATCTGCGGGCTGATTCTGGCCTTCGCCGCGGGCAACTCCGCGCTCTATGTATGGGCGCTTACGGCGCTGATCACCAAGGCGATCCTGACTCCGTGGTTCCTCCTTCGGTACATCGCGAAGACCGGCGAACAGGAAGTTCCCGCGATCGTGGGGTTCGGCCCGTCTGTCGTGATCGCCTCCGTGCTTCTCGTGTCCTTCTACAAGCTGACCCACACGTACGTCCACGTGTTGGCGCCGACTCCCGAGGCGATCGCCGGAGTCTTCCGGACGAACCTGGCCGTTGCCCTCACGGTCTTCGTGCTGGGGCTGTACGCCATTCTCTCGAGGCGGGACGCGATCAAGACCGTGATCGGGCTCTGCTTGCTGGAGAATGCGGTACACCTCAGCCTTGTCAGCCTGGCCCCCGACATGAGGGAGACGGCCCTCATCGGCATTGCCACCGAGGTGGTCGTTACCGTGTACCTGCTGCTCTACGTCATTGCCGGGATCCACGAAAAGGTGGGCACGACAGATACATACGAACTGGCCGAGCTCCACTGGTAGTCAGGCCGGTCCAGCCACAGATGTAGGAGAGGCTGTCTGATGGAACAGTCGGCACCGTCTGCATTGACGCAAATCGTCTTCCTTGCACCGGCCGCGGCAGCCCTGCTGGCCTGGCTGCTGGGGCGCGTTCGGCGGGCCCTTGCGGAGGTATTCGCCCTTGTCGGCTCTGTCGCGGCGCTGGCGGCTGCCATCGGAATCGCCGCCCGTGTCTTGCGGGGCGAGATCCTGACGGGGTGGGGTCCGGAGCTGCGCGTGGACGCGCTCTCGGCCCTGCTCGTGCTGCTGATCACCGGCGTCGGGCTCCCGGCCACCCTCTTCTCCATCCGCTACATGCGGCACCGTCGCCTCCTCGATCCAGACGGTGCCGACGTGACCGACAAGCGCCTGCCTGGGTTCTACGGCCTCTATCTCCTCTTCCTGGCCACCATGCTCTGGGGATGTGTCACCAACAACATCATCATGTTGTATGTGGCGGTGGAGGCGACCACGATTGCCTCCGGCCTGCTCGTCGCCTTCTACTGGGACCGGAGGTCGCTGGAGGCGGGCTACAAGTACCTCATGCTGCTGACGGTTGGAATCACCTTCGCTCTGTTCGCCTCCGTGCTGCTCTACGCCGCCGCCACGCCCTACCTGCCGGGCGTCAACGCCATGCTGATCTCGGAGCTTCGCGGGGTCGCCTCTCTCATCCCCCGGTCGGTGGCCATCTTCGTCGTCGCTTTCCTCGTCGTGGGATTTGGGACGAAGGCCGGGATCGCCCCCTTCCATCCGTGGCTCCCAGACGCACACGCGGAGGCGCCGTCGCCGGTCTCGGCGCTCCTCTCGGGCGTGATGATCAAGATGGCTGCCTACGCGCTGGCGCGCACGATCACCATCTTCTTCCCCGTATACGACGCACTCACGGTGTTCGTTGTCGTCCTCGGGGCCTTTACGATGCTGCTTGGTGGCGTGATGTCCCTCGTACAGGACGACCTCAAGCGTCTCCTAGCGTATTCCTCCGTCTCGCAGATGGGATACGTGATCATGGGGCTGGGTTTCGGGACTTATCTGGGAGTCTACGGCAGCTTGTTCCACCTGCTCCACCATGCGGCGGCCAAATCGCTGCTGTTCCTTTCGGTAGGGGCTGTGATCTACGCCACATCGGCGCGTTCGATGTCCCAGTTGGGTGGGCTGGGTCGACGCATGCCGGTCACAGCAGTGTGCTTCTTCATCGGCGCCTTTGCCATTTCCGGACTGCCGCCGTTCTCGGGCTTCATGAGCAAGCTCACGATCTTCCTCGCCGGTGCCCAAGCTGGAATGTGGGCGGCCGTTGGCGTGGGTATCTTCACAAGCCTGCTGACACTGATCGCGGTCCTCCGGGCGGGGCAGGCCGTTTTCTGGGGCACTCCGAGGTCGGGCGACCTCTCGTTGGAGTCAGTGCGCGAGGCGCCGGCGTCGCTCTGGCTCGCGATGGGCGCGTTGGCCGGCGTGTGCCTGCTGCTTGGAGTGTACCCGCAGATTGCTTATCCGCTGCTCCATAAGGCGACGCTGAGCATCGCCGGTCTGGTAGGTTACTAAGGGCCGCGGCCGCGGGCCCGGAGGTAAGATTCGTGTTCAAGTCATTGTGCGAGAAAGCCTTCACGAAAGCCCTGTGGGTCTACCACGTCAACACGGGTGCCTGCAACGGCTGCGACATCGAGGTGATCAACGTCCTTACGCCATACTACGACGCCGAACGCTTCGGCATTCAGCTGGTCGGTTCGCCCCGCCACGCGGACGTCCTCCTGGTGTCGGGTCCTGTCACGCGCCAAGTGGCCCCCGCGGTGAAGCGCCTCTGGGAAGCCGTTCCCGCACCGAAACTGGTCTTCGCCATCGGCTCGTGCGCCGCCGGCGGGGGAATCTGGTTCGACACCTACAACGTCATCGGCGGTGCGGAGAAGGTTCTCCCCGTTGACTTCTATGTCCCCGGTTGTCCTCCGCGGCCAGAAGCCATTCTCTACGGCGTGGCGGTCGCCCTGGGCCTGGCTCCGAAGCAAATGGCTCCCGTGTACTCGCGGCAGGAATTCCTCTCGTTCATCGAATCCGGGAAGCTCCCGGAGGAATTCGCGTCATCGCGCCAGGTTCCGACAGAGGCGATCTAGCGTTTCGGGAGAAGTATTGAAGGAGCCAGGAGGTAGTCAGGATGGCGCCGGAGGGACGCGGCACGAGGCGAACTGCGGCTGACCGGCCTGACTCTACCAGAGACGTCTGGTGAAGGAGAAAGACCATGGCAGAGACAGGTGCTAAGAAGGTCTTGGTCATAGAGGACGACCCGGATGCCGTGGACACCCTGAAAATCGTGCTCGAGGACGAGGGCTACTCGGTCAGCAGCGCACGCAGCGCCGAAGAAGGCCTCAAGAGAGTCCATGCCGACAGACCAGACGTCATCCTGCTCGACATCATGATGCCGTCGGGCACCGAGGGATTTCACTTCGTCTGGCAGCTGCGCAAGGACGAGGACGAGAAATGCCGCAACATCCCGATCATAGTGCTCACAGCCATTCACGACAAGACCTGGGTGAAGTTCTACCCGGACAAGAGCGATCCCGTCTACCAGTCCGATGAGTACCTGCCGGTGCAGGGATTCCTGGACAAGCCAGCGTCTTCGCAGCAGATCGTCGGCGAGATAGAGAAGGTTCTTTCCGGACAGGGCACACCTTTCAGAGGGGAGAAGCGCTCGGAGGCTTAAAAGATCCACGACCTCGAGCCTGCACGGCGTGGAACACGCTGTCCCTAGCAACGTCGATCTGGAAGAGCTGCGAGACCGTATCTCGTGGCTGATTCGTTTGCGCTGGTGGGCGATCCTCGGCGTCCTCGTCACGATCTGGGTGGGGCGCCGCATGTTCGGCGTCGAACTCCAGCGGTCCCCCCTCTTCCTGATCGCAGGGATCCTGGCGGCTTATAACCTCGTCTTCTGGGTCATCGGCAAGTGGGTCCCAAGAGCCACCAGGGGGCCCGCTGTCAGCTACTTCGCCAACCTCCAGATTGTCCTCGACTTGATCGCTCTGACCGCGCTGCTGCACTTCGCCGGCGGCATCGAGAACCCGTTCATCTGTTACTACGTCTTTCACATTGTGATCGCCAGCATCTTGCTGTCCCGCGTTGCCACCTATCTCCAGGTAACGTTCGCCATGGCGCTGCTCGTGACAATGGTTACTCTGGAAGCCGTGGGAGCGATTCCACACTACCATCTACGTGGATTCCTCGACGAGACGCTCTACCGGAGTTCTGTCTACGTCTTTGGAGGCCTTTTCGCCATCGGCACGATGCTCTACTTCACGGCCTTCATGGCCACGTCTATCACCTCGCGCCTGCGCCGTCGAGAAGCTGAAATCGTCCATCTTTCTACAGCCCTGAGAGAGCATGCCGAAGACTTGAGCAGAGCATATGACGCCCTCAGACAGCTAGAGGGGGCGAGGTCGGACTACCTCCATCGGGTCGCCCACCACATCCGCTCCCCGCTCGCCACGCTCGAGAGAATGCTGGCCGTGGTCTCCGAGGGACGAACGGGACGACTCCCTGACCGCTCCAAGGAGATGCTCGACCGCGCTCGGACGCGCGTGAGGGACGTGTTGGACTTGGCCCGCGACCTGCTCGTGCTTTCGCGGACGAGGGAGGCACTTCCGCTGGCCGAGCGGAAGATCGTCGACCTCGCCGCTCTAGTGAGGGACGTGGCGAGCGAATTTCGACACCAGGCCTCGTCAGCCGCTGTGTCGCTCGCCGTCTCGTGCCCGGACCGCGCGGTACAGGTCGTGGGAGACCCAGACTCCCTGACCGAATTGCTGGAGAATCTTGCCTCCAACGCGATCAAGTACACCCCTGCCGGTGGAGACGTGCGCATCTCGCTCGAGACGCGCAGGCATCAGACCGAGCTTTGCGTCTCGGATTCCGGGATCGGTATCCCGCCTGGCGAGGAGGAGCGCATCTTCGACGAGTTCTACCGCGCAACGAACGCCCAGGAAAGCGGTAAGGACGGCACAGGCCTGGGCCTGTCGATCGTAAAGGCGATCGTCGAAACCCACGGCGGCGAGATATCGGTCGAGAGCGAGCTGGGAGAGGGAACCTCTTTTCGCATCCTGCTGCCATCCAGCGATCACCGCCGGCCGTAACGCGGAATTGACGTGCGTCGCGGCTCGGACGTGCCGCGGGGATGGATTTGGGACTAAGGTCGTGGGGCGCGCCGATCACACACCAAGTGACCGCGCGGTCTCTCGCTGTTATGCCCGCTGGGTATCTCTTTCACTGCCTTCGCCCCGACGCTTCTGAGATGGCTCGACCGGTAAGCCCCCACCGCCCGCGGCGACACGCACTGCTCGTTGCGCCCCGCAAGCACCGTCAGCCCCCGTGCAACAACTGCTCTCGGATCGCTCCCGACGCGCGCCGACCGGCCCCTATCGCCTGTATGACCGTGGCGGAGCCTGTAACGACATCACCGGCGGCATACACAGGCGAGGGGAGCGCGAGTAGCCTCTGTGCGCCTGAGGGTACCTCGGCCAACGCCGGCGGTGGTATTCCGTCAACGCGGCGAACCAACGTATCTCAAAGCCGCGCGGGTTGCCCCACAGGTAGCCACTAATGTCGCGTGCGAGCAGGCAGCAGCGACACCACCTTCTCGATCAGTCTTTCCGGTGGTAGCGTTCTATCAACGAAGTCCTGCACGGGCAGATATTCAAAGAGCGTGCGAAGCCCATCCCGCTGCTCCGGGGAGATCTGCGGGGGGAGCGCGCCATTGATCGATGTGGTCACGAGAATCGGTGTGTTCCGCACCTGCGCGTCCGCGTCTTTCCGGACATCCCAGACAAAATGGAAGCCCGCCGTTCCAGCTGGCATCTCCACATCGAGAATAATGCCGTCCGGACGTGCCGACCTGACGAGGCTTAAGCCGTCTCCCTCATCGTCCGTCACCAGCACCTCGTAGTCGGCCGACTCCAGTGCACTCCTCGCGGCTTCTGCGAGTTCTGGATCGTCCTGGATGACGAGCAGCGTCGGCCTTCCTCCGACCTCGGACATCTCAGACATGATATCCTCCCTCATCCACGGCTGCGCCCAGAAATGGCTTCTCCAGGCAACCCAAGCGAAGCGCCACCACCAATTCCTCGGCCGCATCCTGTGTCCTCAAGTATCCGCATGCCCCAACCCGGAGAGCATGGATCACGTGCTCGCGGTCCGCACTGATGCCCACCATGATTATGCGAAGCGGTCCCTTTCTCGGCCGCACCTGTCGGAGCACGGCGATCTCCTGCTCTTTCGCGAGGGCGACATCGAGGACGACAGCGTCCGGCCCCAGTGCGCGGGCGGCCACCAGTGCCTCCTCGATATCCCGCGCCTCTGCCACCACCTCCAAGTCGGCCTCCCCGTCCACTATCTCACGGAGGCTCTGGCGAAGCACCGGGTGATGCGCAACCAGCATAACTCTTACAGCTTCTGCTGTCCGCGAGCTATCCATTTCCCCTTGCCAGTCGAAGGTGGAAGACATTCGCCGCGGATGCCTGCCCGTTCCACCTGCTCCAAGTCTCCGGCCAATAAGATATCCCCAGGCTCAGAGTCCGGGAATTGAGGGTTTCCCCCTTGTGGGAGCCCGCATTGTGGTCAGCCACAATGTGGGTCGACGACAGAGAGAGGCGGGAGCCGCGCTCCCCTGATATCACGGACAGCCCAACCTGGAGGGATGCTTACAGTCCAGCGACAGCTGGAGTGCGAGAATCCTGCCCCAGAGCGGTTTCCAAGCTGTCCTGGGGTGACCAGCCGTGTAACTGTAATGCGGGAGCGTCTCTATAGAGTTTCTTGCATTATGGTTAGGAGCACCCATAATGCAAGAAACTCTACCGCGCACGGCGTGAGGCTCACACAGCAGATTCTCTTGCATTACGGTCGTAACCGTAATGCAAGA
>Ga0307379_10013532_pt1 | contig 10562 bp, 5 predicted proteins | sample UN2MG_FD_202237 | JGI IMG/M metagenome (GOLD analysis project Ga0307379, IMG submission 202237) | Soil microbial communities from Risofladan, Vaasa, Finland - UN-2 | ecosystem: Environmental > Terrestrial > Soil > Coastal area > Acid sulfate soil | place: Finland: Risofladan, Vaasa | collected... | reverse complement strand
TTTCCCCAGCGGGCGAAATTCTACTCAAACATCGTAAAATCAATATACTGGACATCGCTCAGGATATATATTCAACTGGTGAAAGTTTATCTGTGGCACAAACGCAAATCGGCAAGGTCGGTGTAAATATCTGCGCGGACAATTTCCCGAGCAGTTTAGTTTTTGGGCACGCACTGGCTCGTATGGGTGCCGACATTCTACTTTCGCCCTCTGCATGGGCAGTCGAAGCCGAGCACAACAACGAAAAAGACCCCTACGGCAGTGAATGGATACAATCATATACTGAATTGGCGAAACTTTACGACATGACAGTAGTCGGCGTAAGTAATGTAGGTTGGATCGACGCCGGGGTATGGAAAGGGCGCAGGTGTATCGGGTGTTCGTTGGCCGTTGGCCCGGGAGGTAAAATTCTTGCGAAGGGACCCTATGGTGCCGATGCCGAACAGTTAATAGTTGTTACCGTCGAAATTGTTCCGAGCCAAGTAACGGGTACCGACCTTGCTGAGACATTGAGGGACAAAGGCTATAAAGGTCCTTAAGCAGATGCGCGTCACCCACAAACAACTATTTGGGACTTTGTACATTCAGTACGTGCGTGGAAGAAAATACCGCAGATGGTATTAAAGCGAAACTTGTTTCCTGTATTTTTCCAATCAATTTGCTATTGGTTGTCACCTGTTTTTCGGTCTGGCTACTGATTATTCGGCCGATCCAATCGGCTCAGTAAGGAGCGGTTTATGGTCCAAGCAGTAATATTCGATTTCGATGGGGTAATAATAGATTCCGAGTTGTTTCATCTCCGTGCTCTGAACCACGTGCTTGCTCGGTATGGTTTTGAGATATCAACAGATGATTACTACAAAAATTGCGTTGGGCATATAGACATTGACTTACTCCACCTTTTCAAGAACAAAGGTCTCTTAAGGCTTGATGGTCAAGAAATTGAAAACCTCATTGAGCAGAAAAGGGATATGGTTAGAGAACTGGCGGAAAAAGAAGCCAAGTTGTGCAGAGGTGTGCTGAATTTCCTGCAGATGCTCAGCCAAAACACCGTGCCGATGGCCATATGCTCGGGATCATCCATAATGGAGATTCAGGTAATTTTAGAGAAGACCAACCTACACCATTTCTTTAACGCAATAGTCTCGTCCGAACACGTGAAAAACGGAAAGCCCGATCCGGAAGGCATGCTCTTAGCTCTACGAAAACTTAGACAAAAAGCGCGGAGCCCAATTTTTGCCGGTCAATGTATTGTGATCGAGGATTCCCCCGGGGGAGTTGCAGCAGCTAAAGCAGCAGGAATGCACGCCGTTGCCGTAACAAGCTCCTACGATGCCCATCATTTGGACCTAGCAGATAAAGTCGTCGACCATCTTGGTCAATTGACTATCAGCAACTTACACCAGCTTTGTGCTTGAACGAAGACACCTTCTTCAGCGGTGCCCAGAAATGCCGCTCCGAAGCTGACAACCTGCCAAACGAGCATAGAAAGCGTCCAACAGGATCCCACTCTCTATACCCATGAAGTTTTTTTAAAAAACCCGTGTGTCTTTGTGGGCTTATCCGTTAATATTATGGCGTTCCTGTCATTTGATAGAAAGGACAAAAATGAGAACGACAAACCCCATTTGCTTGGTGTTAATTTCTGTGCTTATCTTCTCCGCTCAAAGTACAGCTATATCAGGCCCAAACCCATGCGAGAAATGCTCCGCCTACGAATTGCCTGATTTGACAGTTAAAGCGCGGACTTATTATGTTAACAACGCCGACTCAAAAGCCAGCGATGAAAATGATGGCCTGTCACCTGCTTATGCCCCTTCAACTGGCAGCGGACCGTGGAAAACCATAAGAAAAGCAGCCTCTGCTATGACCGCAGGTGACGCAGCTTATATTCGCGCAGGCACGTACAAAGAATCCAATATCATCTTCCGCAATTCGGGCAAACCTGACGCTCTTATTATCTTATCTGCTTACGGCCCCCCTGATTCACCTAAGCAGGTTGTCATTGACGGCGATGGCTCATCAAAAGCCGATGGAATCATACTCGCAGACGGCGCCAGCAGTATTTTTATCCAGGGGCTGACTGTTCAAAATATGACCGGTGCCGGAATAGCTTTGAAACAGGAACCGACAAAACGCTGCAAGAACATAGTACTTCATAAAGTCACTTTAACAGGTAACGGTATTGGTCTTAGGCTGTCCGCTGCAAACAGCTTCACGCTGCATTCCGCCAACGTTTATAAAAACAAAGCCCATGGCATTCTTCTGGAAAATACTGACTCCGGATATCTCATCGAATCGGAAATCCAAAACAACGGCCAAAGCGGCATTGCCCTTTTCAACTGCAAATCCATTACAATTTGCGGCTGCTCCTCGTACGATAATGCTGCATCCGGCTTTGAAATCGCAAATGCAACATCCAATATAATCCTTGAACACAATTCATCTTTCAACAATACCAAAAACGGCTTTCTCCTGCTTGAAGGCTCTAACAATAACATACTCGCAGACAATATAGCTTATAAAAACAATGAAGTTGGTTTCGCTCTAATCAAAAACTCGAATAATCTCATGACCGGCAATAAGGCTTATGAAAACACAGCCCAAGGCTTCACCATGCAGTCGTGCTCAAGTAACACCATTATAGACAACGAAGCACATAATCATTCGGTCAATGGTTTCTCTGTGGTTGACAAATCCTTTAACAATTTACTTATTGGTAACGTCTCCTACAAAAACGGAAAGAGGGGCTATCTTGTAGATAGAAAGTCAAGCCACAATAATCTCATATCAAACACCGCCCATCACAACAACATACTCGGCTTTGCAATGTATGCCGATTCAGCTGGCAACCTCTTCCGGGGCAACGTTGCACACCACAACACCTATCATGGCTACGTTGTTCTACACGCCGCTAATAACAGCTTATTCATTGCCAACAAGGCCCACAACAATTCTGTCTGCGGCTTCTATTTTGAAAATAGCATGGGCAACACCCTCAAGAACAATATCGCATACAACAACAAAAAGGATGGTTTCACGTTCTTCCTCAACAGCTCGAATAACATCGTGCAAAACAATATAGCCCACGGAAATTCCAAAAGAGGGTTCTTCACCGATCTGACCTCAATCCACTCTGATTTGTCTGAAAACAATCAGGCTTACAACAATGCCCTTGGTGGCTTTGCCGGCCTGGCCAGGAACCAGATCGAAGACCTTCCCGAATACACCAAGTGACCCGGCACCGGAAACAACCAGCATAATTAAAAACACATTTTCCATTTCCTAAGCCTATGAATGTACCACTTCTAGCTGGGAGAGAACAGGTAAAAACCTCGGAGTTAAGTTGAGCGTACTTGATCCTGCAATAATGCTGTGTGAGTGACTTGTTAGGAAGTGCCTTTGCCTTACGCCCGCCGCTTTCATACCACCCAACCCACCAACCCTTTATGCCTTTTCGCTTGTATACCCACACCTTTGTCACGATCATCATTCCTCCTACATCTTGTGCAATGTTAATTCAACCAAAAATACGACGTGAAATTATGAAGGAATAATAAACAAGTACAGAATTTTTGGGAGGGAAAGATTATGAATCAATAGGAGAAATCTTCCTTTGGGGACTTGGTGTAAGGGTGAGATGAATTAAATAGGAGCAGCCGGTTCTGAATTTGCTTTGCCAGCTCATCCTGGCCGGATGATTGGGCCAATTTCAAGGCTTTTTCGGCAGTGCTGACTGCCTCAGGAAATTTACCGTCGGCAGCATAAGCGACAGCTAATGTGTCCAATATTATTGGATGTTTGTAATCGGTCAGTTCACAGGCCTTCGCCGCAAATCTGACCGCGTTTTTTGGATTACGAATTTTCACATCATCCGTAGTAGCCAATATCCAAGCCAAACTGCTCAGCACGCGTGGTGAACATGGTGTTGACCGCAAGACTTCGTAAAAGTGCTTGACGGCCTCGGTGGCTTTGTCTTGGAGTGCTAATACACGTCCTAAATTACTGCGTGCGTCGAGGAATTCTGGCTTAATTTGCAGCGCAGTGGTGAAATGTATGACCGCCTCGTCAAGGTTACCCATCTCTGCAAGCGCAATGCCCAAGCTGTTGTGGGCGTCAACATCATTTGGTTCGATACGAAGAACTTCACGGTAGTGGCGGCTTGCTTCTGTGAACTTGCCCTGTCTTAGAAGTGCTTCTCCCATGTCCCTCTTAGCACTGGTGTGGTCAGCAAGATAGCCTTTGATGACTTTGTTCAGTTTTGGATTTAGGCGTGTAGCCTCTGACCAATGCTCAAAGGCCTGTTCGGTTGTCCCAAGCCTATAAAGCACAATAGCCAAGTTATTGTGGGCACGGTAATTATTCGGGTCAATTCGGACTGCCTCCTTAAGATGGATGCTAGCATCTTCGAGCTTTCCCTGTTTAGCAAGCACATATCCGAGGTTCGTGTGTGCCTGGGAGTTCTCCCACTCGGTGTTAAGTGCGGCTTCGTAATAATTGATGGCCTTGTCTGTACGGCCGAGATTGATCAGAGCATTGGCCAACTCGATATTGATCCGAACATTGTAAGGATTCCACTGAATGGCTTCTTCGAGGAGCTCGATATCATTCCGATGCGAATAACTGCGGTACAAGAAATCAGCAATGACGTCCCGTAAATTGTTTTCGCGTATTGACTGAATCTTCGATAGAATCTCCTCAGTGAGTTTTTCGTTCAGAATGAGATAGGGATGGTCATTGTAGGCCTGTACCAGGTCGATGACAGGTTTTTCAAACATTGTCAGATTTGCGGTGACGACATACTCAAGGCGAGGCAGGTCATCCCAATAGATAGGGGCGTCAGCGCAGAGTTTTGCCAAGCTTTCGGAGGCACACAGAAAACCGGACACAAACACTTCAAGCCTATTTAGCCAGTGTGCCCGGCCTCCCCAATAGGCGAAATTCAAATCTTCGTTGATGCCGGTATCAGATGTTAACATATCTAAGCGTTTCGAAGATAGAGTAAGTGGGTCGCCAGCAGAACCTATTAGCAAGAATTCAACAGTGTTGTACCATAGAATGCTTTCGGGAAATACTTCCAAGAAGCTGCGAATAATGGATCTGAACTCATTGAGACCGAGAAATGATACAGGAACAGACTGGCAGACTATACCGTTTTTGTTTAGCTGCCCTAGAGCATCAAGGTAAAAGTCAGCAGTATAAAAGGAAGCTAAACCCGGGCGGAAGATCTGGCCGACCTCAATCGAAATAACATCATATTTATTTCTTGTGTGGGTGATGTAATTTCGACCATCTTCGACGATCAGCCTAACTCGCTCGTCTTCCATCCATGAGGATTCATAGTGCTTTCGCACAAGTTCAAACAATTCGCGTTCTATGTCAACACAATGCAGCTGCGCTATGTCATACATTAAAAAACGTCGTGCCGTTTGGCCAGTTCCTAGACCAATTACAAGAATATTTTTCGGGCTTTGATGTACGAGCATAGGCACGTGCGCTCCCATGATCTGAGGGCTCTTGTGGTTTGAACCCTGTTCCATCCGGTCAATTGTCAATATGAGTGTCGTGTCTTCTTTAATGACGGCCAAGTTTGAGTTGAGGCCTTCCCGGAAATCAACTAACTTGCCGCGCTCGGCGAGAAAGTCCACCGGCAAACGAGTTCCAATTAGCAAAGGAATACTGACCCAAATAAGGAGGCTCATAGAGACAATAATGGTTCTGTAAAATAGTCTCACGGTGCGCTCAAGCACAAGCAAGGCGGCAATGCCGATAAGCATACTTATGCCTGTTGTGAGCAACAGACTCTTCTGCAATCCCAATAATGGCAGTGTACCGAACCCTATGAAAAGCGAACCGACTATCCCACCGACAGTGTTAATGGCGACCATCTTTCCCACGCTTACACTAGCCAGCGATGGTTGCCGAAGTACCATTCGAATAGCAAGAGGAAAGGAGAGCCCCGACAAGACCGCGGGAAGCAAGAGCACCAACATGAAAATCCAGAAGTGAGTTGAGAAATCCTGCGTGTCGATAACACCTTGCCACCATGCCGCTGGTTGCATCAATAAGGTCAGAACCATAATTCCAGAAATAATATGAACGGAGCCAAAAAAAAGAGCGCGACGAAACATTCGATCCGTAAGGCAAGAGGCCACGATACTCCCGAGCACAATTCCAATCAAAATAATTGTCAGGGTCAAGGTGTATGTGTACACGGTGTTATGAACAATTAGGGACAGATAACGCACCCAAAGGATTTCGTTGCCCATCGCAACAAGTCCAGAAAGAAAAAATAGTATATAGATTGCGAAAGTGTGGCGAGCAACAGTGTGAGTAGACAAAGAAGATGGTATGGAAGATACACATGTCTGCTCATGGTGGACACGAGCTTGAGTATCGGTATCAGGTAAAGATACTTTTCTCGGTCGAATTAGCCATGTGATTGAACCGATCATAATATTCATCAATGCCGCAAACCAAATCGTTCTATTGATGCCAATACACGGTATCAGGTAGAACCCGCAAACAGTACAGCCTGCAACTGCACCTAAAGTGTTTAAAGCGTAAAGCAGGCCAACAGAGAATGATATCCTCCGTTCAGTCATCACGTACTGCCGACAAAACAAAGGCAAGCTAGCACCCATCAGAACTGCGGGGGGTAATATGAGCAAGGAAACAAGGACAAGTCGCGATAGTGACAGTAGAACAAAACTATTTATGAGGGACGAGTAAAAGAAGCCGTAGAGATTTTCCGCCCAATAGAACAAGGCTGGATTGATCAACGCAAAACACCCCAAACATATTTGGAGTAGGGCATAAAGCTTAAGTGGCCGCAGAACGTTCTGGGCACTTCTACCGAACATGTAGCTGCCTAGGGCTAAGCCCGCGAAGAAGGTGGCGACAACGGTGCTGACGGCGAATGCAGTAGTGCCAAAGACGAGGGATGCTTTTTTGATCCAACAGATTTCATACACCAGGCCTGTAAAACCGGACAGGAAAAAACATGTGAGCACAATAATGTCTTTACTCGTTAGGATTGGTAGTTTTGATTTGTCCTTGAAGACAGATAAAAGAAACATGCTTCTATCTCCACATGTTCACAGCGTCATCTCCTTCACCACAACTAACATACCAGAGTCACATGTTCAACGCCAGTAGTTTTTACGAATGTTTCCCCGAACTGCAGTGGTTACGGTTTGCTTTAAGTCTCCGATGTCGAAAAACCATTTGGGATACTTCCCTCCCCCATCGGTCTCGGTACAATGCCAATCTTTCGTCTTGTAAACAAAAAGGGCCTTTACCAGTTAGTCCGATATAGGCCCCTAAGTTACTCAACTGGTTGACCAACTAAAATCCAGACTTTCTGAGACAATGCTGACTATGGCCATAGCGTTTCATCCAGCCAACTGTCTGCAAAAATCGCGTAGTCATTGAAGTTAACCTTCTTCTGTAACGGCGGTTCCTGGTCATATAAGTTAGCTGGAGAATCCAACGGTACGTACAACTGGCCACCCACCAAGCTCAGAATCTCGCTGTGGGCCAACTCGTAGTCATAGATGCGGAAATCATCGATTAGACCCTCGTATCCACCGTCGATGCCAAAGCCAATTTGAAAATCAGTTATAGCTCCAATAGGTGTGGTTGTACCGCTACTACTTTCCCACAATAGGCCGTTGATATATATTTTCATTTGGCCGGTGTCGGAATTCTTGGTTAGAGCATAATGGTTCCACTGACCTTTATATTCGTTGGGTTCTGCCGGCCCACCGGCGTTTTCATAGACGCCTCCGGCATAGGTGTACCACAGAATCTCCTCGTTGCCCCAGGGGATGTGAGCATATAATTCATCATCACCTTCACTTACATTGGAGTAGAAAGTGTCATGGTCGGTAGGAAGGCTTGAAGCACCGTAAGTCCATAATGTGATGGTGATTTCGGTGTTAACGGATGAAAATGCACCTAATGGAACGAGTACTGCATCACTGCCACCAAAGTCTAAACACCAGCCACGACATGGGTCGTTTACCCATGCAGCACCGCTGATAGTAGCGTTATAGCCATTGCCGGAAGAGTCGGTGGCAATAGTACCCGAGGCATCATCAAGCTTGTACCAAGCACATGGGTCCCTGGTAGGTGGTGAGGGTACAACGGTATAATCGGTAAGCAACCAGTCGCTCGCCATTATCGCCAGGTCTTCCTCGTCAGTAATGCAGTTACTGGTGAAGTCGGTCAATACAAGCTCGGGTCGGCATCTCGAGGGCCGGATCTCTATCTCGTCGAAGTAAACGTCTCCCATTCCACCACCTGAGCCGCCACTAGGTATCACCTCTCCCCTGACACCAACACCAAGATAGACCTTGTAGACGTTGGTAAGGTCTACACCTGCACCATCAAAGTCAATATTCCACTGTTGCCACTGCGTCTCAAGCGTGGCATTTACATCATCATATGTTGCAACCGCAACATTTGCGGTGCTGTCTTCAACAGCAAGATATAGCGGTTGAGCCGAATTGGTTGCCAAACCTCGGAAGTCCAGGACCACCGCTTTGGCACCACCGACAGTCCAATCAGTACCTACTTCCAAATTGGAAGCGAGTGCTTCAATCTCAGAGTATTTCCTCCTATCACTTCCGACTACATCATTGTAGTAATTAAACCTCAATGAATTCCCATCCTGCACGATGGTTGTTTCTAGAAAAATTTCGGCTTTGGTGTCGGCTGTCGCGTAATCAGGCCAAACAAGCCTCAGAGCATCAACATCAGCGTATGAATCGAAATCATCGACGTTGAGATGGGTAGTTGTTGTGAACTGCCACACGTCACCTATCCACAGAGATGGGTCGTTGACCTCGTCGATTCGCCAGTAGTAAGTCTTGGCCAAGGTGAGAGCTTCAAGAGGGTCATAACTATTAGATTCAAGACTTTGGTTACCTCTATATACACCGGATGTGTCTGATGTGTTGGCATCGTTCACATCGTCAAAGCTGGTACCGAAGTACACATCGTGTGAATTTGCATCAATTCCTGGTGACCAGGCTAGGACCACATCCAAGGATACGTCTTCTGCTCCATCAGCCGGGCTCGGATTCCAAGCCTGGCCTGCAGTTGTGAAACTCCAAACTCCGCCTTCCCAGAGGATAGGGTCTCCTCCGCCATTAGGATCATTCACGTCGACCCGCCAATAGTACCGGGTAACGTAATCGAGGTCTGGGTCTGGGTCGTAGTTGGGCTCTGTTAGGCCAAAAGCGACAGGAGATTCGCCTGTAAAGTTCGAATCAGGACCAAGGTACACAATGTAGGTTGGATTGTTTACGTCTGGAGGAACTTTCCAGCTCAGTATCCCACGAGGATCAACTTGCTCGGCCCCGTCAGCCGGGTTCGGGTCCCATGCAAAGGCTGCGGGTGCACCGAGACCGTAATTGTAAATGACGAAGACTTCGGCATCGGTCAAAGCCTTGTCCCAGATCGCAAACTCATCAATCTTTCCGTCAAATGGTCCATCGATTCCCGTGCCGATTTGAAAATCATTGATCGGCTTTATGTTCCCGGGGGCTTCGTCAGTAAATGCCCAAAGCTGACCGTTGCGATAAATCTTCATCTCGCCGTTGGCACCAGCAGTGGCGTCCTTTGTGTAAATCCAATTGTTCCACTGACCTTCGAGCGTATTTGGGTCCTCCACCACACTCGCAGCACTTTCGTAGCCAGCTGCGGTGAGTAAACACCAATCAATCAGCACGCCTCGCTCGTCGATTATAAGGTGCGAGAACAGCGTATCGTCGCCTGCACCTACATTGGAATAAAAGGAATCGTAGATGTCAAGGTTCCTGTTTGGGTCACCGTAGTCCCAGAGTGCAACGCTTACCTTTTTACTTAGGCCCGCAAATACCTCGATAGGCACCTGCACATAGCCGTCCAGTCCGTTGAGGTCAATTGCACCGTCGATATAGCCAGTCGTCCAACTGTAATCATCGAGGCTTCCAACGACAGTGCCGTGGTAGTCATTGCCCGAAGAATCATACGCGTTGGGGTCGCAGGGATCCGTCTCATCAAACCTATACCAAGCGAGCATATTGGGATCAGCGGCACTAGTCGTACTGGCTAGAACCAATCCCAGCAGAAAAAAAAGACAGGTTACAAAAAATAGTTTGTTAGACATGATACTCCTCCTTCAAAATAACAATAAACCTTCTTCTGCTTCAAAACAAAACGTTTACATTTTCAAATAGGTACGAAACCCTTTACTATTGATATCACCAAACTTTGCGCCTGTGACAAAGAACTTCAAGAAAAATACTAATAAAGCGTTTCGTTAACTTTGCGTTTGGCTCCTATTTCTCCCTGCTCCTTAAAAACCTCATCCTATTGTAGAGCTAAAATCACAAAGCAGTGAAGATTGTAACACATTCTTAAACTTAATGAAACACCATTTTGCAACCAAATCCAACCATTATGTACCAAACAGTCCAACTTTTTATGGAGATGTTAACACTGGCACATAGCTTCACCCTATGCCTGTGTGTACGAAAGCTAATAACCTGCTCATTATGGCATATTCGACTTTT
>Ga0307379_10013530_pt1 | contig 10564 bp, 6 predicted proteins | sample UN2MG_FD_202237 | JGI IMG/M metagenome (GOLD analysis project Ga0307379, IMG submission 202237) | Soil microbial communities from Risofladan, Vaasa, Finland - UN-2 | ecosystem: Environmental > Terrestrial > Soil > Coastal area > Acid sulfate soil | place: Finland: Risofladan, Vaasa | collected... | reverse complement strand
CACTAAAGGTGTAGATGTACATCGTTGAGATACCGGTTTAACAGCCCGTTTAGAGCCAAACTCTTTCTGCAATGGAGATTTTCAGTAGTCCTTGAACTGTCTCATCCACTCCGGCCAGTCTTGCTGTGTGACACCTCCGGCTATTGTCCACGGGCCGCTCAAGTTAAAGCTTTTGTGCCACGCCAGGTGCCACAACTCCTTCAATCCCACCTTCCTGACTGTAAAATCCAAAAAAAGCATGTTTATGTACCCATTGTGCCGGTTGATGCAGACGCTTTTCATCGAGTTGCGTATCTCACCGCTGTCAGAATATATGTCGCCGTCAAATTCAGGTGGTTCGTCAGTATCTACTGGCTGAGTGTCGAACCACCAGCAATCGAAAAACAGCGGTATCTTATTAGCGCCTTTGACGTTTGCACTTCGCCAGTTATCTTTAGTCGGATGGCCCCACATATCCGTCCTTTCAGGGGGTGGATTATACACCCAACTGCTTATCGCGAAGCTGCCGTAATCATTTCGCATCCCCCACAAACTCGCAGGGCCCGTTGGCGGACCTCTAAATATCCCCCATGCCGAAAAGGTGCCCTCGCCGCCCTCTGTCCAGGGCTTCGTCGCCGTCGGACAACAACGAATCTGCGGGTCATCCCCGTAGTGACTTCGTAAGCATTCTACCCAGTAACCGCTGTTATTAGCTTGGGAACGATTGCTGAAATAACCATCGTGTTCGCCGGTGTACATCGCAAAGATTGCGCCCCACTGCTTCAACCTGGACTGGCACAACACTTCCTTCGCCTGTCTCCTTGCACGTGCCAATGCCGGCATTAATATCGACATCAGCAACGCTATAATTGCGATTACTACCAAAAGCTCCACCAATGTGAATCCCCTTGATTCGGGCATATTGAAAGTTTCCGTGTTTTGTTCTCTCTGCATTCTATGTCCGTTATTTGGATGTCTGCATACACGAAAGCAGCCATATGTTCAAATGGCTCTGGTATTCCACGCCTCCTTTATTTAAGTTTATTGTACCGAAACCCTCATTTGTTAACAAGCCTTTTTCAGCTGGCTGCAAAGGCCGCGACAGCCTTTTTATGCCGGTTTCCAACCCAAAATGGGCACTTAAACCAGTCTGTGTTGGACCCTCCGAAAAAGAACAATTCTTTTCAAAATTTTCTTGACGAAACAGCAATTCCAAGGTATAAGTAATTTAAGGCTAATTACCCCGATTTTGCACCTCCTTATGGAACTGGACTATCCCTCAGGATAGTATAATAGCATAAATTTATGTTTCTTTTAGGGAGGAGTATCATGTCTAAGAAATTGTATTTTTTAATCTGTTTTGTTTCAGTGGTAACTCTAACTTCTGCCGGTTACACCTCCGAGCTCATAGGCAACTTTGAACAGGACCTCGACGGATGGGTGCCGGACCGTCCCCCCGTCACGGAGGAAATGCTGACACGTAGTACCACAGGCGCCACATTGAACGACTACAGCCTCAGGTACGACGACCCGGGCGGCATTTATTGGGCGCTTCGCCGACCGCTGGAAACCGAACCATGGAAGGCTGCAAACAACAACCACGTCGCATTTAGCGTCACGTGGATCGACGCGGAGTGGACTGAAAGTACCTTTACCCAGATCGATAAGCTCGTTTTTGCCGGCGCGATTGGATGGGAGGAGATAACAGACCTCGTTTCCGGTAATAACAGCTTCTCCCCCGGTTCAGGGGATGTTACCGAGAGGCTTGTCTGGGACTATTCTGATATTGATTTTAGTTCCCTGCCACCCGACCCTTATGATTTTTATTTCTCTATAGTCGCGCAGTCGGATAATGGCGGGCCTTTTTACTTCGACAATTTCGTGTTCTTCGATTCCGCTTTAGCAAATGAACCAAGCCCGGCCAACCCGCAGACGCAGGTGGATTTTGAAACAAACCTCGCATGGACGCCCGGCGATAACGCAATTGCACATGACATCTACTTCGGAACAAGCTTCACCGATGTAAACAACGCTGACAACAGCGGCACTCCCGGACCGACTGAAATCTACCGCGCAAATCAGACCATCGGCGACGAGGAATATATCATCCCCGAAACCCTCGTTATTGGCAAAACCTACTACTGGAGAGTCGATGAGAACAATGGTGTCGAACTGCTAAAAGGAGAAGTCTGGTCCTTTAAAACTAAAGTCGCTGAAGCAAGATTACCTTATCCCGCCGATGGTGCAATCAACGTCCCCCACACCGTCGTTCTGAGCTGGATACCCGGGGTTCTCGCTGATTTGCACGATGTCTATTTCGGCACCGACCTCACCGAGGTCAATGAGGCTACCGTTCCGCTGGAGGAAAATCTCGACGTTGACTACTACGATGTCTCCACTATCGTCGACTGGGACAAAACTTACTTCTGGCGCATCGACGAGGTTAACGGACCCACAACATGGAAAGGCCCCGTCTGGAGCTTTACGGTTATCGGCGCAATTGCCTCAAACCCAAGCCCCGCCAGCCCCTCCGCGGACGTCTCGCCGTTCGTGACCCTTACTTGGACTCCCGGCGGCGAGGCTGATTCACACCAGGTCTACATCAGCCCCGACTTCAGTCAGGTCGAACTCCGCGATGCAAACGTAATGTCTGTCGAGACCTCCAACACACACGAACCCGGCCCCCTTGATTTCGACACGACCTACTACTGGGCCGTCGATGAAGTCAACCTCGCAGCCGACGTCAACACCTGGTTCGGCGACATCTGGCAGTTCACTACTACTACAAACCTCGTCGTCGACGACTTCGACTCTTATAATGACGACAACCCGTTGGCTTACGACGATGAAACCGGCACTGGTACCTGGACCGGCACTTGGGTAGACAAAGACGGTTCTGCTTCCGAAATCTCCATCGAAACAATTATTGTACACGATGGCAACTCCATGATGTTTGATTACGACAATACGCTTAAACTGGCCGGCAACATATACGGCTCATGGGCCGACGCTGCCATCGCTGACCTCCAAATCGGTACCAACTGGACACTTGCGGGAACTAAGGCACTTATACTCTACTTCTACGGCGACCCCGCAAATGCCACCACCGCAAACGACAAAATGTACGTCGCTCTCGACGACGGCACCACTGCTCATTCATCCTACTATCCTGACGTCAACGATATAACCGACCCATCATGGCAGCAGTGGCAAATCGACCTCGAAGACTTCAACAGTGCCGGCGTAGTACTCGAAAACATCTCGAAGATTGCAATCGGATTCGGAACTTATGGCGGAAGTCCCGCCTCTGGCGGTTACGGCGGCGGTATCGTGTACTTCGACGATATCCAACTCTGGCCACCCTTGTGCCGTTCCGAACTGGTTACAGGTGATTTCGACAGTGACTGCGATATCGATGGCTACGACCTCGAAATAATGTCAAACGACTGGCTACAGGCCGATGTCAATCTTGTCTTGTCCGTGAGTCCGCCGAATGAGCCCGTTCTCTGGTACAGCTTTGAAGAGGCAGACGGCACCGTTGCCGCCGACCAGATGGGAGTATTCGATGGTACGGTCATTAACCTCGGCGACGATACTTGGGACACCGCCGGTGGACGCGATGGCGGTGGATGTATAAACCTCGCCGCTGATAGTGGAACTTACGTTAGCATCCCGCCGGGGTCACTCAACTTCGCCGGAACCACAAACAAAATCACCGTCGCCGCATGGGTAAATGGTGACCGGTTCAATTCACAGGAGGCATGGGGCAGCCTCTTTTGCGTCAGGGCTACTGGCGGCGACCCGCCCGAAGACGGTGACGAGGTCATTGAAGTGCACTGCCCGACACCAATTCCTCCGGTTTATGAAGACGGCCCGCTCGTCGAATGGCGTGTCGCTGGCAGCGAGTTCTGCCAAAGCGATACCATGAGATTAATGGACTTCGTCGAAAGATGGAACCACTACGCATTTACAAAGGACGCCGACGCCGACACCATGAGAATATACCACAATGGCCAGCTCGTCGCTGAGGTCGTTGACGCTAATTCCGCACTCGACCCTATGTTCGATACTCCCGTCCAGCTCTTCTACATCGGTGCAAGGCACATATATTGGGGCTATTACATCGGAAGAATTGACGACTTCCAGGTCTACGATTACGACCTCTCGCCCGAGGAAGTGGCCTATCTGGCTACCGATGGCACAGGCGGCCTGTTTATACCGCTTGAAACGCCCACTAACGTATATGACGTTGCTCCTAACATAGTTAACTTCAAGGACTTCTCGGTATTCGCGGAAAATTGGCTAAAAGAGCAACTCTGGCCGTTGCCGTAGCTCAGTAAATTTCTGACATATTGACGTTATAACGATTCGGGGCCTGTGAACAAACCCACAGGCCCCGTTCTTTAATACGCTTACCCTATGTCTTAGCGGTCTTCTTTACCAAATTTATTTGCCGGTCTTCTTCTTTTTGTCATTCCCGCTATTTATGCCCCTTGACGTAATCCACCCTCGTAAGCAAAGATTCCTCGTCAAAACAATACCTCTTATCATATCCTCGCGTCCAAACCCTGCCCGTAAACCCGTCCTTTCGAAGGGCAAAGTACGCCGCATTCTTGTAACGACTGACTAATTTTTCTACTCCTCTGCCATCATAAGCCGCAACCATATGCACGTGGTTCGAACACACTGCAATAGCTAAAATGCGATGTCCGACCTGTTGTGCCTTCTCCAAAATTACCCGCTTCACAATTTCCTTTTCTCGCACTTTAAGCCTCACCGGCTTTTGGGACAACTTCTCGGCATTCGACTTGCGCAAATTGTCTCTTTCACCTAAAATCTTTCCCTTTTTCACATAACCTTTTTTCTCTCCTTGCAGCCACGTCCCATATGTCGTCCATGTCACCATGTACCCCAAAGTAGTAACCATAAACAAAATCCAAAATTTAACCCCTGGCCGTCTCAGGGGTTTGTGTTTAGCCTCAAGGCCTGTCCTTGGGGTCAATTTCTTTATATTTATCCGCCCTGCGTGACAACTCTTTAACCCTTGGCCGTCTCAAGGGTTTGTGCTTAGCCTCAAGGCCTGCCCTTGGGGTCATCCTTCCCATTGCTTCTTCAATACTGATACAACATTTCGTTACCTTACAGTAATCCAATCATACATGACGATCTCGCTCCCATTCACGATATATGAAAGCCACCTCTGAATCCGTTATGAGCTTCGTCTTAACCTCGTGCTGCAGCTTCAGTAGTTTTGAGAGTATTATCCTCCGTCCCTGAAGTGTAATAGGGCCTGGTCCGTTCCTGCCGTTACGTCTTTTTTTGCGCCTGTATCTAGGATTGTCACGAAAAATGCTGAGCCAGTCACGAAAGCGAAGGTAAGGTTCGAGCTGGGTGTAGCCTCGTTTTATTAAATCCTCTGCAGATTTATCTTTTCGAACAACTGTACAAACCCAGCACCCCATTCTATAACCATTAGCCCTTTCTATGTTATCTTTGCATTTGTGATCTATGCCATATATTCTCGAAAGTCTAGAATAGAATCTATGGCTGAATACTGAGCCATTCGATAAACAATTCCATACGTCAGTAGCTGAATAGTTGAATATCGGACAATAGTATAAGCGATTGTTTGAGTCATAGTATCTTAAGTATTTGTCCCTCTTAATATATTTTGTTATGGTACGGTCTCGTTGATGACTTTCACCTTTCCGTACACCGAGAATCGTAGTTGCGTTAACAAGCTCATGCTTAATGCAGAAATCGCGTAATGGATTCACTCTGAGCTTGTCGGTACACCACCTGAATCTATTTGTTGGTGGCGGACAACCCCTTCCGATAACCTTTATCCAAAAACGGTTCTTCTTTTTTGGCCTAAGTATGTAGGTTGATATAGGCAAACTGTTCCGTTTAGCAAAAAGATTGACTTGTCTAAAAGCATATCTGGCAAAGTTAATCACAAGCGGATTCTCGACTCCAGCATCACAGAAAACAACATAAACTGGTCTATGTGGATTAGGCGTATCTACCATGGTTTGCAATAACAATTTCAGTGCCGCAGAAGAGTCCTTACCTCCACTGTATGCCAATAACCAAGGAGAAGTTTCTTTAACATACTCCGCCTTGATTCTCGCAATGGTTTTCAGATGCATACTACTGTGCATAGTCAGTCTCGATGAGTCTTATTAATGCCTCCCTTAGCTCGCCACGAAGGTTAGTAATAATGAAATCGATTTGAGAGTTCGAATAATCTAGGTGGATTTCTGTAGTGCTGGGTAAGAATAAAAAATAAGAAAAGAGAAATACAATGACAGAAAGAATAAGTAAAAACAGATAATAGAAACTAAAGGAAAATACAAGTAGAGCAACATACAGTAGAATAGCAATAATGCTGATGACACAAGCATCAGCGAAACTTGACAGAATTATACCATTGGCCCGCACATTATTGGATTTCTCTGTAAGAGACGGGTCTGAATCAACAAATCTGTAAAAAACCTGTATAATCTTCCTGTTTTCCTTAAGTTTATCAGAGTAACGCGAGATATCTGGGTCATTATTAAATTCTGATACGAGCCTGTCTCGTATGTTTTCCTGGATAGTCTTTATTGGCTTTTTGAAAAAGAGAGTTCGCAATCGAAGCGCATAGTATACGGCACCAAATACAATAGGAATTATATAAAATACGAAACTCTTCTTTGACAAATCAATATCTTGAAGCGCATTACTCAATTCTGCTGAGTCCTCATAATGAATTGTCAGCATTATGAATAGAAACATACACCCAGGAATAACCAAGCGTAGAAACTTTAGAAGTCTAATGCTCATTTTATTTCTCCTACTAAAACAACAATACAAATCACATCTTACGACATGCTAAGTACGAAAGAGTTTCCCAAATCGCTACACGCTCCAATCGCGGTTCCTCTCAACCACTTCAAAATTATAACCTCATCCCTTCCAATTATCAATCATCAATAATCCTTAATCAATTACAGCCACTCCCCCTTCCAATTATCAATCATCCATAATCAATAATCATTTAGATAACCCCGTCAACAACTCCCGGCGGCCTGTCCTGAGTGAAATCGAAGCGGTAAGCCAAAATCTAAACTTTTTTGAGCGGAAATATCGCAACCCACCTTTTGTCTTGAGTCTTTCGTCTTAGGTCTTGTGTCTTTCATCCTTAAAGTCCCATCCCACCAAGTGTCCATTCTCAAAGCACTCATGTAACGACCACCCCAAAACCGCCCAAAATTGTCGAAAAAATACCAAAAAATACCAATTTTTCACCATTTTTTTGCCGCATTCGCGCGCCAAACCTACCACTTTCCGCCAAACCCAAATTTCACCCCGCGCCTGTCCTGCCCGCCCTGAGCGAAGTCGAAGGGAGCTTGCCGAAGGGCCACATCTCACGAACTGCCCACACCACCCACCACCAATAGAGAGATTGCGCGACCTCCGCGAAAAAACCACCGAAAACAAAAAACCCGCCCAAAACGAAAAATCTTCCCTATTTTAACCAACCCACTCAGTTTAAGAATTCGCCCTACCTTGATACCGTTAGTACCAGATGGTCTCTAAAAACCAATCCTCTCCCAGCAAGTTAAAGTCCACAAAATCAACAGCCAAATCGCGCCCGAGATCGCTCGGAACGCATTCGCCACTTTCAAGCCAATAGTCAACGAATGCAGCCAGGTCACTAACGTCAACTATCCCATCATTGGTCAAATCAGCCAATAATGCCCAGCCATAAGGTGTTCTGCTTGCCTTCCCGGTCCCACCATAAGCTCCCATATTGATACGAATATTGTTTGCATCACTCGGCTCACTGCATAGAGGACAACCGGGAGTGCCGGCATCGATGCAGGCACTTGTATTGGCATCCATCACCCACTGGTTTGTATTTGGGTCCCATCGACCAGCTTCAGATTGTAAATGATAGTCACCTTCAAAGAATGTTATCGGCTCATTAAAATCCCAATATCCATCCCGAACAAAACACGGGTCTATATCGATATTTCCCGGGCCCAAATTCAAGGTGCAATCTATGCCGAATGGCCAAATCCCATCTAAACCGTCTTCGATATTGCTGTATAGAATATTTACCGTAGCTGGGCAATCGGCAAAAATCTGATAATCTTGGTTACCATAAATTATGCAGTTCTCTATTGTTATTGCCCTACCCTCTTGGATTTTTATAGCGCTGGTGCAATAATTGTTAACTATGGTGCAATTTTTTATTAATCCATGGCAATTGGAAATGGCAGGATATACAATTGGTATTATCTCTCCCTGATTGATATTATCAGCGATTAGACAATTGCTGATAGTCCCATCGCATGCCAAAATTGATGTGTGACCCTTATTCCCCTGAAGTGAACAAAAACTAATCGTGGCATGTGTATGATTCTCACCTGTGGGGTCAATAAACGAATCAAAACCCTTTATCGCCCCATTAATATCAAAACCTGCTAGAGTGCAATTTGCATCTTCGGTTCCACGGAACGTTACTGTCACTTCATCACCGTCATAATAACCAATACTTGTCATCGCCACAACATCCGAATCAACTGGATTGGTGCTCATTAGCGTAATGTTCTTGCCGAGAAAATTAATGACTTCCTGATATAGGCCTGGCTGGACCATGATAACATCTCCGTCATCGGCAGAATCTATGGCAGGCTGGATGCTGTTGAAATCTGCCAGACCGTCATCATCAACCGTAATGATTTCTGCAATGCTTGGACAGGCCAAAACAGCGTAATCTCTAAAATCAACGTTCTGGTTTCGGTCAAGGTCGCTCGGAATACACTCGCCACTATCAAGCCAATAGTCTACGAATACCGCTACATCATTAAAATCTACCACCCAGTCATTAGTTAGATCTGCAATACTGCGCCAGTTGGGAGGGGTCTTACTGGCTGTGGCTGTTCCGCCATAAGCTCCCATATTTATACGAACATTTTTCCCATTCCTCAACTCACCGCCCAGAGGACAACCTGGATTGCCGGCATCGATGCAGCCACTTGTATTACCATCTATCACCCACTGGTTTTGACTCAGATCCCATCGGCCAGATTCAGATTGTAAATGATAATCATATCTATTTAACCCGTTCCAATAAAGTTGTTGAATTTCGTCTGCAGATAAAGCCCTGTTGTAAATTCTTATATCATCCATACTGCCGTCGAAATGCATTTGGGCAACAGTATCGCTGGCATGTCCAGCGCCAACATAGAGGTCTACCCAGGAGTTGTTTATGGTTGCCCCCATCATATCGTGATCACTACCTTTTTGTTCTCCATCTGCGAATATCTTAAGAGTATCGCTGGTGCGAACAACAACTATGTGGTGCCACTGACCAATCGAGGGAAGCCAAAAAGTTGTGACTGGTGCCACATCTGTGCCGGTTGTACTGTAAGCAAACTGTAGTCCGCCACCCTGACCGAGTGCTACCGACCATGCTCTATTTGTATAAAACTGGTCAAGAAGCCCGATATATCCGGTCTGGTATGTTAGAGAGTCAAAATTTACCCAAAAGCTTATTGCAAAATCATCGCTGCCAAAATCCCAATCTTCGCTGTCAGGAACGATCACGTAATCATCTTCGCCGTCGAAGTTCAATGCACCATCAATTTGGCCGGTTGTCCATGTTGGGTTTTGAATCAACGTCCCATCATTACTTCCAACGGTATCATGTGCTGTTATTCCTTGGCCCTCATTGAAATTCCACCAGGAAACAATACCTTGAATTGGTTCAGGATAAGCTGGCTCAACAAAACACGGGTCTGCGTCAATATTTCCCGGGCCCCAATTAAAGGCAAGACAGTTAGGATCACCAATAACATCTATACTCTGTTGGCCACCTTCTACATTACTGTAGGATATATTAAAAATAGATGTAGGATAGGGTTCTGGATTTGGTGGTCCATCATGGATACCGCTCCAACTATATATGCCTATGCTTGCTCCACTTGGTGCTGAGTTGTCCTTGAAAATACTATTGCTGATCGATGCTTCAACAAACGAAAGATAACAGCCGCCTCCGCTGTACGAAGCAGAATTAGCTGCGATTGTGCAACCGTTGATTGAACAGCTATCACAATCGATGTGAGTGCCGCCACCAGTGTCGCCTGCGAAATTATTCGCAATAAGGCAGTCTATAATACTGATATTGCCATTTCTGCAGCAAATACCGCCGCCTCTACGGACCTTTGCAATATTATTGACTATTTGGCACCTCTCTAGTATGGGGCCATTTAGTTCATAGCTTGCGCTATTATGTATACCGCCTCCTTCAAAACAAGCTTGGTTTTGACTGATTACACAATCGACAATCGTGGGACTGCTGTAATGGCAATAAATGCCTCCACCATCTTCTGCAGCAGAGTTGTGAGATGTTTTACAACCGACTATATAAGGATTGGCATACACCTCACATGCGACCGCTCCTCCGTATGGGGCACGATTATATATAAACGAGCACTTGTCAATAGTAGGACTGCTTTGATAACAAAGAACACCTCCACCCTCAACAACCGTAATTGGTATCCCTTCAATCTCAATTTCAAAAGGTGGAGCATAG
>Ga0307379_10013529_pt1 | contig 10565 bp, 8 predicted proteins | sample UN2MG_FD_202237 | JGI IMG/M metagenome (GOLD analysis project Ga0307379, IMG submission 202237) | Soil microbial communities from Risofladan, Vaasa, Finland - UN-2 | ecosystem: Environmental > Terrestrial > Soil > Coastal area > Acid sulfate soil | place: Finland: Risofladan, Vaasa | collected... | reverse complement strand
TGGTTCAGATTTTTGCGAATTCTTTGGAGGTTGGATCATGCAGAGTGGTAAATGTCAACTCGTGAGGGGTAAGCAACTCCACATCATCCTGCTGGTTGCCGGGGTATTATCGGTTGAGCTGTGCGTCTCGCGCTGCCGGGCGCAGGATACAGGCGATTGGTATCCGTTTGCCCCGCGGAACACTTCTGAGCCTGGGGAGATTGGGATGCAGGATTGGCTCCAGAAGCCCGCCGGCCTGCACGGGCGCATCGTCCGCCGTGATGACAAGCTCTTGTACAATGGCCGGCCCATCAAGCTCTGGGGCCTGAACAACACGTACAGCGCATGTGCCCCCGCGAAGGAGCTTGCGGACCAGCGGGCCGCCTTCTATCCCAAGTACGGTATCAACTCGGTCCGGCTGCACAAGTACGCCGACGGCACGGGTTGGAGCGGCATTCAGTCGGCGGACAGTTTCGTCGAGTTCGACGCCCAGGCCCTGGATCGTATGGACTATTACGTCGCGCAGCTCAAGGAGCACGGCATCTATGTGAAGCTCTCTTCCACCTTCGGCGTCAAGCTCGGTCCCGCCGACGTTAAGCGCGTGCCCTACATGAGCGAATTCGGACAGATAAGGGGCAATCGCCTGGCGACGGGCCATGGAAGCATCTTCCTGTCGCGGGAATTGCAGGACATGCAGATTCAGCAGATCGCCAACATTCTCAAGCACCGCAATCCTTACACGCAACTGACGTACGCCCAGGACCCCGCTGTCGTTGTTGTCGAGCTGTTCAATGAAGACAGCGCTCTGTGGTTCGGAGTGATGCCCATCCTGCAGAAGGTCCCGACGCTTCGCGAGCGTACCGCCGGCAGATTCAGCGATTGGCTCAAGGCCATGTACGGCAGCCACGAAGGGCTCGTCAACGCATGGGGAAAGGCCGCCATCGATTCGTTCGGTAATGAAGGTTTTACGGGAGAGCATCTGGACAAACGCAACATCGCGCCCGCCGGCAATCCGTGGTTCTACGATCCCGCGCAGTTGGCCGGCTCTCAGGCCAATAAGAAGCAGCGTCTTCTTGACACGATGCTGTTCCTCTACGAAATCCAGAATGGGTTTTATGACCGCTACGTGAAGGCCATCCGTGAGAGCGGCTACGAGGGCGAAATCCTCGGCTCCAACTGGCAGGCCGGACAGGCCTTCAGCCACTACTACAACCTGCATTCGGATTCGCGGGTGGGCCTGATCGACCGGCACAATTACTTCGGCGGAGGGCGCCAGGGCCTCAAGCCCGGCAAGTTCGACAATGCTTCGATGCTCTGCGCCGCCGGCTCGGCCATGCTCAGCGCCGGGATGCAGCAGGTGAGCAATCGGCCTTTCATGCTCTCGGAGTGGATCCACGTTGTGCCCAATGAATGGGGCGCTGAAGGCCCCGCCATTATCGGCGCCTACGGCATGGGCCTCAACGGCTGGGACGTCTCCTACATGTTCCAGAATTCCGACACCGGCGGGTTCAGCAGCAAGCTGGGGGGCCATCCCTGGGATGTCGCCGCCCCACAGGTTCTCGGGGTCTTTCCCGCCGTAGCGCGACAGGTGCTGCGCGGCGACGTCGCCGAATCGGACGTCCTGGCCAGACGTCTGGTTCATGTGCCCTCTTTGCACGAGGGCAAACTCGGCTTTGAGGACAAAGCCGCCCAGCAGAACGACGTCAAGACGTTCGACAGCGACAAGGTCCCTGCCACGACGCTGGCTGTGGCGCGATGTGTCGTGGAATTCACCGAACAATACCAGGACACGCCCGCCTTCGACTTGGGGCCTTATCAGAAGAACGGCTGTCTGACTTCGTCCACGAAACAGCTCCGCTGGTACGAAGGGCGGTCCAAGCTCGACGGCTATTTCACGATAGACACAGGCGCCACCCAGGCGGTCGTCGGTTTTGCCGGGGACAAGGTCTGCACGCTCGGCGATATCACGATCAAGCCAAAGTGCCGGTTTGCCGCTATTTATGTCACCGCCGCCGAACGTGACGAGGACATCCGCACATCGACCAGGCTGTTGATTGTCGCTATGGCCCGCGCGAGAAACACGGGCCAGCAATTCAACGAAGCGGAAGATGAAATTCTCCAACCTGGTACGGGGCCGATTCTGATGGAGCCCGTCGAGGCGGAGATTACAATTCGCAGGCCGGGCGATCCGAAGGTCATCGTGCTGGATCACGACGGCATGCCGACCGGCGGGACCGTACCTGCCGCCGACGGAACTTTCACAATCGATGGCGCACGGGACAAGAGCCCCTACTACGTGGTCAGATACTAACACGCTCTTGCGCCGTTTCGGCAAGAGCCCTGTTCATGCGCATAATGGCCTCGTCGATCTCGGCGGGGCTTTTGAAGCCGATCGCGACGGCATCGACCAGGCCCGGCTGCATGGCAAAGCGAATGGATTCCTCGCGATCCTCGGGGCGGGTGAAATCACCATTGCCGATGATCTTCATGCCGATGATGCCGTGGCGGTTCCTCCTCATGATGTTGAGCTGCTCCAGCACGGGGGACACATGAGGCTCATCGCTCACGGCGTTCCCCGTCTCGGCGGGGGTATCCATGTGCGCGCCCTGCGGGTTCACCCGGACCAGATTGACGTCAACCCAGTCTAACTGGGCGGCTTTACTCAGGGCAGGCAGGCTGTGACACGAGACGCCGTGCGCGCGAATAATCTTCTTATCCTTGGCCTCCTCCAGGGCATCCAAGACACGCTTGCGCTCCTGCTCCCAGTCTTTGGTGACGGCGCAGTGGGACAGCACACTGTCAATGTAATCGACGCCCAATTCCTTGCGGTATTGGTCGAGCACCTCGAGAGGTTTTTCCGGAACGCCGGGCATCTTCGACTGGATGAAAAGCTTTTCTCGCGGCAGGCCCTTGATCGCCTCGCGGACCATCGTGTGTGTTCTGTAGTTTTGAGCGGTGTCGATATACGTGATCCCCTGGTCGTACGCGTATCGCAGGAGGCGGTTGAATCCTTCGTCGCCCAGCGCCCGCTGGATGCTGCCGCCTCGACTGCCGGTGCCGATGCCGAGCCGGCTGAGCTTCAGGCCCGTCTTGCCGAGCGCAACCTGGTCCACCGCCGTTCTTTTGGCCTGGGCGGCCAGGACCCCTCCGCCGAGCGAGGAAAACAGGACGCCGCCGGCAAAGACCACGGTGGATCGAATGAATTGACGCCGTGTGATTTGTTCTTTGTACATGGCCGAACTCCTCAAAAAATACTACGAGCGGAACCATACCGCCGCATGAGCTGCGGCTTCTCTATGATGCCGGATCCGTCCGGCAAATGCAACAACTTTCGCCCCTTCCTTCGCAGGTTCGCCTAACAGGCCGAACCCGCCGGCGCAAGCACGTTGACCCTCAACAGAACCGACCTGCCGTTCATTGCGACCTCCTGCCGCCTGCGTCACTAAACAGAACCTGAACCTGTATCTGCGATTGCTGTTCGAGCCGCTCAATTCCCTCGGGGATCTTGATCAGTGCGTTGGCGCTTGCCTGAGACCGCAGGCGACTCTTGGCTTCTACGGGGCTGACAAACGACTGCTGGTCCCTTTCGTCTATCGCCGCATAATGAAACTGGGTCCAGTCCTTCTGTCCTTCGAGTGTTTTTGTCAACGTTGCCCATCTATATCCAAAAGGCTCGGGCGTCTGGCCGGCCAGGCGAAACAAGCCGGGTAGCGCAATTTGCAGAAAAGCCATCTCGTTGGAGGGCGGACCGCCGGGAAGGCAAAACGCGGTTTTGCCTTTCAATAAAATCAGAGCTACGGCTTTGCCTGGCCCCATCCTGACGCGATGAAATACGATCTCTCCGCCCATCTCCGTAAGGACTCTTATCGTCAGGTCCCGCTCGCTCTTCCACGCACCGCCGCTGGTGAGAAGGACGTCCGCGCTCGCCAACAATCTCTCGGCGGCAGCGGTGAGGCTCTCCGGCCGATCGCCGACCACTTCCACCCGGGCATCCATGCCAAAGCATCGGAGCCAGGAAACGAGCGTGACAAGGTTGCTGGCGTAAAGTTGCCCTGGCCGCAGCGGCTCGCCGGGACGGACCAGCTCATCGCCCGTGGCCAGGACGCCGATGCGCGGTCTCGGATAGACCCGGACAGTCGAGATTCCTCCCGCGGCTAACAAACCGGCCTTTGCGGGCGTCAAGACCTCGCCTCGCCGCACCACCGTATCGCCTTTGGCCACGTCGTATCCTCGCTCGATCACGTTTCTTCCCGGACCGCATTCTCGCAGGCACAACACGTAGCTATCTTCCTGGCGGGTAAACTCCTCGGCGACCACGGCCTCGGCGCCGTCGGGAATCGGCGCGCCGGTCATAATTTTGACCGCCGTGCCCGATTTCACATTGGTTGGCCTTTCGCCTCCGGCGAGCGATCTGCCGCTCACTTTCAACCTGACGGGCCGGTCCTCGGACGCACTCACAATATCTGCTGAAAACACAGCATAGCCATCTTTCGAGGATGTCGGCACGGAGGGGCAATCGGCCTTCGCAATACAGTCTTCGGCCGCCACCAAGCCCTCAACTTCATCGACTGCAAGGCAAACCGGCGCCAGGGGAGTCAATTGCCCCGACATCTTCGAGAGGGCCTCTTCAAAACCAATATCGTATCCTGCACGCATTTCTTAGTGTTCCTCGAACGTCAGTCCGGCCATGCGATTCGCGATTTTCGGCGAGTATCCCGTATTCGGAATCGAGGGTCGAGTTGCACGTATTAAACATGAAAACTTCGGTCCGGGCAACTCTGCGTCTCTGCCGGCGGGCAATGACGGGCCGGACCGAAAATCCGGGGCATTGACAAAAAAAATTGCCGGAATTTGAAAATAAAAAGCCGGCACAAACGTCTATATAAATGAAACCAATAGATTCTGAATCTTGTTAAGATCGATGGCGAAAGACCCCGACTATGAATTCGCAAGATATAATCAAGACTTCTCGTAAGGCCAAAAGTGAGACGGAAACCTTTATCAATCGTTATCTTGACGATCAAGCGAAAGGGTGGCCGAGAATCTGCCTGGCCGGCTCAGTCTGTACGGGAGGTTCGCAGGGCCGCCAGATAGAGGCAAGCCTCTCTGGGTCCAAAGTGCAGGATTGGGCGGACCGCAGCGTCGCATAGGCAGCCGCAACTCGGTAATTCTGATTCCTGCGTTCAAAGAGGACTTTTCATTTCGACTGTGCTCGGGGCCCACCCCGTCTTGATTCCCCCAAAACAAGCTTGTCTGCTAAATCGTACACATAGAAGGTGTGAAATCGGCTTGTTCGCTGTAGCCGGTGCCAATACAATGGCAGTTTGCAGTGTGCCCGTAAGGGCATTTGAAGGTAACGCCTTACGGCGTCACTACAAACAGAAAGGAGTACGTATGGCGAAAAAACTTGCACGGCGGGAATTTATGGGTGCCGCCGCAGCCGGGGCGCTACTTAGCTCTGCTTCCCTCGGACAGCAGAGCAATGATAGTGGTCCTGCCGCCCGGCAGGTGCGGCTCGAATTCCTTCGCCCCAGGGAAATTGAAGAGGCCCAGGCCGAATGTGCGACGATCTTTCAGCCGCTTGGAACGATTGAGTGGCACGGGGTGCACAACGTGGTGGGCGTCGATGCGGTCAAGGCGCATGCCTTGTGCATGCGCGCGGCGCAAAAGGCGGGCGGACTGGTTGCGCCGGCCCTTTACGGCGGCGTCGGAGGCCTGGATCAGCCCCATACGTTTGTCATGGAGCCGGAGAACAGCGTCTTCTCGAACTTCCTTCGCCCCTGGCTGGAGCAACTCTGCAGGGAAATGGCCCGGCAGGGGTTTCGCGCGATCATCATCCTGACGGGCCACTACGGCGCGGCTCAGCAAATCGTCGTCCGCGAGACGGCGGTTCGCATGAGCCGGACGCTGGGGATCCCCGTGCTCGGCACGCCCGAATATATGCTTGCCATCGACGTCAATTATACAGGCGACCACGCCGCGTGGGGCGAGACCTCGCTGATGATGCACCTGTACCCCGATACCGTGGACCTCTCGCGGCTGGGCGAGCCCCCGCACAAAGGCGTCGGCGGACGCGACCCCAGAGAATCCTCCGCCGAAGACGGACGCCTAATCACCGAAACAATTGTCGCGCGGCTGGCCACGCTCGCGCGGAACATGCCGGCCTGGGACGAGAAAACCCTCGGTCGTTTTATCGATGCCGAGGCCGCCCTGGTGGCTAGGCAACTCTCCGCGCCGAAGGGTAAAGGCTCCCTCTGGTCGGCGTGGCGCAATATCGCCGGCGCTATGCGCGATTATGGCAAGCACCTTGCCGAGGAGAACTTCGAGCAGATCAAGGCTTCTGTTGCGAATCTGTGAATTGCCATTATTGGAGGTCATCGCAATGAGAGCGGCGGTTATTCATGAGCATGGCGGATTGGATCGCATCGGCGTTGAAGAAGTTCCCGAACCGAAGGCGGGCGAGGGCGAAGTTGTGCTGGAGGTTCGCTCGGCGGCGCTAAACCATCTCGATATCTGGGTCCGCAAAGGCCGGCCGGGCCTTGCGCTCAAGATGCCACACGTTTTAGGCTCCGACGGTGCAGGGGTCATTGCCGAACTCGGATCGGGCACGCACGGCGTAAAGGTCGGCGACGAAGTCATACTGAATCCGGGACTCAGTTGCGGTTTCTGTGAAAGCTGCCGGCGAGGCCAGCAGAGCGAGTGCACGTCGTTTTCGATTGTAGGGGCGGGAAAGCCTGGGACGTTCGCCGAAAAAGTGGCGGTCCCCTCGTGCAATGTGTTTCCCAAGCCGGCGCACCTGAATTTTGATGAGGCGGCGGCGCTTCCTCTGGTCTATCAAACCGCCTGGCGAATGCTGATGACCCGCGCGGCACTGAAACCGGGCGAAACGGTATTGATTCACGGCATCGGGGGCGGCGTCGCGCTGGCGGCGCTTCAATTGGCCAAACTAGCTGGCGCTGAAGTGATTGTCACTTCGTCATCCGATGAGAAACTCGCCAAGGCCGCCGGCTTTGGCGCCGATTATACCATCAACTACAAGACGGTCGAGAACGTGGCCACAGTGGTCAAAGATATTACAAAGGGGCGTGGCGTGGACGTGGTTATCGACGCGGTCGGGGCCGGCACCTGGGACACCAACTTCAATCTCGTCAGGCGGGGCGGCCGGATCGTGCTGTGCGGCGTCACGACGGGAGGCCAAGCCCCGACCAACCTGCGAGCGCTCTACTGGAACCAGTCGACGATTATGGGTTCGACGATGGGCTCGCACGAAGATGTGCGGCTGATGCTCAGAGCCGTCACGACAGCCGGCCTCAAGCCCGTCATAGATTCGGTCAGACCGTTGAAAGACATCGCAGACACGATGGGCCGGATGGAGGCGGGTGAGCAGTTCGGAAAAATCGTATTGAAAATCTCCGAATAACGTAGGGGCCGCCCCACGTGGCGGCCCTGGGCAGCACCGTAAGGCGTCCCTCACGGGAGCACGCGGGCCTGCCCGTACAGGAAGGAGCGTATCATGGCAGTTACAGCTTCTACAATGCTTACTTTAGGCACTTCGGCGCCGGACTTCAGCCTGCCTGACACAGAAGGCAACCTGGTCTCAGTCGAGGATTTCAAGGATGCACCGGCTCTGCTGGTGATCTTCTTATGCAACCACTGTCCTTTCGTCAAGCACGTCGTAGATGGCCTGGTCGGGCTCGTCAAGGTCTATCAGGCCAAGGGCGTCGCCGTCGTCGGGATCAACTCCAATGACGTGGAGGATTATCCCGAGGACCGGCCCGAGATGATGGCAAAGCTGGCGGAAGAAAAGGGCTTCACCTTCCCCTATCTCTACGACGAGACTCAGGACGTTGCGAAGGCGTACCACGCCGCCTGCACGCCTGATTTCTTCTTATTCAACAAGCAAAGAAAGCTCGTCTATCGGGGCCAAATGGACGACAGCCGGCCGGGAAACAACATCCCCGTAACCGGGACCGACCTGCGAGCAGCTTTAGATGCCGTCCTCGAAGGCAAACCGGTCCCCGCCAAACAGAAACCCAGCATGGGCTGCAACATCAAATGGAAACAGGGCGCCGAGCCGGAGTACACAAAGTAGCATATTCCCTTGATGTTTAGCAACGAACAGGCCGCTGGAATCTGAATGTAGAGGTACGCTACTCGACTCGTCTCGGCGAAGCAGTAAACCGTACAGGGGCAGTCCGTCATTGCCGCGAGCCGTCAAAAGTACACAGAAAAAGGCTAATCGGTTCTGCAGGCATCATAAACTCCGGAAATGCTTTGGCGTTTGTGTCGAGATCGGGGTCAGTCGCTGTCATCCTTGGATAACAACACTCGTTCATAAAGGGCGTGTTCTTGGGAAACCGTAAGTGATTTTCCGAAACCCCTGGAGTTCAACGCATTCATCATGACGCATCGATACAATGCCGGTGCCTGAAAGAAGAGGTTTCCCCATCCCTTTCGCTTTGCAAATTCGTACTCACCTCTATGCATTCGATTCCCATGCATATAAGCGTTTCGTGTTCGATATAACCGTCCGTAAACCTGAACCGGAAGAGTTGTCTTCTTTCCTTGAGTGCCAACTGCTGCGCGATTCTTGAGCCGGAGTTTCCTATGTCTCCAGGGGACCGCCTTGATCATTGCACTGACGTCAGAAAATTCGACTCTTGTAGTGTGAGGATTGGCCAGAATCTCAAATGCAGATACCCACAGACCCATCTGAACGCCAAAATCGACCGGCTCTCCCAAGTTCGCGAATGGACTCCTAAGGGCATGGAATGCCATTTCCATAGATCGTGCTAATCGAGTCTTGAACATCTGCTCATCACGTGTGCGGGTTCGTTTCTCGACTGCATCGAGCAAAGCGAGCGCAAATCCTTCGTCAAGTGCAGGACGGATGTACTCCGGGTGAATCACCGCAAGCGTCGTCTGCCCAACAAATTTTTTCACGTCACACCATGCCGACAGTTCAAACGGTGTTTTCGCTATAAGTTCTGTACCATCACTGGAAACGCTGACAGGGTGAAAATCGAATATGTCTGTGCAGAGAAAGCCTGTATTCTGATTCTGAGTGAATGAAAGTGCTCGTGAATACACGACCCCGGCAATCGCTATCGCGTTCCTAAACGCGCATAGGTGAGACGCATCCACTTTCGGGAGGCGTTCGTTGCGCACGATGACTGAAGGGTTGACTTTCCTACCAAAAGGAGTTCTGAACGAGTCGAGATATTGCTTCAATACCGGGTTCTGCGCCTTCAGATCTTCATATCGTTTATCGGTACTCCCGAGAAGGATCAAGTCATCAATCGCGGCGAACTTGATGATATCCACAGAAGGAATTGTCATCACATACTTGAGCTTTCTGGAATTCTTCCGAGTCATTTTTTGCTCCCGCCCCTATTCGCCAATCTTCCGCTCTTGTTACCCTGCGATTCATCGGCCTGCCAAGCCTCTCGTATTGTAACCAGGCCCGCGACCCGTCGCTAATCCAAATCTGGCGCAAAAGCAAGGGCCAAATGGCTTAGTGGCTGGCCAGCTTCGCTTGAGGGATTGGCTGACTGTCCGCTGATCATGAATCTCCGACCTTCAATGCACTACAGAATTGCGGTTCAGCCGCACAGTCGCCATGCGTCGTGCCGGGGGCCGCTTCAAATGCGTGCTCCCTATTGCGTTTTAGCGTGAAAGCCGTTATGCTTGGGCCGATTGGCAACGTGGTTGTCCGGCTGCGAGGTGCCGGAAGCAGGATTTTGAACCCGTCAGGATTGCCGGGTAGGAGAAAGCTATGAATCGTGGGTTCGTCTTCTTTGTGTGGGTATGCCTAAGTTTCTGCATAACTGAAAGGGCTCGTGCTGTGCCTGCTTTTCCGGGGGCGGAGGGGTTTGGGGCTCAGGCGGTCGGGGGGCGGGGCGGGCAGGTTCTTTTCGTCACGAATCTTAACGATAAAGGACCTGGGAGCCTGCGTGCGGCGGTGGAGACGGACGGACCCAGGACGGTGATTTTTCGTGTCTCAGGGACCATTGCTTTGAAGTCGGCGCTGGTTATCAGGAAACCTTACATCACCATCGCAGGCCAGACCGCTCCGGGGGATGGGATATGCCTGAAGGACAATGCGCTCGCCATCGCGGCCGATCAGACAATCGTTCGGTACCTTCGCTGCCGGCCCGGCGATAACACCAAAGCCGAGAGCGACGCGCTGTCGATCTCATCCGGCCGGGATATTATCGTCGATCATTGTTCGGCGAGCTGGGCCGTCGATGAGACGCTGTCGGCCTCAACCAGCGGGCAGCTCGGCAACGTCTCCGTCCAGTGGTGCATCATCTCCGAAAGCCTGAACAACTCAACCCACCACAAAGGCGCGCACGGGTACGGCTCGCTCATCCGCGGAGGCTGGGGCAACGGCTATACCTACCACCATAATCTCTACGCCCATCATCACGCCCGGCTGCCCCGGCCCGGCAATTACAACAACCGCGAGAAGGACCCGGACGGGTTCACCCTCGATTTCAGGAACAACGTGATCTACAACTGGGGGGGCAGCGCCGCGGGCTACAACGCCGACGGCTCCAACGGTACCGACAGCATTACCAAAATGA
>Ga0307379_10013528_pt1 | contig 10566 bp, 10 predicted proteins | sample UN2MG_FD_202237 | JGI IMG/M metagenome (GOLD analysis project Ga0307379, IMG submission 202237) | Soil microbial communities from Risofladan, Vaasa, Finland - UN-2 | ecosystem: Environmental > Terrestrial > Soil > Coastal area > Acid sulfate soil | place: Finland: Risofladan, Vaasa | collected... | reverse complement strand
TGTGGATAGCACTGTAGCCCGCGAGTCTTATCCCTTTTGGAAGGCAATCCCCTCAAGCATAACTCGCTGCTGGGAAATTCTCGTCCTATTCCGAAACGAAATAGTAAAATTGATTATTGGAGGAACGGGACTTCAGGTAACTGGCCCAATAGGCATTGCAGAGCTGACCGGTGAGTTCGCCAAAGCCGGTATGAGCGCCTTGCTTGAGTTCACCGCCTTAATTAGCATCAATTTGGCCATCATTAACTTATTTCCTTTTCCGGGGCTGGATGGGGGCAGACTTGTCTTTGTAGCCCTAGAATGGGTCCGACGGGGCAAAAGAATACCACCCCAAAAAGAGGGGCTCGTCCACCTCATTGGCTTTATAATATTAATAGGAATACTAGTTGTGGTAAGCTACTATGACATTATACGCATTATTCACGGGGAGAGCTTGCTGCCTTGATAGCTCGTCGGCCATCTAAATCTATTACAGTTGGAACAGTAACCATAGGCGGTGATGCTCCTATTATAGTCCAGTCTATGACCAAAACTGACACCAGGAACATACCAGCTACCGTGGCTCAAATTAAGGAGCTTGCTGATTGTGGTTGCGAGATAGTCAGACTAGCCGTGCCCGACAGTGAAGCTGCACAGGCTATTTCTGTTATTAAGCAGAATGCCCCCATTCCCATCATCGCTGACATTCATTTTGATTATCGCCTTGCCCTGGCAGCGCTTGAAGCCGGCGCTGACGGACTTCGTTTAAACCCAGGCAATATTCGCGACCCCAAACAGGTTACCAGGGTGGTACAGGCAGCCAAGCAAAGACAGATACCCATTCGCATCGGCGTAAATGCTGGAAGCCTGCCACCAGCTTCAAAGCCATGCTCGTCTGTAGCTGAGCACATGGTCAACACAGCACTGGAGCAAATCAACTTATTAGAAAGCCTCAATTTTGATTTAATTAAGGTTTCGCTTAAAGCTTTTGATGTACCCACTACAATCGAGGCTTATAGACTGATAGCCCCCCAAACACCCCACCCTTTGCATCTAGGTATAACCGAGGCAGGGCTTCCCAAAGCAGGAGCTATCCGCAGTGCAGTAGGCATTGGCATACTGCTTCACGAAGGCATCGGCGACACTATCCGTGTCTCCCTCAGCGCCCACCCCCGCGAAGAGGCAAATGCCGCTTATGAAATCTTAAAAAGCCTCGGTCTTCGCCAACATGGCCCTACTTTGATAAGCTGCCCAGGCTGCGGACGGTCTGAGGTAGATATAATTGGTCTGGCTGAATCTGTAGATAAAAGCCTGAGGGAAATAACTAAACCTATCAAGGTTGCTGTCATGGGCTGCGTTGTCAATGGTCCTGGTGAAGCAAAGGACGCCGATGTCGGCATCGCCTGCGGCAAAGGCAGAGGCGCTATCTTTAGAAAAGGCAAAGTGGTAAGCACTGTCGCCGAAGAGGACTCCCTGGAAGCATTAATGACAGAGGTGAAAAACGTCTGAATTAGCAAGCCAATTTTCTTCAACGCGCCTTAAATCCTATAGAATCCTGAACCTCCCTATACGAATAATAAAAAACAATAAGGAGATTAAAAATGGAATATCCGATAATCGTTAGCTTCGAATATCAAGAGAAACTTTCACGGCTGACTACTTTTTTCCGAGTCCTTATGATTATACCTCAGTGGATTGTCCTGTATTTTATTGGCATGGCTGCTAGCGTTGTCATTTTTATTACATGGTTGGCCATTCTATTCACTGGAAGATATCCCAGGTGGGCTTTCAATTTCGTCGCCGGTTACATCCGCTGGTACACGAGGGTGAAAGGTTATTACTGTCTTCTAACTGACAAATATCCACCTTTTAATATAGAATAGCTAGCAAGGACTTTCTCTATAGACCCGGCAATCAAGCGAAAGGATATAAAGGTATGCGTTTTTCCAAGCTTCTCGGCAGAACATTAAAAGAAACACCAACAGAGGCTGACAGCCTGAGCCACCAGCTATTGCTTAGGGCTGGAATGATTCAGCAGGTAGCCACTGGTATCTATTCCTATTTACCTCTAGGCTGGCGAGTGCTCAAGAAAATCGAGCAAATAATCCGAGAGGAAATGGACAAGGCCGGCGGACAAGAGTTGATGTTGCCTGCGCTTCAGCCCTTCGAACTATGGGAAAAATCAGGAAGATATCCGTCTTTCGGCAAGACCATGTTCACTTTAATTGACAGAAAGGAACATAGATTAGTCCTGGGACCCACCCACGAAGAGGTTATCACTGACCTCGTCCGCCGCTATGTACAGAGCTACCGTGATCTCCCTCTCCTCCTCTACCAAATACAGAATAAGTTCCGTGACGAACCTCGTTCTCGCGGCGGTTTACTACGTGTCCGCGAATTTATTATGAAAGACCTCTACAGCTTTGATATTGATGAGGCAGGCTTGGATAACAGCTACCAAAAAATGATTCAAGCCTACAAGAATATCTATTCCCGCTGCGGCTTACCATCGGTTATAGTAGAAGCTGACAGTGGAGCTATAGGAGGTAAGGAATCTCACGAATTTATGCTTACTGCCGAAACTGGCGAAGATGAAATCATTTATTGTTCAAATTGTGATTACGCTGCAAATATAGAAAAGGCTCAAAGCGCTAAGCCAAAGCTGGAAACTAAAACCCCTTTGCCAATAGAAGAAATATCGACTCCCAACATCAAAACAATTGAGGAGGTAGCTAATTTTGTCGGTGTGCCCACAAGCCATACCCTAAAGGCTGTCTTCTATTCAACCGAGACTGAGCTTGTTTTCGTGGTTATCAGGGGAGATTTAGAAGCTAACGAGACAAAACTCAAAAACTTGTTGAACTGTTCTGAGTTGCACCTGGCTACAGAAAGCGAAGTGAAGGCAGCCAGGTTAGTAGCTGGCTCAGCCTCGCCAGTAGGCATGAAGAAAATTAAGATTGTAGCCGATGACTCAATAACTTTAGGCTCCAACCTCGTTGCCGGAGCCAATAAGCCAGACACTCACCTCAAAAACGTGAACTATCCCCGTGATTTCAAGGTTGAGCTTATCGCCGACATTGCTATGGCCCGCCCCGGCGATAGTTGCCCTAAATGCAACAGCGGTAAACTCCTATCCAGACATGGCATTGAGGTAGGCCATGTCTTCAAATTAGGCACCTTCCTCAGTGAGAGATTAGGTGCCTTCTTCCTCGACCAAAATGGCATAATAAAACCAATCATTATGGGTTGCTACGGCATTGGGCTTGGAAGGCTAGTGGCAGCCGCAGTAGAGCAAAATCACGATGACAAAGGCATCATCTGGCCACCAGCTATCGCCCCCTACCATATTTACCTCTGTCCTCTACGCTTGGAGAACCCCGAAGTTGCCAAAACAGCAGAAAAACTCTACGAAGACCTGACTAAAGAAAATCTGGAGACTCTTTTCGATGACCGCAATGAATCCCCAGGAATTAAATTCAATGATGCCGATCTTCTAGGAATACCTCTCCGCCTGACTTTAAGCCCACGAACCCTGCAAAGCCAGAGTATAGAGATAAAATGGCGCAATGAGAAGCAAACCCAGCTTTTGCCGTTAGCAGGAATAACTGCCAGAATAAAGGAACTACTTGATGAGCCTCAGCGAAGTTAAGCCTGACGTGGCTTGACACCCCTCTGAGACCAGGCAGCCATAAATATTAGCGCAGCACCCAAAACAATACAGGCTAATATCTTACCCATCTTGGGCAAATCCATACTCAGGAAAAAGGCGAAGCTGAAAACACCAGCAATGCAGGAAAGCCCATACATCACCATATAAGCTTTAATTGATTTCTTTCTAGCTGCTCGCCAAATTAGCCAGCCAATAAAAGCCAGCGAAGCAATTATACCTACGGCTATCATTTAAGTCACCAACTCTCACTCTCAAAATATTTCCCAAGTAAAGCAAACATGGCTGTAGCCAGAATGAGACAACTTAGTTTGCCTGGCTCGGAGAGATATTTAACATATTCCGCCGCCAAGTAGCCAACTCCCGAAACGCATAATAATATGCCGAATCCATATAAAATATAAATTCTCACCTGTCTAAAACCTCATCACCCGGGCGGTGGCGGCACTATCTTCTCAGGGTACACTGGTTCCGTAGGATAGCGATAGTTCAAAACTATCTTCCGCTCCACCTCCCCACGTCTGATTTCTATAGTATACTCACCAACCCCATAACCCATCTCCTCTAACTCCTCGGCTCGCAATACCCAGTCCACAGTTAGTTTATCAAAGGCAGCTATCGAAATATCCTCATTCAATAGTTCAATTATCTTTTCGCCGCTTTTCCAGACCGAGGCTTCTACATTGGTTGAGTAAGTCGAAAAACGATGGCTATCAATCTCATACCTGAAAGAGACAAGCTCTCCCCATTCAGCCCCCATGCTATAATAAGCACGTTCATCAACCTGAGAGCGTTGCCAGTAATCAGGGTCTACCTCTCGCTCACGCTCTTGAACTGTTATATATAATGTATCGTAAACACCCAAATAGGCATCAACAAGAAATATGGCTAGAATGCCAACAAAACAGGCCAGAACCAGATATAAATAAAGCTTCCTACCCCTTATTGCCATGTTTAATTCAGATTACCTGCTCTTTCCCATTTTGTCAACTGACAAACAAAAAACCACTCGTCTAGGTCAGTACGCCAGAGAACCTGAGAACCCCAACTCAACCAGATTACCAGCCAGGTAGAAATTAAAATTTAATGGATTACGAGAAGCCCCAACTATAGCTACACTCTCGGGATTGAAGAATGAATCCAGAAAATGCTGCTTTGCCACGCCTATGTTAACTCCATCCAGTTTATCCCCTAATAGTTTTCCAAAAGTCCATAGGGCAAGTTAAGCCCGCAAAACAGCTCCTACCTCCTGCTCCAACCTGCCAAGAATCCGCTGCTGGACTCTGTCAACTTCTTCGTCAGTCAAAGTATGCGTGGGGGATTGATAAACAATCTTGAAAGCAAAGGATTTCTTACCCGCCGGCACTTGCTCTCCAACATAAAGATCAAAAAGGGTCACCTGATTCACCAAAGGAAAACCCTGAATAATGGCATAAATCTGTTGATAGGTTATCTGCTCATCCACCAAGAGCGCAATATCTCTAGTCGTGCTTGGATACCGGGAAATTGGTTCATACTCCTTAGTGCTAGCTATAAGAGATGATAGCTTATCTAAGTCGATTTCAATAAGATAAGCAGCCTCAGAAAGCTCAAAGGCTCCCGATACCTTGGGATGTAATTCACCGATAACACCTACCTTATCATCACCAACAATTATACGAGCGCTTCTCCCAGGGCATAGGCTTTCATCCTCAGTTGCCTCAAAGCTCGCTACCAATCCCAGCCGGGATAAAAGGGTCTCCACCACTCCCTTGGCAACAAAGAAATCAACAGGCTCTGTTTTACCCCGCCAGAATAAGCCACGCTCTAAACCACTCAGCACAGCACAAAGCATCTCTTTCTCCAGGGGCAAATCCCCCTTCCGAGGTAAGAATACCTTCCCAATCTCGAAAAGTCTGATGCTACTTTCCTGATATCTTTCATTACGAGCTAAAACTGACAAGAGCCCAACTCGCAAGCTAGTGCGAAGGTACTCTTGCTCTCTGCTCATAGGATGAGCTACTCTTATCGGTGCTGGGCCTATCAGGCGAAGTTCAGGCGAAAGCTTGCTCATCATCTCCAGACTGGTTAAGGAATAAGTAAGTATTTCCTGAAAACCACAACTAACTAAGATACTCCGTATTTTCTGCCTAAGAGATAGCATTGGCATTGGCTCATGCATTGGCAAAGATGCACTTAACATAGTGGTCGGAATGTTATCATAGCCAATAATGCGAGCCACCTCTTCCACTAAGTCAGCGCTGCAGTTGATATCAGTACGCCACCAAGGAACAACGACTCGAACTTGCAAAGGCAACTCGGTTTGTTCACAACTGAAACCCAAAAGCTCTAACGCCCTTACTATTTCACTAAGCTCCACCTCCACACCAAGAAGCCGTTCAACCTGAGCGATAGACAACAGTATAGGTTCTCTCTGTCGCTTGCCCGGGTAAGCATCAATCACCCCCTCAGCCACCTTCCCACCAGCTAATTCCAACATCAATTGAGTAGCCCGTTTTAATGCCACCAGCGGTAAGCCTCGACTAAGCCCCTTCTCAAAACGCAATGAAGCCTCGCTGCTCAACCGAAGGGCAATGCTCCCTCGATGAATAGCTGCTTGATTGAAGTTCGCCGATTCTATCAGAACAGTAGCAGTATTATCCGTAACCTCCGCATCCAACCCCCCCATAATACCAGCAATGGCAATCGCTCGTTCCTTGTCAGCAATGACCAATATGTTCTGGCTAAGAGCCCGCTCAACCCCATCCAAAGTAGTTATAGTCTCACCTTCTTCTGCCCGGCGTATTATAATCTGCTTTCCACGAATTTCATTATAATCAAAGGCATGAAGTGGCTGCCCATGCTCCAACATCACATAGTTAGTAACATCGACAATATTATTAATAGGCCGCATGCCACAAGCCAACAAACGCTGCTGCAACCATTGAGGCGACGAAGCTATCTTAACCCCGGTAAGCAAGCTAGCACAGTATCTGGGGCACAGGTCAGGAGCAACAATTTCTACAGAGGCAAAGGAATCTATCACCTTTTCCACTTCGTTATAACAAACTTCAGGAATATTAAATCTCTCTCCGGTAAGAGCTGCTACCTCCCTGGCAATGCCAACCACCGATAAGCAGTCAGGGCGATTAGGCGTTATATCCAGGTCAAAAATCGTATCACCAAGGTATCCAGATAAAGGAGTACCAACAGACGCTTCTGGAGGTAGAACCATAATCCCTTCATGCCTATCAGAAATTCCTAACTCCTTCTCAGAGCAAACCATACCTTCAGAAACAACACCGCGAATCTTGATTGGCTTTAACTGAACAAGCTCTCCAGTATGACCATCTATAAGCTGAGCCCCCACACAGGCAAAAGCCACTTTATCACCAACTACAAGATTAGGCGCACCACAAACTACAGTAATCTCTTGCTTCCCTAAATCAACAGTTGCCAGCCTTAAGCGATCAGCATTAGGATGAGCACCAACACCGACTACTTTGCCAACCACTATATCCTTCCAGTTCCCGCCGATAACCTGTATCTCGTTGACCTCCACACCAGCCAGGGTCAACCTTTCAGCCAGCTCTTCGGGCGGTATCCTGACATCGACATAGTCGCTGAGCCATCTAAGTGAAACCTTCATCCTTCATCCCTTCAAAAGAGAACGCTATAATGCAGCACTAAATTGCGATGATTACCCATAATCTGCTCCTGAGTTTCGCAACCAAACCAGACCGCCATAACCAGCCACATAATATTCACACTCACGCTTAAAATAAACAAACCATATCCGCAATCGAAAACTGCGGCTCTAGAATCGCCTTAAGAACCTGAGGTCATTACTATAAAAGAGGCGAATATCATCTATGGCATAACGAAGCATCGGGATACGCTCCACCCCCATGCCAAAGGCAAAGCCAGAATAGACTTCAGGGTCAATATCAACACGACGGAGGACTTCAGGATGAACCATCCCGGCACCTAAGATTTCAATCCAGCCACTATTGCCACATAGTCGGCAACCAGTTCCTCCACAGGCTAAACAATCAATAGCTACCTCAACGCCAGGCTCCACGAAGGGAAAGTAATCGCACCGAAAGCGAACCTTTCTCTCCTCCCCAAAAAGGCAGCGAGCGAATTCAAATAGAGTGCCCTTTAAATCAGCTAAGGTGATATTCTTATCTACCGCTAGCCCTTCTACCTGGTAAAACATCCATTCGTGTGTGGCATCAGTAGCTTCATATCTGTAGACTCGCCCGGGTGCTATTACCCTTATCGGCGGACGTGATTTTTCCATGACTCTTATCTGGACTGGAGAGGTATGGGTGCGCAAAAGCATCGGTCTATCACCAGTCTTGGCATCAAAGTCCATCCATAAGGTAGCGAACATATCCCGGGCTGGATGGTCTGCCGGCATGTTAAGAGCTTCAAAATTGTAATACTCCCATTCCACCTCTGGTCCCTCAACAACCTGAAAACCCATGCCATTAAAAATACTACAAATCTCATCGAGTGTCTGAGTTGTCGGATGCAGGTGACCCAGAAGAACGCTCTCCCCTGGCAAAGTAACATCGAGGCTTTCACGCTGTAAGGAAAGGGCTAAACCTTGCTCTAAACCCTTCTTTTTCTCTGCCAAACTGGTCTCGAAAGCTTTCTTGACCTCATTGGCTCGAGCCCCGACCACACGTCTCTCCTTCAGCGACAAAGTTGCCAGCGAACGCAAAGCCTGTATTAAGTCACTTTTCTTACCCAGATAGCGAATCCGCCAGGCTTCAAGTTCCTCAAGATTTGTGACTTTGCCTAACTCACCAAAAGCCTTAGAGGCAAGCTCTTCAAGTTGATTCAGCACCATTCCTACTATACAAGGGGTTAGCTTTTAACTTTGTCTGAGGCTAATGTCAATATTTTGGAAAAACTGGTGGGATCATTTACCGCCATCTCTGCCAATTCTTTGCGGTTGATTTCCACATTGGCTTTTCTTAAGCCATCGATAAGTTGGCTATAAGAAATTCCACCAGCACGGGCAGCAGCATTAATGCGAACAATCCACAACCGCCTCATATCACCCTTACGTTCCCGGCGATGGCAATAGGCATAATGCAAGGCATGCAGCATAGACTCATGAGCCTGCCGATATAAAGCATGCCTACTACCCTTATGCCCCTTAGTTAATTCAAGTACCTTTTTATGTCGTCGATGAGTAACTACTCCACCTTTAACTCGTGGCAACCATTCCCTCCTAATTTATTTCAAGCCGTAAGGCAACAGCCTTTTCACTCTCGCCTTATCCGAAGGATGAACAGGAATTGTCTCATCATAAAGACGCTTAGTCCTAGCTGGCTTCTTACGCCTCAGGTGGCTTTTGCCACCCTTAACACGCATAATCTTGCCGCTGCCAGTTATATGGAAGCGGCTCTTGGCTCCCTTGTGAGTCTTAAGCTTCGGCATCTGAGCTTTTCTCCTTAATATCTACTTCCTTGGTTTGCCCAACAGAAACCGGGGAAAACACCAGGCTCATAATACGTCCATCTAAAGATGGTGAACCATCTAAAGCACCTATACCCCTCAGGTCATCTGTTACTTTTTGTAATGCCTTCAAACCTAACTCCGGGTGAGTAATCTCACGTCCTCGAAAAACTACAAAAACTCTTACCTTATCACCATCCCCTAATAGCTTCCTAGCCTTCCTAATCTTAGTTTCGAGGTCATGTTCCTTAACCCTCGGTCTGATACGAACTTCCTTAAGCAAGCTAGCCCTCTGACTCCTTCGTGCTTTCCGCTCCTTTTTGTCCTGCTCGTATTTATACTTCCCATAGTCAAGAAGCCGACACACGGGGGGAATTGAGGCAGACGCTACCTCCACTAAATCAAGATTACGCTCACTGGCAAGTTGCACTGCTTTCTCAAGCGGCATCACTCCCAATTGCTCTCCCATTTCACCTATAAGCCGAATTTCCCTGGCTCGAATTTGCCGGTTAATACGTAACTTCTTGACTATGTCTCTCCTCACCTCCCTTGTCATTACCGAATCACTGGGCAAAATATATCATATTCACAAGAGGAAATCAAAGCTTGTCCGAGATTTTAGCTTCAATAATTGGTTTTACCCTATCCATAAACTCAGAAAGCGACAGCGAGCCCAAGTCCTCCCCATTTCTCAACCGAGAGGAAACTGTAAAAGCAGCTAGCTCCTTGTCACCAATAACAAGCATGTAAGGAACCTTCCCCAACTGAGCCTCCCTGATCTTCAGGTTCATTCTCTCTGAGCGCTCATCAACCTGAACGCGGATGGCATTATTCGTAAGCTCGATTGCCAATTGATGAGCATAGTTCAGATGGCGGTCAGCTATAGGAATTATCACTACTTGAACCGGAGATAGCCACACCGGAAAAGCACCCGCATAGTGTTCAACGAGGCAGGCCATAAACCGCTCCATGCTCCCTAATACCGTGCGATGTACCATTATCACCTGATGTTCCAGGCCATCGTCGCCAACGTAATTAACACCAAAGCGTTGCGGCAAGTTAAAATCAACCTGAATAGTTGGGCCTTGCCACAGTCGCCCCAAAGCGTCTCTAAGCTTGATGTCAATTTTGGGTCCGTAGAAGACCCCCTCGCCTGGGTCTACCGTGTAATCAAGTTCAAGACGCTCCAGAACCTTTCTTAAAGATTCCGTAGCTTCCTCCCAGACCTGGATAGTCCCAGCATATTTCTCAGGCCGGGTAGACAGAAGTAGCTCATACTTATCAAAACCAAACGTGTGCATCATAAAACGAGCTAACTGCACCACCTCTGTTACCTCAGCCTCAAGCTGGTCAGGACGGCAGAAAATATGGGCATCATCTTGAGTGAAACCACGCACCCGCGCCAGGCCATGCAATACTCCCGACCGCTCATATCGATACACTGTGCCTAGCTCAGCATAACGCAGCGG
>Ga0307379_10013527_pt1 | contig 10566 bp, 10 predicted proteins | sample UN2MG_FD_202237 | JGI IMG/M metagenome (GOLD analysis project Ga0307379, IMG submission 202237) | Soil microbial communities from Risofladan, Vaasa, Finland - UN-2 | ecosystem: Environmental > Terrestrial > Soil > Coastal area > Acid sulfate soil | place: Finland: Risofladan, Vaasa | collected... | reverse complement strand
TCTAAACTATTTGTATTTACTGAGGAACAATCAGCCATTATATGGGCACAAACGTATGGATGTAATGTATATGAATGTGAAGTAAAAAAACCAAGTAAATATGGCGTTTTTATCAGTTCTACTATTGGTACATATATACTTAAAGCGTGGAAATACCGTAAACAAAAAAAGAAATATACAAATCTATCTACTTTCTTAAGTAAAAATATGGTTTTTGTAGATGCTGTTAAATTAACTAAACAAATAATGCCGTTAAATTAACTAAACAAATATGGTCTTAGAAGAAGGTATTTCTGATTATATATGAACAGATTAAAATATCATATAACTTATATAGTAAAGTTTTTTAAGGAATGATAATTTGAAATTTTCCCTTATTTTAAATAGTCGGAATAGACCAGATCATTTACAAATTTTTCTCACAAGCGTTATTAATACTACTAAAGACATTGAAGATATAGAAGTTATTATAGGATTAGATAAAGATGATCCATCCTTAATAGATTCTTTAAATGTACTCAATAAGTATAAATTTGTCAATTATTTGGTACAGAATCGACCTATAAATCCCAACTCATCTCTAACACGTCTAGGCTTGCTCTCAATAGCCCCCTACCTGTTCGTGTTAAATGACGATACCCGCCTAGTAACTCACAGTTGGGACGTTCTGGCGTGGCGTACCTTATCTGCATATGCAACACGATTGTCTGACGATATCTGCTACGGTCGCACAATTGATCAAAGTATAGATAAAGATAAAGATGGTAAATATTGTGCTTTTCCTATTTTGCCTAAAAAAACTATAGATATTCTTGGATTTATCGTACCTCCAGCATTTCCAGGATTAGGAGGAGATGTTGCAATTTATAGAATTTTTGAAAAAATAGGACGAATCGTTGATATTCCACTTATAATAGAACATACGATGCATCAAACTTTAGAACAAGTAATAAATCCAGACCAAACAGCATTAGAGATGAGACAAAATACTTATCGGCATAATACTAACTGGAACACTTTTCCTATAGATGACTATGTTTTTAAACTAGAAGACTATATATATAAAACACAACATTTGAATTATTTAAATAGTATAGGATGTATTAGTGAAAATTTTAGCAGTTTATAATACATGTGGATTAAGTGGAAGAAATAACGCATCATATTATATTGAAGCGTTAAATAGTATACTAAACCAGCAATTTGAGGGGGTTAAGATAGTTATATCTGACTGTTGTAGCCATCCTTATATCCGAAATGAATTACAAAATACTTTTAGAAGTCAAATAAATTACAATTTTATAGATGATGTGGTGCCGGTCAATGTAACATTTAACCATACTGTACTAAAATCTATACAAGAATTTGGCGAGTTTGAAGGTTATTTATATGTAGATTCTGGTGTTAAATTTACCAATAATAATCAACTTGCTCAACTATATAACATATTAAAAAGTGGTCCTTATGGAATGGTATCTGCTAGAGTTGATGAAGATAGTGGCACATTTGTTAATTTCGGATTAGGAGAATATGAAGGCGATCAATCACAAGAACATAAATTATTTAAACAAGGTAATTTAATCATCCCTGTAGGTAAAGCTGTAAATTTACACTGTCAAATTTTTTCTAACGATATTCAGCAATACTACGGTAAATGTTTTACTGATATTTTTGCTAGTTGGTGTAGTGAATCGGTCTTTAGTTTTGTATGTGCTGCTATACAAAAAAAGTGGATAGTAGTTAAAGATGTCATTATGCATCATCAGCAAGGAGTAGACGGACAAAGTTCTGGATTTAATCCTCAAGTATGGAAATTGCATGGTAATAAAAATATAGATCACCCATTTTGTATTCCTTCTATTATTCAAGTTATGAAAGAAGGACGACCGTATGGATTAGGCTATGAAGAATGTCAAAATATAATAATGCACGATAAAACTCAATATGATCAGGAAGGGTATTGTGTAAATGAAAAACTAAAACAATATATTAAGGAAAAGTTATTTTTACAACCGTCTCAATTTGACTATCAAACCATTCTGCACACTTGGATTTAGAAAGAAAAATCATGACTAAAACTTATTATAAGGTTGTTAGAACAGATATTGATCCAGACACTATGTTTTCGGCTATAACAAGTAAATTAAAATATAGTCCATATCATAGACATGAAAAAAATAAAAATAACTTAATTGTACAGTATAAACTTAATGAATGGGTTTTTCCTAAGATAGTTGGATCTAAATTATTTGTATTTGATAATCTTCATGATGCTAATAATTTTGCGTGGAATTATTGTTATACGGTATATGAATGCGAAATTAAAAATCCACACAAAAGTTGTCCATTTTACAAATATGTTTTAGATAGTCCAGTACACGTACTTACAATGTGGAAATTATATAAACAAAAAAAGAAATTTAGCCATTTAAATTCTGCGTCACAACCACCAGCAGGAACTGTAGTATGCGATGCTGTTAAATTAACAAAAAAAGTAAAAAAAGACTTGTGATGTGAAAGTAATCCTGGTGAAAAGGTATCAATACTATGATAGATATTAGTTTTTTAATCCCTACTTTAGAAAAATTAGAGGAAGGTAGTAATCTCAAAAAGGTTGTAGATAGTATCAATGCACAACCTACTAAATATACCTACGAGATTTGTATTTATTCTCCATATCCAACAGAAGGCAAAAATATAAAGTGGATAAAAGAAGAAAAAATGGTTGGACCGCTTTATGGTTACACTTATATGTTTCAATATGGTGCAGAAGGAAGATATCTATTTACTATTGTGGATGACCATGTATTTATATCTACTTTTGATAACATTATTGATATGTTGGAAGGTCAAGTTTTTACAAATAGAAAATTTAAAATCTGTTCGTTGTCAACATGTAATGGAGATCTGCAACCACTACCGACTTTAACCAATAGATGGGGTTCAATTCTATCTATACAAAAAGAAGATGGGTGGCCTAATGGTATTATGATGAGATTTCCAGTTTTTCACCGTGACACTATTAATCATTTGCTTAATAGGTGTATTTTCCATCCGGAATTTGTTTATCATGCTGGTGATGTATGGTTAGGGGCTTATCTTTCTTTTATGGGAGAACCTGGATTAGAATGTTTTGATTCTCGATTATATCCTTTACCACACACACATTTGCAAAACTGGGATCATACTGTAAGAGATGCTAATACTTCTACAGCATTAGTAAGAAATTGGTGTGCCGGATGTAGAGATTATGTAGCACCAGAATTAAATCATTATTCTACTCAAAGATATTATAAAATAGGAGATAATCGTCCATACTGGGAACCTACGTTAAACCATCTAAAAACTAAACCAAAAAACTGGATAGATAAAGTAGAATAAATAGATGAAATTAAACTTAGGTTGTGGAACTAAAAAATTACCTGATTTTATAAATATAGATATAAGACCAGAAGTTAATCCAAATACAGTAGACGATATATGTAAATTAACTACTATAGAAAACAATTCTGCTGATTTAATTTACGCCTGTCATGTTTTAGAACATATTTCGTTTACTCAAATACGTCAGGTTTTATTAAGATGGTATGATATTCTAAAAGTAGACGGTATCTTACGATTATCTGTACCTGATATAGATGTGGTATTTGCTCATTATTTTTATTGGAAAGATCTAAAACTACTACGCGGATTTTTATGGGGTGGACAAGATACTGAATATAATTATCATAAAAGCGGTTGGGATTATAAAACTATTAAAGAACAATTAGAGGATATAGGATTTGAAGATATAAAAAAGTGGGATTGGCAAGAAACTTCACCACATGATTATATAGATGATTATAGTCAAGTTTACTGGCCGTCAAAAAATTGTACATATCAACGAGGTGAAGTAGTTACTCAAGGTAAATTAATGTCTTTAAATATGCAGGGGATAAAACCTTCTAATGAATAAACCAAGATTAAGTATTGTTATCCCTACAATTCGCACTCATTTATTAAAAGACTTATATTATTCTATTGAAAAATCATGTAATAGACATAGTTTTGAAGTAATCTTTGTTGGGCCATTTAATGTGTCTGAACATTTAACTATTAAAAATAATGTAACTTATATTAAAGATTATGGTCAACCGTCACGAGCGGCACAATTAGGATTATTAGAAACTAAAGGGGAATTAACATGTTGGATTACAGATGATTGTTGGTGTTATCCTGAAACATTGTCGAATACATTAGAACTTTATGATTGTCATTGTCTTGATAATGATATTGTAGGTATGAGATTTTTTGAAAATCCAGACCACTATCAGGCTATTAAATCTGGTCAAACAAACAATCAAAATCCACCTGATAGACTTAAAAATCACCCAGATAATTATTGGTTTGCTAGTACTTCTTATCATTCTCTAATTTTTAAAGGAGTAAAGTCGAATTGGGGTACTTCTTGTCTTTTTATAACCAGAACACAATTGTTAAAAGATTTTGGAGGTTGGGATTGCCAATGGGAACATCTTAATCATGCAACGCACGATTTACTTTTCCGATTACAACAATGTGGTAGTAGATTTTTCTTGACTGACTATGATGTTTTTGTTGCTAATTGGTATCAAGGAACGTCAAAAGATCATGCTCCGGTACATTATGGACAATTAACACATGATGAACAATTATTTACTAAAGTTTGGACAATACAAAATGTAAGGAGTAGAATTGATATTAATAATTGGCAAAACGTATCAGAAATATGGGAAAGAAGATTTACAAATGGAATCGTAAAAAATTATGCGGACCTTTATTAAATTAGAAAAATAGTTAGAAAGAACAGTTATGAATAATAAAAGATATTATAAAGTAGTTTCGCCAGATTTACAATCTTGTAGACTTAACTCTAAGTTTATGGAAAACGATACAATTAAAAATTTTACTGTCCAATACGAAATTGATGAATGGGTCTATCCAAGACTTAAACATTCAAAATTATTTGTGTTTTCTGATTTACACTCGGCTTTATTTTTTATTATGGGTATAGAATATCAGAAAGATCAAATTTACGAATGTGAGATTAAGAATCCTACACGTGCATATGTTGTTATTTCAGTATGGACTTCAAATTTACGAAACAAAATAATTAATGTATGGAAATTACGCAAAAATAAAAAGCGTTATATTGATCAAGGTCATTCACCGCCCACACATACAGTTTGGTGCGATGGGGTTAAATTAATTAAAAAAGTTTATCCTGTTTAACTTACTATATAAAAGCAGATATATTTGTAAAATGAAAAAGCGTATTTACTTAAATGAATATAATATTCCAACGGGTAATAGTATTTATTTACCATACTCGTCTGGATTATTACAAACATTTGCACAACAATATGATTTTATAAATCAAGAGTACGGTTTTGTTAAAATATTTTTTCAACGTGATACTGTAGAAAATATCGTCAAACAATATCAAGATCCAAATGTAGTAGGTTTTTCAGTTTCTAAATGGAATTATCAATTAAGTTTAGCAGTAGCTAGAGAACTTAAAAGAAAATTTCCAACATGTTTAACAGTTTTCGGTGGACCTAGTATTACTAAAGATAAAAGTTTTTTTGATAAATATCCATTTGTTGATCTATGTGTATATAGAGAAGGAGAGCAGGTTTTTGCAAATATTTTAGAAGCTTATCCTAGAATTAAAAAACATACTATTTTCTACGATGAATCACCCTCGAATAATGTGGATCGTTTTCCGTCTCCTTATGTTGCTGGTATTTTTGACTCTATTATAGAAGAAAATCCATCTTTAGAATTTAAAGCTATTATTGAAACTAATAGGAATTGTCCATTTAATTGTGCTTTTTGTTATTGGGGTAGTAATGAACTTACAAATAAAATTAGATTTCATGGTATAGATTATATTCAAAAAGATTTCGAATGGATTGCTCAACATAAAATTAAGTATGTATTTTGTGCTGATGCTAATTTTGGAATGTATAAGAGGGATACAGAAATAGCTCAAATATGTAACCAAATTAAAACACAATATAGTTATCCTGAAAAGTTTCGCGTATGTTATGGAAAAAATTCTACACAAAATATCTTTAATGCTGCTGCTGAATTATCTAAAGCCCATTTAGCTAAAACAGTAACTTTATCTGTTCAATCATTTAATCCAGAATCACTTAAAGCCGTTGGTCGTAAAAATATTAGAGTAGAAAATTTCAAACAATTAGAAAGCCAATATTCAAAAGTAGGCATTCCAACTTATACGGAGTTAATTTTAGGGTTACCCAACGAAACTAAAGAGTCGTTCATAAAAGGTTTAGAACAAGCCATCAGATTAGTTGGCAAAAATCAAATTTTTATTTATCATTGCGAAGTTTTACCCAACACGTTGTTAGCGGATAAAGATTATCAGGAAAAATATGGTATTAAAACAATACAAATACCATTATCGGAAGTGCATGTAACAGCCAGAAAAAATAATTTTATACAAGAGTTCGACCAAATAATTATTAAAACTAATTCCATGACTACGCCAGAATGGATTGAATGCACGGTTTTATCATGGTTAGTACAATTATGCCACAGTCTTAAAGTCGCGAATTTAATTGTAGATTATATAGTAAGTCAATATAACATTAACTATATGGATATTTATACTTGGTTACTATACGACATAGACATCCAAGAAGTGGTAGATTTATGGTTACATGCAGAAAGTATTCTAGAACTTAAAACACGTTGTTTGGTTGATGGAAAATTTGGCAATATTTATTATGAACCTGAAGAAATGTACTATTTGCGTATTATGTGCGATAAAGATAACTTCTATGATGCGTTATGTAATTCCTTCTCTAATTTTTTAACAAGTAAAGGTTTAGATAATAATCCAGACTTATCAGAAATATTTAAAGTTCAACTTGAAACATCACCAAATGTAGAAGATTTTGACTCTTTAGAAAATTTTGCTACTCAAGTCATTTTACATGGTAGAAAAAGTAATAAAATCGTAGTAAATTCAATATCTTAAAAATATATAATCAAAATGAATATATTAATTACAGGAATTACTGGAAGTGGTGGAAGTTATTTAGCAGAACATATTATTAATCATTATCCAAGTGTTAAAGTTCATGGATTATGTAGGTGGCACAGTACAACAACACAAATTAATTTAAACAATATTCTAGATAAAGTTAATGTTCATGAGTGTGATCTTTTAGATCTTGGATCAGTTATTAGAATTCTTCAAGAAGTACAACCATCTAAAATTTTCCATCTTGCAGCATATGCTAATGTCCAAAAATGTTTTGATACTCCGTTGTCGGTTATTAATAATAATATTATGGGAACCGCCAATTTGTTAGAAGCTGTTCGTATGTTTTGTCCAAAATCTATAATACAAATGTGTTCTACTTCAGAAGTTTATGGACAACCTAAATATACTCCAATAGATGAAGACCATCCACTAAAACCAGTAAATCCTTACGCGGTATCAAAATTAACACAAGAAGCATTATCTTTTTCATATTTTAAAAGTTGGGATTTACAGATTGTGATTACTCGTATGTTCGCATATATTAATCCAAGACGAACCTTTTTGTTTGCTACGGACTTTGCTCAACAGATAGCTAAAATTGAAAAAGGTCAACAGAAAATATTATTGCATGGTAATCTAGACTCCACTCGTACATTAATTGATGTTAGAGACGCTATGGAATCTTATTGGATAGCATCAGAAAAATGCAATATAGGTGAAGCTTACAATATTGGTGGAAATACCATTGTGTCAGTTGGAGAAGTGTTAGATATTTTAAAAACACATGCTAAAATTCCTATTAAATCCAAAATTTCACAGCAATTATTACGTCCGATCGACATTACTCAACAAATACCTAACACTGATAAATTTGATAAAATTAGTAATTGGAAACCACAATACAGTCTTGAAGACAGTGTTAAATTATTAATGGATTACTGGAGAAATGCAATACCGGAAATATAGTTTAATATTAAAATTAATAATAAAATAACAATAAAAGGTAAAAAATGTGTAAACTATCTATACTTGTTCCAGGTATTCGTAATTATAATTGGGTCGCGTTATATGATTCAATTGATAAAGCCATGTCTGATAGTTGGGAATTAATTCTTGTAGGCCCACATCTGTTACCTCAAGAGTTATGTGATAAAAAGAATGTACAATATATTCAAGATTTTGGATCTCCTGTTAGATGTCGCCAAATAGGGTTAAATAAAGTTAAAGGAGATTGGACATTTCATGCTGGTGATGATGTTTTATTTTTACCTAATGTATTTGATATAGTTTTTGATAAAATAAATTTACTTAATATCAATGATAGAACCGTTATATTAGCAAAATATACAGAAGGTAAAAAAGATAATCCAGAAATGTTATCAGATGAATATTGGACATTTCAATATCACGATAGTACACGAAATATTCAAAATTGCACACCATATAAAGCGTGGATTATTATGACAGGATTAATTCAGACTAAATTATTAAAGGAGATAGGGGGATTTGATTGTCAATTTAATGTTTGTGCTGTAGCGTTATTAGATTTGTCTTTAAGATTACAAAATTATGGTATAGATTTGATTATACATGACGATCCGTTCTTTCATGCTGATCATTTGCCAGGAAAAACTGGCGACCATTCACCAGTCTCTGATTCTCAACTATACTATGATATGCCATTATTACATCATTTGTATACTAACAAATATGCTCCCAAAAGAACTGTAATATCATTAAATAATTGGAAATACTCTCCACAAGTATGGTTAACTAGATTTACAAAATAACCCTAATAAAATGAAACAAATTTATTTAAACGAATATAATCTTGAAAGTGGCGATTCTGTATTTTTGCCTTATTCTACCGGTATATTACAAGCTTATGCTCAAAAATCTAAAGTTATTAGAGACGAATATGAATTTAAACCTATAATTTTTCGCAAAGATACCGTCGAAAATATAGTAGCTCAATATGATAACCCGGATATTGTAGGTTTTTCTACTGTCGTTTGGAATTTAGAATTAAGTTTAGAAGTTGCACATTGTCTAAAAAGAAAATTTCCCAATTGTCTAATAGTATTTGGTGGACCGGCAGTTGATAAACAATTTACACATAAACATTCAGAAGTAGATATAGCAGTTTATGGAGAAGGGGAAATAGTTTTTACTAGAATTTTAATCAATCGACTTTCAGACATAAATATTTTTCATAATAAAACACTTATAGGTGCATTTCAACATCAAAATCTAGATATATTTCCATCTCCTTATACTGTAGGTATTTATGATAAGTTACTTGAAGATAATCCAGAGATTAAATTTAAAGCGTTAGTAGAATGTAATAGAAATTGTCCATTTGGATGTGCGTATTGTTTTTGGGGACAACCAGAACTAGATAAGAAAATAAAGTATCACAGTCCTCAATATATACAGGCAGATGCAAAATGGATTGCAAAACACAATATTGACTATGTTTTTTGTACAGATGCTAATTTTGGAATGTTTAAAAGAGATATACATACGGCATCTATTTATACTGAAACTAAAAAGCGGTTTGGATTACCGGAAAAATTTAGAGTATGCTATGGTAAAAATGCCAAAGATTCTATATTTGAAACAGCTTGTATTTTAAATCAGGCCAATATGGATAAACTTATTACTTTATCTGTTCAGTCTACTAATGAAAAAACTTTAAAAGCTATAGGACGAAAGAATATTAGTTATAATGCATTTAAAAATTTGCAGAAACGCTATATAGATGCTAATATTTCCACTTATACAGAGTTTATTTTAGGTTTGCCATGTGAAACTAAAAAATCATTTCTAAATGGATTAGAATCAACACTAAGAACAATTGGCCACAATCAAATTTTTGTTTACCCGTGCTTAGTTTTACCCAACACTAGATTATATACACAGGAATATAGAAAAGAATATGGGTTGATTACTAAGAAAGTACAAATGAAAGTTCCTCATTCTAATATCACAAATAAAGAATGGGTGCAAGAATTAGATGAAGTAGTGGTTGGTACTAACACAATGTCTGTAGAAGATTGGAAAGGGTGTATATTAATATCTTGGTTGATTGAATTATTTCATAGTTTAAATGTCGGACGCGATATCGTTAGGTATATACATCAACACTATCACTTTTCTTACATTGAAATTTACACTCAAGTTGCTAAATCCAATCTTGATATAGTGTGTGAACTAAGATCTCAAACTGATTTTGTTTCATCCGGAAAAGATCATTGGTCTATGACATATCCTATATATGGAAATATTTATTACGAGCCAGAAGAAATGATGTATCTGCATATTCTATTTGACAAAACACATTTTTATCAACAACTATGGCAATTTTTAAAAAAGTGGCTAAACTTAAATATAAAGATACAAGACGATAAGCTAGTTGATATATTTTTAAAACAACAACAAAATTTACCAGATACAACAAATGTTAAAGACTGGGCATCTTTTGCTTTTAATACCGTAATTTGTAGAGGAAAGGATAACTCAATAAATAA
>Ga0307379_10013526_pt1 | contig 10566 bp, 12 predicted proteins | sample UN2MG_FD_202237 | JGI IMG/M metagenome (GOLD analysis project Ga0307379, IMG submission 202237) | Soil microbial communities from Risofladan, Vaasa, Finland - UN-2 | ecosystem: Environmental > Terrestrial > Soil > Coastal area > Acid sulfate soil | place: Finland: Risofladan, Vaasa | collected... | reverse complement strand
CTTTGACGGCTTGTTCGGTTGGTACTGCATCATCACTATCATCCCCTAGAGTATCATCAGTAGAGAACTCATTAATCTTAGCTCCTGCTGAAAGGGTAGCGGACCTGGCCCGCAGGCTCAGGACCTCGACGTTCCCATCCTTATCCCATTCGTAATTCAGAGGGACACTAGTCTTTGCTGACGTTACTGTCGGTGTTCCAGGATCAATGTTCCTCGTTCTAATAATCTTGATCCAATAACCAGCAGAGGCTTCAGCTCCTCCAGGATCTCCATCATTAGTCCAGGTTGCTGAAATTGAGTCTAGAATCCAAGAAATGTACCCAGATTGTGTAAAACCAATTGTATCATCGTTCGGGTAAAATTGCGTCCAGCTATCTGCAGCAGTACAGTACCAGAAGGTCGGAATCACTGACTTTGTACCGTTAATGGACAAGATGACTGGTATTTCGCTAAACTGCTCGGTCGCATGGCCGATGTAAACTTCGTCGGAACTCATAACAAAAATCTCTTCTGTATCTATTCCATCAGCCCACGAAGATCCACCAGAGGTCTTTCTTCCAGCATATTCAGTTTGACTCGGGGATGATTGGGTGCCTACGGTTTGAATAATAGGATAAATATCGGTGTGTGTAGCTATTGCAACAGCCTTCCCTGATGGAGAACCTCCGGCAACTGACACATCTATTGCTGCAATGGATGATGTTGAATGGAGATTCGAGATACTCAAGACCTGATTCATCAGGGTATAGAAAGCACCAGAAGCACTAGGAGCAGTGTATCGGTGAGCATAATGTCCATCCTCGATTCTCAATGCGTTTGCAACAGATCCAGAAGGAAGCTTGACATAAATGCCACGCATCAGAGGCAGGTTCGTTTCATCAACTCCGGTAAAATCAATCTCAACTCCGCATAGTTCAACCCCAGTTACAGTTGGGTCTAGGGCTGCTCCGTCAATAACGATGGCGTCCCAATCGACATCTTGGGTAGTAATGGCTGCGGAAGGAGTGATGTTAATAGTCCCATCAACTGCTCCAGTATCTGTAGGAATAAATAAGAGTCTTCCAGAAGAATATGAAATTAGTGGTGTCGCTGCAAAGGCTCCAGTATCATTCCAAATTAGCTGCCCACTATCTCCTGGAGCAGTTAAGACAGTGGTAAACTCACCATCTATTGCTGCAAAAAGTTCGTCAAGTGTATCATCTCCCACAACGCCAAAATTTGTATAGGTATCTCCAGCAGCTAACACTACACTCAAAGAGGCACCTGTTAAAAGAAGGTTTCCATCAGCCGGGACAACCACACCGCCCTTTGTAGTAGTTGTTGCATCATTCAATGAAATCGTAGCTTCATCAATTGCGTACGGAGTACTCAAACCAGTCATCGTAAAGCTGTTTGTATCAACCTTCAATTGAGTTGCATTCTCAAGATCAGGCCAAGCACCAGTACCATAAACTATAAAATATTTATCCCAATAATTGGCAGGAATATTATTATCCACATAAGTCTTAATAGCCTTCTCAGTTGGCAATGCCGTATCAGAATTATGAAAAAATGTGCCATCGGTCGATAACTCATCAATGGTTGTACTACCCATTTTGAGAAATCCACTAATCGTAACATCTCTGAGTTGTACTGCATATCCAGGAACTGCCAAGCATAAAATTAAAAGAAGCGATAACGCAGCTTTTTTCATTATATCCTCACTCATAACAACTGTTGCCTAATATACCTTATTGTCCACATGTCTACTGAAGCAGTCATCAACTTTATATCACTTTCATCCTTTACAACAGAAAATACTAAATCACTAGAATCCCCTACTTGATCGTCAGTAGTTGAGAAATCATCATAGGTCATGTCTGTACCATCATTCCAACATGCCTGAATTCTGCCAGTTCTAAAGGCTTGACCAAACTGAATTTGATAAATCCAATGGCACGAATGATTTGTATCTACAGCAAAGCTATCAAGTTCATATGATGTACTATCCGTAGTACTTTCCGTGACGGTAACCGTACCACCACCGGATTGCAGCGGAAAATTATCTATAAACATGCTGTCCCTATGTGGTGGCAATATTCGTTAGTTTCCCATTACCGTCTCGAGTAAAGTCCATTGTTTTGGACTTTACACCATCGGTAATCACAATCTGAGAAATCTTACCATCTCCATCACGAGTTATATTGATACTATTTTTAGACAGCAATGTAGTGATAGGAGAAATTGTATATGGCACCCCATCTACACGTCGTTGATATCTAGGCATCTATTCCTCCAGAACTCTAGGCTGCATGTATTCGCTCAAAACATCAACGTAGAAATCCGGAAGTCCATCAAGTGCTTTGATTACCTCCATAAAATTCATGATCTCAAAATTCGGGACCAGTTCATAACCAGCAGCAATCTTGACCCGAAGAATGGCCTTCTTAACTTCTTTCAGACCATCAGGCGTAGCCGCCATCTTAATCATCTCATACCGCAACCTTTCGCTGAGTGGAATTTCTTGCCCTTCCGCTCCTGGTCTAGGAGCATATATTTCTTCTATACCAGTATCAGCAAGAACATCCCTTACGGCCTCAACCTCTTCTTCTGAAAGTTTTTGCCTTGCAGCCCGTTGAACATCCGCTCGTTTGCTTCCCGGCTTTATATTCTTCCGGTCAACTTCTCTTGTACCAGTAAAACTTGTACGAGTTTGGCGTACCTTAGGACTACCCTTACGGGGTGCCCGTTCTTGAGGCTTACCACCATCCCCTGTACGAGAATTTGCAAAACGGTCAACACCTTCTTGCGGGTTGTTATTCGCAACAGCATCCTCATTCCACTCAACCTCTTCATCAAAAACATTGATAGGTATCTCAAGCACCTTCGCCATTTTCTCAAGGTCAGGAAGAATCTTAGGCTTGTGACCAGCCTGAATCATATTATCCACATTGCGAAGCATTTCAATGAAGATTTCCTTTATAGTAATCTTCCTATTGAAATCCAACGCCTCCATCTCAAAGATACAATCATCACGCTCCGAAGGTCTAAAGTTAGCCTGTACCAAAATTGGAATGATCTGTTCGTTGACAGCAGCACACATATCTGTAACAAGCCCCTTAAGTGCCATAAGGAACAAGTCTGCCTGTACGCTTGCCGAACCATAACTTCCACCCTCTCCACTCTCACCAAGGGCAGAATCAGGAATCCATAGCGCACGAAAGATCTTGGAATCAAGATGATTAATTGCCTGAATAAACATTTCGCCACGCTTATCGTCAAGCAAATAGCGAATGTCCCACATGTTATCATTGCCATCCTTAGTTGGTTCATAAGGTAAAGCAACAACACTATTACTCAAAAGTGAAGAGGCCATATCAAGGGCCAAATCCAAATTATAAAAGCGGTTACCACTATCATCCGTTGATTGACCCGGAGGAGCCTGTGCCAGTACAGGAGGCGAACCTCTACGTTCATAATACATCAACATGAATTGGTAAAGAATTTCCTTCCAATACCAATACTTATATGCAGAAACAAGGCGTGACTTACCGAACGGATTCCCAAACTCCTCATCATGCGTAAAAAAGAAACACTTATCCTTCTTTAAAGGAACTTCAGAGCCTCCGGAAGTGGATGTCTGAACAATACCGTTAAAGTTATCTTTGTCATCAAGCACAACCCGAAGCGAATCAGGATGATGCCCCTTAACCTTCTTGTACAGTAACGCCCTGCCTTCATAGTATGTATGCTTTTTATCTTCTCCCTGCTTTTTCGCAGTGATATTCACCTTTTCCATCTTGAACACTTTTTCGTGAGAAGCAAAACCATATTCAACCGCAGTCAACATAGATTTAGCAAGTCGAGGCCAAATCCTTTTCATATTGAATTCCACAAGCCTTGCGATCTCTTCATTATCGCAACTTACTTTCCACGGCAATGAAAGGATAGGCATCTTGATGAATGCAAGTCCAGCACTAATCTGTGGATCTTTCTTCATCTGATCGAAGGTATCAACCGTAATGCTTTCAGGATTGTATACGCCATACTCCCTAGCTACACTGGTAATAGCAGGGTTCTCATAACGAGTACGCTCCTTGAGGTTGATACGAACAGGCTTTTCGCCTCTCGTAGCACGATTGCCCCCCTGAATCTTCACACCACGCTCAACAAAGGAACCGAGTTCTGCTTGCAGTTCCTTATCAAAAAATGCACTGGTGAAGTCAAGAATCTGTCTTGTCTCGTCTATGGTGTGCTTAATTGCCGGTGGAGAAACTACCTTATTTCCTCTCATAACTCAGGCCTCTTCATATTTCGTGGAAAATGTAACCCAAACCTACCTGATTCTGTGATCCTTCTCATTAATGGCACATTGGGCATAATCAATCTTTGTTCTGGACGTTTAATCAGCGACTCTCTCGTACGTGAGTCTTTACCCAACCTGATATTATAGGACATAGCTTCTTGCTTACGCATGTCCCAACATGCCAGTGCGATTGCCCAAAAAATGTCACCATGATGCTCCTTATTTGCTTCAGCATCAAACCGCAAATTACCATGATCTGTAACAATCCGCTTGATGCTATGTATCTGCCCTGTAATCTTCCTATCGTCCGGTATAGCTATCAACTGCGCTTCCAAAAGACGACGCATGTGGGAAGCTGCCTCTTCCTTCCAAGAGTTTGTAAAGTTTATTACTTCAGTAACTCCCGGAGCATGCCTCCACATATTCTCGCCAAGCTGAATACCAATAGCCGTTTCGTCTATTCTCAGTTTACGCAAATGAAGCTGGTCGCATGCTCGTTTCAATTCCGCTTCCATTTTCACAAACTCAACATTACGAAACGTAGTCCACAGCCTAACCAGAAGGGGACCACTTCTACAATCTTCAATAATAATTAACTCTGCACTATGATGTCTTCTGCCTACATCAAAGCCAGCGTATAGATCTCCCTTGATTTCACCTTTCATCTTAGCACCAAGAAGGTCCTCTAGACCATCGTACAGCCTAAAATTAATTTTGGGGTACTTTTCCTCAATAGGGTAACTATGTACCGCAGATTCGGCATTCTCATCATCCTCTAGGAATATACTGTCAATTACCCGCTTGTAACAACACTTCTTTATCAGGTCAATTGGGAAATACGAAACCGTTTCGTCAATATGGTGACACTCATACTCCTGCTGGAATGACTCAAATTCCAAACTGATGAAAATACTAATTAACTTATCATTACCATACGTATGTACTCTCTCCTCTGTTCCCATCTTAGGAGCAATTTTTTGCGCCTCCTTGAAGGTCCCAGGTCTAATAAAATCTCTACAGTTCCACCACATAACATGGAAGTACGTATAAATCTTTTGGAAGTTAGGATTATTCACAATTTCCCAATGAATACCTGTCTTCCCAAGTGGCGTACTACCAACCGTCATACCGCCCTTACCACGAGTAATGATAGGAACGGCAGCAACGTAAATCTTATCCCCATACATATAGTGAGCAGCCTCATCCAGAACAACCTCAGTGTTACCACCCTTCCCACGAGGCTCCCTTTGGGCATGGCTTATGATTCGTGTTCTGGACTTACGACCCTGTACAGTATAGCCTTCAAATTCAAGAGATTTCTTATTATCCACCACAAGCTTCTTTTGAAATGCAAGCGGTATTGTCTCATAAAGAGCCCTAGCATATACAATCTTTTCGTTAGCCTCCTCTTGATTAATAGAAATAAATATCTTCGTATACTTATTCATCAAATGGGCCTTTGCAAGCCCCTCGGCAGCAAACACATACGAGAAACCAGTCTGCCTTGATTTATCTATGTGCTTATACATAGAATTATCAAGCATATAATTGACCTGATAACCATACAGCCTTGTTTGATCGAAATCTGTTTCGGTAAGCCCTTCTATGAATCCTGGAGAAGTAGAAAGCCAAGTTTGAATATCAACATCATCCATATCTTTCTTTACAATAGTAAGCGGACTACCGCCCTTTAACTTATTCGATGTGACAGGTGTTCGCTTCGGCCTACCTGCCTTCCTAGGGACCGGGGTCCTACCAGAAGTCAATGTAGACAACTTTACAGAAGTTTTCACCTTTATAGGAGTCTTCTTACCCTTAGTACTCTTCTTCTTCCTCTGTATCGTCAGCATCCGCCTTCACCTGTTTGTAGTTATCTAAATTCGCTACCTTCTTCTTCCTGATATTCCGCAAAGTCTTTGCCGACTGACTCTTACGGTACCGCTCGCCAAGTTTGTCCATCGTAATGTGACCAACCTTCTGAGTCACTTCACCAGTAGTATCAAGGCGCATTTCATTTTGTAAAATCTGAATCATTTTAACAATGTGAGGAGTTCCAACATCGTCAAGATCTCCAGTCGCTGCACGTTTGTACACTTCATCGTACAGGAACGGAAGAACATTCTTCATCTGCTCCAACCGGAAGCCCTTATTTACTCCGGCAATTCGCTCAATGGTTGACTCTAGTTCCTTCTGAAAGGCCTCTTTCTCCAACCACTTATTCAACATACGCCGACTTATGCCACACTCTTTAGCTACTTGCTTCTTAGTCCAATTCTTAGACGCAAGAAATACAATTGCCTTCTTCCGCTTATAGCCAAGAGAATCTTTGTCAATACTTCCTGACATTCCAGCCAATGAACTCAAATCAACTGGCTCCTTATTACCACTTCCTGTATTTTTGTAAAATTTCATAATACATCCTCCTGTTATACATATTGATACCATAACAGGATAGATATGGTCAAGTAGGCAAAAAAAAAGGCGACCAGAAGGTCGCCTCAATAGCGAGCAAAAAATACTAACGTGATTTCAATATACGAAACGCCCTCATTTTACGAATACTCTCCTGATCATCAGCCCGTAAAAACGAAGCCATTTTGTATTTCCTAAAAAGTTCATTCAACTTATCAATATCGAGTTTATAATGCTGCAATGAACCAACGACCGCCCTATCACACGACAATGTGACAAGGCCAAGATTCCTATAGAAAATACGCCTCTCCTCCTGATCCGCAAGAGCTTCTGCAATACGAAGATTATCTCCATCTGATTCTTCCACAAGCTTTGCGCTTTTCTTAGGCCCGTATCCCGGAACACCGGGAATACCATCATTCGAATCCCCATTAAGTGCCTGAAACAATGTAAACCTTGGCGGCACCACGCCAAACCCCTTAACACAATCCTCCCATCCATATACCTTATCCCCACGGCAATGCTTCCTCACACTGAAATCTCTATTCTTCTGCAAAAGCTGATTGAAATCCTTATCTTCAGAGTGAATAACTACTTCTCCATCAATATGGTTATTTAAACAATAGAGTTCAAACCTATGAGTGACATATGCAATCAAATCGTCAGCCTCATATAGAATCGAACTGTAAATAAGTGTTACGTTCATATTCCTTAAAAACCTATCTAGTATCTTCTTACCTTCCCATATTTCAAGAGGCAAAGCCTTGCGGCCTATCTTATATGTGGCATAAGCCTCATAGCGAGGAGCAACATCATCAGCGATCTTCTTTCGCTTTGTAATTTTAGACTTATCGGCGGGGCAAACAGAACGGTCGAAAACAATTACGGTATGAACTGGATTATACATAGTAGTGGTTCTTACCAACGTCCTAAGAAACCCATATATAACGCCAGTCTTAACAACCTTGTCCCCAACCTTCGTACTCAGCTTACCGTGAATTGCATGCGACTTATGAAGGTGGAGATTACCATCAACTATTAAAAGCTTTTTGCTCATTGATATATTTCCTCATACAGAGTGCATCCTCTACTCCATCATAATACGTATCCGAAATCAGGTATGGTACAAATCCCATCTTCAAATGCATTATGATTGAAGACACATTGTTAACTCCCATTTCAACATATACTACCCTATCTCTATTTCGCACACCAACCTGTAGCCGCAACTCAATGAAATGAGAAGCAATACCTTGTCGACGATAATCAGGATGTACTGTATTTGATTGGAACCAAGTTTCATCATTGCGCTTACCTTGACCCACAAGGGCAAAAGCACAACCAATAATTTTTTTAATAGTTACATCTTCACAAACAAAAAACGCCATTTGTGGATTCTTTACAAACTCATGATACATATCTACCTTCCAATTTTGGTGAGCAGGATATAATGGCAACTCAAGGTTAATACACTCTTGGAGTTCATGCGGCTCAAGTTTTCTATAAAGTAGGTTGGTCAACATCCTCTTCCTCCACTACATCCATCGACAACCTTACCTCCTGAACATTACCACTGTTCTGAAGAATTGCTCTCATAAGTTCCATCATCTTCTTCTCATTTCCAAGAAGATCAACAACGTCACACATAAAAACTGGATTCTTATATAAAGAAAGTGTATCTGGCCTTCGCTCATTTCTTCGCTTAAGAACTTTGATTTGCCCACCTGTTCTTCCAGCGGGAGTTACCTTCAAAACAAACTCATCAGTTTTATACACCTTAAAGGATGGCCCTTCCTGATTCTGATTCTGGCTGCCCATTTTTCATCCTTTCAGAACTGCGTTGATTTCCCTGTCATCTGATTAAAATTCTTTTTCAGAAATAAATCAAACCTATTACGAGCACCGATAACTCTGTTTGCATAAATCTGAAGCTGCTCATAACTTTCTTCAAGGGTGTCATTGTAATAGTAGCACTGTTCTTTTGGAAACTTTAACTCTTTTCCGGTTTCGTCAATGACGACAATACTCTTCTTTGCCACCCTTACAGCATTATAAACCCTACATTCTAACTTCTCATCTACAATCAAGAAAGCTGCCATTATTTATCACCAAGAAGAGTAACGCTTATCACTCAGGTTAATGTCTTTTTGCAACAACCGCTTCAATTCATCTTCTAAATGTCTGACTGCAAAACTACCGTGTACTACATTACCACCACTCCCACACATTGCATTATAGTTCGGGCACCTTCCAGCAATACACTTACACCCCAACACATCATTAATGAAGCCGATATGCACTGGTACTTTTTTCAGCCTCAATGATCCTTCCCAAGTAACAGGAGTCCGTGTGACCGGGGTACGACAGCCAAGCGTCATTGCCTGAACTGGTGTCCGCGTCTTTGCGAACACGTTTCGCCTCCTCATTCTTACATTCGCCCCCTTTCATGTATTTATTTTTAGTATGTCACACACTAAAAATACTGTAAAGGAAGGTCTTGAAAGAGAAATATTCCAAGCATAGTGATAGTAAAACCCTAGAATGCCAGAACAAGAATTAATTATAGGATAAATCTACTTGGCGGGTCTGAAGCCTTTGGGGGGATACACCTCTTGCCACTTACAAAAATAATGAATCCAAGAAACGCTCTGTTTGCTTTCATACATTCCCCCCTTCTGTCAGTCGCTTCAAGAAAAATTTATCAAACCAATTTCAACGTATGTGCCATTTTAACATTACCAAAATAAATTACAAGCTTTTTTTTTATCAAGTGTACTACCCGTTCTATTAATAACAAAACGCTATTTCTTTTAATTGGCAAAACAAGGTTACCTCCTTCTATTTGTTTTGCCAACTCTTATCCGGTTATTCTCTTTTTCCTTTTCTTCCCCTTCTTCCCTTTCTTTTTCTTTCCTTTCTTTCCTTACTGTCTTCTTTATAGGCTCACTATCCAACATTTCATTATATGGAAGCGGCTTCCCACCCTCCAACTGAATACGGACATTCTGCGCTTCAATTTTATCCTCATCAAACCAGTTCTTAAACTTAACAATATCCTCACGAAGCTTAGGAATCATCTCCTCAACTTCGCTTATTGTCTTATTCTCTTTCATAAGTTCAGACTTTGCAGCACGATCGAAAGCACGAGCCTTAGATCTACTGTTAAGCTTAACGCCCCGCTCCTGTAGTATAGGGTTAAACTTATACACTATAGCATCTATCTTCTTATGCTGAAAGTAAGCCCAATCAACAAGCTTTCTGCCATATGTAAGAACCATTAATGAACCAAAAGACCACCGACCTATAGAATCTCCTCGCTTACTCAATATGAGAAGGATTGGACGAAACCACCGAAGGACGCTAAACACCTTTTTAGTCTTATCCAAAAAAGACCAAAACCAATCATGAATCATCAGAAGTACACTTTTTATCTTTTCCATAACACCCCCAATAGACCGTTCGTGTATATCACACATTACGATCAACATAGCCATTACGCCCAATATCGCACAATTAAAAACAGTATCAATAAAGCCCTGCTCCTCTTCACTAAGCCTTTCCCAATAACTTCGCTCGCTATTATTCAAAAAATAATCACCCATCTTCAGCCCTCTGATAATAACTTAACTCGCAATGTTTACAAAGTGCGATTTCATCTCCAAGGGGCAATGTTACTAACACAGGATTTCCGCAATACTTACAGTCCACAAAACCTGCCATAAACTTATCGTCGTCACCTTCCGCTGAGATTATTGAATCCCAAACAGCATAAACTTCGCCACGTATGTCCGGCATAATCGATTCCTATTTCCTTAGCCTCTTTCCAGTCGCCCATTTACTAGGCTTCCTTTCGACTGTCTACCCACATA
>Ga0307379_10013525_pt1 | contig 10568 bp, 9 predicted proteins | sample UN2MG_FD_202237 | JGI IMG/M metagenome (GOLD analysis project Ga0307379, IMG submission 202237) | Soil microbial communities from Risofladan, Vaasa, Finland - UN-2 | ecosystem: Environmental > Terrestrial > Soil > Coastal area > Acid sulfate soil | place: Finland: Risofladan, Vaasa | collected... | reverse complement strand
CATCGCCCGGGACCCCCGCCGGGACGATCTGTTCTGGCTCCATAACGACAGTGGAAACGAGACCGTCCTGTTCGGTGTGGATACGACAGGGACGTTGCTCGCCACCGCTCGGATTTCGAGCGTGACGAATCGCGACATCGAGGATGTGGCGATCGGTCGATGTGGTTCGGAGTGGTGCGTCTACCTGGCGGACATCGGAGACAACCAGTCGTCCCGGAGCAGCATTCAGATTCACCGAACCCCCCTTCCAGCTCTCCCCGACCCGCACATGGACGCATCGAAGTCGGGCGGGGGGGTCGATCAGGAGCTGTCCGCGCTCGCCAGCTGGGAGCTCGATTACCCGGACGGACCGCGCGACGCGGAGGGAATCGTGATCGACGACGCCAGGGGCCAGCTGTCGATCATTTCCAAGGGTCGAGGCAGCGCGGGAGTCGTTCTCTATTCAATCGACGTGGCGCAGTTCGAGCAGGCCGGCGATTCGCCCAGGACTCTGCGCAGGATAGGCCGGCTGGCGATTCCGATCGGGGGCAATTCCTCTCAACTGATTACTGCAGCCGATCTCTCACCCGATGGTACGCTGCTCGCGCTTCGCAGCTATGCGAGCCTTCACCTGCTTCCCTGGTCGGGAGCATCTTCTCAGGATACGACGCTCGCTCCGAATTCAGCCCCGCTGTTCCTGGCATTCGAGCCACAGGGTGAGGGCGTAGCGTGGGGTTCAGATGGGGAAGTCCTGTACCTGGCCAGCGAGGGTCGGAACGGCCGTCCGCCGCAACTCAGCCGGATTCGCTGCCAGGCTCCCTAGGCGTGATTTCATCGGTCGGTTCCGACGATTGCCCTGCCTCGGGCGACGACTCCTGCTTCACTCGGGGCTCCGGCTCGGAGGTCGCCTCCGGGGCCGGAGGCGGCGGCGCTGCTTCCCTCACTGCCGCCCCCTCGGCTTCCGTGGTCCGCTGCGGAGACCCGTCACCCGCCATCGCCGGTCGGACCTGCTCGGGGAGCTGTGAGAGAATCGACCTGGTTTCTTTCCGCAGCGCGCTCGTCGGATCGGCTTCTTCGAGTTCCCGCTGAATCTGGTTCAAGCTGCGGCGGAACTCCCGCATCGCGCTTCCCATCGAGCGGGCGACCTCGGGCAGGCGCTTGGGCCCGAAGAACACCAGGACGACCACGAAGATCACGAGTAGCTCTGAGATTCCCAGACTGCCGAAACCCATGATTCGTCTCGCTCAGCCCGAGAGGGCTTTGAGGACTTCTTCGCCGTAGAACATCCGGATGTAGCGAGCCTGGATAGGGGTAACGCGGCGCACGGCCCAGATCAGCTCCACACCGCCGGGAACGCTCGGGTCCTTGAGAAGCCGGTACCCGCACTCCGACACCAGTCGATTCGCCTTGCGGAGATTGCACCGGCTGCACGCGGTGACGACGTTAAGCCAACCGTTGTCACCACCGCGGGAGATCGGAATCACGTGATCACGCGTGAGTGACTCTCGATATCCCAGGTCTTTCCGGTGTCGCCCGCAGTACTGACAACAGTAGCCGTCCCGGGCGAACAGGAACGTATTCGTGACCTGTCGGCGGAACCGCCGGGGTACGCTTATGTAGCGCACGAGACGGATAACGACGGGCGTCGGCCATGTCGCGGACTCAGAGCGGAAGAGGCGGCTTTCGTCCACCTCCAGCGCTTCGGCCTTGCGATCAATGACGAGCCGGAGGGCCCGGCGGACCGGGAGAATCGTCAGCGGCTCGTACGAGGCGTTGAGTGCCAGACAGTCCATGTGTTCTCTTCGCGAGTCAACCAGCGTATCGCCGGAGTTTAGAGACCGATCAAGTGAACCGTCAAGAATGTCGCAGATGACTGAAAGACTACCCGACTCGGATGGACCGCTGGAGCGGCTCCCTGGACAGGTTGCCCGCGTCAGCCTTCCGCGTCCGGTTCTGCAGAGTTTCCACTACCGGATTCCGCCGGATCTCCTGCCGACCGCGGTTCCAGGGGTTCGCGTCGTGGTCCCGTTCGGCCGGAAACGCGAGACCGGCATTCTCGAAGCGCTGGTCGATCCGCCGGCCGGGGGCGGATCGAGACTGAAGGACCTGCATTCCGTCCTCGACGAAGAGCCGATTCTGTCACTCGAGCTTCTCCATCTGTGCCGCTGGGTGGCGGACTACTACGTGGCTCCAGCCGGGCTCGTATACCGGGCAGCCCTGCCGCCCGGGATGCTCGGCAGCGCTGGAAAGGGACGCGGGGAGCTTCGGCGACAGGTGATTCACATCGTGCGGGAGCTTCCCACCCTGACCGAACGGGAGCACGTGTTCGGCAAGGCCCGGCGACAGCGAGAGGCATATGAAACTCTGGAGGCGATCGGCGGCCGTGCCGAGGTGGCTCACATGGAGCGGCAGCTCGGGTTCGGCCGCGCAGTGCTCACCGGTCTCGTGCAGCGGGAACTGGCCGAAATCACGAGCGAAACCATCGAGCGTGACCCGTTTGCCGGTTTGCACACTGGACCTCCGGCTCCCGAGCTGAACCCGGCCCAGGAGCGTGTACTGGAGGAGTTGCTTCACCGGGCGGAGGTAAGCGAACCGGGAGTGGCGGTGCTCCGTGGAGTCACCGGATCGGGAAAGACCGTCGTTTACCTTCGACTCATGCGCGCGGTTCTCGATCGGGGCCGCACCGCCATCCTGCTCGTTCCAGAGATTTCACTCACTCCTCAGACTGTGGAGCGCGTGCGTTCGGAGTTCGGTGACGATGTCGCGGTTCTCCACTCCGGCCTGTCCGACGGTGAACGAAGGGATGCCTGGGCGGCGCTGCGCGAAGGACGGAAGCGGGTGGCGGTGGGTACTCGATCCGCTGTGTTCGCTCCGATGCGGGATCTCGGAGTCATCGTCGTGGACGAGGAACACGATGGGAGCTACAAACAGGGCGAAACTCCGCGATATCATGCGCGCTCGGTAGCTGTGGTCCGTGCCCGGATGGCAGGGGCGCTGTGCGTGCTCGGTTCCGCCACTCCGTCACTCGAGAGCTGGGAGCTGGCCCGGCGTGGGAAGTGGGCATCGCTCGTACTACCGGAGCGCGCCACGCCACACCCGCTCCCGGACGTTCAGGTCGTGGATTTGCGGGAGGAACTGACTCCCCCGCCCAGGATATTGTCCGAGCGGTTGAAGGAGGCCCTCGCCGAACGGCTTTCCAGGGGGGAGCAATCGATTCTGCTTCTCAACCGGCGGGGCCACTCGACCTGGATTTCGTGTAACGATTGCGGCTGGGTCGCCGCATGCGACAGCTGCAACGTCTCCCTCACCTGGCACAGAAAACGTGGTCGGCTGGTGTGCCATCACTGCGCCTTCGAACAGCCGTCGCGCGACACCTGCCCTGAGTGTGGAGGCCGGACTCTCTCGTTCACGGGCGTCGGCACCGAACAGGTGGAGCGCCACCTGGGAGAAGAGTTCCCGGAAGCGCGGATCGCCCGTATGGACGTCGATACCACCGGTGAGAAGTGGGCGCACCGCGATATAATCGAATCGGTCCGACGCCGGGAGGTCGACATCCTGCTCGGAACCCAGATGATCTCGAAAGGGCTCGATCTCCCGGGCGTCACCCTCGTCGGCGTGATCGATGCTGACGTGGGCCTGAACCTGCCCGATTTCAGGGCCTCCGAGCGAACGTTTCAGCTGCTGTCTCAGGTGGCCGGTCGGGCCGGCCGGGGATCGCTGCCGGGAAAGGTGTACGTGCAGACGGCGAAACCGGCCCACTTCGCTATACAGACGGCGCTTCAGCACGACTTCGAGACGTTCGCGACGCGAGAACTGGATGACCGGGCCGGCCCCGGATATCCACCTCACGTCCGGCTGGCCAACCTCCTCATCACCGGGCCGGACGAGACGGCGGTGGCGGATGCTGCCGGTGCCCTCGGCGACTGGCTCGAGGAGCTCATCGAGCGGCACGAGGTAGCATCCACCGTCGTCCTCGGACCGGCACCCTGTCCGATCGATCGGCTGCGCGGTCGCTGGCGCTGGCACCTTCTTCTGAAGAGCGACGATCCGCCGGCCCTGGGATCGATTCTCAGGTATTCGGCTGCGAACGCTCCGATTCCTTCCGGACTGCGACTTGAGATCGATCGGGATCCCGAGAGTCTCCTCTAACGTGCTGAACCGAGTGTCGCGCGGCGCTCGGCACTATGTACACGGAGATTAGTTCCTGGCTCGAAATCCGGGTTCTTCCAGGTCGAATCGCAGCAGCAGCGAGTCGGGTGGAGGAGTGACGCGCAACGTGTCGGTCGACAGCAGTCCAGCGATTCGAGCGGTGAGCCACACGGACACGACCTGTCCTCCCCCTTCGTCGATTCCCAGCAGCCGATACCTGCCCGGGCGTTGAAGCTGTCCGGGGATCCATTCCACGACAGGCACCCGGATCCACCAGCTGCGGATGATCCACGCACCCGATGGAAGCCGGGCGAACTCGACCATCCCGCCCAGACCCTGCTGCTCGATAGACGCTTCGAGATTCACGTATGTGAAGTCGAGCCACCGGAGCTCCGAGCTCGCCGGGTCCAGCCACATCACGCCTTCGATGTCCGGCAGTCGGCTCTGTGGAAGCGTCTCGAACTCGAGGCCGAGCAGGCCCGCCGACTCCGCCCGGCCACGAACCAGTCGGAAGCAATGACGTCGGACGAACGAATCCGACAACAGGACATCGGCATCGGGAGCGTAGTAGGCCACCTGTCCCCCGGGGTGCTGGACGAATCCGCCGAGTACCAGGTCTTGCGCGGGGATGGCTCGGAACGGGTGCCGGCCGTAAAATCTGACTTCCTCGAGGACCGCCTCAGCCGTCGGCCGGCCACGATTGTCCAGCGTCTGCGTGTGCATCACAGCATCGAACCGGAAATACGGCTGCTGGCCGGTCCAGGCCGTCGCCGTGATGGCTTTCAGCGCTTCATCCCACACACGCTGCAGCTCGATGCCCTCGTCTGGCAGGATCGTGCAACGGGCTCGCTCCTCTACTCTGATCTCCCGGAGGCGCACCGGACTGGGTTCGATCACGAAGCGGTACGAAAGGTCCTCTCCCTCGTCGAGACGCAGCCAGGGCGACACCGCAGCGGAGTACCCGATTCTTTCGGCCCGAAGTCGGTAGGCGCCCGGAGCCGGCGCCGTGATGCGATACGAACCGGATTCGGTCGACAGGACGCGACGCGACACGACTCCGCTGGAGTCCTCCAGCATGATGAACGCACCGAAGATCGGCACGCCGTCGGCCTGCTCCACCCAGCCGCGCACCGTCTGCGCTCCGGCCGGCCGGGCTCCGAGCAGCAGACCCAGCGCGATCCATGCGCCGACGAGGTACCCGGGCCGACCCATCCTCACGCGTCAGGCGGGGCGGACGCCGAGGCCCGGCTCCGGACCCAGGTAGAGCCTGGAATTCCGAACCGCGGGTCCAGTAAATGGATCCTCGGCCAGCAGAGCAGCTCCGTCGAGATCGAGACGATCCGCCAGGGGGGCGATGTGAGCGGCGGCCGCTATCCCGAGCGTACTCTCGAGCATGCAGCCGAACATGACCTCCAGGCCGCAGGCACGCGCCGTGTGCACGGCTCGCACGGCCTCACGGATGCCACCGCACTTCGCCAGCTTGATGTTGACACCGTCCACGAGTCCCACCAGTCCCGGCACGTCCGACGAGCGAATGCACGATTCGTCTGCATAGATCGGAAGTGGCGAGTTGTCGCGAACCCGTCTCCAGGCCGGCGCGTCTCCAGGGGGAAGCGGCTGCTCTACCATTTCGACCCCGAGCTCAGCGAGCATCTGGATATTCCTGATCGCCTGGTCCGGCGTCCAGGCCGCGTTTGCATCCACCTGAAGCCGGCGGGACTCATCGGCTTCCCGGATCGCCTCGACGATCTCCCGGTCACGATCGGTTCCGAGCTTGATCTTGAGGATCGGCCATCCGGACATCGTCCGAACCCGTTCCGCCATGGCGGCCGGCTCGTCGATACCGATGGTGAACGAGCTGAGCGGGGCATCCGCCGGATCCAGTCCGAGGAGTTGCCACACAGGCATTCCGGCGCGCTTTCCGAACAGATCGTGCAGCGCTGCAGAGACAGCCGCATGGGCCGACCCGTTTCCTGGTACGGTCTCACGCAGCCTCGACTCGATTGCCTCGAGGTGATCCGGATCCGGCGCCGAGGCGAGTACGGGTCTCATGCGATCCAGGGCGTCCGCGACCGTCTCCGCCGACTCACCGTAGTATGGGGATGGGTCCGCCTCACCCCATCCCTCCAGTCCGTCCAGTTCGATCCGCGCCCAGACCCGCTCCGCCAGCTCCTGGACCGACCTGCTTGTCCGGAAGGGTACATCCGGTCGCAGTGACAGCTTCTCCCAGCTGAGCTTCATGTTTCGATCTCCACTTTGTTCGAGTCGCTCGACGCCAGCTGCACGAAATCCCACGCGGGCCACGGACCCGTGACATCCACCCGCAGTCCACCGATCCTCCGTTCCCAGTCCGACAGTCTTTCCACGAAATGAATCCACTCACCACGGCGGATGAGAAATGCGGCATTCAGCACGTTCCCGGCCAGGCTCCTCGAGGAGCCTGGCCGCTCGAGATCGGGTTCGGCCTTCAGCGAAGATCGTGGCGCCGGCCTCGCGCCGAGCCGTCGCATTCCATCCGAGGCCGGCCTCGGAAACATGAAGCCGCACTTCAAAGCAGTCCTCCAGGTACTCCAGTGCCTCGAGCAGTGGAGTACTTTCCTCCCGCAGGAATGCGAGCACAGCCGCCTCATCTGGCGCGGTGAGACCGTGCGGCATGGGAACGACGGCACTCCTCCGCAACAGGGATGACACGACGCGGCTGTGAACTCGAAGCGACTTCGTGCTGTCCGTGACTGTCTCTCGGGTCACTATCGCGGCGATTTCGCGTTCCGCCAGCGTGTCGAACGCCGGGGTGTCCGCGCGCCTGGCGAACGTGTCCATCGCCCTGTCCGTCCATCGGCTGCGGACGACCGCGTGGATCGTGAGCCGTCCATCGGGCGACCCCTGTCGCCCCTGCCAGGCGGGGCGCTCAGACAACATCGCTGCCACCCGGAACGATACCCGTCTCTGCTTCCACCAGAGCGCGGAGATGCGCGTCGACATTTTCCGCCAGCGACCGGGGGTCGTATCCGCCCTCGAGAACCGATACGAGTCGCCCGGCGGCGCTTGCCGCAGTGCGCCGCGAGATCTCGAGTGTCAGCCGGTGGAAGTGCTCTGGTTCGAGTGTGAACCCACCGAGCGGATCGCCTTTCGCCGCGTCGAACCCGGCCGAGATCATTACCAGGTCCGGCGCGAATTCCTCCGCTTCGTCAACCGCTTCGAGGAGCGTCTCCACGTACTGTTCCGCCTGAAGTCCGGGCGGCATCGGGAGATTCCGGGTGGTCCCCGAACCCGGACCACTTCCTCGCTCCTGTGCGGATCCCGTCCCCGGATAGTGAGGACTCTGGTGCAGGGACAGGTAATACACGGAGGCATCAGAGTAGAACGTGTCCTGGGTTCCATTCCCGTGATGAACGTCCCAGTCGACGATCAGCACTCTGTCCGCCAGGCCTTCCTCGATCGCGCACCTGGCAGCGATCGCCACGCTGTTGAACAGGCAGAACCCCATCGCCTTGTCCGGTGTCGCGTGATGACCGGGCGGACGAACCGCGCAGAAGGCAGCTGGAAAGCGTTCGGCCGCCACGGCCCGAACGGCATCGACGGCGCAACCGGCTGCCGCCAGTGCGGCGTCCCACGATCCGGCAGAGACGACAGTATCCGCATCGATCCTGACGATCTCGCCCGTGACTTCGGCTCGATCCACGGCCCGTCTGACCCCCGCGATCTGGTCCTGCGTGTGCACGAGAGAAAGGAGATTCTCGTCCAGCGGAATTCCCTCTACGGGTTCGACGAACCCGTGAAACTCCGGCAGCGACCTGGCCATCTTCTGGACGACGGCCCGGAGTCGGCCCTGGTGCTCGGGGTGACCCCACCCGGTATCGTGCCGACTGCATGCTTCGTGGTGAAACAGTCCGACCGATGCCAATGTCCCGTCCCGGTTCTGGGTGAATCAGCCGTCCTTCCACACACCGCCGGTCGACCCGGAGGTTGATCGGTCCCGATTCCCGCTCTAGCTTCCAGCCGTCAAAGGTACGCGTCCTCCACCAGCCTGGAGAAGTTACAATCTACACCTCCGCCCCGACCTATCTACATCCTTCGAGATCCGTCGTCCGGGTCGGTGCGTGTGTGGCGCTCGTACTCACGGTAGCTGGGTGTGATGTCGAGTGGGGCGGCGCGAACTTCAGGCTCGAAAATCCTGCACCGGAGCCACCTCCCGAGGTTGTCGCCCAGGGCGAAGTGGAAGCCCCACCGACGCCTCTGCCCGAGGGACCTCTGATGTTCGCGGTTCGGATCGACCCGACTGACGGCGCGTCGCGGGCATTCCCGATCGCGCGGCTCGTCGAGGACGGCCTGGCGCCGCTCGGCCTGCCGGAGAGTCCCGACGCCGGGTGGCGCGCCCGGTTCGACACGGCATTCCTGGCGCCCGGGCGCGAGCTCGAATTGCACGCCGCGGGACGGCGGATCGGGAGCCTGGTACTGGATGGATCGACCACGACGCCGAACGACGCCTGTCTTCCGGTCGTGACCGGCCGGGCACTCGTTCCGGTCGGATCCACTGCTCCGATCCGGGCATTTGCCTTCGCAACGAGCGCCGGAGCGGACGCGCCGGCGTCGTATCCAGTCGATGCACTGGACAACCGCATGCGCACCTACAGCCCGGTCCTCGCCGAGCAAATCATGCGAAACAGCGGCGAGAGCCGTCCGTATCTTGCACAGCGCGCCGACCAGCGGGTCGTATCGTGGCCCGGTGATCCGACTCCTGCCTTCGCAGCGACGTACCTGATCGGCGACCAACTGGACGCTCCGTCCCCGGATGTAGAGGCCGTATCGCTCTTCTTTCTCGCCCGTTTCCGCCCACAGGGAGGCTACGAGCCGGTATGGTCGGAATTTCGCCGCTACGAGGGCGGATCGGGGAAGGAGGTCTTCGCGTATCTCGACGCGGCGGACGCACCAGCGGGACGGATCGACTTCGTCGAATTGCGGGATGGGAGTGGTGGGATCCGAATCGCCGCCAGCGTCGATCGGGAAGAGTCGCGCCAGCTGGACTGGACGGAAGATGCCATTTGCCGGTCTGAACTGCTGCTGGGAGCGATCACCACGCCCTGATCTGATCGCGTCCCGCCAGGCAGCCTGGCTCTCACGCCCGGGGGCGATTCAGGCGACGGCGAACGTCTCGAGATCCTTCCCGGAATCGCTGCGCCTGATCTCCATCAGCGCTCGGTCTCGCAACTGACGTACGCGCTCGCGGGTCACACCGAGAATCTGCCCGATCTGTTCCAGAGTGTGCTCTGACTCCCCCTGAAGGCCGTAATACAGTCGAAGTACGCGCGCGTCGCGCGGCCGGATCTCCAACAGCGCACCGGCTATCCGCTCCTGAAGAATCCTGTCTTCGACCCCGATATCGACCCGCGCCTCGTCAACCAGGAATCTCTCGATCAAGTTGCTGTCATCCGCCTCGCCGATCGGAGCATCCAGGCGGACCTCGGACACATTGAGGGCGAGGAGCATGTCCACGATTGCGGGTTTCAACTCGGCCTTGATCGCAATCTCGGGCGTGCTCGGATCGCGCCCGAGGCTCTGCTTGAGCTCTTCGGAGACGCGAAGCACTCTTGACAGCTCGGTAGCCCTGTTCAGCGGGAGTCTGACTGATCGGCTCTGACGGGCCAGAGAGGCCAGGATCGCCTGTCGAATCCACCACACCGCGTACGAAATGAACTTCACCCCCTGGTCCGGATCGAATTTCCGGGCCGCCGTGACGAGACCGGTATTCCCTTCCTGGATCAGGTCTCCGAAGGCGAGTCCACGGTTCTGGTAGCGCTTCGCGACGGAAACGACGAATCGGAGATTCGCCCGGATCAGATGCTCGAGGGCGACAGGGTCTCCGCTCTGCGCCTTCCTCGCCAGAGAGTCCTCTTCCGCTGGCGTGAGGAGAGGATACCTGCTGACATCCTCCAGATAGAGGTCCACCATACTGGCGCTATCCGCCTTCAGAACCGTGCCAGTATAGCGTCCGTTCCGTCCCATCGCTGTACTCGCCGTAACAGCCTCCAGAGAATCAGGGGGCAGAAACCTACGGAACTCATGGCTCCCCCGTCAAACGGGCTCGATTGCGCAAGGGGGTGGCGGACTGGCACGAGAGGTGCAAGTTGTTTCCGGTGCAGATCGGGGATAGATGAACATGCGGCTCTCGATCAGTTGGGCACAGTCTGTCGCCGGCTTTCGATCATGAGGAATCCATGGGGCGGTTCCGGTGGACCTGTGCGGCCGTCAGCGACGTCGGCCGAGTACGCAGCGCGAACGAAGATTCGCTGTTCTTCTCCGCGGAGGCCGGCGTATTCGTGGTCGCGGACGGCATGGGAGGCCACGCCGCGGGAGAAGTCGCGAGCGCGATCGCGTCCGAGCTGATTGGAGCGCGGTTGTGCTGCCTGGGCGACGGCGAAGGGCCGGATGAGGTCCGATCG
>Ga0307379_10013523_pt1 | contig 10569 bp, 8 predicted proteins | sample UN2MG_FD_202237 | JGI IMG/M metagenome (GOLD analysis project Ga0307379, IMG submission 202237) | Soil microbial communities from Risofladan, Vaasa, Finland - UN-2 | ecosystem: Environmental > Terrestrial > Soil > Coastal area > Acid sulfate soil | place: Finland: Risofladan, Vaasa | collected... | reverse complement strand
AGGGCAAAGTCTAGGAAGTGGAACAATTCTACGGCTGTTGGCGCCCATGCTGGCTAGTAACATATCGAACAAAGTTCTGAGTCACTGTTCGATTATACCTCGTCCTCGAGCAGCTCCCTTGCAAAACACTCCTCGTCCGTTGATTCTGTCCACCAATCCTCTTTGGAACGCCCAAGGCCGTGGAGCAAGAATACGACTGGGTAGGGAGGTGACATGGCGGCCGGAATTGCCAGGTACCCGGGAACGCGACCCTCACGCACACCGCGGAATACGATTTTCAAACGATAAGAAATCTCATGATCTTCTCGATCATAAGTGTTCGCATCTAGTGGAAGATTACGATTGCATTCAAAAAACTGGGAAAGGATTGAGAAAGCTTCTTTTCCAACTGTTCCTAATCCCTATTTGGGTTGCATTCGGTTCCTCCCCATCAAACAGATTACCCGCTGAATAGGCTCCCAGGATGATGGCTAGTTGACCGCATAACCTAACCGGAATTAAAACTCCACACAATCGAATCCAACCTCATAATTAACCTGGAGAATAAGGAAGAAGCCAGCCATTCTGACCGGTTAACCAGCGGTTTCCAATGCCTCCCCTGCGTAGCGCACCTTGATGATGAAGTCGATTTCAAAAATTCGTGGGCCAACAGAATCCGATTTCTACCGGATGGCTGGACATTGTTCTGTGCGTAGATAGTTGAGGCACTCTTCGACTGTCAAAGTACGTGTCACACGACCATGGGCTAGCTCAATTAGCTCGTCCATCTCTAAGGTGTAGATCCGTACCGTTCCATCGCCCCCGGCCGTCGCCAAGTGTTTGCCGTCGGGGCTGAAAGCCGCGCCAAACACATTGCCGGTGGTTCCGAATAAAGTCACCAGCTCCTGACCAGACGCAGCGTCCCATACTTTGGCCAGGCTGTCAAAACCTACCGAGGCCAGTTTCGAACCGTCTTCACTAAAGGCCAGGCGTAGAACGAGTCCGGCATGGGCGGCAAGCTGGTGCAGCTGCTCGCCCGAGGCGATGTCCCAAACCAAAACGGCGCCGTCCTGCCGTCCGGCAGCAAGCAGCCGGCCGTCCGGACTGACAGCCAGGCCATAGAGATCTAGCCCGTCGCCCGAAAAGCGCCCCAGCTCCTCGCCGGTTTTTGCGTCCCACTGATGAACGAAGTCATCGTCGCCGCCGGTATACAGATATTTGCCGTCCAGGCTGAGAGCCAAACCGCTGATGGCCAGGTTCGTGCCAAGATCGTCCCGGCTAAAAAGGGTGAGAACCGGCTCTCCACTGTCGAGATCCCATATTTTGGCCGTCCCGTCCCATCCAGCGGTGGCTAATTGCTTTCCATCAGCACTTAGGTCCATGCCTATTATCGGAGCCATGTGCGCCGGCAGCGAGATCCTGACCTGCTCTGTAGCCATATCCGTCACGTAGACTGTGCCGTCCCAACTGCCAAGGGCCATCACTTCTCCATCCTGGCTCAAGTCCAAGCTGCTCAAACCAGAGGAGGCGTTTTCAGGAGGAAGCGATCTCACCAGCAGACCGGTGGCCGGATCCCAGAGTTTGGCCTTGCCGTCAAAACCGGCCGTTGCCAGGCGCAGACCATCTGGGCTGTAAGCGATGTCGTAAACCTGATCGTCATGGGCCGATATAGTCAGCAATTCGCGGCCCGGGTTAATATCCCATATTTTCAGCATGCCGTCATAACCCCCGGTAACCAGGAGGTTGTTATCGGGACTGGCGGCGGTGCTGATGACTGTGCTCACATGGCCGGCTAAGCTGAGGAGCTGCTGACCGGAAAGAGGATCCCAGATAGTGGTCGTTCCATCTTGGTGGGTGGCGGCCAGGTGCGTGCCGTCCGGCATATACTCTACATCATAGATCCCGGATCGTACGGGTAAACTGAACAGCGGCTCTCCGTTAGTCGCATTCCAGATCCCAAGGAGTGCATTATCGCTGGCCACGGCCAGCTGCTTCCCGTCCGGACTGAAGGCCACGCCATGGATACCTCCCCCGTGGTCGAAGCTGAGCAATTCCTGACCGCCCCCCGCGTCCCAAATTTTAATGGTTCCTTCCACGTCACCAGTTGCCAGCTGCTTGCCATTGGGGCTGTAAGCGATGGCTTCACAAGGGTATTCATGCCCGGCCAACGAGAACAGCACGACCTGCGTAGCGAGGTCCCACACCCGGGGCAAGCCGTCCATGCTGGCTACGGCTAGACGTTCCCCATCCGGGCTAAAGTCGAGCCTCCTGACAGTGCCGTCGGTTGCTCCGGGCAAGCTAAAAAGCCGTTCGCCGCTCTCGGCATCCCAGAGGATCACTTCCGAAACCATAGTGGCAGCCAGCTGCGTCCCATCCGGGCTGTAGACCACATCAAACCCTACCCCACCCTCATCTCCAGGCAAGGTCAGGAGTAGCTCTCCCGAATCAAATTCCCATATCTTGACTGTGTTGTCAACGCCGGTGCTGGCCAATCGTTTTCCATCCGGACTGACAGCCACGCCAGGGGCTCCGCCGACGTGGGCGGGAATGGTACGTAGAACGTGCAGCGCGGGCAGCGCCTTGTGCAGGGAGTTGCGCGCTTCCAGGGTATCGGCCGAAGCGAGCGCTTGTAGACTCAACAGCACGCTGCGTTCCGGGTCAAGCTGTAAATTATTGACGGCCGCCGCGGCCAACTCTCGCGATGTGGCCAGGCGGGCTAATTCTTGGGCCTCTTTAGCATTACGATTGGCCAACAGTCCCAAACCGGTGGCCGTGAGCAGCAGCACCGTCAAGGCACCCAAGGCCAGGGCGAGCCAAATTGCGCGCCGGCGCAGTTGGCCAGCCGCCTGGGCTTGCTCTTCCGCACGCTGCGTTTCCGTCTCTGCCAGTGCTTGAGCGGCTTCAAGTTCGCGCTGGCGTCGAGTTTCTTCGGCCAACTGCTGCGCCTGCCTCTCAGCCAGACTGGCTTCGATGAAGTGGAGTTCCTGGGCACTCATGGCGCCGGGATTCTCGTTTGCCCACTCCTCCGCCTGTGCCAACCGGGCACCGCGGAAGAGGGCGTCGGTATCTCGGTCTAATCTTTCCCACTCGTGGACAGCCACAGTTATCTGCCGATGCAATCTCAGAGCTTCGCGATTTTCATTGAGCCAGCTTCGCAACCTCGCCCATTCGTGAATTAGCGCCTCGTGGGCAACTTCGACGGTCTCTTTGAAGGTGGTGACCAGCCGGGCATCGGCCAGTTTATTAAGAACCAACTGCACCTGATCACTCTCTTCCGGGCGCGGTATGAGCTCAACCAGCTCTGCGCGACGACGGGTATATAACTCTGGAAGATTTTCGTCTGTGGCGTCTTCTCCCAGTGCTGTCAGACGTGTAAAAATTCTGCGGGCGATGATCTGCTGATCGGGGGTCAATTGATTGAAGATCGTCTCGGCCGTTTTGGCGATCGCCCCTTGCACCCCACCAGATTCCTGATATCCGGCCAATGTCATGGTGCGGCCGCGTCTCCGTCGCCATGTTACCAGCAATGCATGCGATAGAAGCGGCAGCGCGCCCGGCTCCTCGTTCACATCACGAATAAGTAAATCGACCAAACCTGGCTCGAAGGTCCAGCCACCGCTTCGCGCCGGTTCGGTGATCGCCCTGCGCAGTTCCTCGGAGTTCATCGCACCAATATACTGCTGTCGTTCGCACAAAGCCTGGCGTAGGTTTTCGAAGGGGGCGCAGTGGGCATAAAAATCGGCCCGCAGCACGACGATGACGGTGATCGGGCCGGGATTGCAGGCCGCGTACAGGAGGTTGTCAACGAATGCCTGGCGCTCATTTCCATCATGACATAGGCTAAACAGCTCTTCAAATTGATCTACTAGCACCAGCATCTGCGGGACGCCATTCGAATGAGTGATACGGGCAGCGGCCAAATGTAGGCTGCGCGGGTCACGAGCCAGGTCATCTATTAGCGCAGCGGTCTCCGCCACCGAGCCGGACGAATAGGTTAAGCTAACAGCCAGTGCTTCAAGCGGATGAACCGTGGGTGTGATCACATGAATTGGACCGCTAAAGGGTAGATGTGATGCGCCGCCACCACTCTTGTAGGTGTCTTCCAGTGACTTTCTGCCTTTAATAGCGGGAATAAGACCGGCACGTACAACTGAAGATTTACCGCTGCCAGATGCGCCAATCACGGTTACGATTCGATTTCCAACTACTTCGGGCGAGAGGCATTCACTTACCTGGTTTACCAGTTGAGCAGTGAGCTTTTCCCGGCCGCAGAATAATTTAGCATCTACTTCGTCAAAGAAGGTCATGCCCTTAAAAGGAGGGATACCCGGATACGGCGGCTCAGATTCGCCTTGACCCACGGTTGAGGTCGGTTTGAGCATGTCCCCACGTATTCTCTCGTACAGCTCAGTTGTCTCTCGCTCAGGAGCAACGCCTAACTCTTGCATCAGCACACGGCTGCAACTCTCGTACTGGGCCAGTGCCGAAGTTCGCTGCCCGCTGAAGGCCAACGCCCGCATCAATTGACGGTGAGCTTCTTCGTGCCACGGCTCCAATTCCAGCTCTCGGCGAGTGTAGTCGATGACCCGTTGGTAATCGCCACATCCTTCGTAATGGCTCGCCAGGCGCGTCAATGAGTCCATCAGCTGGCGGTTAACCCGTTCGCGCATATATAGCATCCAATCTTCGAACGGAGTGCTATCCGCGAGAGAAAATCCCTCTAAGAAACTGCCCTGGCAGGCGGCGACAGCCTGCTCTAAGTGCTCAATTGAGAGGGTTGAGGTGTGCTGAAGATCCGCTATATCCAGCGAATAATCACTGGCAATGTTGAACTGGAGTGTATCGCGAGTAATAAGCAGAAAAGACGGCTGGGCATGGCGGTCGCCAATAGTCTGACGCAGGTTGCTTAGGGCAGAGCGCAAATTGTTGAAAGCAGAGCGGTTGGGGTAATCAGGCCACAATAACCCAGCTAAGGTTTCGCGAGCGTGTGGTCTCTCAGCTTCAGCAACCAGGTAAGCCAGCAGCCCCTTTACTTTGGCTGATTCGAAATCCGAAACCAGATTTCCATCCAGTGTCACCTGGAATGGACCAAGAAGTAAGATCGAAAGACCCGCCACATTCCCCTCTATGGTTGACTGGAGCTAAGTGGCCCTGAAGTGTCCGGGTTAACTTCATTATAGATCTTTCCTAATCACTTCTCAAGCCATTGCGATTACCTCGCGTTCTCACCATGTTTCCCTGGCGGCTGGCTGGAATAATGTCAACGGTCACTTGATATCGGCATATCCACCCAAGAAAGGAGAAAGTACAATGAAGACGCGAATCACTTTAATGGCAGCAGTCGCCGTGGTTGTTCTTCTGTTGGTCGGTACAGTAGGAGCCGAGCCGCCCAAGACCGAGTTCACTGGTACAGAGATCTCGATCGCGACAGTAAATCCTGGGACTGAAACCTTCCCCGGCAACAACAATTACCACGTCCGTGATTCAGTAGAACTGTTTAGCTTCACGGCTACTGACCTGCGCGTCAGCGGCGAAAATGAGGTTACGGTCAATTGGAACTTCAAGATAATGCCCGAGCCTGTCTACGTCAGCGGCCGGATGTGGGGAACCTTCCGGCTCACCAACGATGGCGGTTATTGGGACGGAACATGGACCGGCGTAAGAGACGCCAATGGTTTCTCGTACTTCCACATGGTTGCCCACGGTGGCGGCGGCTATGAAGGCTTGGAACTCAAGATGGACGGGGAGCGTCTAACGCCGGATCCCTCGCAGCCAGAGGTGTACGTCGGCATCATCATTGAGACCGGCGGCTATAGCCCCTAGGAATAAAGAGGAGAACAGTTGCCGGGCCGTTCTGCTCGCTTAGTCAAAAATCGCAACTATTCTCCTGAAAGCAAGGCGCGAAAGGTAAAGCGTTTCCCAATACTGATCCGCGCCTTGCTTTGGTCCAGACAAACGTGCATCTAAATCGGCCGCAAACCCGGTCGACGAAAAAAGGAGCAGCAACGATGAGAATCGGAATGAGCCAAGTGACAACAACATTGGTTATAGTCCTAGTGGCCTTGGCTGGTTGCACTTCCGAAGAGGTGCAGCCAGCCTCAACCAAGGAACCGTCCGTCCCACCGACCGAGATAGCAGTCCCACCGACTGTAACGACCGTCCCGATTTCGGCGATAGTCATGGGCGCCGCGGAGCAGCTCAACGCCGGCGATCTCGAGGGATCGCTGACCTATTGGGCTGATGATGCCATATTCTATATTTTTGGTCTTCCGCCAACGGGTACCGAAATCTATCATGGTAAGGAACAAATACGGACCGTGCTGGAGGAAAATGTTGCCAGCCACTTCAAAGAGGAAATTGAAATAAACAGCGTTATGGGTGATGTGGTTAGAGCGCGGACAACTACCTGGCATGATTTCACGCGGGAGATTGGGGTAGCACCGCTTGTGGCCATCGAGGTCTATGTGGTTGAAGATGGCAAGATACAGTCGCTGACCTGGTATATCTCTCGGGAATCCCTTGCTAAACTAAAGCCTGCCTTAGCGGCTGCAATGCCTCCGGAACCAGACTCTGCGTCTTCATTTGAAACGCCGGTTTCTGAGGTGGAGTTCACTATTATTGGTGGTACCTGTGTTTACGATGGTCCCTTGACCCTCCAAAAAGGCTCACTAAAGGTGATCGTCGACGTGCAAGATCAGGACAAGGATAAATACGCGGTTGCCTTCTTGACCTTGGACCCGGATAAAGATCTTGCAGATCTCATGGCGGCAACAATTGGTGCGGATCCATCATGGGTAGATATAGTTTCCCTTCGCGAGATCAATCCGGGGGAAAATATGGAATACGATTTGGAAATGGGTGAAGGACCAGTTTATGTGGTCTGCTTCTCAAAGCCGCCTGACCTGACCATTGGCTCACTAGGACCTTTCAACATCGTCGAGTAGGCTAGAAAGTAAAGTTCAAACATTCAAGTTAGCAAGTCAACTGGTGATGTTACCACGCACCCCCGTGAATTCAATACGGGGGTGCATTTTTTCGCCTAGCAAAAGCAATGAACGGGAGGTGGAACACCTCTGCGGACCTTGGTCCGGCGAAGCGCAAGTCGAAGGCAACTCCGTGAGTGTTAGCCCTCTAGCCATATAGCTACATTGTGACCGGCCAGTAGAGCCATGGCTTACATTGGCGCCCATGCCGGTTAATACCATTTCGAACTAAGTTCTGAATCAGTGTTCGAAATAAGCTGGTCCTCGAGATACCTCGTCCTCGAATTATATCATCCTCGAAACAGATTCGTCCCCGATCGGCGCGTATCTTCGATACACAATAGGGCGGCCACTGCCTGCGTCTCTGGTGTCACCGCAGAAGCTTGATTCGGGTCGGAGATTGGGGCGAAGGCGAAAAACGTGGACGCGTCTCCAAGAGCAGTTACGAGGTAACCTGAAACGCCCAACACACACCCAAAGAGGGCGAACTCCATGTTGGTCACCCGGAGTGCCAAATACAAGGCCAGGACGAGGGCGACAGACAAAATGGCGATCGTCATCATCAGAATAGTGCTCAACCCGAGAGTCGCCCTGTTGTCGGTGAACCTCCACAACCCGTCGTGGACAAAAGGATCTACAAACCCGTATAATGGCATTTCGACTATCCAGATGATGAAAGCTAGGATACCGGCCAGCCCACCCCATCGCAGGACGCTCTTCTCATTCTCCATAGGTTCTCCTAATGTGATTTGGGTAAAACCCATTAATGTATTTTCATGGCAGTTCACCTGCGTAACAGCAACAAATTTTCCGTGATATTTTTTGCTGTTGCAGCTGCATCTCCCGGTACAATCAGGCTCTGGCTCGCAGCTGTTAATAGGAGAAATAGAACATGAATGGAATGGCATACGCTGTCATTGCTGCTGCCTGGCAAAATGATATATCGGCGGCATGGGTCGTCATTTCAATTTCTCTTAATCTGTTAGCTACGGTAATTATGTTCCATGGTTATTACGACATTTCCCTTTTTGTGCCCTTTTTCGATATATCTGTGAGCCTCGGCGATTTGTTCCAAGGGATAGCGTCTATCTATGACCGCTTTTATTTTGCCAGCCTCAATAAGCTCTTTGCCGAAAAGAAGATCTTTAGTCCTCGCGCTCGCTGGCCTTAAATCTGTCTGGGCAATGATCGCCCTTTTGCTGCCGAATATTGAAGTCCATAACATTTGAAGATAAATTGCCAGCGTTGGCACAGTTGATAGATAGACCCCTTTTTGCTTGAGCGAACCTTTACAAAGTGAAAACGAACTCTTGCCCACGGTGTCAAAAATAATGTCATAGGTCTGACCGCTTTTGGTAAAGTCGTCTTTGGTGTAATCTATGACCTTATCAGCTCCCAGAGATTTCACCATTTCTAAATTCGTGGTACTGCATACCCCGGTAACTTCTGCCCCAAAGAACTTGGCAAGCTGTACCGCAAAAGTACCTACCGCTCCAGAAGCGCCATAGATTAGGACTTTTTGTCCGCCCTGAATATTTCCTCTATCTCTAACGAAAACCAACGCGCATAATCCCATAAAAGGAATTGCGACGACTTCATCATAGCTCATGTTGGCCGGTCTTATTGCCAGCACCCCGTCTTCAGGCAAACACCTGTACTCGGCATGAGCACCAAAGCCGCTGCCGGTACGTCCAAAAACTTGGTCACCTTTCTTAAATCGTTTTACATCTTTACCTACTGCTTCGATTTCCCCGGCTACCGCCGTTACGAATCAGCAGATTCCCTGGAACTGTTTCAAGCTATCTATAAAGACCTGCGATTGTATGTTAACTTTTTCCAGCCGGTTCTGAAGCTGGTCCATAAAGAACGACGAGGCAGTAAAGTCCACAAACGCTATGACGAGGCTCAGATACCACATCAGAGAATTATCAAGTCGCCCGACGTGTCAGCCATAGACAAGATACGGCTTCAGCACACTTACTTGCAGCTCAATCCTGCCGCTCTTAAGAGGCAGATCGACGCCCGTCTGAAACGACTGAGGCGATTGACGCGGTAACATCAATTGTGACGCAACGAATGCCCGCTCGGTAACACTTTCTATTGACGCAATACGATGTCCTTGAATTCTAGGACATCATTAGGTGACACGTACTTGTCTTGGATGATCGCCTTCATGGTGTATTTTCGATCCGCCGCGGGTGTGGACATAGTATGCTTCTCTAGGGTGCGGATCTTATGCGAGCCGTTTCGGTTCGGCTAGGGATGACCGCGGGCTTGCCGTTTAAGCGTTCTCCGCTATCGGCGTCCTACACGGTGATGACTGTCTTTCCCTGGGTGTGTCCCTCTTCGACATAAGCGAGGGCCTCGGGGGTCTCGCTCAGCGGATATGTTCTGTCGATGACAGGTGTGACCTTGCCGGATTCCAGGAACTCCTTCAGAACAACCAGGTCCTCATTATTCGGGAACGATACGAAGAAGCGTATACTCTGGCTCAAGAACGGTGACCACATGAGCCCTCTGAATGTACGACCCATACCCAATAGCCAAGGACCGCCCCTACCACCGGCTAGTACAAGAGTCCCCTTGCGGGTGAGTGCGCGCCTGAGGTCTGACAGAGGACGGTTCCCGGCGATGTCGACTATCAGGTCATAGCGCTCGGCACCCTTGGTGAAGTCTTCTTGGGTGTAGTCAATGACATGGTCTGCGCCGATCGATCGGACCATGTCTACATTCCTCGTGCTGCATACACCGGTCACTTCAGCGCCGAAGGATTTTGCGATCTGTACTGCGAACGTTCCGACGCCTCCCGACGCACCAACGATCAAGACATTCTGCCCTGGTTGAATCTTTCCCGAATTGCGAAGACCATGGAGGGCGGCGAATCCAGAGGTAGGTACGGCCGCGGCTTGCTCAAACGTGGAGCCCGCCGGTTTCAACACGAACTTGTCCTCGCCAGCACACGCATACTCGGCGCAGGCGCCGTTGCATGTGCCGAATACCTCATCCCCTGGTTGAAACTGCTTTGCGTTCTTGCCTACAGCCTCAACGTGCCCTGCCACATCCGTTCCCGCGACATGGTTCCTTGGTTTGAGCAGCCCGATCGCCGGTCGCATGAGGTACGGCACGCCTCTCGCGACGCCCCAGTCACCTGCGTGGAGGGTAGCTGCGTGAACGCGTACCAGCACATCATCATCCTTGACCACCGGCTTGTCGATCTCCTTGGGTTCTAGAACGTCATTAGGTGCCCCGTACTTATATTTGACGATCGCCTTCATTTTTTTCCCTCCTGTCATAATTATGTGCTTTCGATTGTTCTGATTTTGGTTTATTGCTCGCGCGCAAAGGTCCGTATTTTGTTTATACAATCGCTTTCATGAGTCTCCTCCAAATTTACCTTGAATTGGTCATGTAGACCTATAGGGTCTTGCTTATCACCTTCCCGAAGTTACTGTCGGTTGTATCATTCAACTATTCACGGAATACGGAAGGGGAAATTTTCGAACTGCTCCGGAGTGAGCTCGAGGACGTTGTTTATGTACAGATTAGCAACGAGCCTTACAAAAATAATTACTGTAAACAATATAAAGCCCGTACCGTAGTCGATTAC
>Ga0307379_10013522_pt1 | contig 10569 bp, 9 predicted proteins | sample UN2MG_FD_202237 | JGI IMG/M metagenome (GOLD analysis project Ga0307379, IMG submission 202237) | Soil microbial communities from Risofladan, Vaasa, Finland - UN-2 | ecosystem: Environmental > Terrestrial > Soil > Coastal area > Acid sulfate soil | place: Finland: Risofladan, Vaasa | collected... | reverse complement strand
ACATGAACCGTGCGCATTGCTGGGGCAGCTCCTGCTTGCCGGGGAGATCATAACGGCCGAGGAGCTGCGCGAGGCCCTTCGCCGCCAGGGGTCGACCGACCAACGGCTCGGCGACATCCTGCTCGAAATGGGGTCAGTCGCCCCGCGACAGCTCGAGCGGATCCTTCGCGTCCAGGCTCGACTACGAGGCCGAGCCGATCAGGACCGACCCTTCGTCTTGGTCGTTGACGACGATCCCGAAGTCGGCGCCGTCGTCGCCGACATCCTGGAGGGCGGGGGCTATCGCGTCGGCGTCGCCCAGAATGAGGCGGAGGCCATGGCCGCAGCCATGGCGCCCGACCCGCCGACACCGTCCGCCATCGTGCTGGACCTCGGACTCCCGGAACACGGCGGAATCGAGCTCCTTACCGTTCTGAGGAAAACCGGCGAAACCCAATCGCTCCCGGTCGTCGTTCTCACCGGCCGGCCCGACCTCGAGCCTCGCATACGCGAGCGCGGCCTTGCGATCAGCGCCTTTCTCGCCAAGCCCGTCCCGGCCCGCCAGTTGCTCCAGGTCGTAGAGGCAGCTATCCGCGAGGGATCAGCGCTCTGCGCCGCTCCCAGCGGCTAAGCGCGCTGCTTAACCGATCCCGCGCCCACCAGACGTCCTTCAACGCGCAGAAGGTCTTTCACCCCGTCGCCTCGAACACTTAGCGTGTTGTGATATTGCCTGCGCATCGATAGGGCGCTGAAGGCGGATCCTTCCGGAGCAGTTGAGAGCCGCTCTCAGAATCGCTCGCCGCTGTCTGTGATGACAGATGGGCGGTGCTGATTGCGGAACTCACGCCGTTCCTTCTGATCGGCACTCTTGGGAAGGCCGCCGGTTGGTTGCCGTCACACCAACTTGTCCGCCTGAGAGAACCGTGTTACCTGCTCGGACTTCCGCTGTTGCGTCTCTCGATGTAGCAAAGAACGCGGAGAGTGGTGCCTTGACTCCTGACCCGCATTCCAGGCGGAAGGTTCGCCGCCGCGTCCTCGTCGTCGAAGACGAGCCCCCGGTCATGCAGTTCCTCGACGCGCTTCTCACCCAATCCGGCTACGAGGTCCTCCAGGCCCGGAACGGCGTAGAGGCCATGGTCGCGCTGACCGCTCCACGCCGCAATCTTCCCCACGCCATACTCCTCGACCTCGGCCTCCCGCTGGAAGACGGCATCTCCGTTCTCAACTTCCTCAGAAACGTCATGCGAAGCGGGATTCCCGTTATCGTCCTGACGGGACGACAGGAACCGCAGGAGGAGGCCGCCGTGCGCGAACTCGGCATCACCGCCCTGCTCCGGAAGCCCCCGAACTCCCAGCAAATACTCTCCGCCCTATCGGTCGCTCTGGACTAGCGGCCGCTCTGGACTAGCGGCCGCTCTGGACTGATCCCCTCCGAACCGCGCCCCGCCGCGGAGAGGAGAAGCGACCCCTGAGCCGAAGGCTCGGCCAGATGCGATCTCGGCTGTGGCAGAGCGAAGTGAAGCTGAGCTGTGCCGGATACACGTTCGACAGCTATTCCCGGGAGAAGGGGCTCACCCTGGAGCAGCACGCCGACTTCCGTGCCGAGAAGGTGGGCGTCACCACTGGGTTGGAGAACCACGGCCGCCTCGGGATCGTAGAATGGCGCTGTCTTGGCTTCGCCCAGGGCCGGGGGAAGTCCCGGCAGGGGCCATGGTAAGGCCGCGATGGAGCCATGGTTCGGCCGCGGAGGGCCAAGGGTCGCCGCGCGGGACGGGCGAAAATGAGGGACGGTCATACGTGAGGAGGCCGGGAGATGTCGCGACTGTTGGGAGTAGGCCTGGCGATCGCGCTCGCGGCGGCGAGCTGGATCCGGCCGAGTGAGGCCGGCGGGAGGGAGACCATGTTCGAGAGAGATGTGATCGAGACATCGGCGGGAGATCTTGAGATCACGTTCGTGGGCCACGGGACGTTGCTGTTCAAGCTCGGCGAAACGGTCATCCACGTGGACCCCGTGTCGCGCGAGGCCGATTACGGCGCCATGCCGAAGGCGGACATCATCCTGGTGACGCACGAGCACGGGGATCACCTGGACCCGGACGCCATCGCGGCGCTGAGGAAGGAGGGGACGACGCTGCTGCTGACCGCGAAGTGCGCGGAGACGGTGTCCGGGGGGACGGTGATGGGGAATGGGGATGTCCGGACGGTGGACAGCCTGAAGGTCGAGGCAATGCCGGCCTACAATATCGTGCATAAGCGGCCGTCGGGCGAGCCGTTCCATCCGAAGGGGGAGGGGAATGGCTATGTCATCACCTTCGGCGACACGCGGGTGTACGTGGCGGGGGACACGGAGACCACGCCGGAGATGAAGGCGCTCAGGGATATCGATGTGGCCTTCCTGCCGATGAACCTGCCGTACACGATGACGCCCGCGATGGTGGCCGAGGCGGCGAAGGCGTTTCGGCCGAAGATCCTGTATCCGTATCACTTCGGGGCGACGGATACCTCGGAGCTGGTGAGGCTGCTCGAGGGAGAGAAGTCGATCGAGGTGCGGGTGAGGAGGATGGAGTAGGGGCCGCCTCACCTCCCCTACCCCGTTGCCGTACTCGGAGAAGGGGACGTCGAATCATGGTCGGGCGCAAGTGCCCGGCCGGCTAGGACGTCGGCACGAAGTCGAGAGCGGCGGAGTTCATGCAGTAGCGCAGGTTGGTGGGCGGGGGGCCGTCCTCGAAGACATGGCCGAGGTGGGCGCCGCAGCGGCGGCAGCGGACCTCGGTGCGCGTCATGCGGCGGCTCGTGTCCTCGACGCTCTCGATATTCTCCTTGGCGACGGGCTCCCAGAAGCTGGGCCAGCCGGTTCCGGAGTCGAACTTGGTCTCTGAGGTGTAGAGGTCGTTGCCGCAGTTCGAGCAGCGGTAGAGGCCCTTCTCGTGGTTGTCCCAGTAGGCGTTGGCGAAGGCGCGCTCGGTGCCGGCGCGGCGGGTGACCTCGTATTGCTCCTCGGTGAGCTGGCGGCGCCACTCGGCGTCGGTCTTGACGACCGGCTGGCTCTCGATGAAGGTCCCCGTCTCCACGCGGTAGAGGCGGAGCCTGGGCTGGGCTTTGCCCACCGGGGCGGCCGAGGCACCGGAGGTCGGGCAGCTGGCCACACCGCGCTTCTCGTAGAAGTGCTGGTGGTATTCCTCCGCGGGGTAGAAGGCGGGCGCGGGGAGGATCTCGGTGATGATGGGCTGTGAGGCGGTCTTCGAGTCCGTGAGGCGCTGCTTCGCCTGCTCGGCCGACTGCTGCTGCTCGGGCGTGTGGTAGAAGATGACCGAGCGGTACTGCGCCTTGTGGCGCGCGGTCGGGTCGTGGGCCGACCAGAACACGTCCAGCAGCTTCTCGTAGGTGATCTGCTCGGGATCGTAGCTGACCTCGACCACCTCGGTATGTCCGGTGGACCCGGTACAGACGTCTTCGTAGGAGGGGTTGCGCGTGGTGCCGCCGGCGTAGCCGACGCGGGTGTCGATCACGCCGGGGAGGCCGCGGAAGGCCGCTTCAACACCCCAGAAGCAGCCGGCGCCGAAGGTTGCGATAGTCATAGGGCGATTGTCCTTTTCCGCCTGAGAGGCGGGGAGGAATCTAAGTGCGAAGAGCGATAGAAGGCACAATACGAGAACAGACACAATGAGGACAGGCTTATGCATCGTACCACCTCCAGGCTCCCTCCCCTATAGTTTATCCCTCAGGAGCGGCGCGCGAAACGGCGGCATGTCGCATGGTTGGACGAAGAGCGGGCAGATGGATGGCGGGGGTGGGCGTCGAAGGGAGGGGAGCGGCGGCAGGAGTCGAGGGCCGCAAAGTGAGGTTTTGATGAAAACGCATAGTGAACCGGCACGTGACATCCCCGTAGCGCGCGACGTTGACGTCCTCATCGCCGGCGGAGGGCCGGCGGGGCTGGCGGCCGCCATCGCCTCGGCCAGGGCCGGAGCCAACACCCTCCTCATCGAGCAGTTCGGATACCTCGGCGGCACGGCGACGGCCTCCCTTATGGCCTGCATCAACGGGTATCGCAACCAGGTGGAGCCCGACGGCACCCAGACGGTTCGCGGCATCGCCGAAGAGATCATTCTCCAGCTCAAGGATCTCGGCGGCCTCGGCAAGAGCCCCTACCAGCAGAAGTCGTACCCGACCGAGCCCGGCCAGCTCGAGTACAGCTACGCCATCGACACGGAGAAGTTCAAGTACGTCACGCTGAAGATGTGCGTCGAGGCGGGAGTCGAGCTCCTGTTGCACACGTACGTAGTGGACGCCATCGTCCAGGACGGCGCGCTGCGCGGCGTCATCGTCGAGAACAAGTCCGGCCGGCAGGCGCTGCTGGCCCGGGTCGTCGTGGATGCCACCGGCGACGCGGACGTCGCCGCCCGCGCCGGGGCGAGCTACTGGCAGACGCGCGGAAGCGAGGCGCCCCGCCTGACCGACGGTATCATGTATCGCATCGCCTTCGGGGCGCAGCGACCCGAGGGCCGCTACGAGTGCGACTTCGGCAGCAGCGCGGTCGTGTGGGGGCCATCGGTGAAGGCCATTGACGGGACCGACGCCGAGCAGCTATCCCGGGCCGAAATCGAGGCCCGCCTGGGGGTCTATGAGGACTTCGCGCAGAAGCAGAAAGAGCATCCGGAGCTGGCCGACGCGCGGGTCGTCGAAACACCCCCGCTGCTCGGAATCCGGCAGACGCGGTTCATCGAGGGAGAGTATACGCTCACCGCCGAGGACGCCCTTGAGGGTCGGCGTTTCGAGGATGTCGTGGCGATCAGCTCCTGCCCGATCATCCACTACTACGGCTATCGCCGCTACCTCGAACACGAGGGCTACGATATCCCCTATCGGTGTCTCCTGCCGAAAGGATTGGAGAACCTGCTCGTCGCCGGGCGGTCCATATCCAGCGAGCAGGAGCCGTACGAATCGCACCGGGCGATGGCGCCGATCATGGCCATCGGTCAGGCCGCGGGCGCGGCCGCCGCGCTCTCCCGCCGGACGGAGGTCGCGCCGCGTGCGCTCGACGTGAGTGATCTCCAGCGCCTGCTCGTGTCGCAGGGAGCCGAGCTGCGCTTGGGCGAAAGGGCTCAGCAATGATCCAACGATGGGACGTGATAACGATCGGGAACCTGTCCCGAAACCGCTACTGGGGCGAGAGCGACGAGCACCGCCTCCGGGATGCCTGGTGCACCTGCACGCTCATCCGCGGCGATGACTTCCGCCTCCTCGTGGACCCGTCTCTCCGGGACTCCCAGGCGATGGTGGCCGCGCTCGACCGCCGCACGGGATTGAAGCCGGAAGACGTGGACGCGGTCTTCGTCACCCACGACCACGGGGACCATCACTGGGGCATATCGCCTTTCACCGAGGCCGAGTGGTGGGCCGCCGGCGACGTGGCGGAGGCGATCAACGAGAGCACCTCCTATCTCCGGCCGGTGGAGGCGCGGGAGGGGCACCTCTTCCGCGGCATCGACGTCATCCACACGCCCGGGCACACGATGGAGCACCACAGCCTGCTGTTCGAGTGCGACGGCCGGAAGGTCGTCATCGCGGGCGACGCCGTGATGACGCGCGACTTCTACGCGCACAAGCAGGGATACTTCAACTCCGTCGACTTCGACCTCGCCGCCCAGACCATCGCGCGGATCGGGAGCGTCGCCGACATCGTCGTGCCGGGACATGACAACTACTTCCCGGTCGAGCTGACGCCGTTCCTAGACTGACGCCCAAAGCGGAGGGAGAGGATGAAGCTGAGCGATCTGAAGCCGAGAATGCTGATGGGGCCGGGACCATCCGACGTGCACCCGAGGGTCCTGGCAGCGATGTCCCAGCCCACCATCGGGCATCTCGATCCCCAGTTCCTGGAGTGCCTCAACGAAATCCGGGACATGCTCAAGACCGTCTTTCAGACGAAGAACGAGCTGACCCTGGCCGTCAGCGGAACCGGCTCCGCGGGCATGGAGACGTGTGTCGTCAATCTCATCGAGCCGGGCGATAAGATGCTCGTCTGCGTCAACGGCGTCTTCGGCCAGCGCATGACCGATGTCGCCGCCCGCGCCGGCGCCGAGGTCGTCGCCATCGAGCGGCCCTGGGGAGAGGTCTTCGCGGCCGATGAGGTGGAGGCCGCCATCCGCGAGAAGGGCCCCTTCAAGGTCGTCGGAATCGTCCAGGCGGAGACCAGCACGGGCGCGGCCCAGCCCATTCCGCCGATCGGCGAAGTGGTGCACCGCAATGGCGCGCTCCTGCTCGTCGATACCGTGACCAGCCTAGGCGGCATGGAGGTGGACGTCGACGGCTGGCGGATAGACGCCTGCTACAGCGGAACCCAGAAATGCCTCTCCTGCCCGCCCGGCCTCTCGCCGGTGACCTTCAGCCCGGCGGCGGTGGCGGCGATGGAGGCCCGGAAGACCAAAGTCCGGAGCTGGTACCTGGACATGAGCATGGTGCGAGCCTACTGGGGCACCGAGCGGCTCTACCACCACACCGCCCCGATCAACATGAACTACGCCCTCCACGAGGCCCTGCGGATCGTGCTGGAAGAGGGGCTGAAGCCGCGATGGGAACGGCACGCGCGTCACCATCGCGCGCTGAAGGCCGGGCTGGAGGCGATGGGCATTCGCTATCTCGCCGACCCCGACCACCAGCTCCCCATGCTGAACGCGGTCGCCGCCCCCGAGGGCGTCAACGAAGGCGAGGTCCGCACCCGGCTGCTCGACGAGTACGACATCGAGATCGGCGCCGGCCTCGGCGCCTTCAAGGGCAAGGCCTGGCGCATCGGGCTCATGGGCGAAAGCGCCACGGAGCGCCACGTCACAGCCGTGCTCTCCGCCCTTGGTAGCGTGCTCTCGGAAAAGGGTATCGTGAAGGGGAAAGACACGGGGCTGGCGGCGGCCAAGGCTGCCTACGGCGTCTGAGATCGCCCCAATTTCCGGCCGGACGAGTGGAGAATCGCCATGATAGCCGGAGCAGATAGGCGGGAGAGAACGGACACGGAGCGCGTCGCCGACCTTCGCCGGCGCGTCCGGGAGGCGATGGAGGTGCCGGGCGGCGGAGGGGAATGTCCCGCCCGCCTGGACGAGCGCTGGATGTCCCATCCCCTCCCCCTGCGCAAGGCGCGGGCGATCGCCCTCAAGCTCTCCCACATGCCCACCGACCTCTGGCGCGGCCAGCTCTTTGCGGGGTCCATGACACTCGAAGAGCCGCGCCTCCACGCCGAGTGGGGCTTCCCCGATTACGTCACTGAAGCGGAGCGGGAGCGCGCGGCGGCGCGGGGCCTAAGCATCCATTCAGTGTTCGGACACATCGTCCCCGACTACCCCCGACTTCTGGAGAAGGGCCTGCGCGGTATCAAGCAAGAGGCCGAGGCGGAGCGGGCCCGGGCCGCGACCGATGAAGAGCGCGCCTTCCTCGACTCCGCCGTCATCGCCCTCGACGGGGTGATGGACTACGCCGCCCGGCTTGCCGACCGCTGCCAGGCGGAAGCCGAAGCCGACGACGACGAAGCGCGCGCCTCCGAGCTTCGCCAGATTGCGGCGAACCTGCGCCAAGCCCCCGCCGGCCCGGCGCGGTCCTTCTGGCAGGCGCTCCAATCCGTGTGGCTGCTCCACATGATCTTCCACTCGACCATGAACGGCAATGCCATGGGGCGGCTCGACCAGTACGTCTGGCCGTATCTGCAAGCCGACCTCGAATCCGGCGTCCTCGACCTCGACCGGGCGGCGGAGCTGGTCGATTGCTTCTGCCTGAAGTTCAACGAGCGGGCGCAGACGCTGGACAAGCAGCGCCCGGAGGCGCGGGAGCCGGAGCAGCTCGACCCCACCAGCCGGACCCGCCACTACACCTCTTCCCAGATCGGAACCCACCGCGACGACGTCGATGCCACCAACCACTGGCTTCAGAACATCGTGGTGGGCGGCCTCACGCCCGACGGCGCCGATGGCACGAACCCCCTCACCTATCTGCTGCTGGAGAGCTATCGCCGCAACCGCATGACCAATCCGCTCATGACGGTTCGCCTCCACCGGGAATCGCCCGAGGAGCTGGTCCGCTACGTCTCCGAAGTGCTGAAGGACGGCGGCGGCATGCCCGCGCTCTTCAACGATGAAGCCCTGATCTCTTCCCTGGAGCGTATCGGGATACCGACCCCCGATGCCCGCGACTATACGAACGACGGCTGCTGGGAGATCATCATCCCCGGCCGCACGGATTTCAAGTTCCAGCGATTGAGCATGATGCTCTGCCTCGAATGGGCGCTCAACCGGGGGCGCTCCCGTCTCGACGGAGCCCAGCAGGGAGTGGAGACGGGAGATCCCCGCGCCTTTGCACGCTATGATGACCTCTGGCAGGCCTTCCTCGCGCAGATGGAGGCGATGGTCGCCCGCGTCGTGAAGAACGTCGTGAGCTCCATCGACGAGCGCAGCATCATCGCGCCGGTGCCGCTCCTCAGCGCGCTCATCGACGGCTGCATTCGCTCCCGGCGCGACCTCACGGCCGGCGGCGCAAAGCACCGCACCTTCGGGATGCTGGCCGAGGGCGCCGCCCACGCCATCGACTCCCTCACCGCCATCGAGAGCGTAATCTTCGAGGAGAGAGCGGCGACGATGTCGGAGCTGTGCGACGCGCTGGAGCGCAACTTCGAGGGCGCCGCGCCCCTCCGCACGAAGCTTCTGGCGGCGCCCAAGTACGGCAACGACGACGAGCGTGCCGACGCGGTGGGGCGGGCCATGATGGAGGCCTTCGCCGACACAGTCGCCAGGCACGCCGAGGCGCACCGCCCGGCGGTGAAGTTCCCCTGCGGCGCGGGGACGTTCTCCTGGTACGTCGGAATCGGCGAAGGCCTGGGGGCCTCGCCGGATGGGAGGCTGTCCGGCGAGCCGGTCTCGTCGAACTTCTCGCCCGCACTCGGGCGGGACATGCAGGGGCTCCCGGGCGCCATTCTTTCATACTCGAAGATGCACCACTCCAACCTCCCCGCCGGCGCGCCCCTCGATCTGCGCCTGGCGCGGCGGCTGGTCGAGGGCGACGAGGGCACTGCGCGGATGGCCGCCCTCATCCGCAGCTTCGTCGACACCGGCGGCTCCATCATGACGCTGACGGTGGCCGACACCGAGGAGCTGAAGGCGGCGCAGCGAGAGCCCGAGAAATACCGCTCGCTTCGCGTGCGGATGGGCGGGTGGTGCGCCTACTTCACGATGCTCAGCCACGAGCAGCAGGACCACCACATCCGGCGGCAGGACTGCCGCGGGTGAGGTAGGCGGATGGCACGCGCCACGTGCGTGGGCTAGGCGTCGTCGGCCGGTGTGGCGCCGGTCCCTCCGACCCAGAGGTAGAGCCACATTGAGGTGATGCATATTGCGGCGAGACCGAGGAAGTCCGAGGCGTACTGCCTGGCCGCGATCATCGCGCCGAGACTGACCTCGCCCGACAGCACGGGGGCGGTGAGCCCGACGAGCGTGGGGAGCGCGGAGAATCCACACTGAGAGAGTAGGTACGCGTAGAGCACAGCCGCGGGCGCCAATGGCGAGAGGCCAACCAGGATGCATTCACGCCGGCTGCCGCCCCGAAGGGAGCACATGCGCACGGCAGCGAAGACGACGAGGAAGACGGGCCACTCTCCGAGTGGGAGAACGGGCAGCAGCCCGGCCGGTCTTCCGATCGTGATACTGTCCATAGCGCCCTTCGTGAGAATGTAGGAGCCATAGCTCAGAAGCGCGAGGCCTATCCACACTCCGACGGCCAGCAGCATAGGAGCACCTACTCGTCGGTACATAATGTCTCTCCTGTCGCTATGTAAGCGGAAGGGGTGGAACTCGGATCCCCTCGGGCTGATCTTCCATCCCGTCGTCCGGGGGACCTTCAGGCAGGATTAGTCGGGAGGGGATGCGGCGCAGGGCGCTGGGAGCTGTGCATGAGTGATGGTCTAATCTTCGATATCGATACGTTCGCCATCCACGATGGTCCCGGCATCCGCCTGGCCGTCTACCTCAAGGGCTGCCAGCTCGCCTGCAAGTGGTGCCACAGCCCCGAGTCCATTCGCCCCGAGCCGGAGCTGATCTTCATCCGCGACCGGTGCCGCCTCTGTGGGGCCTGCGCGGGAGCCTGCGCGCAGGGCGTGCATTCCATCGCAGACGGGAAGCACGCCCTCGCCCGTGACAAGTGCCTCGTCTGCGGCCGGTGTGTGGAAGCGTGCGCGGCGGGGGCCCTGGCGATCAAGGGCTATCGCGTATCGGCGACGGAGATCGTGGAGCGGGCGGCGCGCATGAAGCCGTTCTTCGATCACTCGGGTGGCGGAGTGACGATGACCGGCGGCGAGGTGACGCGCCAGGTGGAGTTCGCCGAGGCGACGTTGCGCGGCTGCCGGGATCGTGGGATTCACACCGCCATCGAGACCAACGGCGCCTGTCCCTGGAAGCGCCTGCAGCGGCTCCTCCCCCACTCCGACCTCGTCCTCTACGACCTCAAGCTCATCGACGACGCCCAGCATCGCCGCTGGACCGGCGTCTCGAACCGGCTCGTACTGGAGAACGCGGCCAGGCTGAAAGGCATGAACGTGCAGGTGCGGATTCCCCTCATTCC
>Ga0307379_10013521_pt1 | contig 10569 bp, 5 predicted proteins | sample UN2MG_FD_202237 | JGI IMG/M metagenome (GOLD analysis project Ga0307379, IMG submission 202237) | Soil microbial communities from Risofladan, Vaasa, Finland - UN-2 | ecosystem: Environmental > Terrestrial > Soil > Coastal area > Acid sulfate soil | place: Finland: Risofladan, Vaasa | collected... | reverse complement strand
CTGTTGCTCCTCCTTGCTGAAGTTTCTTTATTTGTTTTCCATACTTAGCCATGAAAGACTCCTCTGTAGGAAACTTTTTATAAAAATCCTTCTCAGACTTAACACCTGCTATCTTTAAAATTTCAGCTTTCATATCAGTTGTATTTATCCAGCCAGTTATCCTTGTCTGGGTTATTCGTAAAGTTAAGTAATTGATTTAGTTTTTTCATGGGTTGGGCATCTAATTGATTGATTCCCAATTTGGCAACAGGAAACTCTGTCACCTTCTTACCCTTGAATTTATAATTCTTTCCTGGCTTCATTAGCTTAGTGTCACCAGTGTCAGACACACCAAGGAGGGGTTCGTATACACCTTCCATTGTTATGTCATTAGAATCTATTTCAACAACCTTTCCAAAGTTGTTTGGATTCAAATAACCATCGTTATCTTTTACAATTCCTCCGTCTTTCTTTTTTGGAAGATAGAATCTATCATAGATCTCGATAGGATTCATCATTTTATTCAAAGCAGGATTGTTAAAATCATACTTATCATAAATAGAAACATATGATCCATCAGGACTTTTTTCAAGCGTGTATCTTTGTAACGGATCTATTTCATCAAAATTTACACCTTTGTCTGTAGTGGCATTTTGAGAATACCATTTAGTATCTAGTATTGGAGACAGCCCATTCATTTCCATTTTCTCACCAGGATTCAAATCCTTTGTGAGACTCATTAATTGATAGTCATCGATTACATCTCTAATAGTGTAATACTTTGCATCAGGATCTTTTGATTTTGAAGGTTTGTATTGTGACTCTTTTAAATATTGTTTTTCAACAGGCATCCCCATTGCTGTTGCCCAGAACTCTTCAGCCAAATGAGGTTTACCACTTTTGGTTTTTAATGGTTCAGATTCATTGCCCATTAAATAATTATACGCATGTACAGGAAGTTTTAATGCATTTGGATAACCCACTGGTCTAACAGTTTTATATATCTCTGGATTAGAGATTGGCTTTATCATATTTACTAATGCAAGAGCTGCTGTTGTAACAGGGCCAGATATTCCTTCAGATACAAACTTTGTTGCTTTTCCTACAAGATCTTGTTCTCCACCATCCTGCATACTTTTTGGTTTCCAATCCAATCCATTCTGATAGAATTTCATTTCTTGACCATTCTGTGCAGAAGCTTTTGTCTTCTTTGCATAAGGACCATTGCTAGGAGCAGCACCAGCTGTACGTGCGTATGTGAATCCTACAGAACCTGGAATAGACATACCACCCATTGCAATTGGTGCTTCTTCTTGATCTGCTGAAGCAATAGTATTCATTAAATTGACAAAGTTCTTTTTGCCCATTCTATCAGTAAGTCTTTTGAATACTCTGTCTTTTCCTAAATTTTGTTTTGCTTTCTCAAAGTCTGTTTCTGTAAACTTTTGTCCTTTTGTAATATCATAGATGCCTTTATCATACATCATGAATCGAAGAGCATCTAAGTCAGCTTTTGCTTCATCTGGATCTTGTAAATGTTTAAAATCCTCAAGATCTCTTCTGCTAGCATCTCTTTCTTTAGATCCTTGAACGCCAGACAATACAGGTTCCTTCATAGGAAGCATAGCGTTCCTAATAATTTCTGACTCTTGATAAGACATTGTAGGAGTGCCAACATGTGCAATTTCATGTGCCTCAATAGACTGTCTAGCAGACCCTTCGTAATCTAAAGGATTTATATTTATGGTTGGTCCACCAACATCAAAAGGTTTAGCTTCAGATTTTTTATATTTATTATATTCAAAAGGTTGAATATTTTCTAGAAGATCTAGTCTTTGTTGTTTAGTGTAGTCTACTCCCCCAACATCTTTACCATCAAGCCATTTATCAGGAAGATCTCCATATCCTGTAGCTTTTAATCTTTGTTTATATTCAGGACTTTCAATCCAGGACTTATAGAACTCTCTTGGATCTTTTGTTTGTAAATATGGAACTGTAGGAGTTGGTTGAACAGCTTGTTGAATTTGTTGAAATGGAGAAACTGGAGTTAGTTGTCCACCTTTTTGAAACTGTCCTCCCCATGCAGGGGAATAGTTTCTTCCCTTTGTGTTATATCCTAAACCAACAAAATCTTCTGACATGATAACGTTTGATTCGTTAGCATTATCTGCTTTACCAAAGTTGTCTAACCACTTGTTTTTCATATTACTTATAACTAATCTGAGCTGGTGCTATAATGAATTGAGAAACTAAATGAGCATCTGATCGATTGTCAAGAATGTGTCTTATTTTCAATTCCTTGGCTCTCAGAGGCTCTTTCTTAAATGATCTTGATCCGTAGTCCATGTTGATTTGATTCACCTCTTTATCAAGAGAAAGTGATTGACATGTTCTAACGAATAGGGGAATAGATTTATCTTTCACTACAGACCAGAATGTGTTATACTGATAGAAGTTATCACTCTTTGTGAAAGTGATTGTTTTGCTATTAGTATTCAATATAGGATATTGTATGTAGGATTTCAAATTGTTGATTGGCTTTGGTACAAGCTCAAGCACACCAGTGGACTGTTGTCCATTGTATAAAACAGCTTTGTTAAACCAAACATTGTCAAGTTCTACTTTTGATACATCATTACTTACACTATAAACATCATTGAAATACTTATACACCTTAGTGTAGTCTTTTACATTCTGAACAATTTCATCTTGGTATTGATATGCAAAAGGATATTCAATTATGTATGGTTCTATGTTTCCGTAGAAGGTATTGTAAATAGTATGATTATCAATATGTCTCCATAGACATCCTGTTTGAATAGTTTCTACAGTGGTGTTTTGATATTCACTCTCGGTAATAGTTGTGACAGCAAATGATTTTTCATAAGCACACTTTCCTTCAGAAGTGATTGTAACCAAGTCAACATTATTGTCTACAATATAGCTCATACCAATAGACACCTCCTCAAGTGTTACACCTGAGTCAATAACATTCCCATACGCATCTGTGATGGTGAAAGGCCCTGAGTTAGGGCCTGTCTTGGTTAGCTTTATTGTAATGATCTTTGACATGTTATGGACATCCAATATTTAATGTTTGTTGAATCGAAGCGTTGTATGGTCCTGGCGCACTGCAAGTAGTTATGCTTGATCCACTATATGTATAATAAATTGGTGTATCACCAGGTAGAACATACTGTTGACCTGAACCAAGAGTTGGTACAATCAATGTAAATGCATAATCTGCTGGATCACAACCTATAAGCTCATAGTATGTAGGGCATGTGCTTGTAGTGGTAGTTGTGGTTGGTAGAGCAAGAGTTATATCAATATAATTTGTACACAAACTAGTAGACTGTACACGAACAATTGTTGTTCCTACAGGAGCTAAGCTCGTTGTATAACCAGCTAAAAGAGCTGTTCTAGACACACCTGTTTCAAATGCTGTTGTATAGCCATCTACATCAGAGAAGAGGCTAAATGGGCCTGTGTCCACCCCAGCTGCGCTCAATGTGATTGTTATAGTCATATTTTTAATTTTAACAATATTCTGATTTATTTTATTTTAAGATGGACTGCAATCACACTGTGGATCAAGACAGCCAAAACCTTCAGCAAAGAAACCACAATCATCACTTATCACTTCAGTTACACATGCGGTGAAGCATAGTCCCTCATCTTGTGATGGAATGTTAAGAGTGATGGTTGTACCATTCTCATCTTTATATACAAACGTACATCCACCAAATGGTGCAGAATCTAACTTGTAACATTCACCTACAGGAGCAAGTGTAGTGGTAGTTGTTGTTGTTGGAGATGGAGTTGTAGTAGTGGTTGTTGTAGAACTTGTACTGGTGGTAGTAGTTGTTGTTGTTGGCTCTGTTGTTGTGGTTGTAGTAGTAGTAGGTTCAGCCGTAGTTGTTGTAGTTGTTGTACTACTACTAGTTGTGCTTGTGGTAGTTGTAGTGGTTGAAGGACAATTCATTTGATAACTCCAAACTGTACTACTCATAGGAGCGTACACTTTAATTATTGCAAACGTATCAGTTGCTAAGTTTTTAACAAATGATGCTGTTCCTAATCCAAGCCCTACAATTCTTGGATATCCGTCATCAGGATAAGTAGCGAGGTCTGGATAAACGTTTAGTGTAATTGGATCAGTCAATCCAGTTAATGAGCTTGTGAAAGCTGATCTACTACCTCCACCAAAATCATAAACAGAAGATCCTCTGTATCCTGTATCAATAACTACACTGCTATTCCACTCTACAATAAATCTATCAGGAACACTTTGAGCATTATAATCTAAAACTACAGTTCCTGTATCAGTCCCTAATGTCACTGATTGTGTAGTTGGATAGGAAACTCCCCCAGAGAATGATGAACTTTCTCCACAATTAATCACTGCTATTGTAGTAGTGGTGGTAGTAGTAGAGCTTGTTGTTGTTGTTGTAGAAGTAGAAGTTGTAGTGGTTGTTGGTCCAACCAAAGTACAATCCAAAGATACAATTACTCCAACACCTTCCAAAGAACAATCTATTTCCTGAACCGTTGCTTCAAAGTTACAATCTAGAGGAGCAACTGTTGTTGTGGTTGTAGTGGTAGAAGATGTACTTGTTGATGTTGTAGTGGTAGTGGATGGGTTTGGAACCAACACACCCACTAGGAAATCAAAGTCCTCACAGCAATTATTCTGTCCTGAATAGAAGAAACTATTGTCTGCAATATACCAGTTTGGAATATAGCTGTGAAAGCTTATCCAACTCTTTGTATTCATGTTGAAAGACAATGTCCATGATACGTTACAGAAATAACGTTCATCACTTACATTAACCGCTTGTCTAATGGTTAAACCATTGACAACATTATTAATGTAGAACTCCTGCTCCACTGGATCATATAGAATGTTATTTGACTTTGGTGCATAATCTAGCTTAGTGATAATCACTCTATCATATACACTATCGTAAACACCATGAAGCCCTATTCCTTTGAAGTGGTTATCAATATTTACTTCTGGGAAGTTTTTATAAATTACAAATGGTAATTGTTCAGTGAAGAATCTATTCATTCCTGATCCAAATGCAGACAAGTCATTCACCTGTGTTCCCTGAATCAAGAACACTTGTCCACGTTTAGCATCAACGGTAATCTGACCTTGAGGAATCTTTAGTAACATCTTATGTTGACTTCCTACATATCCAATGTCAGTTTCTGCAAAGTCAATAGGAGGTGCTCCTCTAAATAATAGTGGATTACCTACATAAGCAGCTTGAGGATTACTTGTGTCAATAGTCAAAAGATTATTGTACATCAATGTCTTGTTCTCAAACCTTGCAAGAATAGCTCTGTTCTGAATGCCATCAAGAGCAATTAGATTTCCATAGTTCTGTGGGAAATCAAAATAAGAAATAGCTCTGTAGATGAGCCAATTGTTCACTCTGTTATCTGCATCGATGTTTTGAGCATCAGAATAGATAGCTCTGAATGGGTAGTTTGTAAAACATAGTTTACTTTCCCAATCAGGAGGTAGGTGAGTGAATGTATTCTCTCTGTTTTGTTTAGAGAACGTTGTATTGTAATAGTAGGTGTTGTCCTGAGCAATTGGCACAAAACTTTCTTGTACCCAGTCATCTGGAATATCTGAACTAACATGTGGCCAGAAGTCTCCTTCTCTATTATTGAATGCTTGTCTTAAATCAAGATTGTAAGAGCTTTCACAATAGAAGTTTGGAATACCATAGGCAAACAAGTAGAAGTAGCCATCATAATATGTCACTGTTGAACTTGGTGTCACTTCTCCAGGTCTAGTTGGTGAGATGGTTGTACTAGTGGTAGTGGTGGTTGATGTAGATACAATCACATCTGTTCCCACTTCATTAGGACAGTCAAAGTTATGTGCCTTGTAAGAAATGATGTTTGCCATCACTCCTTGTCCAGGAATGCTGTAGTTCTCGAGAATTGATCTTGCAGAATGCCAGTATCTAGGATAGGCAACGTTACCTATCTCATCATAGAAGATGTCGCTATCATCAGGAGCGTTCACTCTGTTGTCAATAAAGAATGGAAGCTTGGTCTTGAATGCGAATCTGCTAATGAACGTATCACCACCAAACACTGTAGTGGTTGGATTAGGTGAATTGATTATGTATTGATAACCTGTATCAATTGTTTCGTATGAATAGATTTGTCCCCACTGATTAACAACTGAGTTCTTCAATGATGCATAATATGAAACAACCTGTATCGGTTCTTCTTTAGCTGGTGTTCCACAGTTTCCTATTTCTGAAATAGTGAATCTTGATCTATCTGAAACAATACTTGTAATTCCAGAAAGCATGTTAGGGCTCTGGTTAGGAAAAGGAAGAGCTGTAGTGTCTATGTTTGTTTTCATAAACACAGAGCTTTCTCTATTCCAGTTGTTGATAGGAAGATTATCCCCTACAGACTGAACACCAGGAATCAAATATCTTGCTATATCAAGTTCTCTTTGTTTGATTCCTTGATTATCAGGAACACCTACACCATAGTTGTAGTCACCAATAGAGTTGAATGAGTATGCGTAGTTTCTTCTAGTGATACCATTAATGTAAATTGTCAAATAAGACTGATACGCAGTGAACATAGCTGTTGCACTGAATGGACTAGTGATAGCACCAAGTTTTGCAGAACTATCAAGAGCAGCCTTCTGAGCAGCCTCAGAGAGCAGCTTGTATTTAGCATTGTCTTTCACTTCAACAAAGTGAGCCTTACCAGTACCAAACATTACACTCTCAAGTTTGAGAATGTCTGCTAGAAACGGTTGACCAAATGATGTCTCTGGAGAGTTGAAGATTTGTCTGTATCTATTCTCATCTTTAAAGCCATCTAGTAATGTGGTGCCACCACAATCTACATCAGATCTAACTTCTCTTATTAGACGTATTTGAGCATCTGCACAACTTGCTGTACATATAACTGCTGTACCAGCAACCACCTCAACAGTAACTTCTGTATCACCAACACTTCTTTCTGTAGGACCTAAGAATCTATCATCATAGGATGCTGTAAATGTTGCAAGAAATGGAGCATCAAGTGTATATACATCATAGTTAGCATAACCAACTTCTCCACCACCAATAATAATTGTTGGTTTACCAACAGCACAAACTACATCATCCTGTATAGAAGTGTAATCTTTATAAACAATCCTATTGTTCTCGCAAGAATAATACTGAATTCTAGCTAGTGGAGAACCATCAATTGGACTTGTACCAAGACTAGTGATGTAAACATCAAATGGTTCACACTCGCTCTGATAAGCATTGTTGGTTGTTGTAAGGAATGGATCTTCGTTGAGATCGTTATATGGATAATTGGGGAAGTAGAATGATTGTTCTTCTCTTTCATATTCACCAACGTTTCTAAGCATTCCCTTAGCAACAATAGACTTATTAACACTTCTATCACCACGTACAATCTTAAATCCTACAATGTCAGCTTTCTGATCATCTGTAAGATTTGATATTTGTATTAGGTTTAAGATTTGAGATGGGTCAATCTTTACACCAATGGGAAACACAGCATCATTACCCATCACCATTGCTTGTGATGTTGAGAACGCTTTACTCTCGTATATTGGAGAAATGTTTACATCTGGGAACTTGTGGTGTCTGATTTTTTGTCCTGCAAGGTTTCCCCACACGTCTGTGTTGCATGGGTATTCTTCAACAGATTCCCAATAGGCAAATTGACCAAATTGATATGGTCCTTTGTAAGCAGCATCACTTGTATATTGTGGAGAACTTCCTGTGACAGATGCTGTGTTATAAATCTTCCAATACGGTGAATCATGTGTTATTGGGTCAGGATTTCCTATAAAGTCTGGATCTGTATCAGGGATTCTTGGAAGCAATTCTTCAAATGTTGTAATTGTTCTTCCTGGAATATGAAATCCATCTGTTTGTTTCCCATTCTTCAATAGGAAAACAATCTCAAAAGCATACACTTCATCACGAAGATATCCTCTAAAATTCGTTGCGTTTATTTCGTTTGCGTAGTTTTCCGTTGGAGGGATTCTCCAAGTTTCCCATTGTAGGGTGATGCTGTTAGCAACTTGTTGATAATTAATTCTATCAATAGATGTCAACTGATCCCATACGAGAACATCCTGTACAGCTGTTAAGTCTTGAGCAATTTCGTAAAATGGAAACTTCTCAAATATGTCTTGTATTACAAGATTGATAGCCACCTGACCTGTGTAGGTGATTTGTTGATTGTTGTTATCAATAAAGTATGTACCTACCAAATCAACAGATGTAACACCGTTGATGGTTTTAATAACTGCTAGATTGAAATACTCAAACTGTCCAGATACATCAAGGTTATCAACATTCACAACGATTGACTTTCCTACAGGATAGTTAAAGTTGGGAGTGGTGATAAACTCATCAGCAATAGGTGTAGGATTGGTAACTGAGTAGTAGGAAGTGAATGGGTTACCAGATGGATCAGAATACTGTACAGCAAACTGATATGTACCAGCAAGAAGATTACCTCCACTGATAACATCAACTATTACAATCTCAGGGATGTTAAAATTAGGCTGAAGCTTGAGTTGATTACAATCAAGATCATCTGTATATACAGGACTACAAAGAGCACTACCAGATTTAAGAACCTTAGGAATATCATCAATGTCTAGATATCTTCTAGGATTGAATCCATCAGTCCAATAGATTTCTGTATTGCAATTAGCAATTCTGTGAACAACTTTATGAATTGGGTAATCAACGTTAAAGTTTAAGCAAGGAGCATTGACAAGAACACGATATTCACAATCGTTATTATCCATATATCCTATCTGACTATCTCCTGTAACAGGGTTAGTGATAAAGAATATATGCTTGTTCTTTTCTATAATAAAGTGTTCACCTATAAGCACAAAACCTTCAGGGAAACGAATACACAATTCGTTGCCAGGTTCGTTCTGATAGTTTACAGAATTGGAATCAAAGTTTTCAACAGCAGCGTTAAGAGCATAGGTTAGTCTACCCTTCTGAATTTGATTCAGGGACTGATCTAAGTTCAGTCCTGTAGTAGCATTATTATACTCCTGTTTAACGTTACCTTCTCCTTGCTCAGCCATAGGTATTAATTATTTCTTCTTCTTCCGTAACGATTTGTTCTGTTAGGAAGCTCATACATACCAAATTTATTCAATTGTTGTCTTATTCTACGCTGCTTAGTCCAAACATCTTGTTTCTTAATTTCGATGTCAGCCATGATAAATGCTTCGTCAGAAAGTGCTTTGTAATATACAAGTTTTTGCTGAAGCTGATTGAATGTTTCATCATTGGTTTGATTAACAAGCATCTCAAACACTTTGTATTTGATGAAGTGTTCTAAATATTCTCTAATACGATAATTGTCAGGAATAAGCTGGTTTCCAAGACTGTCGTAATCTTGAGCATAAAAAACAAGGTGGACAACACCATTTCTGAAATTCGTAACGAACTTGTTGTCTCTAATATCGAATGAGTCATAAGTAGATGAGCCTGGTGTAAAGTTATCTATTGGTGCAACTCCTTGTCCGTACATCTCCCAATTCTCTGTATAGTTAACATCACACTGTTGTCTTGCAGAGATGTTTCCTGGCTTTAATAGATATTGTCTTTGATAGGTCATTGCCACCTCATTATTTGTCTTATAGACAGCTTGGATAAGTTCTGGCATACATGTACCATCACAAAGAGGTTCGTTGCATGAAGGGTTGTTACAAGCGTTCCCTTGAATTGTTAAAGGTGAGACTTGTATAGTGGTTTGTGTTGCTGCTTGAGAATAGAATGAATTAGCTGTCTGATATGGAAAACCATTAATCACTGTGCACATCCATGCTTCTCTAACAGCATAGAAGTTATCTGGTAGTCTTGCTTCAAAGTTATCAACAACAAGGGCTGTCTCAGCTATTACATATGTAGCTCTTCCCAGCTTTCTAAGACACTTGTCTAGATAGGTGGGGAATAACAAATCATCTACAGCACCTGTATCAAAGTAGCTCTTAAGCTCTTCCTTAACAGTGGCGTAGATTGGATCTGGACTTACGAAGTTATATTTGTAATAGTAGCTCATCTTTAATTAAGATTCCATGTTGCATAAATGTGTTGATACTTCTCATCAGACTTGATGTACTTACTAATCAATCTGGAGTTATCTCTTGTTGGTTTAAACTTCCAGAAATTAGAAAACTTAAATCTACATGATCTTTTAAACCATTTCCATCCAAAGAAATACCCCTCAGTATGGTAGTTAAAGTTGTAGATGTATTTTCCTTTCTCTCTAGTTTTTTGCCAGTCGATTGGTAGATTAATATACTCTTTACCATCGACCACTGTAACTCTCACTCTTTTCTTTTTATTCACTGCAAACTCTCCTAGGCCATTTGGAAGCTTAAGCTTCTCTCCTGTCTCAAGCATGTGTTCAGTGAACATTTTATTAAACCCATAGACAATCTTCTTCCAGTCTTCGAAGGAGATGTCTATTTCAGGTTTCTCACTCTTGAAATTATTGTAGTTTTCTTTTGAGGCACTTCGCCAGTCTTTTGCTACTCTC
>Ga0307379_10013520_pt1 | contig 10569 bp, 4 predicted proteins | sample UN2MG_FD_202237 | JGI IMG/M metagenome (GOLD analysis project Ga0307379, IMG submission 202237) | Soil microbial communities from Risofladan, Vaasa, Finland - UN-2 | ecosystem: Environmental > Terrestrial > Soil > Coastal area > Acid sulfate soil | place: Finland: Risofladan, Vaasa | collected... | reverse complement strand
ACAGTTCTGTTAGCCCGACCTACGGAAACCAGGAAGGCTCTGCTTACAATGGATTTTTTGGATGCGCCTGTTATCATCCGTTGTTCTGCTTCAATCAATTTGGGGATTTGGAGCGAGCCCTTCTCCGGAATGGCAATGTTCACAGTGCCGACGACTGGCGAAGTCTATTGGAGCCAATTGTCAATCTTTATCAAGCCTATGGCATCCTGAGATTTTTCCGTGGCGATGCAGCCTTTGCTGATCCCAATATTTACAGATACCTCGAAGCAGAGCATTACTTCTATGCCATCCGCTTGAAGGGTAATCAGATTCTGGACGATAAAGTTAAGCATTTGCTGACTCGGCCCGTGGGACGTCCGCCGAAGAAGCCGATTGTCATATATCATAGCTTTCGATATCAAGCCGCCAGTTGGAAGATTCAGCGCAGGGTTGTTGCGAAGATAGAGTGGCATGCTGGAGAGCTTTTTGCCCGAGTCAACTATATCGTCACGAACCTTCGGTGGAAATCGAGCAATGTTGTGAAGTTCTATAACAAGCGAGGCACGGCTGAGCAGTGGATCAAAGAAGGCAAGTACGCCTTAAACTGGACGCGGCTTTCTTGTCATGATTTCGTGGATAATCAGGTTCGCCTTCAGCTATTTGCCTTGGCTTATAACCTTGGTAATTTTCTGAGGCGTTTGGTTTTGCCAAGACCGGTGAGGAGATGGTCGTTGCGAACATTGCGAGAGAAGCTGATTAAGATCGGAGCCAAGGTGATCAGCCATTCGCGTTATGTGATATTTCAGATGGCCGAAGTGGCGGTACCGAGAACCCTGTTTCGTGAAATTCTAAACCGAATCCGACAACTGCGATTTTTGACAATACCTGCGAGGCCGGGATGATGTGTAGAACCGCTAAAAAACCAACTCACAGAATGGAGGGCAATGGTTGCGGTGTGCCAAAATAGTAAGAGAAAGTGGCTTTTCGACTTATTCGCTCAACTTCACTTGCGTTTTTTGCAAGGAAATTCGCTGATTACGCCAGAATATTTTTGAAAATGAAGAGATATTATGTTATTATGAGACTTGAAGATCGTAGGAGAGTTTTAGTGAAGTGTATATGGGGGTAACCTGGCAATGGTTACCTGTCGAGATGGAACCGTAAACAACGGCAAGCCATCCTGAGTAAGGTGTAGTCAACCGCTCAGTAGTTGAAACGAATTGAAGAGAATTTACGGAAAGGAGTAACAACAAGTGCAGCGAGGTGAAGGGTGATGCCCTGAATCTGACACGTAGCCCCGAGAACATTGGATTTTGGGATAGTGCCGATCCTCTCCCATAGGGCGCAGGCCAAGCGGTGAGTACGCTACAGACGAGTACGAAGCCGACACCCCGGGGTCTCAGACAGCATCGAGCTGCACAACGATGGGTAAGTAACCAGGCGAGCGACGAGCAAGGGCTCTTGGGGAAATTGACCGCAATGGAAGTACCCGAGTACCGGGATCAATGTGAAAAGAGATTCAGGGATGGCCGCGTCGCAAGTGATGGGGACCGGAGTGCTGCAATGGCCTAGCGATGAAGCGATTAACGACCGCTGAGCGAAGGTCCCCACGTTAGGTCGCCCGTGAAAGAAGAAACACTGACATCATGCAAGAGGTGAGACAACAGTGGCAACAGATCTGACACGGATAGGACAAAAGGCTCGTAAGGAACCGAAACTCGTTTTCACGAACCTGTTTCACCACGTCTACGACGTGGACAACCTGCGGGCCTGCTTCGATAGCCTGGACGCGAACAAAGCGACTGGGTTAGATGGCGTTACGAAGCAGGAGTACGGTCAGAATCTGGAGGCGAACCTCCAGGACTTATCGAACCGACTCAAAGGGATGGGTTTTCGTCCCGGCGCTAAAAGGCGTAGCTATGTGCCGAAGCCCGGAACAACGAAAGGTCGTCCTCTTGGTATCAGTAACCTTGAAGACAAGATTGTGGAACAGGCGGTTAAACGCGTCTTGGAACCGATCTACGAGAGCATGTTTGAAGCCAGCAGCTATGGCTATCGTCCTCGGAGCAGTCCACACAAGTGCTTGGATGTGCTTGGACGAACGATCCAGCAGAAATGTGTCAACTATATTGTGGAATCCGATGTTCGAAGCTTCTTCGATAGGGTTAACCACAAATGGATGGTCAAGTTTCTGCGTCATCGGATTGGAGACGAACGAATTATCAGGCTGATCCAGCGTATGTTCAAGAGCGGATTTATGGAAGACGGACTGGTTCATGCCAGCGAAGAAGGTGTGCCGCAAGGCTCGATTCTTTCTCCGTTATTGTCCAATGTCTACTTGCACTATGTGCTGGATTTGTGGTTCAGTCGTCGCTTCCTTAAGCAATGTCGTGGGCAGGCGTATTATTTTCGCTTTGCCGATGATTTTGTAGCTTGTTTTCAGTACCAAGCAGATGCCTCTCGTTTTGAAACGCAACTTCCGAACCGTCTCGAAGTATTTGGCTTAGAAGTAGCGGCCGAAAAGACGCGTTGTATAGCGTTTGGCCGCTTCGCTCGTAAACAGGCCCGACAACGGGGACAGAAACCCGCGGAGTTCACCTTCCTGGGATTCACCCATTACTGCGGTAAGACACGTAACGGCGATTTCAAGTTGAAACGTCGAACCAGTCGTAAGAAGTTGGGCCAGAGCCTGCGCAAGTTCAGCGAATGGTCCAAGAAAGCCCGCAGAACGATGTGCAAAGGCTCGATGCTAAGATTAGCTCGTTATCGCGTTCAAGGGTATCTGAACTATTACGCCATCACGGATAATTTAGACCGGTGCAACTACTATGTCCATCGCGTAAAACATATCCTGTTTAAGTGGCTCAACCGCAAGAGCCAACGCAAGGCATACACCTGGGAAGGCTTTTCACATGCTTTAGCTTATGTAGGCTGGCCCAGTGTGAGCATCCGGAAGAATTTAAATCCGTATAGAAGGGCGGAATTGTACTAAATGGCTTATCGGGGAGCCGGATGTGGGAAAGCTGCTTGTCCGGTTCTGAGAGGGATAGGAGCGCAACTATGATATGGATGAAATATTGTGGCACCGCCGTGAAAGCAGGCGGCAAACAGAGAAAACAAACCTCGTCCTGGAATCATGGAAGTCTCCTGTCTACTCGCAAAATCCCGGTTTACAGCAGGTTTCCCATTGCTCATTTGCTCAGATCAATCCCTAGGGAAGTTATGAATTTATCCCAGAAGAAAAGGAGATAATATGAACGCAAAAACACAAAACACCTTCAACCAACTCGTTCATAATACATTTCTGACGTTGCTGGTATTCTTGCTATTCAATGGATTTGCATATGCTGGAGACAATCTACCGGCAAATGTTGTTCTGAAACATAGCAGTGGGGATGATGAAATCGACCGGATACGCAAAGAAATCAGAATGCATCCTACGGACGAAAGCAACTACGTCTATCGTGGAGCAATGGCAAGGTTATGGGAAGCTGCACTGGGGCATCAAGGAGCTGTAACTGGAGGAAGATTCAGCCCTGTATACCTAAACACAAAACGCATTGCATCCATTCAGAACGAAAAGGAGCGCAAGCAGTTAATCGCCAGGTATGGAAAAATGATTGATGAAGGCTATCGGGTTCTCGAATCGATACAAAATGAGATAAGTGAAAATCCCTCGAAAGGGTTATCTCCACTGAAGCCGGATCCAAAGAGCGTTAAACAACCTGTTAAAACTGAAAAACCATGGCCACAATACCAGGGAACGCTTACGCATGTAGGTTTTAATGGAACAGATGGACCCGTGTATGGCCGAATTGCTTGGGAATTTCCTGTCGGTCTCGCATGGGAATCAAGACCTGTTGTCGAAGGGGACAAAGTATACCTAACTTCTCCGGGGGTAAGAAATATTCTTTTCACTCTCGATATTAACACGGGAGATGTTATCGACTCTGCAAAAAAGTTGCCAGTTCCGGGCAGCGTATACAGCAATCCAGCCGTTGCCTCGACGCCTGTCCTACTCAAGGATTACATATTGCTGCGCGAAATGGGCAGTAGAGGTAACGCTGGACCAGCAAAGGAAGTTGTCTATATCAACAAGAAAACGGGGCAGGTGGAAAGAGAAGTCCATTCCGGCCATGTTGATTATAGAGTCGGTTATGCTCCCCTTGCTGCCAATGAAAAGTATATGGTTTATCCCTTTGCAATTCATGAACTCGAACAAACTCCGCCCGAAGTACAAGCATTTAGCCATATCATTTGTAAGGATGTTAAAACCGGTAAACAGATAAGGGATATCCACGTAGGTCAAACTTTTGCAGAGCCATTACTAGAAGACAAAATGGTATATATTGGAACCAATGACGGTTATGTCTATGGTTTTGATGCATCTGAATCCGATAGACCATATTCTCGGGTTGTTATGGCCAGGGATCAGGAAGTAACGTGGAAATTCAAAGCAGATGCTGCGGTAAACCGAAGAGTGGCAGCCGATGAGGAACACGTTTACTTTGGTGCTAATGATGGATCCATATACTGTCTCGACAAGCAGACGGGAAACCTCATCTGGAAATATACTGTTGAAAATCCTGTTCCGGAATCATTCCGTCACTTCTCTACTCCATTGGTATCGGGCAATCATGTATTTATCGGTTCAGCCGACAAGTATCTATACTGTTTAGATACTGCCAGCGGTAAACTTAGATTTAAGTTTGCATCCAGCGATTGGATTCGCGCCTGCCCGGTTGCTACTGAAACCAACGTCTATTTTGCCTCCATGAATGGTGATCTTTACAATGTAGATTATAGTGGAAAGCAGCCTAAACAGGTATGGAAGAAACGCATTGGTGACCACTGGGTTTATGCAGACCTCGCACTGTCAGGAAACAAACTGCTGTTGAATGATTCCGATCTGTATAGCTACTGTGTCGATACAACAAATGGTGACGTTCTGTGGAGATTCAGTGTCATAAAATCATTCCATCAAGAAGATGGCTACAGAATATTAACCGATCAGGTGGCCGGCGGCACATACTACCAGTCCAAATCTATTGCAGTCGATGGGCAGATATACATTGGGACGCCTTCACGTTTTATCTATTCCTTGGATGCTGAGACCGGAGAAGAAATTTGGAAATATGAAATAGGTGCGGCCATATCGGGAGCTCCAGTTTACGACAACAACAAAATCTACATTGGGCAGCAGGGTGGTGAAGATGATTTTTATTGTCTTGATGCCCAAACAGGCAAGCTGATCTGGAAACAGAATATTGGCTGGGTGTGGGGATCCGCCGCAGTGGGTGACGGATTCGTATTCATTCCGGGTATTGACGGTTTTGTGAACTGTCTGGACGCTAATAGTGGCCACATAATTTGGCGTTTTCGTACAGATAAATCGGTGTGCAGTGAACCGATGGTCATGGGGGATTATGTGTATTTCGGAAGTTGGGATACATTCTTGTATAAATTTGAGAAGCGAACCGGAAAGCTGGCTTGGAAATACGCTGGTGGCGGTTCCGACTCAGGTGTAACCATCGGATTCGACGGTAAACTTATATTGCCAGGTGCTGGCATGACCTGCATCGATGACGAAACGACGAAATTACTCTGGAAACCTGTGTTGTCAGGAAGCACGAATGGTACTCCGGCATACCACGATGGGCAAATATTTGTTTCGATGTGGTCAGGAGAACTGGTCGCATTGGATACCAATAACGGAAATAAGAACTGGTCCCTGGACGGGGCGTCAGGAATCACTGCTCCTGTTGTTGGGAACAACGGTTACGTCTACTCTGGAGCACGTGGGAATCCTTATTTCTGTGCATATCATGAAAAAGGAAATGGTAATGGATCATCCGATTGTTTGTTCCGAGTCAGGATGGCAAACGGCGTCGAAGAATCCACACCAGCACTCTATCGGGGCAGAGCCTATATCCTCAGTGGAGGAGGATACTTTTATGCCATCGAATAACTGAATCGATAGCTTCTCGCTTGAAACCCGTTCTAGAAATGAACAACAAATGTGCCACTACTGCCACATGAAGGGATAAACAATGAAACAAAACGATTGGATATTATTATTGCTATTAATACTGGTTACCTCATGTAGCCTTTCCGCTCAGGAATACAAAAGCGGTGATGCAGAAATTGATAAGGTAAGACGCGAGGTCGAGAAACAAAAAACGACGGAGGCCACTCTTTTTGAGCGTACAAAATTGCTCTATTCGTGGCTGGGCGCATTGCAGCAGCAAGGTGCCGACACACGACCGTTTTTTGACCTGGATTTACAATACCGTACACTGGAAACAACAATTGCCAACACCCCTCCCTTCAGTGCATGGGTTACGAGGCATGAAAAACCGGAATCGATTTATAATCACAAGGAAAGCCGCGAATACCAGGAGGCCATGACCCAAATTTGCCAGACCATCGATGCAAGCTATGAACTGCTGGGACAGATTCAGAAGGAATTAGCAGTCAATGGGCCGATGTTTACTGCTTTTGAGGGAAAAACAGAGGTGACTGGGGGCGACATGAGCGCCGAATGGCCCATGTTCCAGGCCAACAAACACAACACCGGTGCGACGAAAGCACCCGGGCCGAGTTATGGCCGGGAGAAATGGAAATTTCCAGTAGGACTGGGATGGTATGCACGACCTGTTATTGAGGGCGATAAAGTCTATGTCACATCACCGGGTATGCGTGTGACCGGATATTGTCTAGACCTAAAAACGGGAACCGAAGTCTGGAGATCTTCTCAGGAACATCCTGTATATTACCTGTACAAATATCCGGGTATGGCGTCGACTCCATTATTGATAAACGACCAGGTGGTATTGAGAGAGATTAATTCACACGGCGGTAATGATGGACAGGCCCGAAATTTGATGTATCTGGATAAAAAAACCGGAAAAACAATAGCATGTCGTTATGCCGGACACGTCGATTATCGCGCGCGGTATGCTGCCGTAACCGGGAATGAAGATTTTGTGGTATACCCGTTTGGCGTGCATGATATCTATTCTGCTCCCGCGCTATGCCAGAACCTGAACAGGCTGATATGTGCCGATGCAGAGAACAAACGGAAACTTTGGGACTTTAATGTCGGTGATATGGATGCCCTGGCAGAACCGGTTATATCGGGTGATAAAGTGTTTCAGGGCACCACCGAAGGCTATATTTACGCACTGAACCTGGCTAATGGTGAGGGCACCGGACTTCATATAGGCGATATAGCGAACAACCGTGTAGCCTGGAAGTATCAGGCAAAGGATTCGATAAACACGGCTGTTAAAGTAGAAGATGGGAAGGTTTATTTTGGAGCGAACGACGGAATTGTGTATTGTCTGGATGAATCGGATGGTACATCAGTATGGAAATTCGAGGTGCAAAATCCTGAGGAAGGAGCACGAAAACACTTTTCAACCCCCGTTTTATTTAACAACCGGCTTTATATTGGTGGAGCGGATAAGTATCTGTATTGTCTCGATGCGAGTAACGGAAAATTGCAATGGAAAGTTGAAATCGATGATTGGATCCGTTCAAGCCCGGTTGCAGACGATAAAGGTATTCATGTAGCTACTCTTAGTGGCCGGCTATACAGTATAAACCACAAGGGAATGATTCAGCGGGAAGAAAAAATCAGCGAACATCCCATTTATGCTGATTTGGCGGGCAGTAGCGATACATTATTGGTTACCTCCAGTGACCTGATGCTGTATTGTTTTGAGAGTCACGGAAAAAGGCTATGGAAAAAAAGCATTTTATGCGCTTTCGAAAACCAAGAAGGTGAACGGATATTCACCGACCAAGTATCTGGTGGTACCTATTACCAGAGTAAACCAACCGCTGCAGCGGGTAAACTGTATTTCGGGACACCAAGTGGGTTTTTGTTTTCCGTTGATGCGGATTCCGGAGAAGAGATTTGGAAGTTTGAAATGGGAGCTGCCATCTCGGTCGGTCCGGCCCTTGCTGACGGAAAGGTCTATGCAGGTCAACAGGGAGGAGAACGCTTCTTTTATTGTCTCGACGGCGATACTGGTGAGCTGGTCTGGAAACAAACACTTCCCGGTGGATGGGTCTGGGGTTCAGCGGCAGTAGATGATGGTTTGGTATACATACCCACAGTCAGTGGCTATGCCGTATGTTTAGATGGCGAAACAGGACATATGGTCTGGATGTATCCTACCGCGAAATCTGTTCCGGCGGAACCTGCCATTGATGGAGACCTGGTATACTTTGGTTCGTGGAGCAAGTCATTATACGCTTTCCACAAGAAGACCGGCAAAATTGCCTGGAAAGAAAATGGGATTGTTCTTGATTCAGGTACTTTGATTGCTGAAGACGGTAAGATCTATTTGCCTAACCATGCCAATATCTTCAACTATTTTGATGCAAAAACCGGTGAGTTTTTAAATGAAGGCAACAAGAATGAAGAAGAAAAAGGTTTGTATTCAGACTTCAATGCGAGTCCGGCTTTTGTCGATGGAAGGGCTTTTTTCTCGGCACGCGTGGGTAGGGGGTTTGGGGGTATTCCTTTGTCAAGCAGAGTCTATTGTGTTGATCCGGTAACCGCCAAGATCAATTGGACGTTTCCGGATGGAGGTGGTGTGCCGGCGCCCGCGCTGGCCAGTGGTCGTGTTTACATTGCTTCGGGTAATTCCCCCTTCTTCCATTGTCTCGATCAAAAAACAGGAAAGCCACAATGGATCGTAAAACTCGGGAATAGAGTTGAAGAATCTACCCCGTGTATCTATCGAAAAATGGTATATGTACTGTCTTCCGATGGTTATGTCCATGCGATTGAATAGTACTTGTAAAATGACCAAACTCCATAAAGTCACTGCAATGATGGATGCATAGACAGAAAGTTCAGTCTCTCAAGTAGCAGTGTGATGGTATTGAAAATGAAAGGAATATAAAATTAAATTTGGATTTCTAAATTAACGTGAGTTCGACATAAATTCAAAATGCTAATCCCATAGATTGATCAATATTAGTATTTCAAGCCGCGGATTTAAACCAAGATTGGCCGCAATTTAGCAGCCTTTGTTCAAGTACAGGATGAAAAATGAAACTAGCATTGAAATTATTTGTTACATTCCTGATGCCCAGTATACTGACAGGCATCCTTTCGGCTCAATCAACACCGAATATTGTTATCATCCTCGCTGATGATTTGGGATATGGAAGTGTCAACTGCTATGGTGCACCAAAAACTCTTATCCGCACTCCCCATGTGGATCAGATGGCGAGTGAAGGAATGAAATTTACAGATGCCTCTACACCTGCTTCTGTTTGCTCTCCAACCCGTTATGCATTGCTTACAGGGCGTTATGCCTGGAGGGGCAGGTTAAAGCATGGTACTTTGAGCCCACCTGAAGGAGCACTGCTTATTGAAGAAGGTTTATTAACTCTTCCTGATTATTTGCAACAACAAGGATATAATACCGCCCATATTGGGAAATGGCATTTAGGCTATACAAATCAACATAATGTTGAAGATATATCGGCTCAACCTCTGGTTCATGGGCCCCGTTCTCTTGGTTTCGATTACCATTTCGGAGTACCTAATAATATCGATTGGCTTCCAAAAGTTTATGTCGAAAATGAACAAATTTGGGGATTGCGATCAAAGGGAAAACACCCTTATGGTAGGAGTTCATATAAGAATCAACCATATCATGGATATGATGCTCCACAGCGGGTAACCAAACAAGTAATGGATGACCTGGTTCAGAAGGCGCGTGAATGGATATTTAAAAGTGTTCGTCAGGATCCGGAAAAACCATTTTTCCTATACTTTGCATCAGTTGCAGTTCATAATCCGTTTACACCTGGAGAGAAACTTCGGGGAAGTAGTGATTGTGGTCCATATGGTGACTATATCCACGACTGTGACCATTCAGTTGGAGAAATACTGGATGCTCTCGCATACTCTGGTGTGTTGGAAAATACACTTGTGATTTTTACCAGCGACAATGGAGGTAAACTTGGTGGAATTGAAGAGAAACAAGCTCGTGAGGCAGGTCTCAGTATCAATGGAACTTTTCGTGGAGACAAACACTCCATTTGGGAAGGTGGATTCCGAGTGCCGTTTATAGTACGTTGGCCCGGCCATATTGAAGAGGGTGCTGTTTCCGATAGGATGATCAATCTGGTTGATGTTTTTGCGACTTTACAGGAAATGATTAGCGGGGAAGTCCTTCCTCCCAAAGAGGCTGGAGCTGATAGTTATAGCTTCTACGATGAACTTATTGGAGAAAGGAATGAGAACTCGGTTCGACCACACATGGTGGTTAACAACGCAAATGGTGTTTTAGCAATTAGAAAAGGACCCTGGAAGTATATTGAGGGAGTGCCCCAAAAGAAAGGTGTTAAACAAGATGAACCACAGCTGTACAACCTTGAAGATGACATCTCTGAATCTGAAAACCGCATCCAGGAATTCCCGAAAACATATGATGACCTTAAGTTAACCCTTGACAACATCAGGGACCTGGGATATGAACGCTTAAACACGAAGAAATGATTCCCAATAAAACAATCAATATGAGCCTGAATAACTTATTCATAGTGAGGTTTTACTTCCTT
>Ga0307379_10013519_pt1 | contig 10570 bp, 11 predicted proteins | sample UN2MG_FD_202237 | JGI IMG/M metagenome (GOLD analysis project Ga0307379, IMG submission 202237) | Soil microbial communities from Risofladan, Vaasa, Finland - UN-2 | ecosystem: Environmental > Terrestrial > Soil > Coastal area > Acid sulfate soil | place: Finland: Risofladan, Vaasa | collected... | reverse complement strand
TTGAAGTTGCGCATAGCTTTTTGCATTTCACGCAGCGCTTTTACATCATCCTCGATCGTCTTCTTGAGGTTGCCAAGTGCACCTGCTGCCTGGTTCGCAGCGCCAGACGTTTGATCGTCTAGCTTCAGTGCAAACGTAACTGTCTTACCTGTGGCCATGGTGCGTCACTCTTTGGGTGTGAGCAGTCTCTTGATTTGTCTTAGATCGTGCATCGCCTCAGCGATGAAGAATGCGCCAACAAAGGAGCGCACAAACTGTTTGTCTGTTGGCTGTTCCTCTGTGCCTAGCGCTGCCAAGATGCAAACTGCGCGAGCGTTGAGATCACGCCTGGCTACCTTGCGCAGTTCGTCTATTTTCCCGAAACCTCTTTAGCCCTGATGCCTGCGAGGGTGGCTACCCTATCAGCGCAACGCGTCAACGTGGCTGGCAGTTCTTCGCAGATAGAATCAAAGCGCGTTCGATCTGGATGGATGACGCACGGTCTAACCAGGATCTCTAGATCCTTTGTCTTGATCTCTGCGTTGTCCTGAAACCGTTTGAACATCAGAGGGTGACTGCGCTTGAGAATGATCAGACCTAGATCGGTTTCGCACGTTGCGATCTTTCTTGCCCCATGCTCGCGCTCTGCTTCCAACAGTGCAGCCTCATCAATGGCTGCCTGTTCAGCTTCCACCACCTTGCGCAGCAACTCACCATCACTCTCTAGCCTGTTACGTTCCTCGCGTAGACTCTCTTTGCTTGAGCGAGCATCAGCTAGCCTCTGCTCTAGATCAGATCTCTCTGATGTTGGGTGCGCGTGAACATTGTTTGCGTTGTTCGAGTTGTCTTCTGTAGCCATATCAGGATCCCCCTAATGTGTGTGTTGTTCAGAGTGCTGCTTGACTGTTATCAAACAACGTCAATCCGTTGCGCCTGATGAAGAAACAATCGCACTCGATTTCATCCTTCAAAGGATCCGGGCCTTCTTCATCGCTGCTGGTGTTCTTGGTGAACACACACCGGTTTAGTTCGACAGTGATCGGGTCAAGGTCACCCTCGATGTACTGCACCAAGATCTGAAACTCAGTGTCACCATAACTCTCACCATCGCCTGCGTCTGCCAGAGCTTTGCGCAGTGCCTGGATCGAGTCTTTCCAGCCAGTGAGGCTGACAGGCTCGGTTGCGTACTTCCCTTTGCTCCTGCCACGTGGCGCATGGTGTCTGCCCATGCCGTAGGCTTTGACGCGCTCACGCGAGTCAGAGTAAGACACGCCGGTAAACCCGTGGTATCTGTCGTCGTTGACTCGGACGATGATTGATCCCCAGCTGTACTGGTTACCGTTGATTGTCAGATCATCAGACATAACTTTTCCTTACCTCTCTGCTCAGACCGCGATGACCTGCAAAGCAGGGTTGAGAAAGCCAACGCTGAGATCAATAAACTCAGGGTAAGCCAGTGGGATAACGCGCGCGTTGCCTGTGAGTGTCTTTGTGGAAAGCACGTTGTCAGTGCGCGACAGAGCAAACTGAACACCACTGGCCTTGGGCTTTGCGCGCAGTGTCGAGCGCATCGCTGCTAGCGCTCCATTCTCAATGTCTAGCGCCTCCTCCTCCAAGATGAACCCAGTTGACGCGTCAACTAGGATCGCTTTGTTGAGCCTACGAATGAAATACAAACGCAGTGCACCGTGCGCGAGATTGAGCACTCTGCGCTTTGCGTGAAGATCGAAGTCAGAACCAGCAGCGCTGAGGATGCGTGGCCTGTTGACGTAGACACCCTGGACACCATCCCACGTTCGCAGCACTGTGAATCGCGAGTCATCCAGACCAGGATTCAAAGACTCATCATGGTGCAAAGCGTTTCCGTTTGCGTCTCTGATGCTGATGCCTGGAATCGTCCCGAGGTTGACATCAGCTATGTCTACTTCTTCACTTACTGATTGCTCTCTGGCAGCGACAGAGAATGAGACAGGTCGACGATACTGTCTGCCTGTAACGCTAGAGATGGTCTGCGCAGCGCCTGCGCAAACCTCGCCATGCACAGTGGCCTTTGACGTGAAGATCGCATCAAGAGCGATTTTGTATGCAGCCTCTGTCTCAACCACACCAAGCACGATCAGTGGCATCCTGGTATTGCCTACCCAGCTGCGATATTTCCCGCTGGCAATGGCACCAGTAAACTTGGGATCGATCGTGTCAAAGTCTGCGCTTTCAATGTCGCCTGTGATGTGTGCGATTTCCCAGCTGATGACACTGGCGAACAGTGCATCAAGCGCTGATGCAACCTCGCCAGTTGTCCACTTGGGTGCATCTCCTGTGAAAGCCACAGTGTCACCAGCCACCAACGTGCCTGCTGCAAAGTCAATCGCAGCGCCACCAGACGTGGGAAAGATGAAGCTGGTTGCAGCACCAAGCGCAGTCACTGGGGATTGACTGCGACCACCATCAACAGACCATCGGAAGGTGATCCCTGGTGTCCCGATGGTGCCACCTGCAATGACTTCAAAGTGAAACTCAAGATCATCGAAGGGTGCTGTTCCTCCGTTGTCCACAGTGACAACGCTGGTGCCAGTGCCAACAAAGACAGTGACTGCACCATCAGGGAAGGTGCCAGGGTTAGTTTGTCCTGTGCGGACAATGACAACTGGCCTGCCGTACTTTTCGATGTAGTACGCAGCAGCCTCTACTAGAGGACCATCACCATACGTTGACACAACATCTTGAATGCGTGCGAACGTTGAAGGAGTGTCGACAGGTCCGCTGGATGAAACACCAACGATCGCATAGAGCCTGCCGAACGTCTCAGGAAGAATCCCAAGCGCACCATCAAGCTCTGTCAGATTTACGGCAGGTTGACTCATAACTTTTCTTCCTTATGGAATGGTCACTATGACGTTTTCGTCAACGTCTTCTAGACTTGATGTGATGTCAGCACCAGTGTCGACAGGTGCAACAGTGTGGGCTGTATCAGGGACAACAGCTTCAACCTCACAGATGACAATCAGCGTTGCACCGTGCCTGCGCTCATTGTGTGAAATGTCGTAAGCCTGGCTGAGGATCTGGAAGGTTCCATGCGCAGCCAAATAGACTGCTCTAACCCATGCATCATACAGTCCGCGCACAGCTTCATACTGCTTGCGCTCATCCTCAACAAACTGGGGATCGTATGCCTCGATCCTCACGTGGAAAAGCTCAGCCAGTGTTGCCAGTGACCTTGGGTTTCTTCCAGGGTTACGCGCTGCGCGCAACTCGCCTGCGTCACCAGTCTCATTGCCAGGCACCCAGACAATGCGCCTGGTGGTGACCTTATGCTTCTGTGGTTCGCGCCAACCAAACAGGTTAGGTGCATCAGTGCAGTCTGATTCAAAGCGAGCAGACACAGCATCAAATAGACAGGTCAGAGCGTATGACTTGGCAGCTGTCACTGTCACTCTTCCATCAGGTTGATAAACTCTGTTGTGATAACTTCTTCAACAGCGCGAGTCATCGGGCCTGGCAGCTTACGCGTAGGCAGGATCGGTCTGATCTTCTTACCCTTCACAGCGCCTAGATGATGTCTCGCGTAGTGACCTTCCAGCGTGAGCACGATTGTGGTTCCTACCACTGCAACGCGCGTTGCATCTGCTGAGCCTTTGAGAATGGGCTTACCCTTTTCTCCTGGCTGCCAAGGTTTGCCGCTTGGGCTGATCTGCTCGCGCACTTGCTTGGCTAGCTCACCCTTCATTGCGTCAGCAACCTTGGGTGCAACTGTGGTTGTCAGCTTGCTCAGAGAGCGCAGCTTATCAACCATCGCTTGCAGTTCGTCAGCAGCGCTAGCCACCAGTACCGCTCCCACTGTTATCCTCATTCCTACCAGTCACGCGCTGCCTATCAAACGCAACATAGGGTGACTGCTCGGAATATGAGAAAGGCCCACCATGCACGATTAGCGATCCATCTTTGGATACCTTCAACGGCAGGTCATAGAGGCCAGTTTCTGAGTTAGCTGCGTCTGCGATTTCTTCTCTAGCGTTATCGCGATCTGTCCGCACTTCTTCAAACTGAAGATCGTTGGGATCAACTCCGCGCTTCAACCACACAGGCACAGCCACCAGCCGTGCTAGCCAGAACTGGATCTGTGGTGGTGTTGGATCTGGAACACCATCGTATGCGTTGAATGGAGTTGCGTACCTCTTACGCAGCTGCGCCTCAACCCAGCGCGAATAGGCAGCGATCTGCGCTTCAACCCAGCCTGGATAACGCGCTTCAACCTCATTGACAAACTCATCAGGGATTGTGATCAACCCTTTGAGTAGATCGAATGTGAGATAGGTTGCCATGCGTCTGAGCTTTCACCCACTGTGCCCACGCAACCTGTCTGGATGCGTGGGCTAGTGGTGTGTGTGTCGAGCGCTAGAAAGCGCTCTGTGTGCTCACGTGGCGCTGCACTTGAACATCAGATAGGGATGTCCGTTGCCAACCACGTTGCGCCCTTCCGTTGTCCACTGAAGTTTGCGCGTTCGCGCAAGCTCAGCATCAGTCATCGGGCCATGCATGATCATCTGGAAAGGCTCACGATCAACGTAGACAAACGCGCCTAGTTCATTGGTGGTGATTTCCTCAGCCAAGATGTAGTAGTCAGTATCACTGCCACCAAACGCAGCGCCAAGCTCAGCAGCCTCAACAGGAGCGCCAAAGCCCCAGTTTCGGATCACAGCGGAGATGTCACCAGAGCCACCACCAGTGGCAGCTGCCTGCGCAATGAACTGTGCTTGCGTCAGCTGCTGCGCAATCGCAGTCAGCGCTGGCGGAACGATGATCTTGTTCACGCGCAACATGCGCGGATCTTCGCCATTGGGCATAGCGATCGATGCGATGTAGCTGATCACCTTTTGCAAGTTGATGACAGCAACGTCAAACGTCACACCATTGATCGGTACTGCACCAGGGTAAGACCCAGCTGCTGCACCAGTGAAGTGATTTGCAAACGAACCAGCGGCAGGCTTGAACGGATTTACCAGATGTGGTGTGCCAATCGGACTGAAGAAGGGCAGCGCATCATAGGTGTCATCGTTGGCCTTGATCGCGTCTGCGATCATCTTCTGTGGCCAGTAAGCAGCATAGGCACCCATCTGCCTAGACCAGTGGGTTGCTAGCTGAACACCATTGCCGTCATGGTCTTCTAGCTCTTCCTTCTTCAACTCAAGCCCAGCGGCTGCGTTGAGGTTCACAAACTCAGTTGTGCGCGAGACGATGTCCTCAAAGGAAACCTGCCCACCACCTGCGATCGTGCGCTCAATCCGAGCAGTGTCGAGAAGCCAGTTGATGCGCTCACGCTTTGCACCACTGGGCATAACCTTGGCAACCATCTGCCACCAAAGGTTGCTCAGCAGCCGTTCGTATTCGCGCTCTGCGATCACTCGCATATTCGATTCTAGATCGAATAGAAACTCAGGAGTCAATGCACCCATGATTGTCTACCTCTTTCTTTCTTTGAGTGCAGGGACTAACCCGCGTTCATTCCGTTGATCTCGACACCAACACCCTCAACGGTGTCTAGTGCCCAGACTCTTCCAGCGACTGATGCGCCAGTAGCGTCACCTGTCACTGTGGTTTCATCCAAGATGTAGCAAGGGCCAAGCAGGTCAGCCGCTACCACTGGTGTTCCACCAGCATCGTTGTCTAGCCAGTGCACCCAAACTCCAACAAAGAGTTTGATCGTGACTTCTTGCCCAGCGGCTGCGTTGGCGATCGTTTCGTCAAAGTAACCAATGGGAATGAGGGTGAGAGAGGTTGCCCCATTCACCACCAAGCCTGTTGCTGTATCGATGCAAGCTAGCTTGCCTTTCTCTACAGAGATCGCTGTGGTGAGTACAAACGAGACGTATTCCAGCCACGTCTTACGCGTTGCACGGTCTGACATTGTCTACTTTCCTTCCTGGGTCTTTGGCACACTCGCGCCAAAGATCATCCGATTGCCATCATGCTTGATGGCAGTGGTTGTGTTTGCAAGGCCCATGGCTGCATCCAAAGACGCTCTCTGATCTGGGCCAAGACGAGACGATCGATCGTTGCCTGCGTTCTCGCCTCTGGTGCCAATGGCAGTGGCTGCGTTGGCAGTGACCTGCTTGCGCTCGACAGGTTTTCCGCGCTTGAGCGTCTTTACCATCTTGCGCACGGTTGCAAGTGGAGTTGTCCTGTCTTGCAGGAGTGCGACCATCTCAGGCGCAAGGTCATCACGCGATGCGATCAACTCAGCGCGGATCCTGTCGCGCTTCTCCTTCTTCTGTGCAGCTTCCATGTTGTGCACCTTGGCGAGTGCGCGCAGAGCAATGTCTTTTGCGCTGGCCTTCGCGCCGCTCTTGGCTTCCGGCTTGTCCTCGTCATCGTCACCCTCGGCGCTGGTGTCGTCGTCGTCACCCTCGGCGCTCTTGGCTTCCGGCTTGTCCTCGTCGTCGTCACCCTCGGCGCTGGTGTCGTCGTCGTCGTCACCCTCGGCGCTGGTGTCGTCGTCGTCTTCTAGCGCGGAAAGCATCTTGCGTGCTTTCTTCGCTTCATCCTCATTGTCACCCTCTGCCGCTTCGCGCAGAGCATCGATCGCATCTTGCATTGACATAGTCTCTGATCCTTTCGTCTCTGCCTCGCTCGACAGACTAGATACTGCACCAGCCGTAGCAAGATCAATCGTCTGATCTAGCGTGGCTACCTCGCTGGCAAGTCTCATTTCTACGGCTTGCCTGCCGTTGAACACACCAGCTTGAAGCGCGCGAAGATCATCAACGCTACCTCCCCAGCCATGTTCGTTTGACACTAGCTCAAAGAACATCTCAGCCAGCGCGTTGACGCGCTCTTGCCCTGCTTTGAGTGCACCCTCTGTGATCGGCATATCAGGATTACCATCAGTCTTACGCAGACCGCTTGCAATCAACTGAACGTTCAAACCAACCATCGCGTTTTGCTGCGTCTGATCAACGATGGTGTCTATGATGCCAATGCTGCCAACCATCGCGGTTTGACTAACGCCAATCCATGATGCAGACGATGCGAGAGCATACGCAGCAGATGCACCAACACCACTGATGTGTGCGCGTAGATCTACCTGCGCAGCAGCAGCCATTGCGCGCAACTCTCGCGCAGTGTCGAATGCACCAGCCACCAGGCCACCAGGCGAGTCAATCGCCAGCACGATCGCTCTTGGTGACAGCGCGATAGCAGCCGCTGTGCGCTGCTTGATTGCTTCATAGCTGTCAAAGAAAAAGCCAGCATGGTTCATCAGCGGACCATGAATATCAATGACTGCGACACCACTGTCAGTCAACTCAGGTTCACTGTGCGCCTCGCACTCAAACAGCATCCCGAATGCCTGAGGTTGAAGAGCTAGCACGCCATGGGGCGCAAAGCGTTGCCTGGTGTCTTCAGTGATCTTGACTGCGCTTGGTGCTGGCTTGCGTGAGGCAGGCCCACCGATCGCCAGACTCTTTGCGTGAGTCATACCGCTTGCTCCTGCGTTGCGCTGTCTGCGTCTGCCTCAGCTTCAACCACTGCAACATCACCCTCTGACTCTGCGCTGGCCTCTGCCTTCTCACCCATCTCTGTGATGGTCTTCTCGTCTCTCGCATCGCCAAATGGCGGCAGGCCCATGCTGCGCCTGCCTTCGCTCGCTTTGATGATCTTCGCTGCGTCGGTTGGTGCAAGCGACAGGTCTAGCGGCTGCGCTTCCTTCTGATCAATCTGCTCTAGCTTGACGCCCAAACGATCGGCAATGCTGATGACAGTTGCGCTTGTGGGCTGCATTCCCTTTTGCGTTGCAAGGTCTAGCGCCTGCGCGAGACTTACCTCAACGCTCGCCTGCGTCTCCTCGTTTTCTTCGCTGTCTTCAGTGGCCACAGGAACACCAAATGTGATTGCCATCGCGTTTGCATCTAGCGCCAAACCGTGCTGCGCAAGCGCGTCTGTTAGCGCCTTCATTGCGCCAGCTGCCTGCGTCAACGCGGTTGCCTCTGCTGCTCTATCTTTGGGTGGAGTTACATCCCATTCAACGATGACACCACTGTCTAGTGCGTCATCGCCGAACACTTCAACGATATAGATCGGCAGGCCTTGCGTATTGATCGTGTGTGCTAGACCGTCTGCTGTCTCTTTGATTAGGTCAGCGCGGATTGACTTATGCACGTCTGCGTTGGCGAACCCAGCGCCACCATCAGTGGTGACTGTCTGCCCTGCAACAGCAATGATGATCTCTTGATTCTGATCTGCGATCGTTTGTCGGAAGGATTCATATCCTCTGCCGTTCGATTCAAGCAGCTTCACATCATAGCCAGGTGTCATGCCGAAAACGGTATTGACTCCCCAGCCCATGACAGAATGAAACCAAGACTCCTTTTGCTCCTGTGACGCAGCCTGAGGCGCTACTGCAACGCGCGCACTGTTGGCTAGCTTTGCTTGCCAGTTATCGCGATAAAAGCTCGCGTGTTCTTTACGAATGTATGCGCGACCAATAGCACGCCACAAGCCGTGTTGCCATGGTGACATCCTGCCGCCAGGCATGTGCAGAATCCATCTTCCATCACCAGGAGTAATGGGCAGCATTCCTGCGATGCTGCGATATAGCCACTGATTGTCAGACCATCGGTAATACAGAAACTCAGGATCGAGGCGCACCATCAAGCGATGTTGTCTGCCTTCAACCTCAACTAGTTCTGCGACACCAACGCCAAGCTCAACACCATCTGCTGCCAGCAACGCAAGCTCTGTTGCTGGGAACATTTCATCGAACGTCGAGCGCGTCTCCTCATGCCCTTGCTCAAGCGCTGCGATGATCTCCGGGTTACCTCTGAAGCGCTTGGGCAACCTGACAAGGCCACCTGTGCGCGTTGAGAGGACACCAGAGTAAACGCCATCTTTGCGTGCAGAGCGCATCAGCTTTGCAGCGCCTGCAAGGTTACCGTTGTCTGCTGCAAGCTCAGCTGACTCAATGTCTGACAGATACCAGCGCGTTTGAGATCTTGGGACAGGTTGGATCTGTCCTCCCCATTCTCGCCTCAGTTTCTGCACTGAGTCTGAGTCAAGCGACGGACCTGCGTTGACATCCATGGGCTTTGCAAACGCAGAAACACCCAGCAGGGCAGCTATCCTGTCGCGCAGTGCCATAGGCGCTAGCAGGCTACATCTGCCGTGTAGCGCACCAAGTTTTTTATTTTGTCAACCCTAGCAGGGGCAGCAGCATCAGCCCGCAAGTTAGCGAGACTACAGGGGATAGGGGCAGAGAAAAAACGACTAGACGCGTCAACGTTAGTGTCTACCAAACCCGTCAGATCCTGCATACGGATCCATGCTTCTAGGTTTGCTTATTCCTGCTTTGATCTCTCTTCTTGGTGTCAACTTATCCTCAACCGATACAGGTTCCCACACACAGAGAGATAGCGCATCGTATCTATCAGGTGAGCGCTTCAACAGCTTTCTTAGATCCTTCTTTGCTGTCAACTTCACCTTGCCTGACTTCTCTTGCTCTATCCATTCAAGCGCGTGCATCTCTGCTGCCAGCTTCACATCCTCAACGATTGCGCCACCATCGTTGATCCACTTGAGCAAGTTGGCTGCTAGTTCGTCTCGCTGTCTGTCGTAAACGATTGGTGTCCTGTGCGCTGCATCGCTGGCACGCATTCCAATCAACTCGAATGGTGGTGACTCAAGCGGATATAGAAACGCACTAAAGATGTTGTAAACCTTATTACCTGTCTCACCTTCCCTATCCAGCACCAGCACAGGAACCTCGCGATCATCTCTGCGCATCTCCGTTACCATCCCAAGGGTGTGCACGAGATGGGCCTCAGGAGACAGCCCACGCAGCGCTGTGAGGCTGATGACCTTCTTGCCACGTCTGGTGCACCAAACGCTTTCATCACCACTCTCTGACTCACCTGCTGGGTCTAGGCCGATGAATAGACGCCCAGTCCCTGGTGTGTTTTCCCAGCGCTCTTCACTCTCTGCGATCTTATGAATCGAAAAGATCTTTGCATCCTCAAGTTCAGCAAACTCACCAGACACGCGCACTTTGAATAGTGGTGAATCTCTGCCCCATTCTTCTTCTTTCTCTTTCACCCATGCAGGAGATGCCAGCCCAGCGATCGCGCGTGGATCATTCTCACCATAGACAACGTTTGGTGTGTCCTCGCTGCTGATTGTGTGCAGCGAATAGAAGCGCTCTTTACTCTTGAACGCATCGAAAAACTCACCACTGGTGCGCGTTGGGTTGCTGAACATCACCACGCGTGCGCCGCCAGCCCTGTTGCCTTCTATGGCTTCATAGATCTCTGGCTTGATGCCTGATGCTTCATCCAAGATGTAGAGCAGATGTTTACCGCTGACTCCTGCCACTGCCTCAGCTTCGCGCGCAGTGAATCCAACAATCTCTCTGAAGTCATCTGACTTGAGGCCAGTGCGTGCAAGCTCGCCGATCTCACCATCAATCCACGCGCTGTGTGGGCACGGCACTGTGATGGTAAATCCTTCTGGATCTTCTTTCTTGCAGTCCACGCAGCGACCACAGCGCGCACGCATCATGCGCAACTCACGCCAAAGTATGGTGTCAACCTGCCGTGCTGTCGTGCTA
>Ga0307379_10013518_pt1 | contig 10570 bp, 4 predicted proteins | sample UN2MG_FD_202237 | JGI IMG/M metagenome (GOLD analysis project Ga0307379, IMG submission 202237) | Soil microbial communities from Risofladan, Vaasa, Finland - UN-2 | ecosystem: Environmental > Terrestrial > Soil > Coastal area > Acid sulfate soil | place: Finland: Risofladan, Vaasa | collected... | reverse complement strand
CCCGCAGTTTGGAACTCAATCAGGATTGATCCAGGACAACACCACGGCATTGCTTCGTGGTCAACTTCCATTTGATGACGTTCTTGACATTGTTTCTGATCGATCCAGCTTGGCGGCATCACTAGGAACTCCTGGTGGTTCTTTCAATGCTACCCTGAAAGATTTAGGTCTATCAAGACTGAGCGCACAAAAAGCAGGAGCAGATATGTTCACTCAGTTCACCGATACTCTTGCAAGGTCAGTGTCCCCAATTCCTAATTTTGCCCGTGGCGACGAAATCCTTCCATTCACTTCACTCACTGCCGGTCAGAGGGTGGAAGGAGAACTGGCAACAACTGAAGCGAGGCAGAGAGCGGAGTTGATCAACGCATTAGCTGATCCTGCCGCCGCCGCATTGTTCGGTGAAGAATTTTTATTCCAACAGGAAGCGGCACAAATGAGAGCCGGAACAAAGGTTGCTAATAATGTTGCTGGTGATGCTTTTGTAGCTGGAGCGTCAGCGTATAATTCTGCAAGAACGGCAGAGCAAGACAGGAAAGCTAAGACTGCCTCATCTGCCGCAGGAAGTAGCAGCACGGCAGCAAAAACTTAAATTATAAAATCATGGGAGCAGGACTTGGAGTATTAGCAAGATTGACCCAACAGGTTAATCAGAACAGGGTGCAAGAACAGAATTTCCGTTCTGGCCTTGCTCAACAGGCACGGGCTGAAATAACGGAGAATCGTCGTATCCGCATTCAGGAACAGAGTGACCTTGCTGCACGGGATGATCGTGATCTTGATCGCGCCCAAAGGGATGAATTTGAAGCCAATCGAATTGATCTTGAAAATAGGAAGATCGCCGCCGCAAATGAGAGGGCGAGGATTGCAGCAGCATCAAGAGCAGCAAGAAGCGCGGGTGGTGATAAGCCTGGTGATGAAGTATTGGGAGCAGGAATTGGTGAGGCAGCAGTAAGTAATGCGCCAGTGATTCAGGACGGTAGTAATCCAAGTAGGTCTGTCGATGCCGGTGATATTGCCGCAAACCTTCCTCAAGAAAACAGACCTAGAACATTGGAGGAAAATGAAGCATTGGATAAGGAAATTGCAAGGGTGCGGGGAACAGCAGCATCAATCCGCGTATTGAATGAAAAAGAGCTTTTAGCAGGTCAAGCAAAGTTGCAACCAAACAAGGCTCAGAACATTCTTGATCGAAATAAGGCGAGGGAGCTGAAGGCAACTCAAATCGACACTCAGGCGAACGTGATGGATAAGACATTGCGCTGGGAAGCACCCCCGCAGCAAAAGCCACCAAGCACGGCAGAATTGGCTAAAATTGATGAATTTGATCTGACCATTAAGCGAAAGAAGCAAGATAAGGCGGAACCATCCAGCATAGTTGTCGGGCCTAATGGAAGTGCGATGCAACTGCGTGACTTGGAAGCTTTGGTTGAAGGGATGAAGAATAGATTGACTCAACCGACCATAACGCCCACAACTACATCTAGCACTCCACCGGCAGTGAAAAATGCAGGTGACATAAGACTCGATGGAACAACTTCCGGCAAAGCAGCAATTTCAGTCCTAAAATAAAATGGCAGATGTTTTTGATACTATTGAAGAAGATGCACAACCGAAAACATTTCAAGACTCAGCAGGTTTTGAAAGCGGTGTTGAAACTATAGTGCCTCCTGTCGAATCCGGCCCATCGGGTATCGGAATCCCTCAGATTATGGACGACTCCGAAAGAGTTGATCTTGATGAGATTGAAAGGTATCAGACAGAAGCTAAAGCAAGGGAGGCTAGTGTTCCTGAAAACAATTTATCAGAAGAACCAGTTGGCATTTCAACACTACTTGGAAGCAAGGCTTATAAGGATCAGAAGAATCCATTCAAGAGAATCGATGCTCTTAATATTATCACAAATCAAGGCCGTGGATTTTTAAGGGAGGCATCCTTGCTTTCCGATGATTATGAAGCCACGACAAATGAATACGACAGGGATTACATAGGCACTAGAAAGGGGATTGTTCAGGACGGTGTAAAAAGAATCGTTCTTGGATCAGAGCAACCTGAAGCTTTAATTAAAGCCTTGAACAGTGGTGATGCTTCACAACTGGAGGGTAATGGTATCAGGGAATATCAAGCGGCAGTAAACCTTCATCAGTATGGTGATCGGATTAATAAACCGCTTGGGACATTTGCCTTCACTGCACACGGTATGCAGGAAGTTTCCTCATTGGGAAAAAACGATGCGGTTATTGATGGTGGAGTTCATATAGCACAGGCATCCGATGGAGGGTGGGAAGCAGATGTTATCTTACCTGGACTTGCACAGGACAAGAGGAAGTTGGTTCTCAATCCAGATATTCCTACTCAAACTGAACTGGCGAGAAAAACCATATCCGACCTTCAGGCTGAAAAGGTAATTGCTGAAAAAGAACTAAAGGAAAGTAAGGCTATTGCCGGTCTTGATAGCGAATACGGTTGGGTTCGTCCCGCCGCAGATAAGATTAGCATCAAGGGAATAGATGCCAAGATTTCGGAGCAGGAAGAAAGATTAAAGTGGCTTAGTGGTGATAAGAAGATAGCAGAATCATATCTGGCAGTTGAAGAAGTTGCTTCAAAAATGAAGCAGGATGAAGCCTATATGAGCAAGATCGGAAAAGGTTGGCTCAATCCTATCGCAATCGGCTCGCAAGCGGTAGGGGGGATCGTGGAAAGCTTTGCGTTTACTGGCGAGGTAGGATCACTTGCTATTGGCGAGACAGCAGATTTTTTTGGATTGGAAGGGGCATCTGAAAAGGGTCGTCAAATCGCCGGTGATATTCGGGCGGCAAAAGAAGACATCATTGGATTGGAGGGTGTTTCTATCGGTGGTGGAAAGTTTGGCCCAGGATTAGGTATCACGAAGGCTCAGTTCAGGCAGACCGGTGCAGATAAATTTGGATTGGCATTAGTTAATGAAGTTCCGCAACTTGGTATCGCCGCAATGACCGGTCAGCTTCCGGCATGGATGGGAAAGAAGGCTATCCGGCAAATTTCAAAACAAGGTCTGAAGAAGGGTATAAGGGAAGCTGGAGAGAAAGTTACAAAGGAAACTCTGACACCGGAATTGATCATGCAGAGAATGATCGACAATGGGGCAGATAAGTTCCAACAGGTCGCGGCAAAGACAATTTCTCCCGCCACTGCCGCTTTATATGGCGCAGGTCGTGAGGGTGGTGGAGCATGGGAGCAGACGATGGACTTCGCCAGCAACCAGTTAGGTCGTCATAAAGATTTGGCATCCCTACGCAATGAGCAATTAACACTGGAAGATTTGCGCGATACCGAGGGCGCAAACGAACTGAAGAAACGTGGTGATGCCTATGAACGCGCCATAAATAATGTTGGAGCGCACATGGCGGTAACGATGGGAACAGTTGGAGCAACCGAGTTCCTACCATTTCTCCGTGTGTTCAAGGCCGGTAACAGAACCGGACAACAGGTGTTCGATTCATTTGTAAACCTGAACATCAAGCAGTCTGACAAACTCCGCGAAGCTATTGCGTTTTCAGTTGATGCCATTTTCGAGAAAGGTGGAATGGAGGGGTTGCAGGAAGCACTTGTAAATGGATCAACGAAGACATTCATCGATCCAGAACAGGGACTACTTGAAGGCGTTCCGAATGCTATAGGAGTTGGTATCGTTTTGGGTGTGGCCGGTAACTATGCCGCAAGAAGATACTCACAGGAAATGACTCGATCAGGAGTCGAAGGTCTTGTCCGTGGTGATCTTCGCCAGAAAGAATTGAAAGGGTTGGCAGGCGGAATGGTTTTTGAAAACCAGGACACAGGAAAATTTTATGTTAATGACCGGCAGGATCAGAATGAGGAATTTGATTCATTCGAGGAAGCAGCACTGTTCACTCCGAATCGTCATGGTTTAAGATTCCAGAAATTTGCGGCTGAGTCTTTAATAAAAAGAGGTCAGTCACCGGAGGAAGCAGCAGCATCAGTCGTTGCGGCAGATACTTTAGTGAGGGCAGTGGCAAAGGCGAGTGGAAGCACGGTCAATGATACCTATGCTCTATTGAACGGTGAAGACATTCTCGATCAATTACCTGAACCCGATCTTCAGACTCCTGAAATATTAGGAAAGGTCAAGCTTGCTGAAATCGGTGCGCCACGGGCAGAGTTCGATGTCGATCAGAAACGCCGAAAAAGAATCGAAGCCGCATTTAAAAAACGTGCAAAGGCAGAAGACAGAAAGCTTGGAAAGCGAAAAGCGTTGACTCCTGCCGAAAAGATAAAGATCGAAAAGGAAACGGCAGAGAATCCGAACAAGGATTTGAATGTAGATAACAGTTCCGAGAAGCAAGCTGAAATCAATGCCAATAAAACAAGGGCAGTGATGTCTCAGATGGTTCATCTGAATAAGATCATCGACAATGAGAAGCTTTCCGATGAAGTCCGTCAAAGGGCGCAGGAAGATTTTGAAGCATTGTTCGATTCGGAGGATGGGCCAGGAACCGCAGTCCTTCAGAAGATGGATGAATTTGGTGAGTTCTTCGACCGGAAGATGGGGAATGTGAGTTCAGGAACAGTGCTGCCAACGCCGGAAGTTGAACAACCAGTTCCAGTTGAGCCAACTCAAGAGGAAGTAGCCAGTATCGAAGCATCGCTTCAGGAAGCGTTTATCGGAGCGGAGAACGCATTCGCTGAACGTAGTGAGCAAGCGAAGACATTTATTCAGGATGAGGTTGACCTTAAACGATTTGATGACATCACAAGATTTCTGGAAACCGGAAAACTAACCGATGAAGAAACTTCCGCTATGGTTGCCGAGCAGCAGGAAATACTTGATCGGAATGACCTCAGACCATTTGAGACAATCACTACCGAGCTTGGAAGGCTTGATGCACAACTGGAAAAGCTTGAGAGTCAGGATCAGACCGAGGAAGTCCTGAAGAAGATTGCCGAAAACCAGGAGAGTCAGAGAGGTCTTAGAAAAAGTGAACGTCAATTATTCGCTGATGAAAAGTCACTGAAACGAGCCAAGGATGCCAAACGAAGAATAAAAGAAAAGTTCGATCGAACATTCAGGCAGGAATTAGTCAGTGCTGTAAGATCGGTAGTAACCCCGAAACAAAATGCGGAATATTTAGCGGCAGTTAAAGACGGTGACACGGCAACGGCAGGTAGGATGGTTGATGATGCGGCCAAAGCGGAGGCAAAAAGGCGTGGGGCAACTCTTTATAGGGCGGAACATGGCACTGAGGCACAGCAGAAATTTGATGTCTTTGACTTCAATAGAGCTAAACAACAAGAAGCGGGACCAGGAGTTTACTTTGGGGTTGGATTTGAAGATAGCTACTCAGGCGAGAATGGACAGAAGTTTGATTCTTATATCTTCTTAAGGAACCCTTATGTCACAAGCAAATCCCACACCTCCCCACCAGTTCAAGACAAGGCAATTTTTGATAAAACGATCAAAGCAATAGCAGAGGAACATCAATTAACGGACGAGGAAACTCAACAGTTGAAAGACGAGTTCCTTGTTCCTGTTAATTTTGTCACAAGGCCAAACGAGCTTATGTCTGCCGTAAAAAGCCTTGCATTAAATGACGGCATTGATCAAGAATTCAAGAGGAAGTTGGATAGACTTGCATCTATTTGGGGGGTAACAGGAAAGGATACCAAGAGGAAGATCGCATCAATAAGCCGATGGACAGGTCACGATGGAATTGTTTACGAAAATAGCGAAAAAGGAGGAACATCATCAAAGGTAATTGTTGCGTGGGAACCAAGTCAGATAAAACTTGCAGACCCAATTACAGAAGATGCAAGTGGAGAGATTATTCCACTGAACGAAAGGTTTAATGAGAAAAGCGACTCGATTCTTCGTCAACAAGGACTCAATCAGGGTCGTCCCCGTGGTGAGACAGAAATCATTACAGATGAAGTCACTAAGCAACAGAAGGCGATAATCAGAATATTCAAAGAGGGCGATGTATCTACCTTCGTTCACGAAGTTACTCACGGCCTTCACCAGATAAAGAATGAGGATGGTATCAGCTTGCTCTCACTTGCGATTGGGACAGATCAAACCGCAGAACAGTTTTGGGATTGGGCAACTTTTAACGGTCAGCTTAGTCAGGATTCACGGGAAGCTTCCGAAAGGATTGCATCAGGGATTGAAGCTTATCTTGCTGAAGGGATCGCGCCGGAAAGATCACTCGATAATGTCTTCAGAATCCTCTCTAACGCGATCAGGAATGTTTATGCCAACATGATCAATAACTCCGGTGTCAAGCTGACCAAGAGTGCCAGAAAGGGTTACGACAGGTTGTTCGCTCAATCACAGGAAACATTCTTTGATTCCAGCACCGGAAAAGCTACTCAAGGGGGATTGTCGATACTTGGTAATCCAGAACTGAGAAATCTTGAGGCAATTCCGCCAAGCGAAATTCCACCTGAAGGAACGCCGATCACCATGAGCAATCAACCGGTGACAACTGACGCATCAGGAAAGCCTATTGGTGTCACCCCAACCGATCCGAGAACACTCGTAGCGGGTGTTGGCATCAGGTATGATCGGAAGAATGACAAGCTTCGTAAGAAGTCGAGGGCGGAACAAGCTTTAAGAGCAATCCTAAGACCGGCAGATTCACAGGAAAGAGGCATCCTTCCAACTGAAGCGGTCAGGGCAATGTCAGAAGCACAGGGGTTACAGGAAAGCATTATCTTCCAGCTTGAGGTTCTTGTGAAGGATACCCGTCAGGCATTGAATAGGGAATATGGTGTTGGACTCACTAATAAAGCTACCAGGGATAAGCGTAGAAAAACTGAACGTGCGATCAATACATATATGGTTGAGCGTGATCCGAGCAATGAATCTGCACTTCTTGAAACGATGCTGCCTGATACCCGTGCAATGTCGATCAGGATGAAGGCTTCAATCACCAAGTTGTCGAACGAATTGATTCGTGCCGGTGTAGTGGATGGAAACCTTGCGGCAATCATCCAAGAGAATGTCGGAGCATACCTTCATCGCTCATACGAAGTTTTTGAGAATCCAGATTGGTCAACTAGGCTGAGAGCAGGTGTTGATCCGAGAACCGGCGTTAAGTTGAACGACAATGAGTGGGCTATCGTAAATGCGGCAAAGGCATTCTTCAAAACTGAGTTCAATGCTGAGACAGAACTTGAGCAGGATCAGTTGATTAATTACTTTTTGAATCCAGCAAATCAGACGGGTGGTGTTGTGAACTCTTTGGATAAGAGTGGACTCAGTAGAAAGAACCGTTCGATACTGAAGAAAAGAAGCGACATCGCTCCTGAGATTCAAGCCCTGTGGGGTGTCTATGATGATCCGCTTATCAATTATTCCAAAACGGTTTTGAAAATGGCGAACCTTATCGCTACGCACAAGAATCTGGCGGGATTGAAGCAGGCGGGATTAGATAACGGATGGATCGCGCACCCCGATGATAAGACCCGTGATCCGAGAATGGATCATCGCATCAGTTCTGAAGGCAACAAGGCACTTGAGCCGCTTGATGGATTTTATACAACAACTGATTTAGCTGAAGTTCTGTTTGCCGGATTCAGTCAGCAATCAATAGCTAATCAAGGTCAGGTTGCATCAACGTATTTTGCGCTTCAAAGGTTCAACGGGGCGGCGAAGTTTTCTGCAATCGTGCTGAACCCAGGAACCATTGCCAGAAACTATATCGGTGGCATGATCATGTATTATGGGAATGGATATGCCGATCCGATTTCCGTGTGGAAGAATTTTACCAGCATCGAAAAACTTGTGGACTCGCCGATCATAAAAGGTCATCGAGTTGGAGTAAAGGAATTTTCAAGGAAAGGTGCTTCCGATCCGATCACTGATACTGTTGCAGAGTTGATCCGGTTACAGGTGATTGATACCAACGTGGTTGTTTCAGAGTTCAGGGAAGTGATGGGACTTGTAGGTGAGTCATCTACTTCAGAAGAATTTTCAGAAAAGCTTTTCGGAAGGGCGGCGCAGATAGCCAAGTCATCTGTGAAACGTGCCGGTGACTTCTACCGGATGGGTGATTCTGTCTGGAAGGCGGCGGCATACTTCTCCGAACTGGAAATGCAGGTCAACGCAAACAAGGATAATGTCCCATTGGAGGAATTGAAACGGAGGGCGGCGGACAGGGCAACTGACCTGATGCCTTCATACTCAAAAGCACCGGATTGGGTAAAGACATTGAGCAAGTTTCCGATTACCGGTCTGTTTGTTACATTCACTGCTGAATCGATTAGAATTTCAGCAAACCAGTTGAAGATAGGGATAAAGGATTTAGGAACTCCTGAAATGCGGCTCATGGGGGCAAAGCGTCTTGGTGGATTGGTTATCAGTCGTGGTGGCGGAATCAAGGCGGCGGCACACTTCCTTGCCGGTGTATCACAATTTTATGATCAGGATGAGGAAGACATTCGGAAGATCGGGCCGCACTGGTTCAGAGTTTCCGACCTTGTTAATTTTGGAGAGAATGAGAAGGGGCAGAAGCTTATCGGCATTCTCGATTTCGTTGATCCATTCGCACAACTGCATAACGTGGTGGCGGCAATAAAAAGCGTGGATAAAGACAACGCATTCAGTGTTGATATGGATGCAGGATTGCAGGGTGTCGGCACTGAAATATTCGGCCCATTTCTCAGACCTGAAATCGGAACGAAAGCATTGGTTAATATCGCCAACACCTTCAATGCAGATAACGTCCCTCAATCTATGGTTACTGCGCTCACCAAGGATATATGGGGTGCGATCAATCCAAAGGGCATTCCTCGCACTTGGAGAACATTTGCTGGCGATACCGGTGACGTTCCGTGGGACATCGCTCTAAAGGGTTTTGCTATGGGGATTACTCCGATGCCACTGGATGCCGAAAAGTCTCTCAGCTTCGCTTCACATGAGTTATCGGGGGCAATCAGTCAGTCTCAGAAGGACTTTGCTACCAACCTGAAGCTTCCTGGTGCTACAACTGAGTCAGGGGTGGGCGTTTCAATGTCCATTGCCCTTGCTGGACGTAAGGCGGCATTCAGCAAGTTGACCGAGCAAACCTACGCTTCGATCAGACAGGGGATGGATGAAGGGGTTGCCTTTGAAATTCTGAAGGGATCACTAACACAGGAGCAGGCACTTCATGTTATCAATGGGACTGTCCCATCGATCGACCTGTCCCGCCGCGATGCGGTCAGGATCGAAAAAGACCAACCAGGATTCATCAACCGTCTGTTTCAGGATGGTGAAGTATTCGTGAAGGATCGCGGCAAGGTCATTGATCCGGCTTTCATTGAAATGGAAGCGGGAACAAGTCAATCATTTCAAAAAAAAACCGAGAAAATAAAGCAGAGTAAACCTCCCTCAAAACCAGACATTAACCGAATTGGAAAGATTTTAGGTGAGAATAAAGAAAAGAATTTTGTTCAAAGGATATTAAAACCAGAATCATCACCGAGTCTCGACTTGGGGAATGGGGATTCGGCAACACACCTTATGGCTTACGGAGAAGCTAATGGAAAATTCTTTGTTTACCCTACAGTTATTGATGCTGGTAATGGCGAATTAAGGCAACTTTCTGATGATGGGGCATGGGAGCATTCCCAAAAAACAGGGGAATTTATTGAGTTCAACAGGGAAAAAGATGCCGCTTGGTTTTCCGAGAACTACAAAAAGTGGTGGGACAAATAAAAATCCCGCCACCCAGGAAACAAATGAGGAAACCTGAATGACGGGTATCGCGGCGTGGATGACCGCAAATTATTTAAAAGATTTTCTCAATTCCCTTTCTTCAGTAGTTTTAAGCTTGTGGCAATCGACACAGATAGCCTTGAAATGTTCTTCTTCAACAAACATTCTGGCAATGTAGGTATTCCAATCAACGAATCCGACAGCAGGATCAACCACTGGAATGATGTGATCGGCTCTCATATCACCCTTTGATTTCAAACTCTGACATTCAGGGCATAGGTGGAGCTTACACTTACGACCTGTCTTTGGGTTCTTCCCGTCCATTGCATAGGTCTTCTCGATACAGGCTTGTTTAGGTCGCCAGCGCATCGTCCCCTGCCGTATGAGGGAAATGATGAAGTTCTTGAACCGTGCCTCAGTCCATTCATTTCCGCACCTGGTTGTGGGAGGTTTAGCTTTAGGCATCGAGTATGGCTTTAATTGCAAGAGCAGGGTAAACTGGCATTTCCTCACCGAACACTTTATTGTTCGCATAGTAGGATGCCGTCATTCGCAAGGGGCAACCCTCCCACTGAATGACTCGCCTTTCCTCATTGTCATCATCTTTTGGGATAATGTTATCAGGGTGTTCATCGAGAATGCTATTGATTCTGGCTTCATCTTCGCCTTTTAGAACGTCGATAAAACTGTCGCGGATTTCCTTGAAGTCTGTCCACTGCTTCTCGGTGTAGTTGTCTGGTTTTTTATCCTTCATAGTTTATTTCTTTTAAGTCTAGGTAGTTGAAAATTGGATTGCCTGTTTTCTTACAGTAATCCAGATCGCTTTTTCCGAATGATGGTTCATTCAATAATCCTTGTGTCACCACTGTTCCAAGT
>Ga0307379_10013517_pt1 | contig 10571 bp, 9 predicted proteins | sample UN2MG_FD_202237 | JGI IMG/M metagenome (GOLD analysis project Ga0307379, IMG submission 202237) | Soil microbial communities from Risofladan, Vaasa, Finland - UN-2 | ecosystem: Environmental > Terrestrial > Soil > Coastal area > Acid sulfate soil | place: Finland: Risofladan, Vaasa | collected... | reverse complement strand
GAGAGGAGTACAGTTCGGCCTCTTGCGTAACGACCAGACTCCCCGGCCCGGCTACGTGGCCCTCGCTGCTCTTGGCCGCCTTCTGGCTGGAGCAACATGTTCGGGCAGATGGGTCCCTGAGAACAATACCTCCGTGCGCGTTTACGCTTTCCATTCGCGCCCTGATGGGCGGCAGCGGGATGTGCTTGTAATCTGGGCGGAAAAACCCACAACGTGGTCATTGCCCACAAGCCTGCCGATAGAAGCTGTTTACGATTATATGGGGCGGCCTCTGGGTAAAAAAACGCCGGCGAAGATGGATTCAGCCGCTGTTTTCGTGCTCCTTCCAAAGGGTGCTGCCCGAAAGCTGCCGTTGGAACCGCCGCTGCGCTCTTCGGCCTTTCGGGGCGGCGAAGCCTCATCTGTTGTGTTACAGCTCCAGATGCACAACAACTCGACTAAGCTCGACCAGCAGGCCCATACCGTTCCGTCAGGCAAGGAAACGAATCTCAATCTATTCGCGTATAACTTTAGTAACAAAGCAGTGAGCGGAACGATAACCGCCGAGCACGTTCCACAAGGTTGTAAACTTGAACCTGACCGCTGGGAAATCACGCTCGAACCGATGGATCGAAAACACCTGCCCGCTCGTTTCAGCATAAATGCCTCTGGAAGAGATGCAGCTTATGACGGCTGGATAAAGCTGCAAGGGGATTTTGCTGATGCAGGTCAACCGGCCCTGGCGTTTCGACTTGTACCAAAATGAAAGGTTGCCTTGCTCCGCTCGAACGATTAGATGTGATAACGGAAAGGAAAAGTAACGTATGATGCTGGAAAAGTATTCATTTGGAATTGGTGACAGGTTCGGTCAACAGGGAAAGGCCCAGCTTGCCGCCATAATAAAGGCAAAAGAGCTCGGCCTTAACATCACGCCTGTCTGGAACAAGTCTAACAGGGAGCACTCTATTATCGATACAACTCCACAGGATACACGCCGAGAGGCTGACGAGGCCGTGTTGGCCTGCGTGTGGAAAGACCCCTATTTTGTGGACGCCGACCATATCGGATTAAACAACGTTGACGCATTCATCGAATCCAGCGACTTTTTCACGCTCGATGTTGCTGACTTCATCGGTCAATCGGCGGATGAAAGCGACGTGCGAGCCTTTATAAAAAAGCACAAGAAATATATCAGCTCGCTGGCGGTCCCCGGTATCGATGGGGCTTTGGAGATTACCGAGCAGCAGGTACATACCATCGCACGCAAATTCCTACTGGCGATAAGAGAAGCAGGCAAAGTCTACCGCCATATCGAGGCGGCCAAGGGCGCCGGCAACTTCATCACCGAAGTTTCGATAGACGAAACCGATGAGCCGCAAACGCCGGTCGAAATGCTTTTCATCATCGGCGCCATTGCTGATGAGGGCATTCCGGCCCAGACGATTGCACCGAAGTTTTCAGGCCGATTCAACAAGGGCGTTGATTACGTGGGTGACGTTGGGAAGTTTGCCAAAGAGTTCGAACAGGATATCGCCATAGTTGCCTTTGCATCCAGAGAATTTGGTTTGCCTGATAACCTAAAACTAAGTGTGCACTCCGGCAGTGATAAGTTTTCAATTTACGGACCAATAGCTGAGACGTTGAAGAAATTCGATGCAGGCCTGCATCTTAAAACCGCCGGCACGACCTGGCTGGAAGAGCTTATAGGCCTGGCGATGGCCGGCGGGGATGGTCTTGCCATTGCCAGGGAGGTATATGCGAAGTCGGTTTCGCGAATCGACGAACTTTGCGCCCCGTACGCTGCGGTCATTGATATCGACAGGGCGAAGCTGCCTGCCCCCGAAGCTGTCAACCGATGGGACGAGGAGGCCTTTGCCTCTGCTCTCAGGCACAATCTATCGTGCGAGAGATACGACAGGAACCTTCGGCAGCTTCTGCACGTTGCCTATAAAATTCCTGCTGAAATGGGCCAACGCTATTTCAATGCGCTGGATAAATTTCAGGACATAATCGCACAGAATGTGACAGAAAATATCTACGACCGACACATAAAACCGCTGTTTATGGGGATTTAGAAGCTATAACTTGCAAGGGCAAAAGTAACTTTTGCCTGCGTATACTTGTGTTCTGACGCCCTTTTTGCACGATGGCGCGTAGCACTTGGTGCTTTGTTTTTTCTGTCCTGACCATCTGCCCGACATTTCCAGGAGCGGTTCTCCACCTACAATTGTGCAGAAAAGGGCCAAATCTGGCCGATATAAAGTCCGGAAGGGTTACGCGATTGTTGTGCGCAGAGCCAATATAGTGTTTCTTATCGGGCCTGAAAGGTAATGAGCAGCGTTAAGAACGGAAAGTCAAAAAGAAAAGCTGTCGAATGTCTTGCGATTGCAGTGCTGCTGGTACTTCTGTGCAGTTGCGTCAGTTTCGATATCGGTGATTGGCCGAGCAAATTTGTCTATCCTCATAACAACCCGTCTGCTAACTGGTGCGGCTCAATAGGCGCTTTCTGCGGGTATTATCTGCTGTATTACGTTGGGCCGGGCGTGTTTGTCATATTAGCCTGCAGCATTTGTCTTCTGGCTGCGAAATTAGCACATCGCACTACCGGCCAGCCTGTTTTGCGAGCAATCGGGCTGGGGCTGCTAACCGTGGTGGTTTCGAGTAGTTTCTATTGCTTGTGGCCTTATCGGTTCTATGGCTTCCCGATGGGTTCCGGCGGTGTGCTCGGCGTTGGGGCGGTGGTGTTTTTGCGCAGCCATCTTGCTCTGCTGGGCACCTTCATACTGATTGCAGCTACCTGGATTGTAGGCTTTGTTCTCTTAGCCGATAGTGTTATCCTGGCGGGGCTGCGCTGGTTTAGTATTGTACTTAGAAAAATGGTTGGAGTAACATCACCAGCCTGGTCGGCGGCGAAACAGCGGTCGGAAAGTTTAGGCGAGATATGGCAAAAATTAAGTGCCAGGTCCGTACCCGTCGGCCCACCCACCGTGGCCCGAGTTAAGAGTGAGACTGAACAGGCTTCGGCGCCGGGTTCCAGACAATTCAAGTTAATACCACCAAAGGTGCATAGGCCGGCCAAGTCCTATGTGCCGCCGAGCTATGATGATTATACCCTTCCGCCCTTGAATCTACTGGCTGAGCCGGAGCATACCTTTGCTGCGGTACAGGAGAAGGTCGTCAAAGCAAAAGCGGCTGCCCTGGAGCAATTGCTGACGGAGTTCAGTATCAATGTGCGGGTGGTTGCAGCCGATACAGGGCCGGTCGTGACAATGTTTGAATTGGAGCTTGCAGCGGGTGTTAAGGTCAGCCAGATTAGCACGCTGGCAAACGATATGGCTCGTGCGCTAGGCGTAGGCGCGGTTCGTGTAGTAGCTCCTTTGCCGGGCAAGCATACGATAGGCATTGAAGTACCGAACACGGAAAAAGAAAAAGTTCGTATGAAGGACATAATGCAGTTGGCGGGGAGCAAGCCGGAGAGGATGGAGATACCACTGTTTCTGGGCAAGGATTCGTCGGGCGAAGCACTCGTTTCGGACCTGACGACGATGCCGCATTTACTTATTGCCGGCACGACCGGCTCAGGTAAAAGTGTCTGCATTAACAGTATCATTACCGGGATACTTCTAACGAAGCGGCCGGACGAGGTAAAGGTGATTCTGATTGACCCGAAGATGGTCGAGATGACGGTGTTTAACACTATTCCGCACTTGATGTGTCCGATAGTTACTGATACCCAGCGGGCCGTCCAGATACTTGAATGGGCCACCATGAAGATGGATGAGCGTTACGCCCTGCTGGCAGAGGCGAGGGTAAAGAATGTAGCCGAGTATAACAGACTCGGCGCCGAGGAGGTCATTAAGCGGTTTAACCCAACCAGTGCCGACGAAGAGGCCAAGATACCGAAGAGACTGCGCTACATTGTGATAGTAATCGATGAGCTTGCGGATTTGATGATGACCGCAGCCAAGGAGATAGAAGCTTATATCGTTCGTCTTGCGCAGAAGAGCCGGGCGGTTGGTATTCATATTGTCCTGGCTACTCAGCGTCCGCAGGCGACGGTTGTTACCGGCCTGATAAAATCAAATATGCCGACGAGGATAGGTTTCCGTGTTGCAGCAAGGCTGGACAGCCGAATTGTACTTGACCAAAACGGGGCGGAAACGCTGCTCGGTGAAGGGGATATGCTGTTTCTAAAACCCGGCACGAGCGATTTGGCACGTGCCCAGGGCACCTATGTTGATGAGGCGGAACTGAAGAGGGTTGTGAAGTATCTAAAGGATGTTGCCGAGCCGCAATTCCATCCCGAGCTTACTCAACTAAATAAAATCGACGTGACCGATATGCACAAGGACGAGCTTTTTGACGAGGGCGTTCGGATTGTTTTGGACTCGCAGAGAGGGAGCGTATCACTGCTCCAGCGGCGGCTCAATATCGGTTATGCCAGGGCTTCACGGATAATCGAGATGATGGCGGCGGCTGGAATATTAGGCGAATACAAAGGCAGTCAGGCACGGGAAGTTATGATGACGCTGAAGGAATATGAGCAGATGCGTAAGAAAGCCGATAAGGAGATTGCGATACATCAGGATGTGGGGTCGGCTGATGAAGCGGACAAAGCAAAGCAGCACTATGAGGGTTCCGCGGAGGGTGAATATCACTACGCAGCCGTCGAGGATGAGGATTAGAAATTAGGCTCGCAATACTCTTCGGGCTTTTTTTCATCTCGGAACTTACTCTTAGCAAACAGAAATCACTTCTTTCAGTCTAATTTGGGCCTGTTTTGGGAGTAATTATCGGTCTATTTCTATTTTTTCTGGGAAAAAACCGGTTTTTAATACAGATAATCTATTTTTTTGGAAAAAGGCTTGATTAGCTGGTTTGAATCGTGTAAGTTATCGCCTTTGAAATTGCTCTGTCGCACGGGGTAGAATTGACCCCACACCTATCGTTTTAGGGCGGTACAGAAAAACCAACGCAGGAATGTGGGACGATAGGCGCTGGGTTTGGGGTCAGCAGTTTTCACGGCGTGGCTGACTCAAGCCTCCGACAGGTGGTTCCTCCCGCCGTTTTGCTTGGCAAAGCCGAAGCAGCGGGAGGGCCCGTAGCCAAACCGGGCCGATACAAGACGGTCTCCGTGACAAGCAACCGGCGATTGATTATTGATGCCTGGTAAGGGGTCAAAAATAAGTAGAAGAAGTCAATAATCAATTAGCTTACTCGTACCTGTGGTAACGCGAGTATAGGTACCCGGTGGTGTAATAGGTAACACATGGGCTTTTGGTGCCCATATTCCAGGTTCGAGTCCTGGCCGGGTAGGATTGAATCGTGAGGTGTATCTCGTGAAGCGAGATACACATAACAGGATACAAGATATTATGGCGGAAAGAGCAGCAATAATCTTAGCGGCGGGGATTAGCAGAAGGATGAATACACTGCTTCCAAAAGTGCTGCATGAGGTGTGCGGTCGACCTATGCTGGCCTACGTGCTCGATGCGTGCCGGCAGGTGGGCGTGGTGAAAATATATGTTGTAGTTGGGTTCGGCACTGAACAAATAACAGAGCGATTCGGCCGGCCCGAGGATATCGTCTGGGTCCGGCAGGACGAGCAGAAGGGGACCGCCCACGCGGTTCTGTGCTGCAAGGACCACTTGAAAGATTTTGAGGGAGAGATCTTAGTCCTTTGCGGCGACGGGCCTTTGATTCGAGCCGAGACCTTGAGAACACTCATAGAAAGGCATGAAGCAAGCCATTCGACAGCAACGCTGGGGACAGCTATTCTGGATGACCCAACCGGTTACGGGCGGATTATCCGAGATGCCTACGGCAATATCCATGGTATTGTAGAAGATAGTGACTGCACAAGCCGGCAGTTGGCCATTAAAGAAGTCAACCCGAGCTGCTATATATTTAACAGCAAGGTTCTTTTTGAGGCGGTGGAGAAAGTCAAACCTGACAATGTCAAAAAGGAGTTTTATCTGACAGATGCAGTCTCCAGCATCATTGCTACGGGTCATAAAGTTTTAGCTGTTACAGCGGTGCCGCCAAACGAAGCCAGGGGCATCAACAGCAGGGTACAGCTTACCGAAGCAAACAAGATTATGCAGCGCAGGATTCAACTGGAACTGATGAACAACGGAGTGACAATAGTCGACCCTGATAACACCTGGATTGATATAAGAGCACAAATCGGGCAGGATACAGTGATTGAGCCATTTACATATATTCACGGCGAGGTTAAAATCGGACAAGGCTGTCGGGTCGGGCCATTCGCTCATCTCAGGCACGGCACGGTCCTGGAAAACGATGTTGTCTTAGGCGTTTTCACGGAAGTTAAAAATTCGACCTTTGCTGATGGCGTTCGAGCACGACATCATAGCTTTATCGGTGATGCTGCCGTAGGACGCAATGTCAATATAGGCGCAGGCTCGATAACAGCCAATTTCGACGGCAAAAAGGTGAACCGGACAAATATAGGCAATGACTGCTACATCGGCTCAGGTGCGGTGCTGATAGCGCCGCTTGATTTGAAAGACGGCTCGAATGTAAGTGCAGGAACAGTGGTTTCGCAGGAAAGCATAGACAAATTAGGCCAGAAGGAGTAAAAGGAAATTAACAGCATAGGTGGAAGTCCGCCATTATGAGTGCGAATATCCATATTTGAATTACTCAGCGAGTTCTGCGGTAGAAAGCAGGACCCCATTTTGCAAAAGAAGGCAAAATGGGAACCCAATAAAAAGGAAAAAAGCAAGATGTTTCTGAAAGATCATCTGAAGATATTCCCCGGCAGCGGTAATGCAGAGTTGGCCAGGGCTGTCTGTAAGTATTTAGGGATTCCGCCCGGGGGCGCGAAGATTGAGCGGTTCGCAGACGGCGAGAAAGTCATCAGGATTGAGGATGATGTTCGCGGCAGGGATTGCTTCGTTATGCAATCAACGTGCAGGCCTGTTGATGAGAATTTAGTAGAGCTTCTAATCTACCTGGACTGTTTGCGAAGGGCCTCTGCCTCCCGCATCACTGCTGTTGTTCCTTACTTTGGATATGCCCGGCAGGACAGGAAAGATGAAGGGCGAGTGCCCATCACCGCAAAACTGGTGGCAAATCTTATTACCACCGCCGGCGCCGACAGGGTCCTGGCGATTGACCTGCACGCAGCACAGGTGCAGGGTTTCTTCGATATACCGGTTGACCACCTGTCGGGCGAACTGGTATTGAGCAAGTATTTCAGGGACAAAAAAATCAGTAATCTAACAGTAGTGTCGCCGGATGTGGGTAATATGAAGATCGCGTCCAGATATGCAGACCGCTTAGGTGGCGAGCTGGCGATTGTGAACAAAAAAAGGGTCAGTGGCAGTGAAGCAATTGCACAGGAACTCATCGGTGATGTTAAAGGTAGAAATATTGTGATGTGCGATGATATTATTGCCACCGCAGGGACGATTTGCAGTGCAGCCAGGCTGGTGAAAGAGCGGGGAGCTGAAAAAATATATATCGGTGCCACACACGGCGTCTTCGCGGGACAGGCTTTAGAACGACTGAAGGAGGCCCCGATTGATGAAATAGTAGTTACCGACACGATACCGCTGACTGCGGCAGCCCAAAAGTGTGGCGATATCAAAGTCCTAACTGTATCGTCTATGTTAGGTGAAGCCATCAAGAGAATTCACAGAAATGAATCGGTTAGCAACCTATTTACTGAGTATTGACAATTGTAAGAGGAGATTATGGAAAAAGATTTGCGACTGACCGCGACAATTCGAGAACACACCGGCTCAAAGGCGGCCGCGAGGGAACGTAAGCAGGGCCGGATACCCGCTATTGTCTACGGCCATAAAAAAGAGCCAGTGGCCATTTCGTTGGATGCACATAATCTGGCCGAAGGGCTGCATCACGGGCATCGACTGATGGATGTGCAAATCGGGAAAAAGTCGCAAAAGATGCTCGTTAAAGACCTGCAATATGACTATCTCGGGAAAAATATCATTCATGTGGACCTGATGAGAGTAAGCGCAGGCGAGACCATTAAAGTAACGGTTCCTATCGAGCTTAAAGGAACAGCAAAAGGCACACACGAAGGTGGCGTTATTACCGAGCATATAGACCATCTGGAAATCGAGTGTCAAGCAGCCGAAATTCCCGAAAATATCGTTGTCTCGGTGGCAGATATGGATGTAGGTGACACCCTGCACGCCAGCGATATCGAGCTTCCTGCGGGCATGCGGCTGTTAAGCCCGCTGGATATGCTGCTTGTTACCTGTAGTCTGGTCGCTGCTGCCAAGGCAGCCGAAGAGGTTGAAGAAGAAGCACCAACTGCTCCTGAAGTTATTACCGAGGCTAAGGAGGCTGAGGAGGAATCGTCAGAAGAAAAGGCCAAAGAGTGAATTTCGAGGCTCGAACGTGGATATCAGCTATGAATGGACTTCTAAGGCGCCTATGGCGGGTATCGAACAGAGAATTTGATGCTATGGCCGGAGGCATGAAAATGGTCGTCGGCCTGGGAAATCCGGGCGACGAATATGTCGATACGCGGCACAACATTGGGTTTCGAGTAGTTGATTCGCTGGCAGAGGCGTTAAAGGTAGATGTAAGAAAAAGAAAATTTGGCGCTCGTTTTGGGCTTGGCGAATTTACAGATAAAAAGTTAATATTGTTAAAGCCGTGGCAATATATGAACCGCAGCGGTCAGGCTGTTGCAACAGCGGTGGGTTTTTACAAACTTGGTTTGAGCAACTTGCTTGTTGTAACCGACGACCTGGCGTTATCGCCGGGCAGGCTCCGGATTAGAGCAACGGGCTCGGGCGGCGGCCATAACGGTTTGGCTGATGTTATCGAAAAGCTCGGCACTGATGGTTTCGCGCGTTTGCGAATCGGTATCGGCCAGAGTGGTAGAAAAACTGCGGCAGATTTTGTTCTCGATAAGCCAACAAAGCCAGAGAGGACTCTGCTGGATGAGGCAATCGAGAGGTCGCGAGAGGCAGTATTTTGCTGGGTTGAACACGGTATTGAATCGGCCATGAATAAGTTCAACAGTGGATAACGGATAAAAAGGAAAACTAAACGCTAATCTAATTTTAACAGGAGGTATTTGGCTTGGAAACTGCCGCTAAAAGAGGGACCCTGTTTCGCGAAAAGGCGGAGAAATGGGAACCCAGATTATACGAAGCTATGTTTCTTGTTGATTCAGCTGAGGGCTCGCAGAATCAGGACGAGATTACCGGAACCATCAAAACCATATTGGAAAGGGCCGAGGCTGAGATTGTCTCTATAAAAAAATGGGACGTTAGAAAACTTGCCTACAAAATTAACGGCAAAACCAGGGGGACATACATCCTTTGTTATTTCAAGGCCGATGGCGAGAGAATCCAGAACATTGAAAAAGATGTACAGCTCTCAGAGCAAATTATGCGTGTTTTGATTCTGAGTGCCGAGACAAGGGCGGCTGAAAACGTTGAAGAGGCCCTTCGCAAAATGGGAACCCAGGAAGATATTGGCGTTACTGAGGCGGAAAAGGAAAAACAGAAAGAGCCCAAACGCGATAAAGAGGATTTGGAAACCCAGAATGCTGCTGAAGAATCGGCGGAGAAGGCAAGTACTCAAGAAGAAACAGAGCAAGCCGGCGAGCCGGAACAGTCAGGCGCCCCTGCCGCAGCGGATGTGATTGAACCGGAGCAGCCAGACGAACCCACGGCTGCGGATGTGATTGAACCGGAGCAACTGGGGCAGTCGGAAACAGAAAAAGATTTCTGAGTCCGACCCGAGGCGGAATGAGCCGCAGCAGCTTATAGTTGTACGGAAAGGGGATTTTGAAATGAGTAATTTTAATAAAGTTTTACTGATGGGCAATCTGACTCGTGACCCGCAGTTATCGTATACGCCCAACCAGACGGCAGTAGTCGATTTCGGGCTGGCGGTGAACCGCAAATGGACAAGCAGGGATGGCGAAAAAAAAGAGGAGACGTGTTTTGTGGATTGCCGGGCGTTCGGTCGAACTGCTGAGAATATAAACAAGTACCTGAGCAAGGGCAGGCCGTTGTTCGTTGAAGGCAGGCTGACTTTCGACAGTTGGACATCTCAGGACGGTACAAAACGCAGCAAGCACAGGGTTACAGTTGAAAACTTTCAGTTTCTTGGCGGCGGGCAGAGGCAAGGTGCCGGACAAACCGAGCAAAATGCAGGCGGTGCCGCTTCTCAAGCAGAAAAACAGTATCCCAACAGTGTCGACGCAGATGATATCCCGTTTTGAGATTACACACATGTAAATGTATGGATGACGACTCAGAAAAAGGATGACCCAACACAAGAGACCCCATACTTACGTATGGGGAATAAGGACAAAAGATGGCCAGAACACAAAAAAGAAAACCAAGTACAAGTAATAGAGAGATCCCTCAACGCGGGGGCCCAAAATCAGGCACTGCAGGCTTTCGGCAAACGCGAAGAAGGCGTGTGGGGCCCCCAGGTACTCGTGAACAGACGCAATGTCGTTTCTGCAGAAACGGTGTAAAATACATCGACTACAAGGACGTAGACACCCTGCAAAAGCTTTTAACTAATCGCGGCAAGATATACTCGCGAAAGCGCAGCGGCAACTGCGC
>Ga0307379_10013516_pt1 | contig 10571 bp, 9 predicted proteins | sample UN2MG_FD_202237 | JGI IMG/M metagenome (GOLD analysis project Ga0307379, IMG submission 202237) | Soil microbial communities from Risofladan, Vaasa, Finland - UN-2 | ecosystem: Environmental > Terrestrial > Soil > Coastal area > Acid sulfate soil | place: Finland: Risofladan, Vaasa | collected... | reverse complement strand
GGACAGTTCGAGCGACTCGGATGCGTTGAGCGTAACGAGCAGCACGGCAAAGGCGGCGGCGATATTGATAGTGAGGAGGATATCGAGCAGGGCGGTGGGCATGGGGATGACGAGCACGACCAGCACGACGACGACGGCGAGCGCGAGGGCTATGTCGCTGTGCTTGAGGAGCTTCAACCACAAGACCTGCTGTTGGGATGCCATGCTTCAGCCTTTATGCTTTCTTCGCGCGCAGGCGGTAAACGTATGCGAGCACCTCGGCGACGGCCTTGTAGAGTGCCGGTGGTATTTCGCTGCCGATTTCAACCGTTTTGTAAAGCGTTTGTGCGAGAGGTTTGTTTTCAACCTCGGGGATGTTGTGTTCGCGAGCGATTTCGATGATTTTGAGAGCGACGAGGTTGGTGCCTTTGGCTACGACAACGGGTGCGACGGTTTTGCCGGTCTCGTATCGCAGTGCAACGGCGTAATGCGAGGGGTTTCGGACGACCACGTCGGCCTTGGGCACGTCTTGCATCATGCGCCGCGAAGCGATCTCGCGCTGGATTTGGCGGACGCGGCCCTTGACGAGGGGGTCGCCTTCAGATCGCTTGAGTTCCTCGCGAAGCTCTTCTTTTGTCATGCGGATATCGCGCTCGAAATCCCAGCGCTGGAAGGCGTAGTCGGCCACGGCAATCACGAGGAAAGCCAGTGCGATCACGATGATAAGCTCGAACGCCCAGCGGCAGGCGGCGTCGTAGATGGCCGGCACGGTGTAACCGACGAGGGGGGGGAAGTCGGCCATGCGGTGCTGGAGGTAGAGATAAGCCGCACCGCCAACGATCGATACCTTGAGCAGGGTGGTGAAGAGCTTTGCGACGGACTTCAGCGAAAAGAGGCGTGTGAGCCCCTGGATGGGATCGAGCCGCTCGAACTTGGGTCCGAGCGCTTCGGCGGAGACCATGAATCCGACCTGGCAGTATGATGCAGCGGCGGCCACCGCGAATATGCCGGCAAACATCGGCGCCAGCGCGGTCATCGTGGTTGTGGCGACGTGCGCGAGCAGAATCGAGCACGACTGGTTGGTGAGTGGGCGGCCGATCGACTCGCCCAGGCAGATCATGAATACGTTTTTGAGACCGTTGGATGCAGCGGGGCCGGTGAAGTAAATGACGAGTGCGCCAAGCAGCAGCACCAGGGCGCTGCTGAGCTCCTGGCTGCGCGCTACCTGGCCTTTCTGCCGAACCTCCTCGCGCCGCCTCGGCGTTGCTTGTTCGGTTTTCTGCTCGCGGTTGGTGTCGGCCATTTACATCGCCTTGATCAAACTCGACAGGTCGCTTTGCAGGCCGGCAAGCAAGTGCCTGCCAAAGCTGAACACGTAAGGAATAAGAACTCCGGTGAGAACCAGCCCGGCGGCGATCCGCACGGACATGCTTATCATCAGGATATTGAGCATAGGTGCGGCGCGTGCCAGCATGCCCATGCCAAGGGTGATGAGTGTGAGCACGCAAACGGCGGGTGCCGCGAGCTTGAGGCCGGCGGCGAACATTTCTACGAAGCGGTCGATCATCCCGCGTGTAACGGCGGCGGAGAGGGTGGCTCCGCCGAGGGGGATGGTTTTGAAGCTGGCGCCCAGCCCCTGGAGGAACCAGTGATGGCCGTTTATCGCCAGGAAGAGGAGCATGGCCAGCACGTAGTTGAGCTGGCTGATGGCCGAGGACTGTCCGCCGTAGAGGGGGTCGGCGATCTCGCCCATAGTGAGGCCCATCTGGGTGCTTACCAGCTCGCCGGCAAGCTGAAAGGCGCTGAACGCGAGAAATGCGGCAAAGCCCATAGCGAGGCCGAGAAAAAGCTCTCGCACGGCGCACACGCCAAAGGCGGCCACCTCGGTCATCTGGGGTGCGGTGCCGTCTACCACGGGGGTGAGCACTACGGCGATGAGCAGGATGAGCGCGGCCTTGATCCGCGCGGGCACGGGCCCGGTGCCAAACATGGGCGCCATTATCAGCACGCCGGACGTGCGCACGAGCACGAGCATGAACTTGTTTGCGTGAAGCAGCAGCAGCTCATTCATTTGGCAAAAGCCTGGAGGTTTCCGAATAGCGCCGCCGTGTAGCCGACGATCACCTGGATCATCCACGGGAGGCAAACGAGGAATGCGACGAATACGGCCACCATCTTGGGGATGTATGCGAGCGTGGATTCCTGCACGCTCGTAACGGTTTGGAATATGCCGATGATCAAGCCCACGAGCAGGCCCACCGCCATAAGCGGCGCGGCAAGGGTGAGCGTTACCATAATCGCGTCTTTGCCCAGGCTGATCACCGTTTCGCTGTCCATCTGAATCACCCCATAAAGCCGGCTGCAAGGGAGCGGATCACCAGGTTCCAGCCGTCGACCAGCACGAAGAGCAGGACCTTGAAGGGCACTGAAATCATGGCGGGCGGCAGCATGAACATGCCCATAGAGGTGAGCACGCTGGAAACAACCATATCGATCACGAGAAAAGGCAGGTAGATCACGAAACCCATCTGGAAAGCGGTTTTAAGCTCGCTGGTAACAAACGCGGGAATAAGCACGTGCGTGGGCACGTCGTCCACGTTCTTTGGCTGCTGCAGCTTTGCCATGCTCATGAAGAGGCCGAGGTCTTTCTCGCGCGTCTGTTTGAGCATGAACTTTCGCATGGAGAGCATGCCCCTGTCGAAGGCTTCCTTCTGCGAGATTTCCTCATTCATGTATGGCGTGATGGCATTGTCGTTTATTTCGGTGAATGTAGATGCCATTATGAAAATTGTCATGAACAGCGACAGCCCGATTATCACCTGGTTTGGCGGCAGGTTTTGCAGCGACAGCGCCCGCCGCACGAAAGAGAGCACGATCACGATCCTGGTGAATGACGTCATAGTAAGCAGCAGGCCGGGCAGCAGCGACAGCAGGGTGAAGAACATGATGATCTTCAGCGTGCCCACGGTCTCCTTGGGGCTGTCGGCCTTCTCGACGCCGACGTTCAAGTTGAAGGGCAGCTCGAGCAGGTCGTCGGGCTTTTCGCCGGCCGCGGCCGGTGCGGGTGCGGCGGCAAACATGGCCGCCGCCATTGCGGCGGTAACTGCCAGAACGCGCAGCCTGGAGAAGATGCCGTGGTTCACAGCATTCTCTCCTGTGCTGCGTTTTGCGCGGAACGCGCCTCGCCTACAAGATGCTCAAAGCCGGCGGCGTCGGCCGGTGCGTCGGCGGCGGGGCGGTCGTAAACTTCCTTGGGCAGCTTTGCGAGCAGCCGCATAGCGTCGCCGGCCGCACCTACTACCAGTAGCGAAGGGCCGATCGACAGCACGAAAACGTGGCGTTTACCGCCGAGGCTCACCGACTGCCTCACCTCGAGCAGGCGGGCCTGTCCGCCGCCGAAGCGCATTCGCGAGAAGACTTTCTTGCTGAGGAGCGCAGCACCGATGATGAGGCCGATCACGATCGCCAGCGAGCCGAGTAGCCGCAGCAGCGTTTCAAAGGGATCGATTGCCGCGGGCGCGTTGCCATCGCCCAGCGCGTTGCCGCACGTGATGATGAGCAGGAAAACCAGAGATGGGATGACGCGGAGCAGGATGTTCACGGTTTTGACCCAGAGAGAAAAATCGCTTAACCGCCCTGATGGTGTGCCGATAATGCAAAGACCATGCCACAACGCACCCGAAAAAGGGGTGCACCTCGCTAACACCTTGCCGTGAAATGCTTTATAAAGCCGATTTAGTTGCGTGCGGTTTTGAGCCACGCGGTGGTGTGAAAGTTTTTCCGATGCAATGGCGGGAAATGCGTCACGATTTCCGATGCGCCGAGCCGGGCGGTGCCTTGCCCCTGCGGAATCCTATGCCCGCACGCTCAGCCCCTGAACGCTTTCCTCTTTCTGTATTTGCGGGGCAGGCACGCTCACTGCCTGCTTCTGCAGCTCGCGCCAGCCTTCGAGCAGCTTGGTGAGGATGCGCAAAGCAGCGTCGATCTCGGCCGGGTCCTTGCGCATGTTTGCGACGGCGATCTTTTCGTAGAGAAACGCGTAGAGCCGGTGGAGGTTCATTGCCAGCTCGCAGCTCTCGGGATTGGTGGTGGAGAGGAAATGGACGATGATCCGTTTTGCCTTCACGAGGTTGTTGTGAGCCTCCTCCACCTCGTTGCGGTTTATGTGCTCGCGAGCCTGGTTGAGGAACCGCCCGGCGCCCTCGTAGAGCATGATGATGAGCTTGAGCTGTCCTTCCCCGGCCACACTCGCCTCGGTATATTCCCTGAGCGGATCACCCATTAGTTGAAACCCTCTTGATGCCTCTGTGGTTGCCGTGTTAGATCAATTCGGAGCAGCGTTATTGCTGGCGATTTGTGAGCGCCGCTAGCTGCAAGCCGATGTACGAGCTTTGCGTTTGCATCGCCGCAAGAGCCTTTTCCATGGCGGTGAATTTTGCCACGAGGCGCTTGCGGCGGATTTCGAGCGCTGCCTCCATCGTCTTTATGCGGCTGGAGGCGTTGTCGATCTGCGTTTGAGCGGTTTTGCTTTTTGCCGCCAGCACGCCGTCAACCGAATGCGTCATGCCGTTGGTCAGCTCGGTGAGCTTTGTGCCCACGCCTTTTGTGATGGAGATGGCGCCTTGGGCGCCTTCCGCGAGGTCTTCAGGCTCGAGCGTGACGCGCAGCTTGATGCCGGCGGTGTAGGCGTTGCCGGTGTTGCCGGTGAGGAATTGGCCGTTGCCGGTAGCGGCTTCGCCGTTGATGGTGCCGGCCACGTCGGTTCCGGCGGCGGCGGTGGCGTCGGCCAGGCCGAGCACGCCGGCCGCGTTGTTTGCGGGCGAGCCGATCGAGACCGAAGAGCCTGCGCCGTAGAGGCTGGACCTTATCTCAAGGTAACCAGTGGCGCCCTCGTCGGTGTAACTCACGGCCACGCCCTTGCCGGACAGATAGCTGTCCTGGTTGATGCGCGTTTGTATTTCGAGTGCCAGCGCCGCGCCCGAGGTGTAGGTTTTCTGCGTCAGTTGCAGGATTTGGGAGGTGGTGCCGTCTACGGTTACAATCAATTGGTTGTTGGTGGAATCAATGACCAGCGGTGTGGACGCGGGGTCGTCTATCACTGTGCCGGTGATTCTGCCGCGCGAGGCGGCCTGCGTGATGTTAACGTCGTAGCCCGCAACAGACTCGCGGGTGGCGGAGGTGGCGTTGATGAAAGCGATTTTGGCGTTGGTGCTGGTGCCGGTGGTTTTGAATATTCGGGCAACGTCGTCAAAGCCATCTTCGAGGGCGGCGGCCAGCGTGGATTCATTGAGGCTGAGGCTGCCGTTGTCGCGGATGGACAGGCCGAGGCTGAAGAGTGAATTGTATTTGGCGTTGCCTGATACGGCGGTGAGCAGCGTGGAGCGCAGGTCGCCTTGGAGCCTGATCATGGTGGTATTGCCGAGGAGCACGCCGGCGGTTCTGCTGGTGGAGTCGTATCCGCTTTGCGACGTGATGTAGTCTACGGCATTGTTGAAGTTAGTGATGAGGCTCTTGACGCGGCTGGCGATGGCCGTTTTGTCGGGTGCGATTTCAAGGGTGACGGTTTTGGAGGCGTCGGCCGAGACGAGCGAGATGGTAACGCCGGGGATGGCATCGGTGACGCGGTTGGTTGCGCTTGTGATTTCGATTTTACCGGCGCCGGCGCCGATTTCGATTTTAGCGTCGGCTGCCTGCTGCACGGTGGGCACAAAAGCGCGGATAGTGAATTGATCGCCGGCGGCAAACTCGCCGGCGGTGAAGGTCATTTTTGCGCCGAGGTCGGAGCCGTTGAGGTTGTCGTATACGTCTATGGTTGCGTTTAGTGTTTGTGCGGAGCCCCAGGTGGTGCCGCCGTCTTCGGAGACGCGGAAGGTGGCAGCGCCGATGGCGCCGGCGTCGACGATTTGCACGATATAGGTTTTGCCGCTGGCGCCGGTGTAGGCGCCGGCGGCTGCGGCGCTGCCGGTGTATGAGTTTGTGTTGGCGGGCAGGGGCGCGGTGATGGCGGCAGCCGAGAAATCGGGCGAGGTGCCGCCCGCGAGATTGTTGGTGATGGAGATGGTGTTTGCCAGGCCGGTGCTGGTGCTGGTGAGCAGCAGCCTGTATTGATGTGTGGCGCCGCCGTCGTTGATGATGGTTGCACGCACGTTTGTGCAGTCGGCGTTGATGGCGTCGCGCAGGCCTTCGAGGGTATTATTTGAATTATCGATGGTAACGGTGGTAGTGTTGTCGGCAACGGCGATACCGAGCGTGCCGGTGCCCAAGGCGGCGGAGGTGGTATCGGCGAATCCTTGGGAGGCTATCTGGTGGGTGCGCGCGATTGCGGTGACGGTGAGGTCGTAGGTGCCAACCGGTGCGCGCGAAGCGGCGGATGCCGTGATGATATCGGTATTTGAAGAGGTGGCGCTGCGGGAATCGAAGGTGGCGGCGCGGGATAGGGCGTCGGCGTCGCTTTGAAGCAGGAGCAGCTTTGCCGACATGCTCTGGTATGAGAGCAGCTCGGTATTGGCCCGTGCTTGTCTGGCTTCGAGGAGGGTGACGCGGCGTCGTTCGACGGCCATGATGGCGTCGATGATGTCGCTGGTTTTGAGGCCGGAGATGATTCCGTCTACGGAAGTTAATCCCGACATGGCTGTTGCCCCGAAGATGGCTGGGCGGAAAACGCGCAGTTAATTCATGTGTGGACGGGGCCGAAAAGGGTTTCGGCCCCGCCCTGTAGTTGTCTTCAGACGGGTTTTCAATTACCGCAGCAAGGTCATGACGGACTGCGGGATTTGCGCGGCGTTCGAGAGCACGGTCATGCCGGCCTGAACGAGGATCTGGTTCTTGGTGAACTCAGCCATTTCCGCGGCGAAGTCGGTGTCGCGCAGGGTCGATTCTGCGGCCGTCATGTTTTCCGATGCGATTCGCAGGTTGTTCAAGTTCGACTCCAGCGTGTTTGACTGGAACGAACCGAGGCTGCTGCGCATCGTGGAGATCTTCGTGATGGCGTTGTCGATCAACGCCAGGGTCGACTGTGCGCCGCTTGACGTACTCGCGTCGATCTCGGAGAGGCTGGCGAAGTTGCTGCTGTTTGTCACGTTTCGGCCAAGCTGCCCGATCGAAGCGCTGTCCAGGCCAATCTTCACCGTCTGGTTCTGGTTGGCGCCGATCTGGAAGACCAGGGCGTTGTTGACCGCGGTGATGCCTTCAGCGCCGGCCGCCGTGATGCCCTCGCCGACGAGCACGTTCACCGTGTTGCCCGAAGCGTCGGTGAGGGTGGTTTTCACACCGGCGGTAAAGGCAACGGAGCTTGAGTTGTCCAGAGCGATGTTGCCGCGTGCGGCCGCAACAGTGAGGATGGCGGTTCCGGCGTTGAGGCCGGTTGCGCCCGCCTGGATGCTCAGCGTGTTGCCGTTAACGTCTGAGAGCGTGATGGCGGTGGTGGCGTCAAAGCCGGTGCTGGTCACGGTGTTGGCGTAGTTGTCGAACTCGACGATGGCGTTTGTGCCGGTGGCGGTTCTGTTGCCGGCGGCGAAGCCGATTTCGTCGAGGCTGGCAGCGGCCACGATTACTTCTGCGCTGATGGTGACGCTGGCGCTGGAGCCTTCATCGCTGGCGGAGTTATCCGTCTTGGCGGTGGAGAAGACCAGCGTGTTGCCGCTCTTCTGTGCGGAGAGCAGGGTTTTGCCGCCGGCGCCGGTCGTCGAATAGTTTGTGCTGGCGTCGATTGCGTTGTTCCACGCCGTCACCCATTCGTCGATGTCATCGGCGCCGTTGTCGCCCACCAGGACGGTGAGAGCCTCAGCCGCGGTGCCGCTGGCTTCCACGGTCAGCGTATCGCCGGTGGCAAGGGCGATGCCGGCCGCGGTGATGTCAACGGTGCCCGTAAGCACGGCCGCGCTGGAGGCTTGCGTCACCTTCAGGGTGTGGTCGCCGGCTTTCACGCCGGAGATCCCGTAGGTTGTCGGCGTGGCGCTGATGCCCACGGTGGATGCATTGGCTACGGAGTAGGTGGCTGCGCTGAAGCCGCTCACCGTAACGTTGTTGGTGCCGGTGGCCAGCGCGCTGTTCGTGAACGTCAGGTGCAGCGAGTCGCTTCCGTCGGTCACGCTCACCGTGTTTTCGTTCGTTCCGTCGATCAGTTGCTTGGAGCCGAACTGAGCGGTGGACGCGATACGGTCGATTGACGCGAGGGCGTCGTTGATTTCCGACTGGTTTGCGGCCAGAGCGTTGGCGTCGTTCACGGCGCTGTTGGCCGAATCGAGTGCGAGGCCGCGGATTTTTGTGAGCAGCGACTGCACCTCAGTCAATGCCGCTTCCGCGGTCTGAATCATCGATATGCCACGCTCGGAGTTTTCGATGGCCTGGTTGAGGCCGGCGATCTGGGCGCGCTGTTTTTCAGAGGTAACGAGGCCGGCGGGGTTGTCGGCGGCGCGGTTGATTCGCATACCGGACGACAGCCTTTCGAGAGATTTGCCCATTGCCCTGTCGCTCTTGCCCAGGTAGCGCTGAGCCGTCAAAGACGCTATGTTGTTGTTAATCCGAAGAGCCATACCTGAATCCTCCTTGAGGAAAATCCAAACCTGCGGGCATCCTTGCACGCTAGAACACAGCAAACACAAGATGAAGAAACCGGTGCAATCAGGCTGGACAGCGCGCTTCAGTGCGGGCCGCCTTCGCGATGACTGTCTTACCTCCTTTCACATCCCAGCCTGACCAACTACAAGCAAAACAGACTTACGATCGAGATTGATACGGTTCAGTGTATTTATCGGCAGAACAATTTGGCGGTGAAGGCAAAATAGCGAAAGAAGTGCCAAGTGCCGGGAGGAAGTGCCGGGAAGAAGTGCCAAGTGCCAAGTGCCAAGTGCCGGGAAGAAGTGCCAAGTGCCGAGTTTTGCGTGCGTTGTGCCGGAAAATGCTTCCGGGCACCGGAAATTCTTTCGCATACCGGGGTGCGCGGCTATCGGTGTGAGAGAGGGGCCTGAGGTATTTCGGGCGGCGGCAACTCTTGCTGCGGCCAAGGCTTATGCGGCGGCCGCCGGTGTGGTTGCCTTTGTGCTGGTGCTGTTTGGCACGGAATGTGCATATCGACGAGGTGTCAACTTCGAAATTGCGGTCATCAGGGAGACTACACAACGATGGATGCACTACCGACGGTGGAGAGGTTTCTTCCACAAGCGGCGCCGCCGCTGCCTGTGAATGCTGCTCAAACGCCCGCTATGCGGCCAGCGGAGAGGCCGAGCTTCGACCGCTGCCTGAAAACAGCCACGCGAAATGCTTCGGCCGGCGACAGGAAGCCGGAGCAGAACGAGCAGACGGCTGGTGCTCGGCCAGCCGATAAGCCTGCGAGAGCTGATGAAAAGCAGGAGCCCGCCGGCGACAGGAAGAACGAGAGCGGCAAGCAGGGCGATTGCGCGGTCGATATGCTGGCGGTGGCCGCGCCCAAGCCGGTAGTGCCTGACCCGCTGGTGAACCTCCTGGCTGCAAACGAGCAAACCGTGGCCGTTACCGACGCGCCCGACGCGCCCGATGCCCCCGCCGAAGTCGAGATGGTCCAAGTGGACGTTGTTTACGTGGACGAGCCGACGGTGCCCGAGGCGGCAATGCAAACACAAGGCGAGGAGACGTCGAAGGCCGAATTCAAAGCGCAGCTCATGCCCGCTGAAACTGCCCCCGCTGCCACACAGGCCGCACCGGCCGAAGCAAAAGCGGTTGAGCAGCGTACCAATCCTGAAATGCCCGCCGAGGCGTCGGAGCTGGCGGTGCCTGTAGATGAGCATGCCGAGCAGCCGGAGCCTGAAGAAATGGAAACACTCGTGAAAAAGGAGCCGGCGCAACCCCCAAGCCCCGCAGCGCCGGCTCCCGATCACGCTTCGGCGGGGCGCGAGGCCGCCGTTACTCTGAATGCGGGGCAGCAGATGCGCGTGGAGGCGGCGCTGGTGCAAACGCCCACGAATGCCGGCGAGGCTGCGCCAGCCGCGCGGATTCCGGCCGGCGACGCGGCGGTGATGGGTCAGGTGGTGCGAGGGGCGTCTATGTTTGTAACCCAGGGGCGCACGGAGGTGCGTGTGCAGCTCAGGCCGCCGGAGTTGGGTTCGGTGCGGCTGCACCTGGTTTCGGATTCTAATAACATGATCGAGGCGCGTATCGTTACGGAGCGTGACGACGTGCGGCAGCTTGTGGAGCGAAACCTGCCGCAGCTCCGCGAGGCGTTGGCCAGCTCGGGCGTGGAAGTCGGACATTTCGACGTCTCAACCCAGCACCCGGGCGGGCAATCGTTTGACAACGATTGGGCCGACCGGACAGACGGCAGGATTGCGTGGGCAGACGCCGAGCCGGAAGAGGATACCTCCTCCGCTTCCTCTTCCGGCCCGGTACGGGGCGTGAACAGGTCGACGGCGGCCGATGCGATCGACTACATAATCTGACAGACTGGAGGCAAGCATGAGCGAAGTATCTAGCGCGAGCCAGATGATGGGCAAGGATCAGTTTCTGCGGCTGTTTACTACGCAGGCGCGAATGCAGAACCCGATGAATCCGATCGAAACAAGCGATTTTCTGGCGCAGCTTGCGCAGTTTTCATCGGTGGAGCAGATGACCAACCTGAA
>Ga0307379_10013515_pt1 | contig 10572 bp, 9 predicted proteins | sample UN2MG_FD_202237 | JGI IMG/M metagenome (GOLD analysis project Ga0307379, IMG submission 202237) | Soil microbial communities from Risofladan, Vaasa, Finland - UN-2 | ecosystem: Environmental > Terrestrial > Soil > Coastal area > Acid sulfate soil | place: Finland: Risofladan, Vaasa | collected... | reverse complement strand
GCGGCACTGGCTCTCCTCGTCGTTGGCGACCACGTACACCGGCAATAGCTGCTGGCATTACAGACCATGTTTGGACAACCACCGAGTTGCTTTCCTATCGTGTCCCAGTTTGGTTCTTGGATCAATTGTCGGAAATCGCGCATCTGTTCCCGCCTTTGGACTCAGATGGCCGTCAAGGGAGTTGAGGGACAACACCCAAGGGCGATACCCACAAGGAGACCCTTTGACCGATTCCAACCTGACAATTCGGCAACAAGAGCCCCGATCACTCCCCCAAGCTCTAACATAACTAACAAAGCAAATATGTTATGCCATATGACGTATCTGACAGGAATAATAGTCGCCTTTTGTAGCTGAAGATCAGCATGCTTCTTCACACTCTCTTCAAGCTGAGCGCGATGGTGTGCAGGGAATCCAACAATCTGATGATAACCAGTCGCTATGAGCGTATATACTGCGAAAGCTACTTGGGTCGCAGACAAGGCGAAAGACCAAAACTCATCTGATGATGGTTCAAATATGTCTATTAGCACTCCCTCTTTATGCACCCTCGCGATTCGGCTTGCTGGAGCATATCCTACTTGTTTAAGTCTGTTTACCCGATGAGCTATCTCATCCGGAGTGCTAAATGGAAATTGGTTGATAAGCCGCACTGTAGGAGTAATCTCGTTGTTTACGAGTCTGTCCTGGGCCAACTCATCTAGAAGGGATTCTGCAAGACGGTCCAAGTCTGCCTCTGGTATTCCTGGAAGCCTGGATAAGGCCAATAGCACCCAGGCTTTATCTGACATCTCCGTGGGCGTGGTTGCATACTGTGCTTTCATCGTTGCAATAAGCTCATCTCGTACGGTCGTTTCAAGCTCATCTTTGTACCGAATTAGAGCAAATGCAATTCCCCGGATATCTGCTTGTGAACGCCAACGTCCTATCTGACTAAAAAGATGCTGCTTTGCACTGGCGATCAGTTCACTAGGGTCCCCAAGTTGAGAGACGATAAATGGCAATAAATCGTCTCGAGGCCACCCTTGATCAGACATGTAAGTGATATAGGCATAAGCCTTCTTCCGAGTCGGGAGTGGTAACTTGCGCTGTAAGAGTTGAGCACAGAAAAGCAGCAGAGCACAGTTCAATGCTTTGTCAATTTGGATAGTCGACCTGCAAGGATCTGGATGATAAGCGCCAGAATCGACTTCGTTTCTTAGCCACTCAAAAGCCCTGTCGCGAGTCGCTAACATAGCTTGAATTTGTACTTGCACAAGGTCACCCTTATCTCGTTGAAGATACTTGATTAGTTGATCAGACACCAAGACAAGCGATGCAGCAAGCACCCCGTCTCCAGGGTCAATTGAGAAGACCTCCAAGACCTCAATGACATTGACAAGTGTAGGATGTTGCCAAACTCGGAGATCGTCAGGGCTAAGTACTTGATCTGAAAGCCCCTGTTGTGCTCTGCTCTTATTCATCTCAAGCCGACCACCTTTAATCATCCGCCGGAAACGCATACATTCATTGTGTTAGCGTACTGTGCTTTCCTATTGTCAGCCCGCCGCGATCCCTGCCCGAGTCCACTGAAGAGACCGATTCGTCCGCCTAACGGGATGGAGCTCACCTGCCGCCCGGCTTTTGCGCCGAGCCTTCCTCGCCAACATCACCGGTGATAACTAAGACGCCGCTGATTTCGAGCCCGATAGGGCGGTCAGGTGCAGCAACGGGTTAGCCCGCCTTGTACTCAACTTAAACACCCATCACGACCTGATCTTCGCTGGTACTCAGTATACAAAGACACAAGAGTCCGAAGAAAAACTGCTATGGCTGTTATAATGCACCGAAATGGAGGTGGGAGGGCTCTCTAGCCCAAAATTGGCGCCTGGAAGCACCTCCCGCCGAATTCTGCACCGAGAACCAGGCTAGAACCACCTGGATTCAGTTGTTGTTTGCACCGTGCCGATTACCTGACTGAGTCGGAAACCTGTCCCTCTGATTAGTTTGTATGTGACTTTTGCCGCAACTGTTCATATTTGCCATTGGAATGATGAGAGAGCCAGCTAACATGTGAGTACGAAGAGTCTGCTTTTGCCGCCTCTTGGGGCATACTATGCCGCATCCGTATAGTATCTCCATACCCCGATCCAACCAACAAAACAGCCGACCACCCCTCGGGATCGCTCCTTCGGTATAGGTCGGCCATCAATCCTTTACGCTACCCCCCATGGTGAACTACGAATGCGACAAGGGCTGCGACGGTACTAGACTCGGATTTGTGCTACCACTATTTTACCACTAATTGTGCTATCGGCCAAGTTGTGTTCAAAACACCCCACTTGAGCCCTCCCCCAATTTCTGATACCGTAGAGGGTAATGCCAAACCTGCCCTTTCTACCGCACCAGAACAGTGGCGACCTGGTCTTGGGACGCCTGTGGCGATGCCCCATCTCGCCACTTGTTCGAGTCACTGCTTCAGCCCGCGCCGCCCACCTGTATGTCATCGGTATGTCGGTTAGTGAATCGTGAAATGTCATCCTATGGTCTCCTCTGCTCTCTATATTCTACACTAATTTCCAGAGCAGAGTTGTCTCACCCATGTTAGTACAGAGGGCATTACGAGAAAGAAGGGAGGGCATTATAAGGGAAAGCTATGACTCACCTTGAACGTCAGCTTGGAGAAGGCCGAGTATCCCGTGAGGATCTGGATCCGCGCCATTTCTACGCGGCCTACGTGTTCGATCAGGCGCACGAGCGCAAAGACGACATCAAAACACTCGTAGAACAGGCGCAGCAGCTTGGCTACCCCATCCGCTACTGGTGGTTGTCTTCAAAACACTCGTAGAACAGGCGCAGCAGCTTGGCTACCCCATCCGCTACTGGTGGTTGTCTGAGGCAATGGCCTTGCAGAGCCACCCTGACCGGCTGATCGTCTGCGTACATCACCCGTCATCAGATTCAGATGCAGGTATAGACCTGTACGAGACGCTGAAAGAGCACCAGGTCGCCTGGGATGACCTGGAAGCGGCTGCGGTAGGTGAGTACTGCTACCTCGGAAAACCCATCGAAGGCCCGGAAGTAATCTACCAGCGTGACGGAGCGCCGCTTTTTCCTTCAGCAAGCCAAGGAGAACTATGACAGAACGTCTACTCTCCCCCTACAGCCGTGAAGCGGAGGCAGCACCAGAGCGCATCCGGGCACGGGCTAAAGCAGAGAATAAGAAAATCAAGCAGATCGTTTGGGATGAAGCAGGCGGCTATCCCCAGCATGCCTGGGGGTACGTCCAGTGGTCAATCCGACCCTATGAGCAAGGGTACGGTTGTGATGGGACAACCAGTGCTAACATTCACCTGATTGCTTTACGTCTGTGTGAAGCGCTGGGTCTGGACTATCCAGCCCTGTATGAGAAAGCCTACGATTGGCAGGGAGAAAAGCCTGGGCAATCCTGGCTGAGACACTTTGACTGGGCACCCGTCGAGGAAGAGACGATTGTCCCGGAGGTTTCCGAGCAGGCACTGCGGGATTTGCTGAATGACCTGGAAGACATCAACAACCATTCAGTAGTGGCCGTGCTGGAAGAGGAGTTCACTAACCTTGGTTACAACGTTGAGAATTGGTGTGAAGAATAGATCGGAAATGCCTCTGGGGTTGTACAATCTATACTCAATTCATACCAGCGGCTACGAAGGATGTACACCGTCGGACGAGATCGCCAGCGGCCGGGAAACAAGAACATGGCCCCGCCAGGCGTAAACGAGTGACCTGGCAGGGTTGGCAACAGAGATTTATCTTACCTGGTCTTGGAACCTTCTGCCTGCTGAAACTTCTCCAAAATCTCATCCGGTAGAGAGGCACCAACCGCACGGCTCGCACTTCTTAGAACTTGCACAGCTGTCTTGGCTCCCTTTCGAGGGGATATTCTGAAAAGGTCCTCACGGAACAAGTGCGGACTATTCAGAGCAAACCCACGCGTAGTGGCGATATTCAGCCAGTACCGGTGCACGAAGCTCCCTACGCCTGGCAGAACGTACTTGCCCATACCAGAGGGCACCAGCAAGACATTGATAACTGACAGCTGTATTTGCAGACTTTCTAGGAGGCTGGTCTGTCCTTGACTTGATCTCACCAAATGCCAGAAGACCTCAAGGAGGGGCTCTCCAGGAATACGCAGATCCTCCTCAAGGGGAGATTCGCCGACCCAAACTGACCATAGCTTCTGAAGAAACTGGATTACTTGTTCCCAGAACTCGGGCTCTTCAAGTACCTCTTGGTTCATTGACAGAGCATGTTCCCAGGCTTTCAGTCTTCCTCTAGCTTCATCTTCTGGGACTTCGGACCCCAGCAAGTCAGAGAACGCGGGACCAAGCACCCAGTATAGAAGTAGTCGCTGTCGGCTTCTGCGCTCTTCACAAGGAATTGACCGCCAGATTCCTTGGATGTCGACACTCGGGTCCAGCATGTCTATGCCGCTTTCGTGGAGTCTCTCACTCACGGCCAAGGCTCTAGCAGCCTCCAATCCGAGGCTTACCGCCTCGTGTGGATGTCCGAACTGTACAGCGAGAGGAGCGAATTCCACTTTTGAGATCTCTAGAAGGGCACTACTATCACCTGCTGCCACAAGAGAACTTGCTCGTATATAAGTCTTCCAGGCCAGACGAGGGAGATCCGACGCGGCAGCTAGCATACCTAACTGTGTCAATAGCAGGGCCTTTGAGAAGCCCACAGGGGGCACATAGTCCCCCAAACGCTCTCGCCGAATACCAAACAGCCCCGCCTCGACGGAAGTGTAGAGTTCCCCCGTTATTGTGCGCGGCGGTGGCTGACCCGTTGCTGCCATTGCCCCAAACCACCCAAGGCTATGTCCAGCCTTGTTGAAGACCTCCCGGAAACGACGCGCGGTCACATTCCCTCTATTAACCAACCCCGTAACCAGACCGTGAATTGCAGCACATGCTTTCTTCCGATCACCAGAGGCCCAGTGAACCCAGGCCAATTCACCCATCATTTCCAACTGGTCATAGATCAGGGATTCACCTACGCGTTGCATAAGTTGAACTACCTCAATACACCGGCGTTTAGCTTCGCTCCACTCACCCATCCTACTCTTGATAATAGCTGCACGTCGTTTGGCATCTAGGCGATAGTAGGAGAAAGAGTCACCGGGAGCACCAACAGCGAGATCAAGATGAACATGCGCGTCTTCGAACTGCTCGGCATCGAACAGCACGCAGCCCGTAGTGTATTCAAGAAGAAATGATAGGCTAGGGTCTGCCGTGTCTGGCCCCTCGTCAAGTACACTGAGCGCATCCTCTACCTGCTTCAGATAATCCGCCAGAACCACGGCCTTGGCTCGAACCTGGGCTACCTGGAGTGCTACAGCGCCAGAGATAGAGGCGATGTCTCGGACCTCATCCAGCACCTTTAGGATACTGCCCCAGTCTTGCTGCTCGTTTGGCTTGTCCGCTTCGACACTCCAGACACTGTCGATAAGGTGAGAAGTTGCTTCAGCTGCCAGATCTGACTCGAACAGCCGCTGCTGTTCCTCTTCGGTCATTTGACGGATTTCCTGAAGGAACTGGCAGACTTGCTCAGATCCCTTCAACCGTGCTACAGAAAACCATATAATGTCTTCAAACTTACCGTGCAGTCTCTCTTCAGGAATGAGTGGCTTCGCACGGAGCAATCTAACCGCCTCGATCGCCCGCGGTAGCGAGACCTGCGCTGGAACGCCATTGAGCAAGAAGGGACCAGTGCTCAAATAGGCCAAAACAAGTGCATCGGAATCGTCTGGTCCAGCTTCGGCTATTAGTCGTTTCAGATCTGCGTCAAGCTCGGTTATGTCCCTCCCCACGAGAGCACGTGTCCGCACTTGAGCTGCACGCAGCATAATCCTTTGGTCCAGTGCCAGTTCAGACGGCCACTGCATATCTGGGGAAAGCACCAAGGTTGCCCATTCAACGTGCCTGGCCTGGGTGGGCGTCTCTGCCGAAAGCATAAGACGGGTCACGAATGCTGCGAAAGTCCGGTATTCACCCGCTGCCCACAGATGGGAAGCGACAACGTGAGCTTGCGATACGTTTATGACATTCTTGTCAAAGTAATACTGAGTGACGGTCCTGTGAATCTTCTCTTGCTCATCCTCTGGGAGATTCTGCCGACCAGCACCTGTCAAAAGGGGTGTGACTGCGAACTGGTTTTCCCCAACACGGTCAACCCAGGGTCCAATCAGGTCGTCTAGGCACTCACCTGGGTATTGGACGGCGGGAGAAACTGCCGCAATAGCTAGCGCCAGCGCCTCGTCGAAATCTCCCCACAACATCGATAGGCGATAAAGGAGCCTCTTCGGTGGTTCACCAAGCAAACGTAAGATTCGTCGTCTCTCATACTCGCGCACTTCCTCGGCCGGATCGCCTCGTAGGAGCGCGTCTAGCTCTTGGTTTCTAATCTGCCACTGATGGCCCTTGAGCCAATGCACTGTCGCGGCAACTAGAGTAGGATGCCCGCTTGTAACACCCAGAATGAGAGAGGAGATACCATCCTCCCTCACTTTCACTGGTGCACCTGCACTGTTCAGCATTTGTGATATATCGTGCACCGAGAAGGGCGGAAGTCCGACAACAGATACTATGCCGCGATCCATTCTAAGCAATGGTGGCAGCTCATGCTGGCTGGTGGTCAGGAGCTTAGTCCCATTCGGTGTGAATCCCGTAGCAACGGTTTCTAGGTTTCTGAACAACGCCTCGTCCTTAAGCGAGTCTGGAAGATTATCCACGACCAGAATCCCGTGCGAGCCAACGCATTCAGAAACCAGGTCCGCTAGTTTCCCGAGACTTAGCCAGCCACTGGCGTACAGATCCCGCAGATGCTCATCAATGTTCAGTTCGACCAACCAGCGAGCCATTTGCTGCTCGAAATGCAAATTTGCCGTCTTATCTTCGTGTCCTCGCAGCGAAATCCACCAAACACACCGAGCACCAGAAGCCTGGGCAATGGCCCGTGCGAGTTGTGTTTTTCCCTTACCAGGCCCGTCGACTAGAGCTAACCAGACGACGTTGGTCAGGTCGTCGCAAAGCTTACGAACCAGATCATCTCGTGGTGCGTAGATTTTGGGAGGGAAGGGAACACTATCAGGCCTAGGTAATTCGAGAGAGGGAGTACTCCCAGAGCCTAGAATTCCTACAGCCTGTTTAAGATGATCCGTTAATATTGCTTCTACTCTGTCTGAGCGCCCAACCAGCATCCTCGATGATTGGCTTGCCATCTGATCCAGACCAACAGTGGGTTCCCACGACGAAGCTGTTATGCCTTCTACTGAGGCGATACACAATTCGTTGAAACTGGTTCCCAGTGCATCAAGTGCAAGTTGATTGAGGCCTTCAAGGATTCGATTGCGTTCCGACCGGTAGTCTTGAGTATCGCTATAGCGACGGGCATTTCGGATGTTCTCCAGCAGCCGAGACTGGTAGGTCAGGGCCTCTAGGTGACGAGGATGGTCTTTACCCAGCCGACGTAACAACTGTTCCAGGCCTGCTTCATATTGAGAGAAGGCGTCCATTGGTTCGTTCATCTTCGCAGCGTGCCGGATCTCATCTTGAAGCATTCTCAGTCAGGAGTTCGGTTATAAGAGGTCTGCTAATCCAGTCGCTCTAGTCCTAGGCACATGTGCGGTAGAAAGCATGTTGCTCGGCTTCTTGCAGTCTCGGCATTGTCGTTTGTACCAAAAAGCTCAATGTCATATTGACTACCCTCCAGTTCAGCGAGTTTGAGATCCACCTTCGGAGAGTCTTGCAGTCCATTCTGACTATGACGCCAAGTACCCGCTGAGAGCTTTTGCACTAGCTCTTTACGACTGGCAGGTTCTATTTTAGTCCTATCTGCTACGCGGGCAAATCCGACTTCAGGCTTTCCTGTCCCTCCGCATCATCGCCACCTAGCCAGTTCAAGTTGGGGCCACAGTGCATAAGGAGAGTTACGAAAACGGTCGCTTTCTTAACCCATGGATCGGTTGTGCAGTTTGCTGCGAGTACCGCTTGACGTCTTGGTCAAGAAACCCGGTTCAGGAATCTACGTTAAGCAACCTATTGACTGCACGGGTTTCTTTACGCTATGATGAGCCTATGCTAATTGGCTATGCTCGGGTCTCTACCCACGAACAGAACCTTACGTTACAAACGGATGCGCTGAAGAAAGCCAGTTGTCGGAAGATCATCGATGACAGAGTCAGTGGGGCTGGTAGCGACCGCCCAGGTCTGAAGGCAGCCCTGGAGTATGCCAGAGAACGGGACACGCTGCTCATCTGGCGCTTGGACCGTCTGGGGGGTTCATTGAAGGATCTGATTGAGATCATCGGAGGGCTGGAGAAACGAGGCATTGGCTTCCGGAGCCTTCAAGAGTCCATTGACACCACCACCAGCGGTGGGCGCCTTATATTCCACGTCTTTGGAGCGTTAGCCGAATTTGAGAGGAACCTGATTCGTGAACGGACACAGGCCGGTCTTGAGGCGCTCGCGCACGAGGACGCAAAGGCGGCAGACCGAGAGCTCCTGATGGCATGAAGGTGGAACTGGCCTACAGGCTGTATGATGAGAGCAAGTACGCCATCAAGGAGATCTGCCAGATGCTGAGGAAAATTGGTTTTGTTAAGCGAAAACAGAGCCATTTGTTGGTCGAAAAGAAGGCCACTCCGGACCGATCTTCACCCTGTGCTGGGACGAGGAGGCGCGTGTCTGGCGCAGCCGGTTCGCTCGCTGCGCCGATGATTGTAAGACTTCATCAGCCGGGAATCCCCCGCTGAAGCGGCCGTCCGTTACGCCTTACACCACAAGAGATCCTAACCCAGCGTGCTCCGTATACCCTCTGCATGCTCCCGGTCGTGGGCCAGGTAGAGGCTGAGCCAATCGCAGGCCGTGCCCTCCTCACCCCAGGGAAAGAGGAACGCCCGCGCCAGGTCCCCCTGGCTCATCCCGTCCAGGGCCTCCACCAGCGACGCGCGCACCGCGTGCAGGTCGGCCCACACCGCCTCCCACGGCTCGTCGTGCCGGGCCTGGTAGTGCGCCTTGTTCCAGGCCTCAATGTCCACGACGTGCCCGACCCGGGGCGGCCGGCCGGCTGCCATCTCGCGCAGCCCCTCTACGCCCATTCTCTCCCAGTCGGTCACGTGGGCCAACACGTCTTTAAGCGTCCACTCGCCGCACACGGGCCGTGACGCGCGCTCCTCCGGCGGAACCAGGGCCGCCGCGGCCAGCAGTTCCTCACGCGCGGCAGCCAGGCGGGCCGGCAGGTGAGCGCGCCAGGCGGCCAGGATTTCCTGCACCTGGCCGATGTGCTCCTGCTCGTGCTCGAGAAAGCGGCGCAGCGCCTTGCGTGCCGTCCAGGGCTCCTCAGGGTGGCGCGTCCACCGGGTGGGATAAAGAACGGCCGATCGCTCTTCCTCGCTGAGTTGCCGCAGCCGGGCCGCGGCGGTGCGCCGCTCCATCTCCAGGAATTCAAAGATGGGCAACTCTTCGTCGTGCTCCCATTCCGGTGGCAGCGTTTCGGGCGGCACGATGCGCGAGACGTACCACTCGTCGGCGTTGCCGACGTGCCGCAGCAGGAGGCGCAGGCTGAAGGATTGGGGGTCCGGCTGCCAGTCCAGCATCTCGTCCGGCAGGTCCCGCACCAGCGCCAGCAGGTCGGCGCGCGCATAGGCCGCCCAGCGCAGGTAGCGCTCCATCTCTTCGGTAGAGATGGGCTGGCGTTCGTGGGGCAGCAGGGCGGCCGTGTCGCCGCGGTCGAAAGGGCCCGCACCGGCACTCTCGCCCGCGACCTCGACCTCGATCGGTTCTTCTGCCACGGGAGCGGATTCCCCGTGGCGCTTCAGCCAGGCATGATAGCCACGGATGGCGCCGGGCACCCGGCTCAGCGCCTCGGCGCGGCTCAGCGCGCGGGCGATGCAGCCGGGCAGGTCGAGCACGTGGACCATGCACCGGCCATCGGGGGCGACCTCCAGGTAGACGGGGTAATGGGCCATTGGATATCCTCCTCTCCAGGCGACAGTCAAATCATGGGCGCTCTCAGCCCCCGTCCTCGGGGGCGGCCTGGGCGGACACCCCTGCCAGGAGCGGCCGGCCGCTGCATGGGACGCCCCGGGACGGGGCTGGGAGCGTTTTCCATCAGTGGCCGCCCGCCGCATGGGACGCCCCGGGACGGGGCTGGGAGCGTTTTCCATCAGTGGCCACCCGCTGCATGGGACGCCCCGGGACGGGGCTGGGAGCGCTTTCCATCAGCGGCCGCCCGCCGCATGGGACGCCCCGGGACGGGGCTGGGAGCGTTTTCCAGCAGTGGCCGCCCGCTGCATGGGACGCCCCGGGACGGGGCTGGGAGCGCTTTCCATTAGCATCGCAAGGCCGCCATGCTCTCGGCCGTGGCGATCGGCGACTTGTGGCAGTGCACCAACTTCCACTGGGGCGCATCGGCCGTGCCAAAGTTGTGGAAGACGCGCGTTTCGTGGTGCGACTTGTGCGTCACGCCCCCCTTGCTCACCGCGCGGATCAACAGCGTGTAAGTCACGATGGCGGTATCGCCGTACAGTTGTACCCGGGGCTGCAGGAT
>Ga0307379_10013513_pt1 | contig 10572 bp, 6 predicted proteins | sample UN2MG_FD_202237 | JGI IMG/M metagenome (GOLD analysis project Ga0307379, IMG submission 202237) | Soil microbial communities from Risofladan, Vaasa, Finland - UN-2 | ecosystem: Environmental > Terrestrial > Soil > Coastal area > Acid sulfate soil | place: Finland: Risofladan, Vaasa | collected... | reverse complement strand
GCCGAGCCTACGCCACCGATTCCGCCTACGTACATACCGGCTTCATCACCGGCCATATCTCCGACAATATTGTTACAGACCATTGAGGTGAGTTTAAAAGTTTTGCCTGTCTTTTCACCCTTCATAGTTTTAATCTTATCGGGTTGAGTCACTGTATATGAAAAGTCATCTGGTTTTACACTGAGATAATCAATCTCAGGGAAATTCTCATCAATATAAGCCTTGGCCCAATTGAGACCGGCCGCATCAGGCCTGATTACATTGTCTTTGAAATTGAGAACAACAAAATCATTATTGCTTTTCTTTGCATGAAGGCAGGCCAAATGTGTCAATCTTTCAATGTCGATACGAGCTTGTGGCCAGAAACACAATGCATATTCATCCTGACCATTCAGTTCCATGACTCCTGCGGATTTGGCATCCTGGTAAGGTGTTCCAAGGTTGCAACGGAAAACCGTAAAATCTATTCCAATTTCATCATTCTTAATGTGGCGCACACATGCAAAAAGATCCATATATCGCCGCATCCACACATTGGCACTCGGCACATTTGGATATTTGGAGCTATCCGGTGTCTCAAGGGGCATCTTAAGAATGACATCACACTGGTCAATGACTGCAACAGATGTCGGAGGTGCGACGACATCGAGCTCAATCCTTTTTTCGATTGTAAGATCCGGAATCTCAACCACTATAATATTACCTTCGGCGATTTCATCGGAGAGCAGGTTTTCCAGAATTGTTCCGGCGGCTTTGGCGATGATCGGGCCGATTCCGTCCCCGGGGGCAAAACCGATTTTCAGAGGACGTTTTTTCCCCAGATCAACGGGTACAAATTCCCCTCTTGATCCTATCGCTTTTAAAACACGAGCCTTCTCTTTTTCTAATAGTTCGGCCAATGCTTCAAACGGATTATAGTTACCCTCAAAATTATTCGAATATTCAGTCATTTAAAATGCTCCCAAAATCAACAAAACAGGAATTTTAACCGCTCAGGAGGATATTGTCAACAAGCGGTCCTTTAAAATTGTTCTACGAGTGCCTCTATCTTCATATTCAGCCTGCAAATTACCAATTTACCGGCAGTTCTTCCGCTTAAGCAATAATTGTACAACAGCCTGTTTGTGTTATAATTACGATCAATGGAATATTTAACAGGAGTTCGAAAATGAAGGTCTATCTCGTCCGGCATGGAGAAGCGGTCTCATCGCAGTTTTATCCTCAAAGACCTTTGAGTGAGCAAGGTTTTGCCGATATCCGAAAGGTCGCTTCGTTCATCAAACCTCTGGAAATATCCGTCGAGCATATCTGGCACAGCGGCAAGTTAAGGGCGGCACAGACGGCGAAAATTCTTGCTGAGTCTGTGTCGGTGGAAAAGGATTGCTCTGCACATAAAAACCTGATGCCGAATGACGATGTCACAATCATCGCCGACGAACTCGAGGCTTACGATACGGATTTGATGATAGTAGGTCACCTGCCATTTCTGGCATATCTGACTTCGCTGCTGGTGGCCGGCAAGCAGACCACCAACGTCGCCGCATTTGCCGCCGGTGCAATCACCTGCCTCAACCGCCGCAATCCCGGCCAGTGGCAAATTGAATGGACGATAACACCAGAGTTACTGGTTTAAGGATATCAGGTGTAAAGTATAGTTATTAATTCACCGCTTTGATTGTACACCCCAGTTGAAACGTGTTTTTTCCCCTCATTAGCTTTAACCAAGTCCACCGAAGAAATAATATTATTCCTCATTTACACCCACCAGACACACAAATTCTGCTTCGGTCTGAGATCGACCTTGAGTGGGTACTGCCGTGTGGGCAATCTGCAGTCACAAAGACCTATAAGGACAACCATCCCAAGAAGAACTATCTTGAACTGTTTCATCCTATTTTCTCCTTCCTGGTACATAATGTCACTCTTCCGCCGCATGGTCCTCCGCGTTGGCTGAATCAGCTGGTCGGCTTATCCTCTACTTGCTTCTGGTCCTCTTGAAATCGAAGACTCCGTTGCCCAAGGTGTAGGTGTTACCGTTCAAGGGCTCAGGGCTGAACACAAAACCGTCGTCTCCGGTCATAGGCAGATACGATGAGATGGGAATGACAATGTACTTTCCTTCCTCTGTCTCGTTGCTGATGCATTGAACAACGACTATGTTGATCCTGTGTGTGTAAACCTTGACTGGGTTCAATGCCTTGATCCCATCTGCCCAGTAAGTCGAATAGATTTCGTTGGTCGGATCCTTGGTTCCGCCCCTGGTGGCATCCCGACGAGCCAGGTAGGTCGCATAGGCGGCTTCCACGAGATCCTCGCGTGAAAACAATGACGTTTCAGGGATCGCTTTTTTGGTCTCCGGAGATTTCACGGAGTGAATTTTTAATTGCACTTTAATACGTTTTGTCTTTGGATCTTCTTGTCGGTCTGTAACCTCGGCCTTAATGATGACCTGCCTGCCCAGCAGTGATTCCTTGACGAGATTTTTCTCTGCGGTGGCCCGAATAACAACGTGCTCCATCGTGTCGGTCGTGACAATCACCAGGAAAGACCTGCAGTCTTCGACTTTACTGCTTAATACCACTACGAAACCATGTGCTTCTGAAACATCACCGACCTTGTTATTGATTTCTATGAACGGAGTCGCAAAATCAGCTACCACACTATTTCCTATCAGTGGCATTACCACGAGAATGAGAATTAAGAACAGTATTAATCTTGAAATCCCTCCTGAGGTATTGTAGCTTCTGATTATATCCATTTGTATCTCCTACTTTCAATATATCCTAATCTGAAATTTACCATTTATCAACTTAACAAACACAATTTCCTTCTATTCCAATGCTGTGTGTTTACTTGAGTTTTCTTCCATAAAGCTTCTTATGATATGGACGCCAAATCCCTAAAAACGTTACACTCATTTTCAAAAAAACTGAACAATCTCAACTTATGCTCAAGCTGACCCAGCATCTGTAATCCATGTGGTTAGGTTACAATCAAAAGCTCCTTATTTCTCTGTTATTGCCTTTATTTTGCCGTCCAGCTCATTCACGTTGAAGCCTTCCGCCTCAACGACATGTTCCTTATCTGTCAAAATCAGCCACGGCAGCGATCTGACGCCCCAGTTGAAACGTATTTTTTCTTCATCAGCTTGTATCAATCCGACAGAAAAAGGAATGCTATTATCCTTCACCCAATCGTTGAGCTTTTTTTTATCAAGCTTCGAGGCTTGGATAGCGACAACAACTATGTCTTTTGCATTAAGTTCTTGTGCTTTTTTGCTCAGTTGCAAAATACAATTCCGCGATGGCCGTTGATTCGTATCAAAAAAGCAGACAAGCATAATCTTGTCCTGGGCTTGCTCCATATCGAACTCAATATCAATGTCAGCGAATTTTTGCAAGTGCTTGGCCGGGATCGTCGGCTTGAAGTCCGATGCCTGCGGTTCAGCAAGAGCGTGTGTGCTGACTGAAGCATCAGGGGCAAACTCAGGTGCAAATTCATCGGCTGCTAATTCAATATTTGGAGAAAAAGACTCGACAGTTACAACATAACTCGAGAGCGGTATATGCTTTACAGTTTCATCTGATCTGTACCACTGAGTTGTTATCTTCTCAGGGCAAAGGAATCCGTTCCAATACTTGATGTTTTCAGCCTGGTAAAGGTAACGCATATTATCATATTCGTAACGTTCTACTCGCAACGGATAGATATCTGGCTCTTTCGCTACCCAAACCTTGAGCCTGTCCTTTGAGCTGATAATACAATTAAGCAACGAACAAAGAACTCCATTGATTTCACAGGAGCCTTTGAGTTCGACTTCGTGATTAAGCAACTCTTCTATTACTTCACCAGGACAAAACCTTTGCAGTCTATAGATAGGCGTTTTTTCTCTCTTGCCCTTCCAGATATCAGCGGCATTATCTCTAAACATCATAGTTGTTTTGTCACCATCGAAATACCGACGTATGTCTAAAGTCTCCAGCGTTGTTCCAGGCTCAATTGTCACGGTCTCAAATCTGTAATAAACGCCATCGAATGAATACTTACACTCTAGAACTCGTGGTTCTTGACCAAGAGTGGGGGCATGAAGTTCCTCCAATTTGTATATGGCCCGCCCCTTTAATGGAAATTTGAGGTTATTAGTTAGCCTATCTAATATATATCCGAGACTTTCCTTTTCATGCTCACTTACGGCAAAACCTCGGCTTAGCTTATCTTTTGTCGAAAGGATGTCTATTTCTACATTTGTTTTATGATCAGGTTCAAGTGACACGTTGCGAAATTCAATCCATTGATATGGACGTTTCTGAAATTCAAACTTTCGTATGTTCTCAAGTGGAGTACCCCAGAACTGGTGTAGATTTTTAATTAAACCATCACCTTCTGAGATATGCCGTGAATCTCTTCGCTCTTGTATATTGTCATCAATATCATACATAAGCAATCTGGTTGCTTCATTGACATAGCGATGTGTTATTTCTACAATTATTTCTCCCCTTTTGCCCTTACGAGGACAGGTAAAGATCAGAGAGTTATCGCTATCGAATACAATATCTTCAGGTGCGAGTCTTGGCCAATATTGCTCCCAGTCTTCGACTTTTTGCCACGGTTCGGTGCTGATACCAAATCGTATAGTGTCTTCTTTTTGGTCAAGCCCAAACTTGCATATAAAAGAACGCAACTCTGGTAGAGGGGTATCATTCACATCCTTGGGAATCCCAGGATCGGTTTCACTTCGACCAAATGAGCTGAATGCAGTAGTACTGTAATCTCCGGCGCCGGTAATATGGACAGCAATTTCACGAATTGAAAAAGTAGCACTTCCGGTTGAGTACATATTGGGTCGCCTGTAAGGTTCATTTAACAAAACTTCTCCATCCGGCCCCCACCAGAGTTTTGGTCCCTTGTCAATCCTATGATATGCAATTCCGATTAATTCGATGGAAACTCCGTTTGGAAGAGTTGTGATGAATTTGTCATCGACTTTTTCTGAATTTGCATAGCCAGCAATACATATAAAGCAGGCTGGAATCAAAAATGTTGTTCTCATTTTCTATTCTCCCGTTATCTGATTTATTTTTTATCCAACTCCTGTAGAGTGAATCCTTCCGCCTGAACAATATGTTGTTTATCCGTTAGAATCAACCACGGTAACGCCTTCACTCCCCAAGCCAAACAAGTTTCTTCCTCATTAGCTTCAACCATGCCAACCGACAAAGTAATGTTGTTTTCCTTTATCCATTCATCGAGCTTTGCCTGCTCAACCTTCGAAGATTGAATAGCAATAATAACAATACCTTTTTCCCGAAGCTCCTGAGCCATTTTGCTCAATTGCAGCAGACAATTCCGCGACGGTCGCTGGTTCATGTCCCAGAAGCAAATCAGAATCATCCTGCCTTTTGCCTGATTAATGTCGAACTCAATATCAATTCCTGCAAGAGATGTTATCTTTCTCTCTTTTTCCTTTAATGGAATCAAAGCTTTGGTTTCGTTGTAATACTTATCCCACCAGCCGGATTCACCAAGATCCGAGCGCGAGTCGATTATGAAGTATTCCATATCCGGGATAATCCCATTCGTTTTCAGCCGTCCTTCTGCATCAGTTTTCCCTCTGTGAAAATCTGCATAAAAGAGCCGATTACCCCACATTACAGGTTTTACTTTTACAGACAGATTTGCACATGACTCGCCCCGTTTATCAGCAAGTAATACATCCGCGACCTGCCCCTGTTGCATAATCAACGGTGCAGACAGGACGGTCGGATCTTCTACATTGTCAATAACTTCCGCAAGAATGTATTGGTAATCTTTTGTATTACCATAGAGAAACAGCTTTAGACCAACCGGCACATCTCTCAGTTCGAACGAGCCGTCGGAACTTGTGCCGGTGCAAGCTCCGCCGGCGCCTCCGAAGGTTGACGTTTCATAAGATTCCGAATTTGTTGTGGATATTTTTATATCTGCAGCGGGCGAGCCATCGGGCAGTTGCACTTTTCCTTTTACGCTTGTCAGACGCCCGGCTATTGGCGGCGACTTCATGGTGACGGTCATCTCTTCGCCTTGCGCATCAAAACGCAAATTTGAATCGGGCGGATTTTGATCTCTGAGGACATATACTCCTTCCGGCGGCGAACCAAAGAAAAGAGATGTCTGGCCGGACATAACTCGAACAGTCAATACGCCGTCAGCATCAGTGCGGCCATCTATTCGCCCGCTTTCATTTGAGCCATGGATACGTGCTCCCGCAATCGGTAGGTTTGTTTTGGCATCTACGACGTGGCATTTTATCAGCGTGCCTCGATAAGCTTCGATAGTGAAATCTTCAACCACCTCTCCGGCTTCAAACTGATCCTGCGTCTCAGATGCGATATAATCCTTATGCTCAATAGTGATGACATAAATTCCATTGGCATTTGCAGTATTTCCCCAGGGACTCATATCCCAGCCTTCGGCGGGCAAGTCTTCAAGATGGAATTTGCCCTGAGAATCGGTTTTGGTTAAAATGAAATTCCACATCCATTCGGTATGGAATTTGACCAATGCACCTTCAACCGGTTTGCCGTCTTCATCCAGAATGGTTCCCGAGACAGTGGCCCCTTTGTTCAGATGGATCGGCCTTTCACCTGTAAAAGATAATCCAGTGGCATAACCTTTAAGCGAAGCGTTAAAGCTGCATCTGGTTTTGGGTAGGTTTTTTATAATCGCCTTGCCATCGGCTCCTGTTGTACCGCCAACGATCCCGACATAAGTAGGTAAAGAAAGATAATCACGGAAAAGCGGTTCTGAATCGGCACGATTACCGACATTATATGGCCAGACCCGCGCGCCGGCAAAAGGCTTTCCATCATGATCGGTAACGGTAATCGTCTGCGATTCGGGCTCGGTCAATACGATTTCATATCTGGCCTGTTCCTGATCCCGGTCAATTTTTTTCCAGCCAAAGGCATAGTCGTGATGGGAAGCCAAAAGGACATAGGAATCCCGGCCGTATGGATATTCCTTAGCGTCGCCGTATTTCAGAGAGTCTTTGAAAGCAAACAAGCCATCCGTCCCTGATTCGGTCTCTTCGGCGATACGATTGCCCATACCCCAACGAGTGTAGTTATAGTATAAAACGACTTTAGCTTTCGAGACCGGCTGTCCCTCGGCATTAACAACTCTGCCGGCGATAGTCAATGGTTTGGCCTGCTGGCCGAGAGCGGTGACCGTTAGAAAAAGGTACCATATCAGTACATTCATCTTCCACATAATATTTTTACCTCTTTATAAGCGCTCAGATTCTTTCGTCGAGTTCGTCTAATGAAAAGCCGCTTGCCTCTACGATATGTTTTTGGTTTGTCAGAATCAGCCACGGCAGCGATTTGACGCCCCATTTGAAACGGGCTTTCTTTTCGTCGCCTTGAACCATTCCGGACGGAAAGGGAATGTCGTACTTTTTGACCCACTGATTCAGGGCTTCCCGATCCATTTTCGATGCCTGTACGGCAATGACGGTTACGCCCTTGCTTTTAAGCTCTTCGGCCTTTTTGGCAAGTTGAGTCATACAGCGCCGCGATGGCCGTTGCTGCATATCCCAGAAGCAGACGAGCAATTTCCTGACGGTCAGATCGCCCGACAAAGCATCAATACCCAGCTCTTTCAGATTGGGTAAGGCTTGTCCCGACAGCGAAGGCAACTGGCTCTGCACGCGTCTGCCGCGTTTATCCATTTCGTAAACCACAATTTTTATATTATTAGCGCCACCTTCGGTCCGGATTTGACCATGGAATCGCCGGGCAGAATCACTTTTGCTGTTTGCCTGGATATTAAGTTTGCCCGTACAGACATTTTCGATTGTGAACCGACCCTCCTTATCCGTGAAGGTTTCCCTTGTCGGCTGACCGTTTCCATAGGCATAGATTCTGATGCCGGAAAGGGGTTGGTCGAAGTCATCCACCACGATACCGGAAGCCGACAGATCCGCAACGGACAGGGCCAGAGGCTCAACTTCCAAGATTTTGTTAGCGGCCCCACCCGTATTGACTTGGACGTACCGCTCGCCGTACCCTTCGGCGCTGGCATTAACGGAATACTTCTGTCCCGTAGGTATCGCCCTGATTTCGTAACGGCCCGCTTCGTCGATTTTGGCTGCCTCCCGGCTGCCATAGCCGACACTCGACGTCCAGAAAGTCAGAGAAAGCTCTGCGTCTGGAATCCCTTTGCCTTCGACATCGACGACCTTGCCGGAGAGAATCGCACCCGGAGTCAGTGTGACATCGACCGTATCCGCCGAGATGTCAAGCACGATAGCCGTGGCAAGATTACGCTCCTTTTGCCTGGCAAGAAGATAGGTTATTTCTTCTTGACGCATTGTGCCCATTGATCCCTGTGTCCCTCTCAGTTTTAGGGTGAATGCTCCTTTGGCGTTGGTAACGGTCTCTACACCCATACGCGGGCAGGTTACTACGACAGCATCAGGTATCGGCTTGCCCTGCTCATCTCGAACCACTCCTTTGATCCTCCGTGAGCCGCTCGGACGAATCTGCTCTCTCGGGCGTCCGGCCGTGGCGTCGTTAAACGATGCGCTCCGGACCAGCTTGAAGTTGATCACACGCTCATCTTCGTCGATGTTGATTTGGTCCGAGGTGTTCGGCTCGTAACCCACAGCAGAGACCTTGAGCTGTTGAGTCTCAGTCCTCGCCTCGTCGAAGCTAATTTCGTATGTACCTTCGGTAAAGGCTACGGGACCGCTGGTACGTGTTCGACTACCCGTTTCGTACACAGCGGCTACTTCAAAATTGGGTATGGTTTTGCCGGTCTTGGAGTCCGTGACCGTGCCGTGCACACGCAGCGCGCGTTTCATTGTAACGACAACTTCGTTCTCGGATGCTGTCAGTATATGGTCTCTTATTGTAATATAGCCCTCTTTTCCGACAGTTAGTTTCACATCGTTCTGCGGCACGTTTGGTATTTGAAACTCGCCCCGATTATCGGTATCCTTCAGCCAGACCGAATAATCCCGATTGTTCGGGAGCGGCTCGACGACAGTCCAGGCTCCTCCAACAGGTTTTCCTTCCGTATCTACAACACGGCAGGTAATGTTCCGGCCGCGTTTGAGGCGGAATTCCAGGGCCTCAGGCTCCGTCTGGAGGTCTATGGTTTGCTCAATGGGTGCAAATCCGGGCGATTCTACAATTAGAACCGGTGCCTCGCGATAAGCGGACCGATCGCTCGAACAGGTCAATCGAAAGGCCCCGGATTCGTCTGTCAGCGCGGACACGGGGCTGTAAGATCGCATTGACAGCATAACGGTCGCTCCGGCTATCGGCTGTCCCCGGTCGTCGAGCACTCTACCTGTTACTGTTAATCCTTTTTCCAGAGTCTCTACGTGCTTGAGGGCCCGTGCGTTAACGAGGGCATCTCCTGAAATCTGCCGGTTGAGCCCGTTATCGCCGCCGTAGTCGGGGTGTCTGACCCGTAGAGTAAAACGCTCCGCCTCGCCGGGTATTCCGTCCATGCGCCAGCGTCCCTCTGCATCCGTCCGGACAGCGCGGTTGACATATATGGTTCCGCTGGGCTCTTCCGAATGAACGTCAATGTGGACCTCCGCTCCGGCGATGGCATTGCCCTCGGTATCCTGAACGATTCCACCCAGGGCCGAGACGCGGACCATTCCAAATTCATGGCGTTGCGGCAAGTTCACTATTGCTGTTCTGCCGAGAGGCCAGGAGCCGGAGTTTGACCAGGACTTCGCAATGGTACAATAGCCCTGTTTCTGTGCACTGACACCGATCACGACAAGCCCGTCTCGAACGAGCGTTATGCGACAGCGTCCCTGAGAATCTGTGACGTATAAAGCCTTGCTTCGCCGAAATGTCTCCTTGAGGTAAGAGCTGCTGACCACCACCGCCGTCTCGGAAACGGGTACGCGGTTCTCCATGTCAACAATTGCAACGTCAAGCGTATGCGTCGAATCTGAATCGGCTATATGAATCTCTTCAGGTTTAAGGCTAATCCGAAACCGTGCCGCATGTCTGCGACCCTGATCCTGCATGGGGTCAAGATCCAGCTCAGCGTGTCGCATATTTGTTTGACCCGGTTCGCCGGCTTTGCACGTGAATACAGTTGGCTCGTCTCTGGAATGTTTCAATACGCGGCCTTCTGCGTCGAGCAATTCAATGCTGAGCCGCCACGTCGCGTCTTTTACGGGCAGCCAGCCCACGCGCGCCGTGGCACCCCAGGCGTTGCCGTATCTCTTATCGAAACAGACCGACTTTATCCGCAGAAGTTCCGGGTATTCCGAAGTGCCGGCTGTAATCCCCACGGGAAGAGGTTTGTTAAATTCGAGTCGGCCCTCAAATTCAGACGGGGCCTGTGCCGCACCGCTGGCGATCCATTCGGCGCTTACAAAGCTTACCCCCAAGATGATAAGGGCAATTCCTATAAACCGCTTATTCTTCCACATCTTAATTCTCCCTGACTTTTTCTTCCAATTCACCAAGACTAAATCCCTCGGCCCGGACAATGTGCTTGCTGTCTGCAAGAATCAGCCAGGGCAGAGATTTGACGCCCCATGCGAAACGGGTTTTCTCC
>Ga0307379_10013505_pt1 | contig 10576 bp, 8 predicted proteins | sample UN2MG_FD_202237 | JGI IMG/M metagenome (GOLD analysis project Ga0307379, IMG submission 202237) | Soil microbial communities from Risofladan, Vaasa, Finland - UN-2 | ecosystem: Environmental > Terrestrial > Soil > Coastal area > Acid sulfate soil | place: Finland: Risofladan, Vaasa | collected... | reverse complement strand
TATTCCTGCTGGGTTGTGCTGCACCACCCATTGAGACGTCGCCTAGTTCCCCAGACGTTAAGAACGTCAGTGAGTACGGCCAGTCCCTGATGCCTTTCTTGCGAAATCCCCGACACAGTGGTCGTGGATGGGCTTTTGCCGAGGGTTTCACGCCTAATGGTGATGGACCCTATAATAGACATGAACGGGCAGTTTTTGCTGTGAATGGCTACAAGCTCATCCGACGCCAGGATTATGACGATGAGCTGTATAACCTTCTCGACGATCCTGATGAGACCAGCAACTTGCTTCTCAGGCCGCTGAGTCCTGCCGAGGAGGTGGTGCTCAACGAGCTGGAATCCCTTTTGATAGATGTGAGCTAGTCCATGGGAGTGCTGATAGCAACACCCAAGGCTGCGGACGCCACCTCTTTTCTATCAGTCGCTACGGCGGGTCAGATCTTCCGCAGGCGGCTGTATACGGAGCTGTGGGACGCTGCTAGCAGCACTCCCGATGCTGAGGACTTCCAGACATCCTCGGCCTTTACGACGGGTTCTACGACGATTGGTGTCGACACGGGGACGGGAACGTTCACGGCCGGCACCCTTGTTAAGTTCGCTGGGCATGCCACGGAATACACAGTTTCTACTGCACTAACTGGTGCCGGAAACTTGTCCATCTCTCCTGGGATCATCACGTCTGTAGCTGATGACGAGGCTGTTGAGCGTTTATCAGCCTCTACTCGGGAGAAGTCTCTCATGTGGAGCACTCAGCTCCTGTCCGAGATGATGATCTGGTATGGCTACAAGACCACGGATACTCAAGCTTTGCCCTGGCCTCGTATTGGGGTCATCGATCCAAGCACAGGATTGACCTACGACAAGGACACCATCCCGGCCATCCTGGAAGTGGCAACCTGTGAGATGGCCCTGGTCCTATTAAGCAGCAATGTCTTTGTCCAGCCGTCCCTTCTGGGTAAGGGTTTCTCGGCGGCGAAGATTGGCCCCATGAGCATCACGGTTGATAATAAGCAACAGACTGAGGTGGTTCCTCAAAACGTCTTGTCGTTATTATCCCCGCTTGGTTACTTAGAATCTGAGGCCAAGTTCGGGTCTAAGGTCATTCCGTTAGGGAGAGCTTGATGGGCCTTCTTGACGAGATCTTCCGGGATGTTGCAGCCTCTCTGACTGAGATCCTGACGGACGAATCAGCCGTTATCTCTTACGTGAGATCTGTCTATGACTCCGTAAACGATGAAACGACAACGATCCGTAGAGAAGAGTCTATTAAAGTGACTCCTCCGACTCCTGTAAACTATGGTCATCTGAGTACAGACAGCACCATTCTATCTACGGATCAGGTTATTTATGCTCCAGCCAAAACACTCGAAGCTCTAACGCCTCCATTCAATCCAAGGCCGGAAAGCAATGTTGTTGTTTACATCCGTCTTGACGGCCGAGACCATAAGGTCATTCGTGTCCGGGATTGGAAAAGTGGTGATTCAGCAGCCCTCCTCGAATTTGTTGTTAGGAGCTGACCATGGTTGCTGTTGGTGGGAACTTTTCTAAACTAGTAGACAGTTGGATCAAGAAAACCAAGCTATCCGTTGATTTAGCAACTCGGGGTGTGTGGAAGGAGCTTTATGGAGAGATCTTGGCTCGATCTCCTGTGAAGACCGAGCGTTTTCGTGATTCTAACCGTATTGGTGTGGGCCGAATCGATAAAACGTTTGAGCCTCCTCGATCCGTCATTGTTGGTAGGGCTCCTTTCCCAGGTGGTCCTAAGCTGGCTGAAGGGGAAGCGATCCTTAATAAGGCTCCTTTAAATGCCACCATCTACATGACGAACAATCTTCCTTACGCCAAGCGTTTGGAACACGAGGGCTATAGCCCTCAAGCTCCTGGTGGAATTTACCGAGCTGCGGCTGCGAGTGTTCAAGGTCGTATAGGCCAAATTATTAGAAGGTACAAACGCTCCTAATGGCTTATCTCGATGAAAGCCTGCTCAAGAGAGCTTTCCGAGCTCGACTCAAGACCGTCAGTAATCTGCCGGCAGACCAGTATTTGGCATGGGAAAATCAGAACTTCCGTCCCCCAGAACCCGATGATGGCCAACCTTGGATCAGGGAACATCTGAGGATTTTGAACGAGACAAAGTCCACCCATTGCTTGATTGAAGCTATCGGTCAAATTCAATATATGGTCAATATCCCAACAGATAAAGGGACTAGGGCAGGTGATGACCTTTCTAGATCGATTGCTGATGCTTTCGAAGCGGGTCAATCATTAAACTTGTCTGGATTGACTATTATCCTAGAGCGTACCGAACGATTACCTTATATCCTCGATCAAACGGACCCTGTCTGGACGTTTAAGACGGTCCAAACACGTTGGAGAGTTTTTACCGTTTCATCTACACCATAAGTGGAGAAGAGGGGTAAGCCTACTGTGGGCTTATCTGAGACATCTTGACCACGACACGTAAGTACGTGTTCCAATCGTACATAACAAAGGGGAAACACCATGGCACCACAAGTTGGAACCCTCCTTGCCTCGGGGTCTCGTGTCTCAGTTCGATACACACGAGAGTACACCCGTGGCGCGACACCGGCAGGTGTCGGCACACCTGTAACCAATGTTGCTACAGAGGCTGTGCCAACATACTCGCCCTACGACACTACTGGGTACTCTGAAGTTACTCGGGGAACTGGAAGTTTCATTGATGATGGGTTTTATCCAGGACAAACAGCTAGGCTGAGTGGCTTTATCCCGCCGACCATCAATGGGGATTACAAGATTGCGGCTGTCCCTGCCGGTGACACTATTATCCTAGTTGATCCTAATGCTGTTATTGGAACGGATTCTGCAGTCACTGCAAATACAGTTCAAATCGTTCTTAAGAAATTAAGAACGACTGGGCGTAACATCAATCTTGAGAAGAACGTTCTTGAGTCCGAAGAAGTTGATGAAGACGGTCAGGTTACGGACGTTCGTCATGGATTCAATCGAGTCGTTGGAAGCCCTGGTTTCCAGCTGTCACTTTACGACTATGACGACTTCATTGAATTCTTCCTGACCGGAACTTGGGTGACACCCGCTCCTGGAAGTCTGACGTTTACCCTTGGTCCTGATCCTGTTGCTTTTACTGGATCGAACTTAATAACCAACGGTATTCGTCCTGGGGATATTATCCGTACAGCTGATGGTAAGGATGTTCGTATTCTTACTATTACAGCTGAAGGCACTGGAACGGCCGCTAACCCTGTTGGGGATCCTATTGCAAGTGTCGATAACGGCGCTGCCACGTTCCCTGGCTCTCGTATGGATCTGACTCCTGGTCTTCTCACGTTTCTTATGGAACGTGCCTTTACTGATGTCGATCAATATCAGGTGTTTAATGGATGTACCGTGAACACCATGCAAATGACGGTCAGTCCTGAAGCTATCATCAATGGAACGTTTGATGTTCTTGGTATGAGTGCTGCAGCTTTGTCGGGTACTCAAGCCAACGGTGTTGGTGTGACTCCGGTGGAAGCTTCTGGTAGCACGCCGTTCGCTGCCTTTGATGGTTCCATTTTTGAGGGAGGTACATTAATTGGTGTGGTGACCTCCATGGACTTCAGCTTGGAGCGTAACCGGAGCTTGAACCCTGTTGTGGGTTCGAAGTTCAGCCCGGACGTGTTCGAAGGAACTGCTCGGGGTACAGGAACTGTTTCGGCTTACTTCCAGGACGCGACCTTGTTTAACAGGTTTGCGAATGAGGAGGAGTCGAGTGTTTGGAATAAGTTCCAGGATCCGGCCGACAGCACCAACTTCATGAACATTGTTTTTCCCCGTGTGAAGTACACGGGAGCCAACATCGATCCGCCCCAAGAAGGTCCGATTGTCATGGAGATGCCTTTTCAGCCCCTCAAGGCGACGGGACTGGCTGCTCCTGGTGGGCTCACGGTAAACACCATGATGACGATTCAGCGCAGTAATAGTTAATTTCTAGTTTATCCACGTTGGAGGACAGCATGGATCTGTCGAAGTACGATACACAGGCTCTTGAAGATGATGGGGCTTTCCTGCATTTGGAAGGCCCCCAGGGTGAGAAGCTTTTTTCTGATACCGATCCCACAGACCCTGTTGGGATCATGCTCCTGGGCATCCACAGCAAGAAGCTGAAGGCTTTGGAGCATAAGCAGCAAAACAAGCGGTTGTCTTCGACCCGTATGGGTCGACGTGGGCAGCTCCGTGGCATCACCTCGGAACAAGTCGAGGATAATGCCACGGAGCTGTTCGTAACTGCCACGGTAAGCTTCAAGAACATCGTGGTCAGTGGGGAAAAGTGGGACGTTAGCCGTGCCAAGGAACTTTACGATAGGTTTGCTTGGGTCCGTGCTCAGGTCGATGAATTCATCAACACGGAGGCTAACTTCCTGGGGGAAGCATCGACGAGCTGATTGCGTATGCTCAGGTCCATTTCAAGCTCAAGCAGCCCGTCGCTAATGCCAAGTCTTCCTCAAACTCTCTTGAAGCTCAGTTACGGCAAGTGGCTCGATCACTTGGTGAGGATGAGGAAGAGTTCCTTGCTAAACAGTTCCCAGAGGACACACCTGATGAACCACCAACGGCCTTAGAATGGCAGTGGTACACCTTTTGTAGGATCTCAAAAAGACGGCAGTACGGCTTTAATGGGCCACAGCCTATTAGCTATATGGAGCTGCAATCTTATGAACGGTTCATGGGATTTCAGTTTCATCCGTGGGAAGTGGATCTCCTGACGGACCTCGACGACCTCTGGATGGAAGAATGCTATGGCAGACTTAGCAGAACTACTTCTTAAAGTTCAGCTGATTGGCATTCAGTTTGGAACGCAGGGGTTAAATAAGTTCGGTAGTTCTGCCCGGAACGCCTCTGCTGCAGCCACGCAGTTTAATAACACTGCTCGGAGAGTGTCGAAGACTGCAACCGGTCTGGGTAAGAATATCTCGTCGATGACCAAGACGGTCACATCGTTGGCGGCTGCATTTATTGGACTGAGGGGAATCACTGGAGCTTTTGAGGCTGTCACCCATATTGAAGTTGGTTTGATTAGTGTTGCCAAGACGGTTGAGTTTACAGACGCTCAACTAAAGAAGTTCGAAAAACGCTTTGATGAGGTTGCCAGCAGAGTAGCCGAGCCTGTTGAGGCTATGTTAGAATTTGGTGCTGTTGCTGGACAGCTGGGTATCCGTGGTGTCCAGAATATCTCTAACTTCGTCGAGGTTATTAGTAAGTTAGCAGATGCTACTCCACGCCTTGCTAGTGAGGAAGCGGCTATTGGGCTGGCCCAGATTCTAGCCCTTACTGGTGAGGGTGTCGAGAATATCGAGAAGATGGCATCAGCCATCACCTTGTTGGAAAACGCCACCAAGGCTTTGTCTGACAAGACGTTGCTCAACGCTACTTTCATTGCCCAATCGACAACGGCTTATGGACTTAGCTCTCAACAAGTGTTGGCTTTGGCCGGTACCTTGGCTGCTCTAGGACAGCGGGCTGAGATTAGCTCGACAGCTTTGGCACGAGTCTTTGGTGAGATCGAAAAAGCTCTTTCTTCAGGGGGCACTCAGTTAAGTCAGTTTGCTTCGGTTGCTAACTTAACTGACCAAGAGTTTAGTAAGCTTTATGCCCAAGATAAGCTCCAAGGTCTCAAGGCCTTCTTGACTGGTTTGGGTGAGTTGTCTGATCGTGGGATCGTGGCTAGTGACGTTCTTGATGACGTATCGGTCAACGGTCTTCGAGCTTTGCGTACCTTGGGTACGTTGGCTAAGAATACTGGTGAGCTTAACCGTCAGATTAGATTTGTTAGTCAAGAGTACAAGGAACCTATCGAGTTGCAGCGTGAGTTCGAGCGTGGTATGCAGTCGGTGAGTGCTGGAATTGTTCGGTTTGTCAACGCCTTAAAAGTCTTGATCAAGAATCTTGCTGAGAAGTCTGGAATTGTTGATGGCATGAAACAATTCCTTAACCAGGCTACGTTAGCTATCCGTGTTATGGATGGCGTTGAGAAAGGGATACAGGCCACTGATAAGTCTGTGTCCTCAATGATTTTTGGCATTAGAACTTTAACTGCAGCCGTTGCAGCTTTTATAGCTTTACAGCTTGCGGCGTTTTTGGTAGCTGCTCTAACAGCTGCTTATCAGTTTGTAGCTGCTTTGATAAAACTTGTTTTTTGGACTGTTAGTGCAACGCAAAGTACCGTAGCTATGGAAGCTTCTGTGGCTGTTATTAGAGGAACTATATCTTCTACTTCCTTAGCTATGGGAGGATTATCTATAATTCTAGCAGTAGGAGCAGCTCTATACTATAAGTATAAGGATTCTGTTGACGAGGCTTCTGATAGTCTAGTTAATCATAAGAAAAAGCTTGATGAGTTAGAAGGATCCCTTGATAACCTTGTGAGTGCCCAAGCAGAGCGAGACTTAGCAGAGAGGGACAATGATGCTGCTGGACGAATTAAAGCTATTGAAAAAGAGATTGCTGTTGTCCAAGGTTTGCGCGTAGAGATAGCTGAATTACAAAACGTTCAAGAAAAAGCAAGCAAAGTCCAACAAATAAAAGACATTATCGTTGAGGTTAAAGCAAAAGAAGGTCGTGTTCCTGTCAAGCTTTTTGCTGATGCCGATGTTGACCTCAGCCTAGTAAGAGAAAAGTTTGGAACGGCTTTCAATGATATTGCGTTTAAATTTCAGGAACTCCTTAACTTTAAGAAGAAGTTTGATGCTGGTAATATTAATTTTATTCAACTATCAGATGAAGATAAGCAAAAAGTTAAGTTTATAGAAGATTTCTATAAGAAGAGGGCTTCTTTCGAACAAAGACGAATTGATCCAACAAATCCAGTTGGACGACATCTTGCACAAAGTCAGTTAGCTGAATTAACTTTTGCTAATGAAGCAGCTGAAAAATTAAAGTCTAATTTTGATGATGCTTTTGCAAATTTTGACAAGGGGGCGCTTGATCCACAGGAACTTCAAGCTGTTACAAAAGAGTTGCTTAAAATCGTGGCGGCGGGTGAAGCCTTTAGTGTTGAGACGTTATTTAAGAATTTTACTCTTACTCAATCTGACTCTCTCGATGTATTAGAAAGGCACGCACAAAAACTTATTGATACTCTCAATAAAGCTAAAACTCTTGATCCAAATAAGTTTGCCACCGATGATACAGGTCGACGTGTCAAGGTCTTGGACATATACACCAAGGGTCTTGAGGAGCAAACAGCTCAGCTCAGACTGACCAAGGAAGAACTTGAACAGCTTAATTTTGAGCAAGAAGTTTTTGATGATGCCAGAAACAGAGGCTTCGAGGTCCAAAATCCTCAGGTCAACGAGGCATTGCTCAAGCAAGTCGAATTGAGGCGTCGGGTTATAGCCACTCTAGAGCAAGAAAAGGAAGCTGCCAAACTATTAGAAGATCAGTATGAAGAGATCATAAAAATACAAAAGCAATTAAACCAGGATGCTCAGGATGCCAACAATAATATTGGTGACTTTGGTTATTCTGATGCTGCTGTAAGAATTAGAACTGCCATGAGGGAGATTGAGGCAGATGTCAACCGACAACTCGACCTTATTGATAAGGTTTCTGCTAATGGTCAAGCCCCTGCCTTAGCAGCGTTTGATATAGACCAAGCGGCTCTTGATTTTCTTGATGATATGCGAGCTAAACTTAAAGAGATTGAGCGTCTTAGCCAAGTTAACATCAACATTGAATTCCAAAAGAATGTCAATAGGGATATCCTTGAACTGAATAGGGCTTTCGAGGATCTCCAGCTCACTGATGCGGAGCTTGAGTTTAATCAACTCTTTGATGGGGTGGAGGATCGGTTTGGAGAGTTCCAGAAGGAATTGAACCAGGCAGATCTTGATGGGATCCTTAATGAAGGAGATCTTGAACGGTATTCAGCAGCTCTCGATAAGACCTTGGGAGATTACCGTAAGGGTATTGAGAACCTCGTCGATTTTAAACGGCTCAGCAGAGTTGTTGATCAGGTAGGTTCTGCCATTGGTGATGGTTTGACCAACGCGATCATTAACCCAGGTGAAGATATCGGAGAGCAGCTGAGCAAGGCTATTTCCGAGGCCCTTGTTCGAGGTCTTATTGTTGATCCCTTTGTTGCTGAATTAACCTCTGGAATCAAGACGGCCTTAGCCAAGCTTTATGGTGAGGAGTTGATTGTCAAGCTGACCCTTGAGGAAGAAGCCAAGAAGGCTTTGGATCATCTTAACTCCGGAGCTTCATTGACATCAGCAGCCATGGTGGATGGAGCAACGGAATCTTCCGTAATCATTCATAATGCTGCCCTCGACTTTGCCGCCATTATCACGACCGCCTTTAAGGATGGTGCTGCTGCGGCACAGTTCTTTGGGCAAGGCCCTTATGGTCCAACACAACCAGCTACAGATGTTGTAGGCGTCACAGCTCCAGAGTTCCTGTCGGTTAATAGTCCTGACTTTGTTGGGCCCCAACAATTCACACGAGAACGGAGCTTCCTCTTTGATGGAGTTGGAGAAGACCCAGAATTTACTGGACCACGAATTGAAGATGCAGCACCAACTCTTGGAGGGCCGCCTTTCTCCCAGGAAGCCTTAGCCCAACAAGTCGCTGTGCCTTTTGCTCCGGAAGTCTTGAAGAAAACAAATGCTTTGGAGCTTGAGAACGCAAAAAGTATTCAGGACGTGCTTAATACTGGATCTCAGTTTACGCAGCCAGCGGAGTCTCAAGATAAGATCCTGAAGCTTCTGGAAGCTGAGAACTTAAGTAACTCAAAGAGTATTCAGGACGTGCTTAATACTGGATCTCAGTTTACGCAACCAGTTGAAGCTCAAGATAAGATCCTGGATATTTTAGATAGTCAGCGTCTTGAGACTGATCTTATTGGACCAAAGGCGCTTGATGCTCAGCGTATTGGGCCAGTGGGACCTGCCTTTGATGGCGTGGACGCTGCTGTAGCTTCGGAAGCGTTTGATCCAGCCTTATTTGAGACAGCTTCTACTGGATTTTCAACATCTATTGATGCCTCAGTTACTACGCTAGCCGCATCTTTAGGGGAAGCTGGAACTGCTTTTTCTGGAACACTGGGGACAGCCGCTACGACATTCTCTGGAACTGTTGGAACAGCCGCCACGACGTTTTCTGGAAGTCTAACGACCGGTGGTACGGCTTTTACCGAAGCTATAGCTGCTTCTGCCCTCTCTGTTAAGGGTGCTGCCGGTGCTCTTGCTATTCCTTCTAAAATTATTGGTGCTAGTGCAGGATTGCTTGGCGAGGCTGCTGCATCGTTAGGTCCTGCATCTATAGGATTAGTCACAGCTTCTAAGTCTCTTGTACCAGTTATTCCTGGTTTATTTGCAGCAGCTGCTACCTTAAGTAGTGCTGCTAAGGAATTATCATATGCTGCTGGTCTTATAGCTGCTGCCAGCCTTGTTGGTGGGCGTCAAGGGCTCGTGGCTACCGGGGGCAAAGTGACTGGATTTGCTCATGGTGGCACGATCACTGGATATGCTTTTGGTGGAAATATCGACCGAGGAGTTGCAGCCTCAATCGTCAACAAGCCCACTCTGATTCCGCAGGTGCTGCTTGGAGAGGGCACCCGGTCAGAAGCCATCATGCCCCTGGAGAAGACCATGGATGGCTCTCTGGGAGTCATGGCGCAGGTTGGTGGGGAATCGACTGTTCTCCCCATTGATCGTCTTGCCAGTGGCTTCCTAGGTGTTCGCATTGAAGGCTACCGAACAGGTGGAACTTTTAATGAATCTTCACCTGTCTCTAACTTCCTTAGTAAGTCTAGGTCGAACACAGCAGCTTATAGTATGGACAACAGACAATTAGTTAACGTTAAACTGGATCTTACAAAACCAGATAAGTCTTCTTCAAAATATGGCACTGCAAATAACTATAACATCACAGTTAATGTAAAAGAGCCCCGCACCAAGGCAGGCGCTAGGTACGCAGGGGCAACGGTTGCCAGAAAAATCACCGAGAGACTTGGGAGTTAGTAAGACGTGGGCTTTCATAACGAATTATTTCCAACAAAGATCGGCTATGGAACCAGGGGTGGGTTCAGCTGGGGTGCAATAATCCATGAGCTGGATTCCGGAGCTGAGCAACGGATTCAACGGAAGAGCATCTTCCGCAAGGTCTACGATGTCTCCATCGGCATCCGGGACATTGCTGACCTGAGCACGATGCGCCACTTCGTGGCAGCTCGACGAGGTGCCGTCCACACGTTCCCGTACAGCGACTGGCAGGACTACTCGACGGCTGCTGATGACCGTGGCACGCCCAGCGAGACGGATCAGAACCTGGGTCTTGGGGACGCCTTCAACAAGGACTTCCAGCTCAGCAAGCGTTACGGGGATGTAAACTACGGCGTGTACTGGAATATCAAGCTACCTGTTCCGGGCACCGTGGTTGCTGCGTTGGATGGAACGCCAACGACAGCGTTCACCGTGGGCGCTGAGACTGGCATCATCACGTTCAATTCGGCACCTGGAAGCGGCGTGACTGTTACCGCTGGGTGCGAGTTCTATGTGCCTGTACGGTTCTCTAATGGCGTCAACGAGCTATTCCAG
>Ga0307379_10013504_pt1 | contig 10577 bp, 12 predicted proteins | sample UN2MG_FD_202237 | JGI IMG/M metagenome (GOLD analysis project Ga0307379, IMG submission 202237) | Soil microbial communities from Risofladan, Vaasa, Finland - UN-2 | ecosystem: Environmental > Terrestrial > Soil > Coastal area > Acid sulfate soil | place: Finland: Risofladan, Vaasa | collected... | reverse complement strand
ACCGGTTTGCGGCCGTAGCGGTCCGAGAGGGTCCCGGCGAAGAAGTTGGTGATCGCCTTCACGGCGCCGAACGCAGCGATGAACGTCAAGGTGGCGGTGAACGCAGTCAGTCCGAACTCGTCCTCGGCGAGGAGCGGCAGGACGGTGCGTTCTTGACCGATCATGCCGCCGACGAGCGCATTGACGCCGACGAGCAGCCCGAACTGGGCGAGGTTCTCGCGCAGGCCGAGCCGGATCTGGCGGGGTCCGGGCGATCCGGCGGAGTCCCCGACGATGCTGATGGTCTCCACGTGGCACTCCCTGACTCGCATCGGTATATTCAAGCAGCAACTTGAATAGTCGCGGAGGCCAGCCCGTCTTGTCAAGAGTTCACTTGAACTGGTGGGTCCAGGCACCGCGGTCGAGTCATGGAGGTCGTTGTGGGTGATCGAGTGTCCAAAGACGGTCTGTTCGACGGGTTTGCCCAGGTGGGCAAGGCGCTGGCCAACGGTCGGCGGGTCGAGCTGATCGATGTCCTCGCCCAGGGCGAACGCCACGTCGAGGCGCTGGCGCTCGAACTCGACCAGAGCGTGGCCAACACATCGCACCATCTCCATGTGCTGGCCCGTGCCGGGTTGGTCACGACGCGTCGAGACGGCAACCGGATCTTCTATTCCTTGGCGAGCGAACGGGTGGCTTCGCTGTGGCAGCTCGTCCAGGCGGTGGCGTCGGACCACGTCGAGGATCTCGACCGGCTCGCGAACGCCTACCTGGGTGGCCGCGACGGCGTCGACGTCGTCAGCAGGGATGAGTTGGCGAATCGGCTCCGGACAGGCGACGCCGTCGTGCTCGATGTCCGACCTGAGGTCGAGTACGCAGCCGGCCACATCGCTGGTGCTCGTTCGGTTCCGGTCGACCAGGTGCGTCTGCACCTCGATGCGCTTCCGAAGGACGTGAAGATCGTCGCCTACTGCCGGGGACCGTTCTGTGTCTACGCCGACGAGGCTGTCCGTGAGCTCGTTCGCAACGGTCGATCGGCCAGCCGTCTGGCCGGCGGCTTCCCCGAGTGGCGGACCGCTGGCCTCCCCGTCGAGCACGGGATGGTCGATGCCTCTTCCCACCCCGACGCGTGACGATCTGTTGATGGTGAGGTTGGTGGCCGTCGACGCGGCGCTCCCCGGCAGCCGGTGCTGTTCGTGGGGAGATGATCGGGTCCACCATGATGGGGACCATGACCGTGCCGCTCTCGATCCTCGATCTCGCGGTCATCAACCGAGGGTCGACCGCCCGCGATGCGTTCGAGGCATCGGTCACCCTGGCGCAGCGGGCCGAAGCTCGCGGCTACCGCCGTGTCTGGTACGCCGAGCACCACAACATGGCGTCCATCGCCTCGTCGGCCACCAGCGTCCTGATCGCGCACGTCGCGGCCCACACGAACACCATCCGCCTCGGCTCGGGCGGCGTGATGCTGCCCAATCACTCGCCGCTCGTGATCGCCGAACAGTTCGGCACGCTCGAGACGCTGCATCCCGGCCGCATCGACCTCGGTCTCGGCCGTGCTCCGGGCAGCGACCAGAACACCGCCCGGGCGCTTCGGCGCGACCCCTCGGCGGCCGACACGTTCCCCCACGACGTCCTGGAGTTGCAGGGCTACCTGTCCGACCGCAGCCGGATCCCCGGCGTGTCGGCCGTGCCCGGTGCGGGCACCAACGTGCCGCTCTACATCCTCGGCTCGTCGCTGTTCGGTGCCAAGCTCGCTGCCGCACTCGGACTGCCCTACGCGTTCGCGTCGCACTTCGCCCCCGACGCCCTCGTCGACGCCGTACGCATCTATCGCAGGGAGTTCGAGCCGTCCGAGCAACTCGACGAGCCGTACGTCATCGCGGCGGTCAACGTCGTCGCCGCCGATACCGACGACGAAGCGGCCGAACAGTTCGCCGCAACTCTTCGCGCCCGTGTGGCCCGCTTTCTCGGCGGTGGGCGTGAGCTCGGCGAGGACGAGGTCGACGCCTTGGTCGACTCACCCAACGGCCGCCACGTGGCCGGCATGATGCGCTACCGAGCCGTCGGCAGCCCGACCGCGGTTCGCCGGCAGCTCGACGACTTCGCCGGGCACGCCGATGCCGACGAACTGATCGTCGCCCATGCGGCCCGCGATGCCGGCCAACGCCTCCACTCGCTCGACCTCCTCGCCGAGGCCCTCGGACACACCGACACCGCAGTACCGAGCTGACGCACCTTTCTCGGCCTGAGGCGTGACGTTCGGCCCTGGCCCGTCGGCGCGGGTCGGTATCACCATCGGTGCATGAGTGGAGACACGCCCCGCATCCGTCGAGCCATCCCGCGATTCGCATGGGGTCTGGTGCTGCTGGTCGTTGCCATCGCGGCGTTCGGCCTGGAGCGTGCACAGGCCGGAACGGACGGCTCACGCACGAAGTCGGCCCACGAATGGGTCGTGACGTGGGAGGCCTCTGGGGATGGCGTGGCCCTGGCCAGTGACCCGCTGACCCAGCGCCAACTCGAGTACGTCTCGATCCAGGACGGCTGCCGGTTCTACGACACGCGGCAGTTCGGCGGAAGCTTCGCGGCCGGCACCAGCCGGGACCTGAGTGTCACCGGCGGATACCTACCAGGGCCTGGGTGTGGCATCCCGCCGTCGGCTCTTGCCGTCGACCTCAGCCTGTCCACCATCGGTGGCTCACCGTCGGGATCAGGCTGGGTGCGCGTGGGCCCAGGTGGGGTGGAACCGAAGGCGACGGTGCTTCAGTTCCTTCGGTTGCAGGGGACGTCGGTCACCACGACGGCCTCGCTCGACCAGTTCGGCCAGATCCGCATCAAGGTCTTCGGGGCCAGCACGGGCATCGTCGGCGATGTGCTCGGCTACTGGCATGCTCCGATGGCTGCGAGTGTCGAGGCAAACGGCACCCTGATCGCAGGACGGGCGGTCTTGAGGATCGAGAAGGACACGTTGTTCGCCGGCGACTACCTCGTCGTGTTCGACCGCGATGTCTCGAATTGTTCGTTCTCGGCGACCCCCTGGGGCGACGACTCGATCCATCTGCTCGTGGTGCACTCGGGCCCCTCGATCCTCGTCGACGCCCGTCAGTCGGGCTCGACCGCCGAAGCCGACGGCGCGTTCCAACTCGTCGGATCCTGCTGAGCCCGCCGACGCCTGGCTCGGCCCTGGTTCTGGAAGGTTCAGGGCGCTAGCAGGTCATTTCGATGGTGGCATCCGCAGGCGTTGCGCCGCCGTTGGGGAACTCGGCCACTTGTCCTGTCCACGTCGCGCCGCCGTCGGTGAGGACTGGCTGAGGTGCCCCGCCCGAGTCGACCCAATCGACACCATCCAGGGTCATTCGCACGAGCACGGTTCCTTCGGCCGCCGTCAGGCTGGCCTGGTCGGCTCCGGAGGTGAAGGTGGCCAGGATCGTGTCTGCACCAAGGATGTTGCAGCCCGCTTCCGACGTCATCTCGTAGGTCGTTTCTCCGACGGTGACGACCGCCGTTGCGCCAGCGGACCCGGCTTCGGTCCCTGGTTGTCCGGGGTCCGCCTGGCTCGAGCCGTCCGCCGAGTCGCCCGACGGTGCAGACGAGGGGTCGTCGTCTGCACCACATGAACTGGCGAGGAGGCCGATCGCGAGGAAGGCAGCCACGATTGTCGAACGTCTCATGAGGTCCCCCGGACGGGTCGAGTTGCTGGTCGACGCGAGAACGTACCCGACGGAGGCGCCGCCGCGTCGCCGAACGGTCGGGCGCGGCGGGGGCTACGGTCCGAGACGTGTTCGAGCCCGATGTCACGATCGAGGTCACCACCCCGGCGGGCGGCACCGTCGCCTTGGCGCTCGATGATCGAGGAGATGGCGAGGAGACACCCCTCGTCCTCGTTCATGGCTTCACCGGCGGGCGGATCGACTTCGCAGATGTCACCGACGCCCTCGCCGGCCAACGGCGAGTGGTGGCTTGGGACCACCGCGGCCACAGCGACTCGACGAACACCGGCGACCCGTCGACCTACACGTTCGAGGTGCTGGCCACCGATGCCGTCGCAGTCCTCGATCACCTGGGCATCGAGCGCTTCCACCTCGTCGGGCATTCGATGGGTGGCATCGTCGCCCAACACGTCGTGCGCCGGCATCCCGGACGAGTCGTGAGCCTCGTGCTCATGGACACGCTCGCCGAGCCGGCAGGCGGTGGGATCCCGAAGGAGTGGATCGACCGGGTCGTCACCATCGGACGTGCTGAGGGCATGGGCGTCGTGGCCGACTTCATGGCCGAGGTGACTTCCGACATGTCGGTCGCGCTCGAGCCTGACCGACCGAAGATCGCAGCGCGGAACCACCACAAGCTGTCGCACATGGACGTCGAAGCCTTCGAGTCGCTCGGCACCGAGCTGCGTGAGTTCGAGTCGCTGGTGCCCTGGCTCGGCGCCATCGCGTGTCCGACCACGGTGCTGGTCGGTGAGCACGACGGCGGACTGCATGGTCAGGCCGACCTCATCGCCGCGTCGATCGATGGCGCGACGCAGGTCGTCATCGAGGGTGCCGGTCACTGCCCACAGGAAGAGCGCACCGTCGCATGGCTCGAGGCGGTCAGGGCTCACCTCGCGCGCGCCGACCGCTGACCCGTCGACCTGGGTGACCACCGGCGTTCAAGTGACGAGCGCCTCGATGGCGGTCTGGAGCTGGGCGATCTCGTCGTCGGAGGTGGAGTGCACGAAGCTGATGCGGACGACGCCCGACTCGGGGTCGATGCCCATGGCGTCGAGGGTCCGCCAGCTGTAGAAGTGACCGAAGCCCGCCATGATGCGGTGGTCACGGAGCACCTGAGCAGCCTCCGCGGGGGTCCGATCGAGCGGCGCGAACGCAACCGTCGGGCAGCGGTGACCTGGTCCGGCAGTCGTGGCCGGGCCGAGCAGTCTCACACGGTCGGATGCGTCGAGTTGGGCGAGCACCGGACCGAGCTGTCGCGTTTCGTGGTCCTGCCACAGGCGGGCGACCGCATCGAAGTCCACCCCGTGGTGCTGAGCCAGCTCGTCGATGTAATCGAGAACGGCACCCGACGCCGCCACTTGGGCGTGGTCGGGACCGGCCGGGTTGAGCCGCTTGTGGGCGTCGCCGTCGTTGAAGAAGTGGCCTTGGTTCGGCAGGCTCCGTGCCAGCCCGCCACGCACCGCCATCAGCCCCTGGTGGACCGAGAAGACCTTGTAGAGGCTGAACAGGTAGATGTCACAACCCAACGCGTCGAGGTCGGGGAGGCCGTGGGGAACCGCTGACACGCCGTCGACCTGCAGGATGGCTCCGACGTCGCGCGCGAGGCGCGCGACGGCGGTCACGTCGTTCTCGGTGCCGACGAGGTTCGAGACGTGCGGCATGCACACCAGCCGGGTGCGCTCGCTGATGAGATCGGCTGCGAGTGCGGGGTCGAGCAGCCCGGTCTCGGGATCGATCGTCCACTCGCGGATCGTGGCGCCTGCGCGAGCCGCGGCGCGGCGGATGGCGCCGCCGTTGGCCTCGTGATCCTGTTGCGTCACGACCACCTCGTCCCCCGCACCGAGGGTCTCGCCGAAGGCGCTCGCCAACACCGACGTGTTCGCAGTCGTCGACGGGCCGAGCACCACCTCGTCGACCCCCACACCAAGCGCACTCGCCCACCGCTGGTAGCTCCGGTCCATCGCCTGCTGCGCGGCCTCTGCCGCAGGTGACGGGTGGCCCGGCTGGAGCTTCGTGTGGACGTAGTAGTGCCGCAACGCTTCGATCGTCGGGTCGCATGCGTACGAACCGCCTGCGTTCTCGAAGTGAGCCCAACCTTCGAGTTCGGGCTGTGAGAAGGCCGCGAACCGGCTTCGGACATGGGTGATGTCGAGGGTCGGGGCGGGCATGGACCGACGTTAGGGGTTGGGCAGGATCAACGGCGGTGGTTCGTCCCCGCGGGTCGCCCTTCTCAGCAGTCGGGGTCTTGGAGGAAGCGATCGGGGTTGCAGATGCCGTCGGAAGGATCGGAGTTGATCCCTCCGTCGCTGATCGGATCGGTGCTCGCCACGAAGACGATGAGCACGATGATCAGGGTCGCGCCGACGACGCCGAGCCAGCCGATCACGATGCCGGCCGTGGCCATCCCCCGCCCGGTCTGTCTGCCGTTGGACTCGTCGATCTCGCGGCGGGCCTTGTACCCGAAGACGAGCGCGAGGATCGAACCGATGCCATAGATCCAGATCAGCGACAGGACGAGGGATGCGATGGCGAAGCCGTTGGTCCCGACCGGTCCGGCAGAGCCGTATGGGGCCGGCTGCCAACCGCTGCCCATCTGTGGTGGGGGAGGAGCGATGCCGGTGCCGCCTGGTCGGTACGTGTCGGTCCACACGATTCCGTCCCAATAGCGCTCGGCGCCGGGCCGGTCAGGTGCCGGGAACCAACCCGCTGGCGGGTTGCTCGTGCCGCTCATGGCGAGATGATACGAGAGCCCGGGCGCAGCCGCTCCCGATCGGACCGGCGGTGGCCGATCATCCGGTCGGTGGTGCGAGCAACGAGAACGGCTCGGTGTTCCGCAGGATCCAGAACGCCACGAACACCACCGCGATCGTCACGACCCACCGCGGGGAGAGTTCGGTCGGTGACCTGGCCCAGCCCGGACGTTCGCCGCGGCGGTGCGTCGCGAACCAGCCCACCCACCACCAGACCAACAGCGCCACGATCGGGACCATCAGCGGGTGATACGTGAGCGAGCCGATCAGGTCGCCGTGCACGAGGCGATGGATCGCTCGGGACGACCCGCAACCCGGGCACCACCATCCGGTGATGCCCAGGAACGGGCATCCGACCGAGTGAGGTCGAAAGGGATCGATGACGTGGATCGCGCTCACGTAGCCGACAGCCGCAACGGCCACTCCTCCGGGTCCCAGGACCCACGGCCGGCGCAACCGGGCCGGCGCGTCGAGGACGTGTGAGCCCTCGACCGCCGTGGTCATCAGAAGCCGCTCGAGGTCGTCTCGACCGAGGCGATGACGAGTACGTAGACGATGCTGACCGCGATGCCGACACCGAAGGCGATCCAGGCCCATTGCTTCGCCGAGTCGGCCGCCTGCTGTGCCTCGGCGGTCCGTCCCTGCGACCACAGGCTGTTGACCTGGCTCGCCTTGACGATCGAGACGATCCCGAACGGCAGGCAGCAGAACAGCGTGGTGAGGATCGAGAACACCAGGTAGTTGTTCGGAGCCGGTCCGTACAACTGCCCGGGTACGGCGCCGTACTGGGGTCCGGGCATCTGTCCCTGCGGCTGCCAACCCTCACCGGCGGGCGGTGCCGGTGGGACGCCAGCCGCGGGTCGATAGGAGTCGGTCCACTGGACACCGTCCCAGTAGCGCTCGTTGCCGGGTCGGTCGGGGGCCGGAAACCAACCGGCCGGGGCGTTCTCGGAGCCGCTCATTCGGCGAATCCTACGAACCGTGCGGGCGCCGATCGTTGACCCCCAGGGGCTGGATCAGGCGGCCGCGTCGAACTCCGCGAGCACGGTCTGCGCGTCGTCTGCCTTCATGATCCGCTCGACCATGAGCTCGCGTGACTGCTTTGCGGCGAGCTTGGGCTGCTCGACGCTGGCCCAGTGGACCATGCCGTCCCAGAAGCGGTCGATGACCTCGGCACCGCTGACGGTTCCGCCGTCGACGGTCTTGAACGTGCACGAGCGGATCTCGCCGAGGTACAGCCGCAGCGACGTGACGTGAATCTCCTCGTCGGTGCGGATGCGTCCGATGATCTCGGCAGCCTCCCCGGCCAGCTCGGCGCGGTCGCCCCAGACGCCAGGGGTTCGGAGGATGGCCTGGCTCTCGCTGAAGCCCAGTTCGGCGCGGAACTCGATGATGAGCAGGTTGGCGAGAAACGACACGAGCCCCTCGATCTCGGGCGGCAGCTCGGGGATGCGGCGCTCGCCGGCGTCTTCGCGACCGATGTTGTCCATCGGTTCGACATCGGGGTGGGCATCGGGCCCGAAGGCGAGGTCGCGGGCGGCGAACCACATCTCGTCGTGGCCGCCGATGCCCTTGTCGGGCTGGCCTCCCTCGTCGAGGCCGTGCGCGACGAGCAGACCCTTGTTGAGATGACCGATCGCCATCTCGCTGATGTCCTCGACGATCACGGGCTGGAGCTCGGGGAACGTGATGTCGGCCAGGAGGCGACCCTTGGCCTCGATCTTGCCGATGATCGTGAGGCTGTTCCAGAAGGACTCGGTCAGACCATGCCGAAGCAGCACTCGGGCCTGCTCGACGTTCGGAAGCCTCACGCCGTCGAGAAGCGATGCGTCAGCGTCGAGCAGGTCGCCGCCGCGAGCGCGCAGGGCTGCGGTCCACGCGTCGATGGCCGGGCCGCGGACGAGGGTGCGGGGAGGTTGGTAGGTCCCGTCGGCCAGCATGCCGCCGTGCATCCGACGTCCGTCGACGACGTGGGGTTCGGCGTAGTCGTGCTCGGCCATCAGTTCGGCTTCGGTGTAAGCGAGCTGGGTCATGGCGACCGTCCTCCGGGATGGTTCAGGTATTGGCACACGCGTGCGCCATTTCCAGGGGAATCTAGCGGGTCATCGCAACTTCTTGTCCGGCGTCCACGATGCGGTGGATCCGGACAGCGCAGTTGGACCGATTCAGCCGAGGTCCCGGAGTCGGGCTGCGAGGTCCTCGGGCACGACGGGATTGAAGTATTCCTCGCAGGCCACCTCGGCCGCAGCGATGAATCGCGGCACGCCGGCCGACCGCCACGGCGACACGATCTCGAGGTGCAGCCATGCATCGTCGAACCCACCGGTGAACGGACGCTGGTTCCACCACATCATCAGGGGCAGCGGTTGGTCGAACAGCCGGTCGAGGCGACCGAAGAGGTCGATCAGCATGACCGCGAGGTCATTTCGACTGGTTTCGTCGAGGCTCGGGAGGTCGGGCACCCTGGTCACAGGGGCGACGTCGATCGCCACTGGGAACGTCGCGGCGACGGGCACCCACGCCTTCCAGGTCCCGTGGGCGATGATCGCCCGCTCACCGGGGGCGGGGTCCGGAGACCACCCAGCTTCGAAACGCCTGCGAGGCCGGTCGGGGACGTGGTCGTAGGCGTAGATCTGACCGTGCGGGTGGCTGATGGTGGCCCCCACCTCGGCCCCTCGGTTCTCGAAGACCAGGACGAAGTCGATGTCGCGGCGCGCGCCAAGCTGCTCGGTCCGGGCGGCCCAGAGGTCGATCACCTCACGCGCACCGGCTGCACCCAGACCGGCGAAGGTCGCGTCGTGCTCAGGGGTGTAGAGAACCACCTCGCAGCGGTCGCCCTCCATCGCCGGCCACCGGTTCACGAAGGTCGTGGCGACGTATGGCTCGGGTGCCTCGACCCCACCGATGCAGAACGGGCACCCCGTCGACGGAAGATTCGGCCGCTTCTGCCGGTCGCGCACGACGTGCACGCGTGTGCCGAGGTAGGGGTCGGTGCGAAGCTCGTGCTGGCCGGTCACGCGCTCATTGTGACCCGCCGGGCGACCTTCACGGTCCGTGACCACGCATTCGTGGATGCCAGACCAGAGGCCGTGCGTGGTCGAGATGGCACCAGTCGAACCTGCGCAAGGCAGCTCTCGGTCGCCGACTGCTGGCAGAGTTGGACTCCATGGCCAAGCCGATCGCCACCAACCGCATCGTCGACCGCACCGCGCTCGACGAGTTCATCCGCGACCGTCACCACGGTGTGCTGCTGACTCGTCGGGCTGACGGCTGGCCCCAGTCGTCGCTCGTCACGGTCGGACTCGGCGATCACGGCGACGTGCTCGTGGCCACCTATCCCGAACGAGCCAAGGTCGCAAACCTCAGGCGAGATGCGCGGGCCTCGATCGTCGTCATGTCCGACAGCTTCGGTGGTGAGTGGGTGCAGGTCGACGGCATGGCCACGGTGTTCGACGCTCCCGATGCCGTCGACGGATTGGTCGAGTACTTCCGCAACATCAGCGGCGAGCACTCCGACTGGGACGAGTACCGCCAGGCCATGGTCGACCAGGGCAAGTCGCTGATCCGATTGACCATCGAGCGCTGGGGTCCGATCGCCAAGGGTGGATTCCCGGCACGCTTGGTCGACACCTGATTCGTTCGCGGGACCGAGGGTTGCACCTGTTATCTCTGGAGCCGTGACCGGGCCCTCCGATGATTCCCCGACGGCGACCGACTTCGTCCGTGATCGTGTTCGTGACGATCTCGAGGCGGGGACGTATGGCGGCCGGGTCCAGACGCGGTTTCCGCCCGAGCCCAACGGATATCTCCACATCGGCCACGCCAAGTCGATCGGCCTGAACTTCGGCGTCGCCGCCGATTTCGGCGGCGTGTGCAACCTCCGCTTCGACGACACCAACCCCGAAGCCGAGGACATCAGCTACGTCGACGCCATCCATGAAGATCTGGCGTGGCTCGGCTTCGAACCCGGCGAGGTGTTGCACGCCTCGGACCACTTCGACCAGCTGTACGAATGGGCGCTGGCGCTGATCGAGAGAGGCCTTGCGTACGTCGACGATCAGGACGCCGAGACCATCAGTGCCCAACGGGGTGGCTTCGGCCGGCCCGGCGTCGAGAGCCCGTTTCGACAACGATCGCC
>Ga0307379_10013501_pt1 | contig 10578 bp, 5 predicted proteins | sample UN2MG_FD_202237 | JGI IMG/M metagenome (GOLD analysis project Ga0307379, IMG submission 202237) | Soil microbial communities from Risofladan, Vaasa, Finland - UN-2 | ecosystem: Environmental > Terrestrial > Soil > Coastal area > Acid sulfate soil | place: Finland: Risofladan, Vaasa | collected... | reverse complement strand
ACTCGGCCGCACCTGGCGGCCACTGCCCCATGGCGGCAGGCTACAGGCCACAGGCCACAGGTCACGGGCAGGCGCCTCCGGCCTCCGGCCTCCGGGGCGTATTGCCCAAACCGCGCGGCGGCCTTCCCAGGCCGCCGCAAAAGGCCGTGCACAGGGCCTGGTGGCCTGGGAAGGCCACCACGCGGAAGCGAGGCGGAATCGGGCAACAGGCGCTCCAGCCTCCAGTCTGAACCCCGCCGTCAGGTTGTTAGAACTCTAACAATCTCGGGCACCCCTTCCCGAGTCCTAAGTCCTTGTGCCACAAGGGTTTGCGCCGATCGCCCCGTTTCGGCCCCGTCATATTGCACTTCCGCCATACACGAGATCCGGCGTTTCGGCCGCGCGCGGCCGTTTTCCCCGTTTTTGAGGCGCCAGGGCCGTTTTTCGGCCCCCGATTTTGTTAGAACTCTAACAATCTCCGGCCCTCCAGCCTCCAGTCTCCGGCCTCCAGCCTGCCTCTGCCGTCCGGTTTTGTATACTTTAGAGCATATTGCCCCCGCTCCACGTAGGTTAAAAAAGGGGTAAAAAGGAGCAAGAACGGACCAAGTTTGAGCAAAAAGCGATCAGAAACCGACAAATAAGACGTGCGTTTTGCCTTGCCTATTTTAACATTTGGGGACCGAAACGCCGTTTCCAGGCCAGAAACGAGGTTCGGCCCTCCGATAAGCGCGATTTCAGGGGGTCCAAAGAAAGGCCGTTTTACCAAAGTATATAACCGCCGCAGCCGCCCGCGGCACCGATGCCGACCATCATGAAGGAGAGAACCGTGTCCATCCTCCCGAGAACGCTCGTGTGCCTGGCCCTGGCATCCGTGGTGGCCTGGACCGCCCCTGCCCCGGCCGCCGACTGGCCCCAATGGGGCGGCGCGCCCGGCCGCAACATGGTCTCCGACGAAAAGAACCTGCCCGAATCGTTCGACCCCGGTAGAAAACAGTCCGGCGGCGAGGGAATCGACCCCAACACGACCACCAACGTCCGATGGACCGCTCGCCTGGGGTCCTACATCTACGGCAACCCCACCGTCTCGGGCGGCAAGGTGTTCGTCGGCACCGACGACTCGCTCCTCCAGGGCGACCGCATCAAACGCACCCGAAGCGGCATGGTCAAGTGCCTCGACGAGGCCACCGGCAAACTCCTGTGGGAACTCGTCGTGCCGAAACGCGGTCCGGACCGCCTTCAGAAGGGCGCCCACTACGGCCAGCAGCATTTCGGCACGTGCTCCTCGCCCGCCGTCGTCGGCGACCGCGTCTACGTGTTCACCAACGCCGGCGAAATCGTCTGTCTCGACGCCGACGGTCTGGCCGACGGCAACGACGGCCCCTACACCGACGAGGGCCAATACATGGTCGGCCCGGGCAACAAGCCCGTCAAACTCGAGCCCACCGACGCCGACATCGTCTGGCTCTACGATCTCATCGGCGAACTCGACGTGTGCCCCCACGATACCGCCAGTTGCTCGCCGCTCGTGCACGACGGCTTCGTCTACTGCGTCACGTCGAACGGCGTCGATGGGCCGCACAAGGAGTGTCTGAGGCCCGACGCGCCGAGTTTCGTCTGCCTCGACGCCAAAACCGGCCGCCTCGTCGCCACCGATAATGAGGGGATAGGACACCGCATGTGGCACTGCCTGTGGTCGCCGCCGTCGTGCGGCAAGGTGGGCGACCGAACGCTGGTGTTCTTCGGCGGCGGAGACGGCGTCTGTTACGCCTTCGAGGCCCCGACCGAGGCCAAAGACAAGCCGTTTCACCTCAAGAAGGTTTGGTCCTACGACTGCAACCCGCCGCAGTATCGCCTGCGCGACGGCAAACCCATCCCCTACTACGAGGGCGACAAACGCAAGAAGTCCTCGACGAACAAGAACGACGGCAAGTACCTCGGTCCCAGCCAGATCATCGGCACGCCGGTTTTCCATAAGAACCGCGTGTACGTGGCCATCGGCCAGGACCCCGCCCACGGCCGCGGCAGAGGGCTTCTGCACTGTATCGACGCCACCAAGACGGGCGACATCACCCAGAGCGGCAAAGTGTGGGCGTACGACGGCCTGGAGCGGAGCATGTCGAGCGTCGCCATCGCCGACGGCCTGCTTTACGCCGTCGATCTGCCCGGCCGCCTCCACTGCATGGACCCCGACACCGGCAAGGTGCACTGGATTCACGAAGTAAAGGCCGAAACGTGGGGCACCCCGCTGGTGGCCGACGGCAAGGTGTACCTGGGCACCAAGAAGCAGTTCCACGTCCTGGCCGCCGGGAAGGCGCCGAAGCCGCTGGCCGAGATCAGCCTGGGCGCCCCGTCGTACGGCACGCCGGTGGCGGCGAACGGCACGCTGTTTGTCGCGTCGCAGCGGTACCTGTGGGCGGTTCAGAACGACGCCAAGCCGGCGGCGGAGTAACGTGCCGGCGGCTGTACCAGACAAGAGAAGAGCGCGGCGGGTACGGAGACCCGCCTCGCGAAGATGTTACGCTGGCCGAGTCGGCCCGCTCAACTCCCCGTCAGCGAGTTGAAGAACTTCTGGATGCCCTCGTAGTACTGGCCCTGGGCGGCGTAGACGAGGTACGCCAGTGTCGCAAGGATCGCAACGCCCATCCCCAGGTTCCAGGCCCAGCGCCGGCCGCCGGTCGGCGTGTCGGCGCCCAGGTACGCGCGCCGGTTCTGCATGACGAAGAAGGCGATGTAGGCAATCGGCAGCATCAGGCCGCAGATGGCGCTCGTCCACACCGCCACCCAGAACCCCATGTACTGCCACAGGACAACGCCCAGCATGCCGACGGCTGGGATCATGCACGAGAGTTTATACTTCCAGCCCTTCGGTTCGATCTTGAAGATCTCGCACGCCGCAAACCCGGCCACAATCATGTGGGTCGTCACGGAACTCAGGACCATGCCCAGGATCCCCAGGCCGAAGATGAAGTGTCCGACGGTCTCGCCGACGCCCGCCTCGGCAATCATCTTCGCCGCCGCAACGGGCGAGAGTCGGTTGCCGAGGCCCTCCGTCCCATGGATCGTGACGGCCGCCGCCACCGCCATCAGTCCGGTTGCCAGCACGAACGGGATGAGCATGCCGCTTATCAGGTCAAAACGTGCGAGGCCCCGATGCTCCTTCCCCCACCCGCGCGCCAGCAGCGAGTACCCGTACAGGAAGGTCATGTTGATGCCGACGGCCGCACCGAACGCCCCCAGGACCGCCCCGACGCCGGCGGTATCGGTCGGGATGTAGATCGGCAGGCAGCCCTTGACCAGTTTCCCCCATTCGATGTTCCCGGTCACGGCGGCCCGCACGACGACGATGGCGAAGGAGGCCACGATGATCCAGACCATCAGTTTCAACGCCCGCTCGTACAGGCGGATGCCGCGCCACCCGCTGCCGTAACTCCACGTCACGACGGTCGAGATCGCGAGGATCACCACGCCGATGCCGAGCATCAAGAGCGTGTGGGATGTGCCTGCCGCCCGCCAACCGGTGGCCACGATGATCATGTCCTCGGTCATGCCGGCGGCCAGGGCGTATTGCGGGAAGTGCCAGATGAGCGTCACCGCCAGCGTGGCCAGCGCCCATGCCCAGGCAGCGGCCGGATGCACGAACTTCTTCATCGCCCCGAACGGGCGGGCCCCGGTCGAGAGCGTCTGATGCGACATGGCCGACAGCATGATGATCCCCAGGATCATCGCGATCGGCTGGACCCACAGGAGTTTGTAGCCGTACAGGGCCCCGATCGTCAGCGACGAGGCCGCACTGCCGCCGCCGAGGGTCATGGCGCTCTGCAGCCACCCGGGGCCTGTCTTTCGGGCGTAGCCACGCCAGCGCGTGAGCATCGGCTTGGCGGCCAGTTCGGCCAGGTCGGCCTTTTCCTGGGCCAGCGCCTCGGGGTCGCCCGCCGAGAACATGGGGAGCCCGTGCTCCAGGTCCGTTCCGCCGGTCCCAGGCTGCGGCCGGTTGGGCTTCGAGTCGCTCATGTCGCCTCCGTTTTTTGTGGGCAGGGCGTGATGATGCGCCGCCAACGGGTCGAATTCAACAGAATCTTCGTGCAAGGCGAAGCGTCGGCTCGTTTAGCCGTCGGCGGCACGCCGACGGTCGTTGTCGTTGGGGCGCGGACGGCCATTCTCGTCGCCGTACCGGCGACGGCTAAACACGGCGCGGGCCGTGGCGGCGACGGCTAAACGCGGGGCGGTTCGTGCCGGCGGGGGCTCAACAGGGCATCGCTGCGCCGGCGAAAACGGTGCCGGACGCGGCGGGCAAACACACGTGAGGCATACCGCAGGCGCAAAGCACAGCATGTGGAGGGCGGTCGGCTACAAGGGGCTCTCGACGGCGCGGGCGGGCACTCGCATGCTTCCCCCTCCCCCAAGGCAGCAGGAGTCACCGTGAGTTGTCGATCGCTGCGGCCACTCCCGAAGCCGCAACGGGCAGGTCCCTCATATCGAGGAGTATAGCACAACTTTGTTCGTTGTCAAGGCCGAAATGTACCGGCGCGATGCCGTTTGGGCCAAGTCCCACCACAGATGCGCGCTGGTGGATTTGCGTCTAGCCTGGCACAGAGTTGCTCAAGGGTCTCTCGGCACCCGCTCCCGCTGCACCCCATCACGCTGAGGCTGCAACTTGGTCATAGAAAACGTCGGGTTGCGCACCACACCGGGATGGCCACCGACCCAGAACGAGCCGTCTGCAGCCTCAAACAGTGGCCCCCCGCAGCAACAACGAGGCAGTCCGTCCGCCTTGGCACAGAACCACTCCTGGCCATCGAACACCACGAGCCCCATGCTGGTATTGGCCCAAACTTGGCCGTTGCGGCGAACGCAGAGATTCCATACGTTGTTGTCAGGAAGAGGAAATGGTGTGGTGAAGACCCGCGATGTGCCAGCGGCAGACCTGACGCCAAGCCCTTGGTGGCTTGCGACCCACAACGCGCCGCTGCGATCAACGCAGATAGCACGGATGTCCGCCCCTGGAATCCAGGGCTCGTGCTTGTACAGATTCGTGACTTGGCCATCGTAGCGCAAGACCCCCAGCCCCTTGACGCCTACCCAGAGGACGCGGCTCCTGTCTTCTGCGATGCCTTCGACCCAGTTGTTCTCATCCTCGTTGTGGAAGACGGTTCTGGCGGTGCGCAGCGCAGGGTCGATAAGCGTGACGCCTGCACACCGAGAGCCTGCAATGATCTTGCCGTCGCTTCTCAAAAGCAACTCCTGGATATCGCTCAACTCGCGGGCCAAGCCCAGGAAGGAACTGCCGCCCGTGGGTACCGGACTTCGAGCCTTCAGCAAGGTCCACTTGCCACCGCTTATCCGAAACAGACCTGAGCCTGTTCCCACCCAAAGCGCTCCGTCTTCGCCCACCGCAAGTGCCTGTACACCGCCCGGCGAAAGCGGGCTGTTGCCCGCGAGGTGCCTATCGCCGCCTCGGGCATAGCGCGTCCCCATGAATCTCTCCAAAACACGTTCTTTGAGAATGTAGAGACCACTACGAGCACCGAAGACCATTGCCCCATTGTGCATCTGGGCAATAGCCTTCACTTTGTCGTCGGAGGGGGGAGCCGAATGCAGGAACCGAGCCCCGTCAACTGTGGCGGCGTGTTGGAGTTTCACAGCCTTGGGCGTCGGAGAACCAACATCCTCCCAATGCCAGGCTACGCTCTGCGCGAGCAAAGACGCAGGCCAAAGAGCCAGCAGAAACGCAATCCCCACGAGCTTACCCACAGAGTCCCCTCCCGCAGCCTGACACTCCCCCCGGCTCCAGCGTACCGCTGCCGCGCGCGATGGTTCAGCGATTCTGCAGCATGCACACGTCCAGCCACTGGCATTCGGCCAATAGACCGCTGGTTCGAGTTTGCGCCTGCCCAGCCGAGCCATTGCAGATTGCATGTGCGCCGCACTCGCTCGTTCTCGCGCCGAATAAGCAAAGCGTTAGAGAAGGGCTCGTGCGCCATTATGCACTACGGGAACGCCGAGTTTTCTGCGTCTCCCGGCCTGCGGGAAGCTTCCATGGCCAGACGCAGAAGCCGATCCCTCGCTGCCTTCTCCTCATCGGTCATTTTGCCGCGCCGAGCACGGTCCAGGGCAAAGTCCCTCAAGTCGAAGGCCAGGGTGAGCGGCATCCTCCTGTCCCGTAGAAGCACGTGGCGAAGTTCTTCATCTGTTCGCTTTGCTAGGAAGCGCACGATCAACTGTCCGGACTCGCCGTTTGATCGGCCCATGATGCACTGGATGAAGTCTCCCCGATCCTCAAGGCTGAGGTTCTGACACACCGCCCAGACGTCCTCATCCAGACTCACATCGTGCAGATGCGCGGCAGCAAACCGTGACCAATGGAGAACATGGTAAAGGTCTCTGCTCTGGGGATGGCTGGGAATACAGCTCACCGCGAGCTTGATGAGGCGTGAACGCCACGCCGGATTCTGGGAATCCAGGACGACGAGACAGGCAAGGACTGGCGCCACCTCGCGCGAGGGCCGCTGCTCGTCCAAGAGGCCAGCGAGTTGAGACACGGCGTGTTCGGCATGGGCTGCCACAAGGTAGCTGATGCCTTCATCTGCCAAGTCGGGGTTCTTCCTGAAGATGCTGATCACCCTGTCGGCGACGACTGGCGGCATCTTCCCTGTCTGCGCAACCGTAGTCGCGGCATTCAGCACCCATCGAATCCGCCTCTTCCAAACCTGGACGGCAGGCGGGTCGCTAGACGGTCTCGGCCGTGACACCTCCGCGACCAGGGCGTTCAAGATCATACGTCTGTGCGGATACTCGCCTGCGCGTACACACACAAAGCCTAGCAGACCAGACTTCTTGACGCCATCGGCGTAAGATCCCATCCTCTCGGCCACGCACTTGAAGTCCTGGGCCGTTCCCAGCAAGATGAGAACGCGCGCAGCATCGAAGACCATCCAGGCATCCTGCTGGCCGAGGGCATCACGAGCCACCTCAACAGCAGAGGGCGGGAGTTCGGGCCCTGTGACACCGAACGCTAGCGCGGACAGAACGGCAACGGCCTTCCGACGCATCGCGGGATCGCTGGAGCTGCGGTAGAGACGGACAGCCACCTCACCAACCCGTGCGGGACTGAATCCTGCAACAACGCTGTCGGCGTCTTGGCAAGCCCGAGGCATCAAAAGCGCGGGTCCGCGTTCCTCCACAGCGACCTTCGATATTGCCGCCTCGACGGCATCGTCCGTCTCCGTTCCCCATGCTGTTGCGGTGATCGCCCCGAACAGACACACGCACGCCACGGCCACTGCCAGGCGTCGGATGATTGCCGCGCCCTGCGTGTTTTCCACTGCCTTCCTCCTTTGCCGTTCAAGCCTCTTCATCGTCCTTGCCCCCTCGCCATCAATATATGCGCTGCGCTCAGGTGTCCAACTCGCGCCGAGTCAGACGCTGCCGCACGCTACTCCCTGAGCAGTTCGGGTGACACACAACTTATCTCCGCGCCGTCCTTGCGTTCCTCCACCACCTGCCACGACTCATTGTAATAATAATCCCTCGACTCGCCCTGTGCCAGAGGCAACCGTTAAAACCGTGGCACCTGTTGGGCGAGGGGCTACAATGCCGCTCCGGCCGAGCAACGCCCTTGACCGCTCGCGGGAAGTGCGGAACCCGGACGCTTCCGAACGGTTTGACTGCATGACATTCGGGGAGACCGGGCTGTGCTGCACGCGACGGATGCGCGAGCCGGCTAACCCGACCCGGCCCGATGAAAGGAGAACCCGCATGAGGTCCACTGCCCTGCTGTGCCTTGCAGCGCTTCTCGCCCTAGGCGCGGTCGCCGCAAGACCGCCGGCCGCGGTCGCCGCGTCGGCCGCCGAGATCAAGGCCGACTTCGCGAAGGAACTCGACGGTCTGCTGCCCGACATGTCGAGCGACGACCTCGGCAAGCGCAAGGCGTCCCAGGACACGTTCAACCTGATGTGCCTGGCGGCCGGGCGGCCGGGCGCCGAGGCCGAACGCGCCGCCATGTGCGCCGTGATCCTGCCGAAACTCGGCGCCGACACGCCCGAGGAGGCGCGGGTGTGGCTGCTGCGGCAACTCCAGTACATCGGCCGGGCGGAAAGCGTCCCGGCGGTCGCGGCGATGCTGACCGACAAGAGTCTGCGCGTCCGCGAGTGCGCCCGGCGCACGCTCCAGGAGATCCCAGGGGAGGAGGCCGTGAGCGCCCTTCGCACTGCCCTGCCGCAGGCGACGACGAGCGAGTGGCGCGTGGCCCTCATCAATGCGTTGGCCCAGCGCAAGGACGCCGCCTCCGTGCCGGCCATCGGCAAACTGCTGGCCGACACCGACAAGGCCGTGGCCATGGCTGCCGCCGCCGGTCTCGGGAAGATCGGCGGTCTCGATGCCGCCAACGCCCTCATGGCCTCACGCGGGAAGGTCGATGCCGACGTCAGGGTGGTCGTCCTCGATTCGTACCTGCTGTGTGCCGACAGCATGGTCGCCGCAGGCAAGACCACCGATGCCGCCGCCATCTACAACGCGGTCTACCAGAACCGGGACGATCCGCCGCGCATGCGCGTGGCGGCGCTGCGGGGCCTGTGCATGGCCCAGGGCGAGAAGGCGATCCCGACCCTGACGCAGGTCCTGACGGGCCCGGACGCGACGATGCGGAGACTCGCCCTCTCGTTCGTCAACGAGATACCCGGCCCGAGCGCGACCAAGGCGTTTGCGGCCCTGCTTGGGAAACTCGACGCGGCGACGCAGGTGACGCTGCTGGGCCTGCTCGGCGCCCGCGGCGATACGGCCGCGAAGCCGGCCGTCATGGCCGCCGCGAAGCATCAGGATGAAGCCGTCCGCGTGGCGGCCCTTGGGGCCCTGGCCGGCGTCGGCGAGCCGGGCGACGCCATGTTCCTGGCCCAGACGGCGGCGGCGAGCGAGGGGAGCGTCCAGAGCGCGGCCCGAACGAGCCTGGCAACGCTCAAGGGCAAAGACGTGGACCAGTCGATGCTCGGCGCCCTGCGGTCGGCGGCGGTGCCCGTGAAGATCGAGATCATCGGCGCCCTGGCCGCCCGCAAGGCCACTGCCGCCGCGGGGACCTTCCGCCAACTTGCCGCCGACGCCGACGCATCGATCCGCACCGCCGCCATCCAGGGCCTGGAGAGTGTGGGCAACTGCCAGTGCGTGCCCATGCTGGTGGGCGTCGTCAAGAGTCCGAAGCAGGCCAGCGACCGCGAGGCCGCGCAGAAGGCCCTGGAGGCCATCTGCGGCCGGGATCCCAACAAGGATGCCGTCGCCACCGTGATCACCCAAGGGATGGCCGGGGCGAGCGGCGAGGTCAAGGCTGCGCTGCTCCCGGCGCTCGGGAAGGTCGGCGGCGAGAAGGCGATTCTTCCCGTCCGGGCCGCGCTCAAGGACGCCGACGAGAAAGTCCGCGAGGCCGCCGTGCGCGTCGTCTCGGAGTGGCCCGACGACGCCGCCCTTGACGACATGATCGCCATCGCCCGGACCGACGCGAAGACATCGCACCAGGTCCTGGCGCTTCGCGGGTACATGAACCTGGCTCGCCAGCAAGGCCGGCCCGACAACCAGAAACTCGAGATGTGCAAGGCCGCCATGGCCGCCTGCAAGCGGCCGGACGAGAAGCGGCTGGTGCTCGGCGCGCTGCGCGACCTGCGGTCGATCGAGGCGTTCCAGATGGCCGCACCCCTGATGGACGAACCCAAGTGCCAGCGCGAGGCCGTCAGCGCCGCCGTGCAGATCGCCCGGAACCTGGGCGGCAAACTGCCCGACGACGTGGGCCCCGCCATGGAGAAGGCCCTGACGCTGACCAAAGACGCCCGCGCGCGCCGCGACGCCGAAGGCGTCCTGAAGAAGTGGCAGGGTCAGCAAAAGAAGAAGAAGTAGCCCCAGCAAACCGCGCGGCGGCCTTCCCAGGCCGCCGCGTTCTCATACAGCGCGATTTCTCGTGGTGGCCTGGGAAGGCCACCACGCGGGACGAGGGAACCGCCTCCCCTTTCAGCCGATCGTGCGCGATGCCAGTTCGTCGGCCTCGGCGCGGGTCGGCAAGGCGGGGATGGCACCGGCCTTGGTGCACGCCAGGGCGCCCGCGGCATTGGCCCGTCGGCAGAGGCGCTGGAGCGTCGCGGCCGTCAGCCCCTCGAGCGTGCCGCCCGACTCCAGGTGATCGAGAAGGTCCACCAGGATGCTCGCGACGAACGCATCGCCCGCCCCGGTGCACTCGACCACCGGCACCGTGAACCCCGGCACGCGGCCGGAGGCGGCGGCATGGTGGAAGGAACAACCCTCCTCGCCCATGCTGACGACGACGAGCCGCGGGCCTGCGGCCAGAATCGCTTCGGCCCCCTTTGCGAGGTCGTCGGTGCCGGTCACGAGCCGCCACTCCTCCTGGCTGACCTTTACGACGTCGGCCAGGGGCAGGGCCGTCCTGATTTCCAGGTGTCCGCGTTCTTCCGAGTCCCACAACGCCGGGCGCCAGTTCGGGTCGAACGACACCAGGCAACCGGCATCGCGTGCGATGCGCGCCGCTTTGAGCGTCGCCTGCCTGGGTCCCGGGTCAATCATGCTGATGGAACCGAAGTGGAAGCACGAAGCGCCGGCCACATAGGC
>Ga0307379_10013500_pt1 | contig 10578 bp, 9 predicted proteins | sample UN2MG_FD_202237 | JGI IMG/M metagenome (GOLD analysis project Ga0307379, IMG submission 202237) | Soil microbial communities from Risofladan, Vaasa, Finland - UN-2 | ecosystem: Environmental > Terrestrial > Soil > Coastal area > Acid sulfate soil | place: Finland: Risofladan, Vaasa | collected... | reverse complement strand
CCACCGCGTGGATAGGACAACAACTGTTACATGTGAAGTGGGAGGGGTTTCGACCGTGGGATTTGGTTATGCCGTTGTTTTTGTTCGTTGTGGGTGTCGTGATGCCGTTCTCTTTCAACAAACGCCTTGCGTGCGGTGATAGCAAAAGAGAACTGTATTTTCATATAGTCTGGCGAACGATGATTTTGTTTGTGCTTGGGATGATTGCGCAAGGGCATCTGCTGACGTATGACCTGTCAAAGATACATATTTATTGTAACACCTTGCAGGCGATTGCAGCGGGTTACCTCATTGCAGCGATAGTAATGCTGAATATGCGGGTTGTGTGGCAGGCGGTAACAACTGGGGCGTTGCTGCTGTTGTTCTGGGCCTTGATGATGTTCGTTCCGGTTCCGGGGCACGGCGCTGGAGTGCTGACACAGGACGGGAACCTGGCGATATATCTGGACAAGCTGATTCTCGGCCGATTTCAGGACGGCACGTCTTACACGTGGATTTTGAGCAGTATGACGTTTGGCTGTACGGTGATGCTTGGCGTGATGGCAGGGCACTTGTTGCGCTCAGAAAAGAGCGGCAGGGCGAAGACCTTATGGCTTTTAGCAGCCACGGCCGCTTGTCTGATAATCGGCTTGATATGGGACATTTGGTTCCCCATCATAAAGCACCTGTGGACAAGCTCGTTCGTGCTTTTTTCAGCAGGGTGGTGCTACCTGTTATTAGCGTTGTTCTACCTGTTGATAGACGTCTGGGGTTTTAAGAAGTGGGCATTTGGCTTCGTCGTGATTGGAATGAATGCGATTGCGGTATATATGGTAACACGGGTGTTTAATTTCCAGCAGCTCGGCAATATCTTCGTGGACGGGCTGGACCAGTGGTGTGGAAACTGGAATCCCTTTATTCACGCCGTCGCCGGCTTTCTGGTGCTATGGCTGCTCCTGTGGTGGATGTACCGCAAGAGGACATTTATAAGGGTGTAGAACGCAAGGCAGAAGCTACAAGATAGTTTTGACAGGTTTATGGAATCGGCAGATTTTTGCAGCCTTGTCGTCTTTTGTAAGGCGGTGAGCAGAATAAAGTTTTGTTTGCGAAAATCATATCGCAAGAATCGTTATTACGCCTTTATCTTAAAGCCTTTACAGCCTGTTTTTGGTGCATTTTGGGCTGTATTTTGAGCCTTTTTCCATAATCTTCCATTCTTGCGCCGGCTATCTACGGCATTATTTTCTTGACATCAGTAACAGAATGACTATATTTAAATTTTCATTTTAACCCCTGCTTTATCGCTTTCTCCCCTATCTCCTCCTCGAAGCAGGGGTTTTTTGGTCGAATCAAATCAAAATTTTTCTTGACCTTTGGTTTTTTGCGTCGTTTTTGTGGCCCAACTCATTTGTGATGCTATGCGCTTCGCGCAATGCGCGATATGGGATTATGTCAGGCCTAATCGTTCGGCCTCGGAGTAGAGGCCGTAGCGTTTCATTTTCTTGAAGAGGGTTGTGCGGTTTATCTGAAGTGCTTTAGCGGTTTCCTGTCTGTTCCAGTGATTGGCTTCAAGTGCCTGGCGAATAAGATTTCTTTCCGGCTCAGCCAAAGCTTCTTTCAAACTCATCCCCTTATATGTCTTTTCCTGCTGGTCCTGATGTTGTTTGATTGAGTTTGGCAGGTCATCTATGCCGATGAATCTGTCTTTACTTAGCAAAACAGCCCGCTCAATTACGTTCTCCAGTTCGCGAACGTTGCCGGGCCAGGAGTAACGCTCTAAATATTCCATCGCCTCATCAGTAATACCGAGTCTGTGTTTGTTATGCTGGGCACAGTACATTCGCAGGAAGTGCTTTGCAAGCAGCCGAACATCGCCGACCCTCTCGGACAACAGCGGCAGATTTACTGTCACCACGTTTATTCGGTAATACAAATCTTCCCGGAATCTGCCTTGTTTTACTTCGTCACCGAGGATGCGGTTTGAAGCAGTTAAGATTCGCGTATCGACTGTTTTAGTCTTATTGCTTCCGACCGGCTCAAATTGTCTGTCCTCCAGGACCCGCAGAAGTTTGACTTGAAGGGCCGGCGAGGCGTTGGCAACCTCGTCGAGAAAAATCGTGCCGCTATCAGCAGCCAGGAATTTGCCTTCCTTGTTTTTTATAGCGCCCGTGAATGCTCCTTTAACGTGGCCGAAAAGTTCGCTTTCGAGCAGCGTCTCTGGAAGCGCTCCACAACTTACTTCCACAAACGGCTTATTGCGTCGGCTGGAACGATGGTGTATGGCTTTTGCCAACATACTCTTGCCTGTGCCTGACGGACCAGTCATTAGGATTGTTGTCTTGCTGTCGGCAATAGTTTCAACGAGGTCGAATATTTTTGCCATCTTGTAGTCGTGACTGATTATGTTTTCCAGGCGGTATTTTTGTTCTAATTGCAATCGCAGGCTCTCGTTTTCGCTCATGAGCGATTGTTGTTGAATAGCCCTGTCCACTGCCATCCGCAATTCGTCGTCTACGACCGGCTTCGTAAGGTAATCGTATGCGCCTTGCTTAATCGCCTTGACCGCACTTTCAATCGTGCCGTAGCCGGTTATCACAATGGCCACCGTTTGAGGATGTTCTTTTCTGATTACCTCTAATAATTCCAGGCCATCTCCGTCCGGCAAATTAACATCCGTTATAACGAGAGAATAGCTCTGCTTTTCAAGCTCGGCCAAGGCGCCTTTTAGTGTTTCAGCTCCGTTGGTTTGGAATCCTTCGAGTGACAAAAACTCACACAACGAATCCAATATGATTCTGTCGTCATCTATAACAAGGATATTCTTTTCTCTCATCGATATATCCTCACCATCTTTTATGGCTTCTCTTATAAACTATCTTCTATCGGCAAATACACGGTGAATATACTGCCGCCTCCTGGAGCATTTTCAACTGTTATTCGGCCGTGACATCTTTCGATTATGTCCTTGCATATTGCTAATCCCAATCCTGTCCCCCTGTCTTTTGTCGTAAAGAATGGCTCGAATATAACACCGGCGTGTTCCGTAGGCAAACCCGTTCCAGTATCACGAAACTCCACCACGGCGGTATTATCCGCTGCCAGACGGGTTGAGATGCTTAGCTGACCACCGGCCGGCATTGCTTCCAGTGCATTCTTTATTAGGTTAAAAAACACCTGAAACAGATTGCCGTTTCTGATTTGTGGTAAGCCGCGGCTATAGTTTCGCAGTACCCGAATACTGGAAGCTTCCGCTCCCGCATCCATTGTTCTTACGGCATCTTCGATAATCTGCTCGATTTGGACATATTCTAACGATGCGTAAGTGCTGCGAGAGAATACCAGCAGCTCGCTCACGATTTGGACCATTCTCATAAGTCCCTGCCGGCACTGCGTGAGGTACTCTTTGGGTTTCTCGAGTTTTTCCTGCTCGATTGTTCTTAATGCAAGATTAATATATCGCAGTATCCCGTCCAGAGGGTTATTTAACTCATGGGCTACTTTGGAAGCGAGCTTGCCAACCGCAGCGAGCCTTTCGGCGTTGGCCAACTGTCTCTGTATATCGACCTTCTCGGTTATGTCTTCGATGATGACAGTCCCATTGAGGATTTTTGCTCTTTTGGCTTTCTTTAGCGGCCTGCAAAGGATTTGCAGTAGTCGTGTTTTGCCGTTCAGTGTGTAGTTTACGCTGTCGAATTCTAACGTTTTCCCACTTGATACAACTGATTTTAATTGTGTCGCCCAGTCGAGTCCCTGTATGCCGGGAATGTTGGTACCTTTCGCCAATGACTTGTCAATGTGCTCGCCTAACTCGATTAGCTCCGCTGCCCGGGAATTGGCCTCGATAACCTTCAAATCTGAATCGAAAACAATAACTCCGAGCGGTAATGACTGAACGATTGATTTGCCGAGCAGGCCAAATATTAAATGGTCATTTTTGATGTCTGTCTTTGCTCGACTGTCGGTATTGCCCGGCTTTTTTGACCGTGGTTTCCTGCGTTCTGGCATAGTTCAAATAATAAACACTATGTTTACATTGTCAAGCATAGATGTTTCAAAAAAACAACACACTTGTTCCTTTTTCGGCTTATAAAAGCAGTTTGTTTACCAGGAAACGTAACATTTTATAAAATAAGCAGTTTAGCAGCTTTGTCCCGCACCGATATTTGACCTGCAGCCCATAAAATTGGTTTTCAGCGTTGCCTTTTGTCAACATTTTATGCCGCCTTTTTGTACTCTTTTTTATGCAAACGATACCAACTCGGCAAATTTTGCTCAACTTGATATTTACTAAGCACTTGTAAAAGTAAAAATAGGGTATTTAATTATCCATTTTGTGGAATGAATTTTGCTCCACAATGCCATAAGAAGCACTTACCACGTATGAAAAGATAGTGCCAACAGTTATGCAAGGAGGCATTAGATGAGTAGTTGTGAACAGCGAAAGTACAGGCGATTGCCAATAAAGCTTGATTTGTCGTGCCGTAAAGCTGGTTCGACAGGAGAGAAATTCCATACCGGCTGCACAGTGAATGTTAGCCCCGGCGGATTGTACTTTGAGAGCGAAGCCGACGTGTTTAAGCAGGGGAACCTCTTAAAAGTAGAAATGTCAATACCCCCGACAGCAGGTCTGCTTGAACTTGGCGGCAGTGTCTCAGGTCTCGGAAAGGTTTTGAGAATTCATACTATCTGCGATTCTCGTACAGACACCGATTTGCCTTCTGCCAGGTCCGGCGTAGCACTGGAATTCTGCCAACCGCTGAAGCTTTGCGTATAGCTTTTATTCATCCGGCCACTCAAAGAAACCCTCAAAGACTTCCACGGCCGGTCCGGTCATATAGACACAATTATCCTCTTCGCACCAGTTCAAATCCAGGTCGCCACCGGGTAAATGCGCTTTGCATATTCGTTCACCTCGGCCGGTAAGCACCGCTGCCACACAGCATGCGCAAGCACCGCTGCCGCAGGCCATCGTAATTCCACTGCCTCGCTCCCACGTCCGCATCGTGAATTCCGCCGGCTTATCAACCTGGACAAAATGTACATTGATTCGGTTTGGAAAGATGCTGTGGTTTTCGATTATAGGTCCAAACTTCTCTATATCGACTGCTGAAAGGTCATTGCAGAAAAAGACGGCGTGTGGATTGCCCATTGACACGCATGTCATTACAAACGCCCGACTTTGAAACATCATTGGTTGTTCAATTACTTCTCTGACGGGCAAATCAACTGGAATATCTTTGGCTGACAGTACCGGCTGGCCCATATCGACGCACACCGCCGACACCTTATCACTACCATCTATTATGAGCCCAACGTTTAAAACACCTTTGCCGGTTTCTATATTCAATGAAGCAGGGCAGCAGGGGGGCTGACCCGGTAGGGAAAACGCCCCCCCAGCTTTAGCTAATTTATGTTCGTAGCTATACTTAGCCACGCATCGGATACCATTTCCACACATTTCAGCTTCTGAGCCGTCAGCATTAAACATACGAATTCGCACATCGGCTGATTGCGACGGTTCTATGAGAATCAACCCATCAGAACCAATGCCACGATGCCGGTCGCTGACGATTTGGGCCAGCCTTGCCGGGTTTTCAACTTTTTCCTCGAAGCAATTGACATAGATATAGTCATTGCCCAAGCCGTGCATCTTGGTAAATCTCATTATGCCTCCTTGTTAGAAAACCATTTTAGTATACTCGTGTGGCTGGCGCAAAGCAATCTTGTTTGTTGAACTTAATAGAAAAGGAATGATATTGATAAGTGTCCGGTCAGGCAATAACACAGCGTTTGCACGCTAAACTGACGCTTAAATTGCGAATTCCTTTTCTCGGGTGTTCAATTGGGCTTTTAGACGCTGGACAATGGATGAGTGCATCTGCGAAACGCGGGACTCGGATAAATCCAGCGTTGCGCCGATTTCCTTCATCGTCATCTCTTCGTAATAATATAGAACAACAATCAGCCGTTCAGCCCGCGTCAGCCCCTTGGTAAGCAGGTTTTTCAGATCTCGCTTTTGAGCCTCTTTCGGTGGGGCATCGCTTTTTTTGTCTTTGATTATGTCTATTTCGCGAATATCCTTTTCACCGTCTCCATCGCTATATTGCGTGTTCAATGACACAACGTTGACCGCAGTGGCATCTCGTTGAAGCCTGTTAAATTCATCCATGTCTAAATTTAGTTCTTTAGCAGTTTCTTTTTTTGTGGGCTTGCGACCCAGACATGCTTCGAGCGACTGCGTGGCCCTCGACAGTTGGTGAGCGCGAGTGCGGACTAATCGCGGTACCCAATCCATACTTCGCAGCTCATCAAGAATAGAACCTTTTATACGAGGCAAACAATATGTCTCAAACTTTACACCTCTGTCAGGGTCATAGGCTTCGATAGCATCCATCAAACCAAAAATACCGGCACTTATGAGGTCGTCCACTTCGACCTTATTGGGTAATTTGCTGTGTAATCGCTCGGCGGCATATTTTACGAGCTGCCTGTAATGCTCCATAAGGAGATTGCGGAAATGGTCATCATGGGCTTTGTGGAACTGCTCCCATATTTGCTCGATATTGAGTTGCCGGTTGCTTCCCATTGGATTCCTCCATGAAAGGGACCCTGCTTTGCAGGAACCCGGATTATATCAATCTAATAAGTTTTACATATCAGACATTTACGTCCCATAAAGCCCACCATCTCTCCATACATCCTGGCTCTCCGGACAAATAAACTTACTTAAGCTTTTTATCGACCTTTTGGCTGATAACTTAAGAAGAACCAATCAACAAGTTTCTTAAAAAATCCATAATCGTTATTTTGCGAGGACACACTATTGCTTAATCCCGCTGCTAAACCTGCCATCTACGAGCGCCGGTTCCTTCCACAAAGCAGCCGGTCACGCAGGTATTAAAAACTGAAGTCATTCCCTGCTTTTGTTTGAGCAATTCTGCTGCTACTCTTTGGTTGAGTGTGTTTTCTAAAAGCTTATTTATTTGCAACTCGATATATTCATCCCGGTTTTCTTCAAGAAATTCTCTGGCACATTTATCGACTACCGGTTCAACTTCAAAACTGCCATTGATGCCGAATTTGACGTTTTCAGTGTCGCGCAAAACAAGCCGCTGGTTTTCAATATGCTCGTCTATCGCATTGTTTAGCAGGTCGGAAAACTCATCGGTCAACAAATCCTTGGGTACAAACTCAGGAATGTCGATGTCGTTTATGTTCTGAACAAGGATTTTGTGGCGAGCCCGTGTGAACTCGATTATCTTAACAAGCAGCTCGGTGATATTATCTGTTATCAGTGACGCCAGATTCATAATCACTCCTTATTATTAAAAAGCTCGCCATCCTTGAAAGAAACAAAAGTAACTCCGTATGTATATCGCCTGTTCACTTGTTCATAAGCAGCGTATAAAGGTGAGAAAAAGCAGGAAGGATAGCTTGTATATGGTGAAGCCGTATTTCTCATCCCTGATCCTTTCATCGCGTCCTTGAGTTCTTACCGCAGGCTGTTTGTCTTACAAACACAGCCGAATAACCGCAAAGAGCCAAAATTGTTTCTAATTTTGCCTTTTTCCTTTTTAGGTATTCTCAGATTGCAAAGAGTTGATCGCCACTCTACCGGCAGCCTCGTCTTTATTTAGAATCTGTCTTATTTCGGAGAGAGTTTTCGTTTTCCTGAGTTCGATGATTTTCGAGAGTCTCTCAAACACCGACTCGTCGTAAAGTCGATGTCCACCTTCGGTCCATTGTGCCTCACGAATAAGTCCCATTATCGTGTAGTTATGAATAGTTTGCCGTGAAAAGGGGGTATGGCGGACTAACTCACCGATCCGATAAAGCTTAGCAGGTATTTGCAATGTGCGGATTTTGGTTCCTGGTTGCATCGCGAAAACCCTTTCTATCGTAAACTAACTGAAACCCTGACAATATAGACAAAATGGCCAGCTTCATTCGATCAAATGCGTTTTACATTTTGTAAAATATAAAACACCTTTTATCGGATGTCAACTTTTTTTAAATTTTTTTTAAAAATATTTTTGTCCACTTTTTCGCCCTCGGCGACGTTGTAACAACTGCCCTTGGCTGGAGGAGTTATGTAGGAATCACTGGTTTGTTCTTGAAAGTTTCCTATGTCTTTTGTCGAATGCCGTTGACCAGGTGGTTGATGCAAAAGCACAAGTTCATTTCTACCTTTAGCTGATGTTTTTCCCAAATGCCGCTACTAAAATGTCCGATAGAGTGATAAGTGAACCCATAGTATCACCTGAAACTGTGTGGATAGGGGAAAGATGTATAAACTTTGAACGATGCACCGAAGCAATAAAAGTTCTGAGAATACGATTAACAGTGCTGATGGCAGTATTTCCCTGGTTGAGCAGGTAACGCCTTTGGCCCGGAAGATAAACTGCCTCGACATCGAGCGGATAACGGATGTTTGCATTAAACATATTCCGAATCTGGTTGGCGCAAGGCTTGCTTCACTATACATACTGGATGAGACGAATAATATTTTGCACCTGCAGGAGCACAATCATCCATTTCTTATAAACAAAATAGTTTCGCTGAATCAAAATCCTCCCTCCCCTATGGTTATGGCAGTAAGAAGCAAAGAGCTTATATTAGTAGGGGACATAGACACGCACAAAAAACCCGTAATCAAAAAATCACAACGCGCCTTTGCTGGAAATTATAAGACCAACAATTGTGCTATTGCCCCTCTTATCTGCCAGGATAGAGTAGTTGGCGTGCTCAATTTGGCAGATAAGATAGAGAACGGTAGCTTTGATTCTGAGGACATTGCACTGATAGAGCTGTTTAGCCAGTTGGTCGGTGCATCAATCGGAAACATAAAGCTGTTCGAGAAGATACAGCGCCAAGCGACGACAGACGGCCTGACCGGTCTTGCGAACCACAAAACGTTTTACGAAATCCTGGAGAGGGAACTGTGGAGGTCACGCCGATACGGCGGGCAAATTTCACTGATTATGATTGATATTGACAATCTCAAGAAGATAAACGACACCTACGGCCACCGTGCCGGTGACAAGGTCATCCGAGAGGTTAGCAGAAAGATAAAAGACTGCATCCGGCAAATCGACACCGCGGCACGGTACGGCGGCGATGAGTTTGCAGTCATTTTGCCTAATACTTCACTCACCGATGCTGTTGTTGTTGCCGAGCGTATGGTTGATGAGGTTGCGCATTCGCCGACTACCTGGAAAAAAGAGCAGATAGCTCTATCAATTAGTGTGGGCCTTGGTCAATATGATGCTGACACCAATCCACAGGATATTACAAGCGGTTCTGACCGGGCGCTGTACACAGCCAAGCAGGAGGGTAAAAACACAGTGAGAATCTTCGAACCATCCAAAAAATACAAAATATAGCCTCATTTCGGGGGAGGATGGTTATCATATCTGGCCGCTCGTGAACCGCAACTGGAAACCAAAGACCTCTGACGATAGAAGACAGACAATTGAGCACAACCGACGAGAATCCCTCAGCACTCAGGATATGATAAGGAATCGCCAACTTAGGCAACATTCGGCGTGGTGATTTGCGCTGTCCCGTAAAGGCCTTATTAATCTGCATTTTCCTCTGCCTCTCAAATCTCTCTTGCGATACCAGCCGGCATTTTCTACCTCTACCGTTGCCAAAATCCTTCGTGAAATGTTCAATCTGGGCCAGTACCCTGAATCTTGCGGTCTTCCAGCAACGTCGAAGCCTGCCCACCGGCAGGAAAAGGAAATTTTTAGCAGCGGCACTTTTGGCGATAAGTCTTTGCAATAAAAGAAGTAAAGATTTTTTTCAGAAATTTGGGGGCTTCTATCCGGGTATGTGCGCTTTTCATTGATTTTTCAGTCGAACACGGCTGTTTCTTTCTACAAGCCGGTGGCAGATGCTTTGCGATATTTTGAAAGAAAAAAGTGCTAAAAAAAACTTGACAGTCTTGGTGTATCGTGTCTACCTTGAAGTTCTAAATCATGAATTTGTGGTTTATAAGGTATTTTAGGCGAGTAATGACGGAAAATAGCCAAAAAACAGGGAAAATTTGCGAGAATAATTGGTGTAAGCTATCATTTGTTATAAACTTACATTCTTTACAGAAACCCAAATGTTAAAGAAGAAAGGGGAACAAAAAATGAAAAAAATATTTACCTTTGCGATAATGGCTGTTGTGCTAATAGCTTGGAATGGAGGAATGGGCGCTTATGCTGCTCCGGCAATCTCCTTCGTGGAGCCTCCTACACCTGTGGACGGAGCAAGCATTGAAGACACATCAGTAGAAATTGAAGTCTCTATAACAGAACCCAACCTAAAAGATGTGATCTTCAATTGGGACGGCACGGACTATTCACTCTACGATGACTCCCTCGTCTTGATGTTCAACTTTGATAATGTTGGTGATTTAGGAGAGGATTACGTCAATGGTTCGCCAGTCATTGATGTTTCAGGAAGTGGAAATAACGGAATTCTGAGTGTTACACCCGGAATTCCACAGTGGGTTGCGGGTAGGTATGGAGGTGCCTTTGATTTCACTGGTGATGGAGGAACGAGTGGACAGAGTATCCTTGTTCCACACGATGATTCTTTGAATCCGGG
>Ga0307379_10013499_pt1 | contig 10578 bp, 8 predicted proteins | sample UN2MG_FD_202237 | JGI IMG/M metagenome (GOLD analysis project Ga0307379, IMG submission 202237) | Soil microbial communities from Risofladan, Vaasa, Finland - UN-2 | ecosystem: Environmental > Terrestrial > Soil > Coastal area > Acid sulfate soil | place: Finland: Risofladan, Vaasa | collected... | reverse complement strand
TCCAGGGTGGTGCCCAGCGGTGTGCCGCCCATGCCGAAATAGGGCCCCAGGGCGGTCAGCAGCGCGGGCTCGACCGAGAAGTCGTAGATCTTGGCGTTGGTGTTGATCGAGCGGGCCGTCGCCACGACCTCGTCCTTGTTGTCGCTCTCATCCAACGGCGTGTCGAAATCGTCATTGAAACGATCCTGGATCTCGACCAGTATCTGGCCGCCGCCGCAACTGGTGGAGGTGTCCCAGTCGGCGGTGTTGGGGGCGTAGGTAAAAGTGACTATCTGGCCCACCGAGACGCCGTAGACCGAGACGATCTCGCGCTCGACGGTCAGCGTCTCGCCCAGGGGGGTATTTTCTTTGAGTTGAAGTAGTTCGGTGTCGCTGAGGAAGATGTCGAAGGTGTCGACCTGGTTCAGCTTGTTGCGATGAGTGGCATCGGGGCTGGCGTAGCTGCCCCGGTAGATGAAGTCTCCCGCCTCGGTCAAGGGCCTGAACATCTCGTAGCGGGAATTCTCGACCTTGTAGTAATACCAGTTCATGCGGGTGTAGTGCTGCCCCTCGTACCAGATGGTGTCGGCACCGCTGCCGTTCCAGATGAAGTCGGTGGGATTCCACGACCAGAAGATGTCGTCGGTGCGCCTGACGGTGCGGCAGTAAGGGTATACAGTGGCCAGGGTGCCGAGGTGCTTGCGCTGGTAAGGTATGTTTATCATGCCGACCCCGGGCAGTTGCCCGTCGTAGTAGGAGTAAGTCCATTCCGGCGACTGCGAGGTGGACTGGTCGACGCCGGCGGGCACGCGCCCCCGGAAGCGGTTGAGCACGAGGTTCTTCTCGAAGCGGCCGATGCCGACGTTGATGTCCTCGATTTGCGAGACTATCTCGCGGATCGCGGCCTTCGACTGGCCGATGCGGCTGCGCGGATTGTCGGAGTCGGCCAGGAAGGACTTCATCGCGTCGGTGGTGAAGGAGTAGTTGGGATTGGCATAGAGCAGCTCATCGTACGTGCCGTTTCGGTTCTCCTTGCGAACCGTGATGTCGTAGCCGTTGACCCGCAGCGAGTCCCACAGCATCGAGCCCGAGGTGTCGATCAGCATCAGCACGTTCGGCCGCGGCCGGTTGCTGATGATCGAGAGCGGATTGTTGTGCTCCTGCACCTGGGCCCAGGCGGTCGCGCAGATTGCCATCAAGGCCAGGGCGATGATCCGGTGCCTTTTCATTTCTTTCTGCCTCCGGAGACTAGCGGATATCATAACTGCTCACAGGCGCTTCGAGGCTGGAGGTGACCCTGAACCTCCCCGTGCGCGCCCCGCGGGCGCTTGAGGTGAGCTGGCCGCTTGGATCGGGCTGCCGGCCGACATCCAGGCCGTGGATGTAGACGATCGCCTCCACCTTCTTCTGGTAGAGGACGTTGTTGCTGATGTCGAAGAGGTAGCCCACCGACACCAGCTTGGCCGTCTTGTCGTCGCGGTCGTTGTCGTTCATCAGATAGACTCGCCAGCCGCGCAGCAGCGCGCTGCTGCCGGTGTCGATCAGAGAGGTGTAGAGCGGCTCGGCGCCCGACTTGTAGGGCGCATAGAGTGTCATCAGATCGGGATTGGAAGTCTCCGGCGTGAAGAAGCCGTCGATTGGGCCGGTGAAGGTGTTGGTGGTGCCGTCGATGTAGTTCGACTGGATTTCAGCCACGGCGCTCGCGTTGAGCGGCACGAGCCGCACCAAGTCGAAGTAGCGGTAGTCCGTCATATTGAGGTTGTCGTCGGCGACGCCGCCCTCCGAGGCCAGGGCGAACGGCGGCCGCGTGAAGGGCGTCGAGGGGTCGATCGGGTCGTTGGCTTCCATCAATGCCTTGATCCGCAGCATGCCGATGTTGAGGCCGGCCTCGGCCACATTGAAGCTGTCCTGCGCGATCACCTGGCTGCTCGAGCTGGAGAGCTCGTTGCTGGAGGTGACGTAGAGAGTCAACGCCACGCCGTTGATGATCAGGCTGAAGAGGATGGCCAGGATTAGCGCCGTCCCCCGCTCATTTCCGATTATCTTGCATGCCCACATAGTCGGCTCACTGAGTCCTCGCAAAAGTGTTTGCCAAATCGAGGTTGCGGATCTTGATCCTGCGCGCAACCTGCATCGCCCGGTGGTACCACAGCCGGCCCTGCAGCTCGGTCTTGCTCCAGGCGTGATCCTCTATCTGCCCGCTGACTCCGATGACCTCGGCCATGCTGGCGACCGACGGATAGATGGAGTCGAAGTTCGGCGAGTCGTGCCGGGCGAAGCCGTAGGGGTTCTCGGTCACGGAGTTGCCGGTGCGCGAGACCACAGTCATGCGGACCTCGCGCAGCTTGTTGATGAATTCCTCGAAATCGGTGGAGACGCTGCCGTCCCCCGCCACCGCGTGGATGTAGTTCTCCATATCCTCGGCGTTGCGCCACTCGCCCGCGTCGACCACACCGCTGTCGTCGAAGTCGATCCCCAGCGCCACCTGGAAGTCCTCCACCCGCTCGGCGACCACGAAGGGGCGGATCGTGTTGGGATCGGTCGCGTCGATGCTAAGACTGCCCGCAACTATGGCGGGGAGATCGAGGCGCACCAGCCAGCCGCTCGCCTGGTACTGCGGGTCGGGGTGGCTGTAGACGAAGTAGGTCGCGGCCGAGACCTGGGCAAAGTTGTCGCCGGTGATGGTGTTGCGCAGCAGCTCGGGGCCGCCCGGTACGTTGAAGCGGTAGCCGATATCCTCGAGGAAGCCCTTGAAGTTGGAGGGCTGGTTGACGCTCTGGGAGGGCTCCATTTTGATCAGGTATTCGCTGGCCACCAGGACGACGCCGGTGACGGCGCGCAGCGTTGTGTAGGAGCCCTCGTCGTCGATCATCATCACCAGGATCGGATTACCGCCCATCGAGTCGAAGTAACTCTTCAGCCTGGCGCCGAGCACCGGGTCGGTGACTATGAAGTTCTCCTGAGCCAGCCCCTCGTAGTTGTCGATCCGGCCCTGGAAGACGCTGTCGCACACGGTGTAGGTGGTGATCATGTCGGTGTTGGCGACCCTGTAATCGTTGGTCAGGCCGATGGTGCTCTCGACGGGGTTGAGGTAGGAGGCGGGCTGGCTGTCGGTGCCGTTGATCACCTCCAACGGCGGCACCATCAGGCCCTGGAGATCGGTGGGGTCGATGCCGTAGTTGAAGTCGTCGGGATTCTGGTTGCCGGTGAGCTCGCCGACCTCTCCGCCGTTGTTACGGCGGTAGGTGGCGGTGAAGATGCCCGAGCCGGCGTCGCGCACGTCGCGCTCGAGAATGGTGATCACCGCCCGGCTGTTCTCATGGGCCTCGCTCTCGGCCTGTGCGGTGAGCCCGGCGCGGCGGCTGCCGTCGATGCTCACCACCATGATCACGCTCAGCAGGCTGAGGATGCCGAGGACGATGAGCGCCTCGATGAGGGTGAAGCCGGCGTCGGCCGCTCCCTTGCTTCCAGTCTTGTCGTCAATCATAGCGGCAACCTCAATTGGCCTTGATTTCGCGGAAGACCATCGCCACGTGGTCGAACGAGGCGACCGGCAGCCAGTGGTAGGCGTCGTCGTTGTAGCGCATCGAGACGCCGCGGATGGTGATCCGCTTGAAGTCGAGGCCGCTGTCGGTCAGGTTCTCGATCCGCCACATGACGAGGTAGAACGGCCTCATGTAGGCGTCGTCGGCCGGCCCGCTCAGCGTGTAGTCGAACGTCTCGGAGAAGCCGCCCTCGGTCATCCCCGAAGAGTAGTTCCTGAGGGCCTCGTCGTCGTAGATCGCGCCGCCCGACTGCAGCGACGGGCCGCCGCCGAGGGAGTTCCAGGGGCGCCCGCGCAATTCCTCCAGGCGTTGCGAGACGATCGAGGATAAGCGGGTGCGCTCCTTGGCGACCTGGTTCTGGTTGAGGCTGGCGGTGATCAACATCGCGCTGGCCAGCGCGCCGACCGAGAAGATCGCGAGGCCGACGAGCACCTCGACCAGCGAGAAACCCTTGTCATTCGACATTCGCATTCCAGCTAGTCCCTCCGTCGCCCGTCTCCCAGCGCACCATCGTGGTCGCGCCGTAACGGTTGACGGCAATCTCGTAGTAGTTGGGCAGCTCGGGATTGGTCGTGTTCGGATCGTCGTAGGCGATCCTCACCACGTAGAACGAATAGCCCACGCTGCCCAATCGGTAGTATTGCTTGTCCAGAGGCCCCGCCGCGTAGCCGGGATCCTTGAGGTAGACCTGGCCGTCGGGGCAGAAGATCAGCGCCATCGCCCCGCCGTCGAACGGCGCGGTGTCGCTGCCGCTCCAGGCCACCACGGAGCTGTAGGTCAGGTCGTAACCGGCGGCATCGTAGGGGCTGCCCGTGCGGCTCGAGCTGAGGTCGTAGTCCTGCACCCCCATCACCAGCACCTTGCCGAAGCCCTGCCTCTCCGAGAAGACCTTGAACTCGTTGGCGACGCTGCTGACGCGCCGCGCCGCGCGGCCGCTCGTGGCCGCGACGTCGGCGTACTCGCCGGAATCGATGGCGAAGTTGTTCATCGCCTGGAAGCGGTCCGAGGCGGTGCCGCCGTTGTCCTCGAAGGCGTAGAGGCCGTCGTCGGAGAATATCAGGCCGTAGTTGTAGCCCTTGTCCAGGGCGCGCTGGCGGTACTTGTCGAACAGGTACTTGACGTCGCGGCTCACCATGCGCAGGGCGTTGCGCTCGCGGTAACCGCTGAAGGCCGACCAGCCGACCGCGGCCGTCAGCCCGACCACCGCCAGCACCACCAACAACTCCAGCAACGAGAAACCGCTCTGGTTTCCTTTCCGCATATCATCTCCCTGCGGATATAATTTCACTATTAATATATATACATTATACAAGTGTAGGGAGAAATCTGCGCGCGTGAGTGATAAGTATCACAAGCAGTTGAGTTTATCACTACTTGTGCCGACGATGAATGGACTGCGATAACCATTTGCAGACAGAAGTGGACACAGTTTTCCTCACCCATACAAGACTTATCGGCACCTCCCGCGTTTTGCTGTAGCCCAATTCGCTGAAACCGGCCCTATTGGATTGGGCCGGAAAACGTTTTACACTGGGCGATCGATTGCCGGAGAGCCGAACCATGCGAAACGAGAGCAGCCCCGGCGGGTCGCTGGATCACAAGATCCTGCGGATGCTCGTCTGCCCGGCGTGCCACGCCGCGCTCTACCTGGTGGTGGGGGAGCGGGAAGCGCTGCAGTGCCGCAACGCCGAGTGCCGCAGGCGCTACCCCGTGCGCGAGGGCATCCCCATTATGCTGATCGAGGAAGCCGAGATCATCTCCGCCGACGAGTTCGCCCGCCTGCCCCTCTGACGCCGCCGCCGAGGCAAAGGGCGCCAGAAGAACGGGGGCGCTAAAGCACCCCCCTACAAGGCTTTGCTAGAGCTAGCCGACCCATGTAGTCCCGCCGCGTATTGCGAAGGAATGCCCAGGAGTGTAGAGCGGTCCTTTAGGGCCGCCGCACCCGCGAAGGGCAACCATTGAAATGAAAAAACGAAATCTTCCCAGGCGCCGATCTCCCAGATTGAAAGGTCATGATTATTCCGAGCAAAGAATCTATTTCCTGACCATCTGCACGGCCAGGCGGAAAAATATCTTCGCCGACGACGGCTTCGCTTCGACGGTCTTGCAGACCATTTTGGAATCCGCCGGGGATAATTCTGTGGATCTCCATTGTGCATGCATCATGCCCGATCACATCCATCTGGTTCTTGAACCTTACGGCGGCGTCTCCGTGGATATGTTCGTTGGCAATATTAAGGGCAAAATCTCTTTGTTTTTACGAAGAGTGGGACACAAAGGCCCGGTCTGGCAGGCCAGTTTCCACGACCACATTCTTAGGTCGAGGGAGGACCCGCTGGACAGTATCAGATACGTTCTAGAGAATCCGGTGAGAAGAGGTCTGGTGACCGGATTCAGGAGTTATAAATGGAATTGGGATAAATACGGATTTTGCGATTCCGACAAGTGAAGCATACAAATTTTATTAAAAAAACAAGACGGGGGCCATGAATGACCCCCCTACAATACCTTGCGGGAGCCAGCCAAACCATATAGTCCAGCCGCGTATTGCGAAGAAACGCCCAGGAGTGTAGGGCGGTCCTTTAGGGCCGCCGCGTATCGCGAAGGAATGCCCAGGAGTGTAGGGCGGTCTCCGCCGCAGCGGTCCCTCCTACAGTGGCTTACGGAGGGTTATTGCCGATTGATTGTAGGGGCGCAGATTTATCGCGCCCGTGTTGTTATCCCGCCGGTAGCGGGATAGGGCGGATTCCGCCTAAGGCGGACAAGTTCATTCGCCCCTACAGTGTGTTGCGAGAGTCCGCCGAATCATGCTCACGTCGGCTGTCAGCCGCCGAGGTAACGCGCGACGGCGGCGCGGGCGCGGGCGGCGTCGTCGGTGCCCTTGACGAGGCATCGCCCGTCGGGGAAGACCACGAACTTGAGCGAGCCGTCGTCGAACATCAGGTAGAACCTCAGCCTGCTCACCTTGCCGAGTCCTGCGAGCGCGGCTGCGAGGGCGTCGAGGTCGATCTCCATCTTGCGGCCGCCGGGCGGCAGCACCTGCACCATCTTGCTGCCGCAGAGGACGTCGGCGATGCCGGCCTCCTCGCCGGAGAGGAAGCGCCGCTCGCCCTTGACGCAGGCGGGGCAGGCGTCGAGGCGCGGCACGGCGATCGAGCGGATGCCGGGCTCCCAGGCGTTGAGCACGAGCAGGTTGCCGTCGAGCTCGCCGCCGGTGAGGGCGCGGAGAGCGAGCGAGACCTGGAGGGAGGCGACGATGTGCGGCGCCGGGGCGATGACCCCGGCGGTCTCGCAGGTGGGTGTGTCGCCGGGATCTGGGATGTCCTCGATGAGGCAGCGGAAGCAACTGGTTTTCCCGGGGACGACCGCCTTGACGACGCCGTCGGCGCCGATCGCGCCGCCGTAGAACCAGGGAATTTCCATCTCGAGGGCGACGTCGTTGATAAGCAGGCGCGTTTCGAAGTTGTCGGTGCCGTCGACGATCAGGTCGGCGCCGCGGCAGAGGCGCATGGCTGAGCGGTAGTTGAAGTCCTCGACGATCCCCTCCACCTGCACCTCGCTGTTGGCGGCTCGCAGGGCGGCCTCGGCGGCGACCGCCTTGGGCCGGCCCTCCTGCAGGTCGCGCTCGGTGAAGAGCTGCTGGCGGTGGAGGTTGTGCAGCTCGACGATATCGCGGTCGACGATGCGCGTCCGCCCGACGCCCATGCGCACCAGCATGTCGGCGGCGACGGCTCCGAGCGCGCCGCAGCCGACGACGACAACCGAGGCACGGGAGATCGCCTCCTGGCCCGCGCGCCCGATCGGCTCGAAGCGCATCTGGCGATCGTAGCGCCAGAGACGGTCGTTGTCATCGGCGGTCATGGCAAGGATTATAGCAGCAGAATGTTGCGAAGCGGAAAGCCGGGGTCCAGAATGACCGGTGACGGCTGCGATCCCGGAATACAGACCATTGAACAAATCCATGGGATCTTTCGTTGCTTATGTTGAGATTAATCTTCGCTGGGGGGGATTCTATTGTGAGGACATTGATTCGGTCCGCTATTCTTTTATCGCTGTGCGCCGTGCTCGTCCACGCCGCCCAGGACGACGGGAACATCAATCTGACCATCCGCGCCGTGCGCACCGACTCACCGGTCCATCTCGACGGTGTATTGGACGAGGAGATCTGGAGCCGGATCGAGCCGATCACCGACTTCCGCCAGTTCGAGCCCGGCAACGGCGATCCCTCCAGCGAGCGCACCGAAGTGCGTATCTGCTACGACGGCAAGAACCTCTACTTCGGCATCCGCGCCTTCGACAGCGAGCCCGGCAAGCTGATCCGCAGCGTCTACACGCGCGACGGCGACATGAGCACCGACGATTCGTTCATCATCGCGATTGACTCCAACAATGACAACCGCACCGGCTACAGCTTCGAGATGAACCTCCTGGGCGCGCGCACCGATATGGAATTCACCGAAATAACGGCCTACAACCCCAACTGGAACGCCATCTGGGACTACCGTGTGCGGACCGACGCACAGGGCTATACGCTCGAGGTGGTGATCCCCTTCTTCATCCTGCGCTTCGCCGCCGCCGAGGAGGTCGAGATGGGCCTGGGGATGACCCGCACCATCCGGCGCAAGAACGAGACGGTGCTCTGGCCCTTCGCCGGCCGCAACTTCGGCTCCTACTCGGTCAGCCGCTACAACACGCTGGCAGGCCTGCGGGGCATCGAGCGGGGCAAGCACCTGGAGCTCAAGCCTTACATGATCGCGGGCTACAGCCAGTCGCTGCTCGACAAGGACTACGAGGCCGACGCGGGCCTGGACGTCAAGTGGGGCGTGACTCCGAGCTTCACCATGGACCTGACGGCCAACACCGACTTCGCCCAGGTGGAGAGCGACCTCCTGCAGGTCAACCTGACGCGCTTCAACCTCTTCTACCCCGAGAAGCGCGACTTCTTTCTCGAGAACTCCGACCTCTTCCAGGTGGGCTTGCCGCAGCGCGCCGAGGTCTTCTTCAGCCGCAGGATCGGCATCCGCGGCAGCAGCGCGGTGCCGATCATCGGCGGCGCGCGGGCCTACGGCATGGTCGGCGACACGAATATCGGCATCCTGACGATGCAGACCGACGCTGCCGGCGGCGTCGACGGCGAGAATTTCACCGTCGCCCGGGTGAAGCAGAACTTCCTGAAGCACAGCTATGTCGGCGCGATCGTCACCAGCCGCCGCGGCGTGGCGTCGCAAGAGGACACCACGCTGGGCGCCGACCTGGAGATGATCTTCGGCAGCAACATCATGGTCCACGGCTACGCGGCGCGCAGCGGCAGGCGGGGCGTCGACGAGGGCAACTGGGCCTATACCGCCGGGGCGTTGCAGTTTACCGACAAGTACATCTGGGAGGTGCGTTACGACGATGTCGGCGCCAATTACGATCCCGGGGTGGGCTTCGTCGTCAGGCCCGACCAGCGCACTCTAACCCTTTACGGCGAGTACATGCCCCGCCCCGAGTGGCCCGGCGTCAAGCAGCTCTCGCTGGGTCACATATACCGCCGCATCGAGAACCACGACGGGATCCTCGAGACCCAGACCTTCAACCCGACATTCTGGCTGATGTTCAACAGCGACGACAGGATCACGGCCTTCTACGAGGACACCTACGATTTCGTGCCCTGGTCGTTCTACATGGCACCGGGGGTGATCGTGCCCAGCGGCGAGTACAAGAACCGCACCTTCTACGCGGAGTTGTCCACGACGAGATCGCGGCGGCTGGCCGTCTCGGCCTTCGCCTACGGGGGCAGCTATTACGGCGGCGACATCGCCTCGGGCTACGTGATTCTGTGGCTCAAGCCGGTGCCCTGGCTGCAGATCAGGGCCGATGACCAGCACGACCGCATCGAGCTCCCCTCGGGCAGCTTCGACAGCAACATCTCGCGCCTGTTTGTCTCCTACTTCATCGGGCCGGCGCTCTCCACCCGCGTCGCAGTGCAGTACTCATCGCTCTTCGAGGACTTCATCCTCAACTTCCGACTCCGCTGGATCTACAAGCCCGGCTCGGAGGCCTGGCTGGTCTATAACGAAGGCCGGCGTTTCGACCTGCCGGGAGACTCGCTGCGCGACCGCGCGCTGATCCTCAAGATCGTGCACAACTTCAATTTCTAGCGTCGCGGGTACTGCCCCAGCCCGCAAAAACCGAGCGACACCGCTCTCCGCTCTCCGGCCTTGCCGCCGGGCCCCGCAGCCGCTTGATTCCGCCCCGGATCTTGCCGCATCCAGTGCAGGCTAAACTCAGCTAAACATTTCTTTATTAATAACTTAGAAATCCAAAAATATAGATTGACGCTCCTCTGCGGCGGCGACTAAAATTCGGTACAAAAACAATATATGGAGGCATAATATGCATAACAAGGTGCCCTTGATCCGCCTGGCGGTGGCGTCTGCCGCGACGCTGCTCTTCGCCGTGACCGCGGTTGCCACGGCAAACGAGGAGGTCAAGTATCAGGTCGTCTTCTCTCCGGAGCCGGATCACGGGTCGAGCCACAGGGGAGCGGCAGCGCCCAATGGGGGTTCCTCGGATTTCAAGCAGTACAGGCGCCACGTGGCGGGTGACATATCCGATATACTTGCCGCCGATTTCAACGGCGACGGCTACATGGATATCGCCGTGATCGACCCGGAGACAAAGGCATTCCGGGTCCTGCTCGGCGACCGCAAGATGACCTTCAAGAAGGAGTACGAGAAGAAGCTCAAGGAGATCGGCAAGCTGCTTGTCGGCGCCGCGGATTTCAACGGCGACGGCAAGCTCGACCTTGCGGTCGAAAATTCCAAGGCCAAGAAGTACTTCACGATCTTCCCAGGGGACGGCAAGGGCGGTTTCGGCAAGGGCAAGTCGGTACGCGCCAAAGGGGAACCCGACACCTGGTTTCGTGACGTCGGCACATGCGACGTCGACAACGACGGCAAGCCGGACGTTGTCGGCTTCATCATGCGCTACGGAAGCAACGGGACAATCGTCGCGCTGCGCAATCGGGGCAACTTCAAGTTCGACCAGATAAAGAAAACGGACGAAAAAG
>Ga0307379_10013497_pt1 | contig 10580 bp, 9 predicted proteins | sample UN2MG_FD_202237 | JGI IMG/M metagenome (GOLD analysis project Ga0307379, IMG submission 202237) | Soil microbial communities from Risofladan, Vaasa, Finland - UN-2 | ecosystem: Environmental > Terrestrial > Soil > Coastal area > Acid sulfate soil | place: Finland: Risofladan, Vaasa | collected... | reverse complement strand
GGCCGCGCCGGCACCGACCACGGTGTGTATCTCATCGATAAACAGTATTATCTCGCCTTCCCCCTGCCGGACCTCATCCATCACCGCCTTGAGCCGCTCCTCAAACTCACCGCGGAACTTGGTGCCCGCGACTAAAGCCCCCATGTCCAGGGCAACTACCTTACGGCCCTTGAGAGAGTCCGGCACATCATCCGCGGCAATCTTCTGGGCCAGCCCCTCGGCAATCGCGGTCTTGCCTACTCCCGCCTCACCGACAATCACCGGGTTGTTCTTGGTGCGTCGTGTGAGCACCTGCATCACGCGCTTTATCTCATCCTCACGACCGACTACCGGGTCGAGCTTACCCTGACGCGCCAGCTCGGTGAGGTCACGACCGTACTTCTCCAGTGAGCGGTACTTGCTCTCCGCCCGGGCGTCGGTTACTCGGTGACCACCGCGCAGCTTCTGAAGGGCTGAATATACCTTTTCCTGGTTAACACCAGACCGGCCAAGAATACCGGCTGCTTCACCCTTTTCTTCACCAGCTATGGCAATCAGTAGATGCTCGGTACCGATGAACTCGTCCTGAAGCCTTCTCGACTCGGCATCAGCCGCCGAAAAAAGCGCCGCTATTCGTGGTGTTGCGTATATCTGCCCAACCTCGTAGGTAATCTTGGGTATCTTCTCCAGTGTCGCTTCGGCCTCGCGCTGCACCGCCTCTACGTTTACGCCCAGGTCCCGGAGTATATCACCTACCAGACCCCTCTCCTGCCGAAGTAAAGTCAGGAATATGTGTTCCACATCCCACTGGTTATGACGGAATTGCCCGACAAGCTGTTGCGAACTGGTAATCGCATCCCACGCCTGCTCAGTAAATCTCTCCTGCCTCATCATCTACCTCCCAACAGCTCAATTATGCCAGGCGCCCGGTTACGGCGTCAGTGACAAAAGTCCCGCTTCAGTTCCCGAAGTTCGCCTTCAGGAACTCCCTTATCTTCTCCTGCACAGCGGGGTATTCCCAGCGATACTCGTGCCCCGGGACATTGATGCAATGCGTGAATTTGGCCGGCTTCCCCTGCAGCCGGTATTTGAACCACCTCAGGAACGCCAGCATGTAGGCCTTGGTGCCGGCCTTCAGATTCCGGTGCGCCATGGGGTCCGGCATCATTCCATTCGTATCTATCGCCAGCGTCCTTTCCGTGACTACCCGGTGGGACATGTGAGGGAAGAATATGCCCAGCTCAATGCTGTAGACCTGGTTGTTGTCACCGAGCTGCCGCATCACGGCGTTACCGAAGGCTGCCCCTTGGCTGGCCCCTACCAGCACCACTCTGAGTTCAGGAAGGCTTCGTATAAGCAGCCGCAGTTCCTCCGCCATTATCTCCGCCTGTCGGGACTTACTCTTCAGAAAGAAGCGCGCTTCCTTTCCTATGTCCCGCATGTGGTACCAGAAGCTGTTGCCGCTGCGGAAGTGCTGGGTCAGCGCCCAGGTGAGCCCGAGCTCATCCATCGTCTCGGTAACTCCGGTGACGATGCTCCTCTCCCAGTCCAGGCACAACTCCAGCAGCGTATTCCCCCACCCTCCGGGGTTGTGAATCACGAGAACTTCCTTTCCAATAGCCCTGTTGTACGTCTCCGTGACCCTCCCGATGAAGTCTGCCCGCTTTCCGTCCTCACGACCAAGCAGTCGCTCCGCCAGACGCTCAATCTCTACCTGCAACTCTAACTTCATGCTGGTCATGTCCGGTTGCTCTTTCAGCGGTGATACTCCTCTTCTACGGCGCCCGGCTTTCCCCTTTGCTTGAGAAAGGTCCTGTCCCCTTCCTGCCAGACCCAGAGATGGTGTTCCGGTATTATCCAGCCGGCGATAGACTGCCGGGACGGGTAGACAATGAAGACGGTCTCAGCCACCCGGTTGAGTTCATCCAGTGCCTGCCTGCCTTTACAAACGGTCGGCAGGTGTTCCAGCAGGTGGCTGGCAAATGCAGCGCCAAAGGTATTATCTGAGAACGGGATATGGGTAACGCTGGCAACGACGGCACACGGGTGGCCGTCTATCGCCCGGCGGTCAATATCAAGGCAGACATCCCCTTCACCGTGCGCCGGCTTGTTAAACCAGTGACGCGCCTGTTTGCCACCCCACGGTCCACCGGCTACCAGGAGCGGTCTGGTTCTCTCCCGGGCCAGGCTGGTAGCTGTCCGGTATTTCCGGTTCTTGTCCTGTATCTCAAGCATCCAGACTACAAGCTGCCAGATACCCACGACAACCAGAAACCCCAATACCACGTAAAGGACAGTCAACGCCATATGTATAACCCCTCTGTCCTATACTCCCAGCCAGGAGAATAGAGACTTCAGTCCGTAGTAGCCGCAGAAGGCGATTATCAGACTCTTCAGACCGGTACCCAGAAAGGAGAAGAAGAAGAACTTGTGGGGGGGATATCGTAGTGCGGCTATGGCAATCGTCATCGGCAGGTGGAGTGGATTGACCAGTAATGACATGAGAAATACCGCCAGTGAACCATGCCGCTCAGCCCATGCTATCGCCCTGTCATAAAAGCTGCTGCTGAATTTGCTGGTGATTTTCTCGGAAATACCTCTACCTCCGTAACCGATAAGGAAAGTAATCAACTGTCCCAGGCTGGCTCCTAATCCGGATAGCAATCCGACCCACACCGGCGCTAAAATCCCATACTCGCTGGCTAATGTGCCCGGGAGAGTGAATACTACGAGCCAGTAGGGGACCGGGATAGCCGTTACACTAAAAGTACTACCGGCAATAAAAGCGACAATCAATGCACCCAGCAAGCCAAACCTGGCAACATAGGTGTTACCCATTAAATCATCTTTATAGCAAATAGCGGCAGCACAAAGGGCAATCGTGACAACGATGGCCAAACCACCGACCCACAGTTCCTTTTTCGACCACTTTCGCTTAGCCTGCTGCTCCATAATCGTGGTATTACTACGCTGTAGTAAGGCTCCTTCCAGTATTCATCCAATTATAGCAAGACTATCTCCGCTGGCACAAGACAAACGTGAGCAGAAGCATCACAACAGCCCCGGTACCGCTAAAGAGCGGCCTTTCTTATGAATGGGAAGGCATGCATCACGACGTAAACTGAAGAGCCCACGGCCTTTCAGGAGCAACCATCTAAGGGCATTCCTCACCGATATCGGCCAGGATGCCGAGAAACTGTCTCAGTATTCGGGCAGTGGCACCCCATATCACCTTGCCCTGGTAATGGTAGAAAAAGGTGGGTACCACCTCACCTTCGAGGATATCCGTATCCTCCCGGACATTGTCCTTGTCCAGGAGAGCTGCCAGGGGGACTTCGATTACCTCTTCGGTCTCCCACTGGTCCACCTTGATGTCATAGGGCCAGGGAATGATTCCCACAAAGGGAGAGATAACATAGCCGGAGCCGATTGTGCGGATGTCGTCCAGTTCCCCCAGCACCTCGACGTCGCTCTCGGCCACGCCGACCTCTTCCTCTGTCTCACGCAGGGCTGTCTTGCGAAATGCAATGTCCTCTTCCTCGTAAGCGCCGCCGGGAAAAGATATCTGGCCCTTGTGGTCCCGTACCCTCGTAGTCCTCTGGATGAACAGGAGATGGTACTCTCCATCCTTGAGATAGAGCGGCAGTAGTACCGCCGATGACACGCGCCGGGTATCGGTGATGTGGAGCTTCTTTCTCCGGGAAAGGGTCTGCTTCAGTCTCTCCTTCATGGTTCCTATGGTAGCACTGTCCCACAGCGGAAACAAACCCCCGCCGACACAGAGTGTCGCCGACACAGCGAAGCTTGACAAAAGGCGCTCCACCTACCTAAAGTGTTCAGTAACAAGATGGCTTGCGCATAGCTCAGCCAATAAGGAGCACAACCATGCAAGGCAGAAGGACAGAGGAGCTTCTCAGGTGGGACCGGGAGCACATCGTGCACGGCCGGTGGCCCATCGGTGGCAACATTGGCATAGTGACCGAAAAGAGCCACGGCATATTTTTCCAGGACACGGAAGGGAAGGAGTATATCGACGGGGCATCTCAGTTGCTCTGTGTCAATCTGGGCTACGGACAGCAAGAGATTATCGACGCCATCAGCGAGGAGCTGGCCAGGACGCAGTATGCTATGCTGTTCCACGGGTTCTCCAACGTGGCTATCGTCGAGTGTGGCCAGAAGCTGGGTGAGTTGGTGCCACCGGGACTGGACCATTTCAGCTTTACCACCGGCGGTTCCGAGAGTATCGATTCTGCAATAAGGCTGGCCCGCTTCTACTGGCACGCCAGAGGGAGCGACAAGCACAAGGTCATCAGCCTCTACGATTCGTATCATGGCATCACCAGCGCTGCATTGACCGCCACCGGCTCCGGCAAGGGTTCCTATGAGAGGGGTCTGGGTTCGTTGCCCGGCTTTATTCGCATACCCTCACACTACTGTTATCGCTGCACATTCAACCAGGAATACCCCCGCTGCGGTATCCAGTGCGCCCGGTTCCTGGCCGAAGTCATTGAGAAAGAAGGCCCTGACAATATAGCTGCTTTCATGGCCGAACCCGTCCTCGGTGTCGGCGGGATGCTTGCTCCTCCTCCCGAGTACTGGCCAATGGTAAGGGAGATTTGCACGAAGTACGATGTCCTCCTGATTGCCGATGAAGTCATGACCGGTTTCGGCAGGACTGGAAAGATGTTCGCCATGGAACACTGGGGCATCAGGCCGGACATAATCACCATGGCCAAGGGTATTACAAGTGCCTACCTGCCCTTTGGTGCCGTGGCCTTCAGCAATGACATCTGGGAGGCAGTAAAGGGCCGCAACTTCGTTGCCTACACCTATTCCGGGCACCCTGTGTGTGCTGTCGCAGCGACCAAAGCGATGGAGATATACGTACGGGACAGGATAGCTGAGAATGCTGCCAGCATGGGCAAGTATGCCCTGGAACGCCTGATTCGGGACTTCGGACCGCTGCCCTGCGTGGGAGGCGCCAACGGGCTGGGCCTGATGCTGGGCATCGAAATAGTGGCCGACAAGGCTACAAAGAGACCATTCGACCCGGGGCTGAACGTAATGCAGAAGATTCAGGACCGGGCACTGGAGCAGGGGCTTTTCGTCCGCGTGTCTGGAATCGGCGGTACCCCCAGCGACAGGGTCGTCTTCGCTCCACCCCTGACGGTTACGTCCCGGGAAGTGGACCGGGCATTGGATATCCTTCATCCGATTATTGACGGCCTTACGCCGGGCTAGACACTCCGGCAACAATAGAGTAACGGAGGCAACCCTTGACATACGAGACACTACTTCTTGAGAAGCAGAACGGCGTCGGCATAATCACGCTGAACCGTCCGGAACGGCTCAACGCCCTGAGCTTTACCCTCTTCGCCGAATTCGACCGGGCACTCACCCAGTTTGAAGAAGACGAGGAGGTGAAGGTAGTCGTTATAACCGGTACCGGGGAAAAGGCCTTCTCCGCCGGAGCGGACATCCACGAGATGGCAGAGATGCCTGCGGAACGGCTCCAGGAACGTGATGTACGCCGCACCGATTGGACATGGCACCTGGCGGCATACAAGAAGCCCACCATTGGGGCCATCAACGGGCTTGCCTACGGGGGCGGTGCCCTGATGTCCTCCATCTTCGATATCCGCATCGGTTGTGAACGCACCAGATTTCGCTTCCTGGCAGTCACGTACAGTCGGGTTAACTCCACCTGGAGCCTGCCGTTGATGATCGGCTGGCCGATGGCCAAGGAACTCCTCTTCACCGGCCGCGTGGTCGAGGCCGAAGAGGCTTACCGCATCGGGCTGCTCAACAGGCTGGTGCCCTCAGCAGAGCTGATGAAGACCGCCATCGAGATGGGCCAGCTCATCGCCGGTAATGATACCGCAGCCGTGCAGGCGATCAGGGAAATAATGGTGAAGGATATCGGTCTAAGCTGGCGCGAGATGCAGCGCAATGAGGCTGAAATAGTGGCCCGCTCCGTGGATTCACCCCCGGCCAGAGAGAGCTTCAGCAGCTTCCTTAAACGCACGTCTAAGTAGCTACAATGGGAACGGAGGACAGGGAAATAGCAGCTCCCAGGACGGCACTGGAAGGTATCCGCGTACTCGACCTCGGCCGCTACCAGGCGGGACCGAGGGCCGGACTCGTGCTTGCCCGTCTGGGCGCCGAGGTCATCAAGGTAGAAGCCCTGGACGGGGAAGAAAGCCGGGGTCTGCGCAGTACGGGCTCAGTTCGTGGACAGAACCCGTACTGGGTGCAGTATAACAGCGGCAAGAAGAGCCTGGCAATGGACCTGCGGAATGAGAAAGCAAAAGCCGTCCTGCGGGAACTGATAAAGATATCTGACGTTCTCATCCAGAACTTCCGCCCCGGTACAATCAAGAAGATGGGATTCTCCTACGAAACACTCTGTTCCCTTAACCCGGGGATAGTCATGTTGAACGTCTCCGCCTACGGGCAGTACGGTCCTTTCCGGGACCGCATTGGATTCGACCCCATCGGCCAGGCAATCAGTGGTCTAATGCAGCTTACGGGTTACCCGGAAACCCCACCAACTATTACCACCATGCCTATTATTGACCGTATCACGGCGTTGCATGGCACTATTGGCGTGCTTGCGGCACTTCGCGAGCGGGAACTCTCCGGAAAGGGGCAGGAGATAGACGTCTGCCTGGCTGATACCGGCTTCAGCCTTACCGAGATACCGATAGCCACCTACCTGGGGAATGGCAGCGTTCCTGAGCGCCAGGGGAGCCGAAATGCCGGTGCCCTGTGTAATGTCTACCGGACCACTGACGGCTGGGCACTCCTGGTGGCCCCCAACCAGAATATCTGGCCCAGGCTCTGTGAGATTCTGGATAAGCCGGAGTGGATGGATGACCCCCGTTTCGCCAGCCGCGCGGAACGGGCAAAGAACGCCGTCGTGGTGGAGGATGAGCTGGCCCGGTGGTTCGCCACCTTGACTACAACGGAAGCGGTAGACACCATGTCTGAGGCCAGCATCCCCTGTGCCCCGGTGAACGATATACCGCAGGCGGCAGAGAGTGCCCAACTCTGGGAGCGGGAGTTGCTCGTGGAGGTCCCCGATGCAGTCGCCGGTACGGCACATGCCAGCGGGAAGCTCATCAAGCTCAGCCGCAGCGAGACAATAGTGGGCACGACACCCACCGTGGGGCAGCACACCGAAGAAATCCTGCGTGACCTGCTCAACTACACGCCGCAGCAGATACAGCAGTTACGTGATGAGCAGGTGGTAAGATGACGGCTCAGATACAAAAACTTGACATTTTCACGTTTACCCTTTTATAATCAGATATTACTTGGTTCCTGTTTCTCTATTCCCACGAACTCACCATACACACGGTCACTCCATAACCTGATAGTTTGATTCCCCTTATGTCGAAGTACATCTTTGTAACCGGTGGCGTAGTTAGTTCCGTTGGCAAGGGAATAACTGTCGCTTCGATTGGTACACTCCTGAAGAGCCGTCAGATTACCGTGTCTATCCAGAAGCTGGACCCGTATCTCAATGTTGACCCGGGAACGATGTCACCCTATCAGCATGGTGAGGTCTTCGTTACCCAGGATGGCGCCGAGACCGACCTTGACCTCGGTAACTACGAACGTTTCGTTGACACTAACCTTACCGCGGACTCTAACGTCACCTCGGGCCAGATTTACAGTGAAGTAATCGCCAAGGAGAGGCGTGGTGACTTCCTTGGGGGCACAATACAGGTGATACCTCACGTTACCGGCGCTATCAAGGACCAGTTCCGGCGACTGGCGGAGCAGTCCCGGGCTGACGTAGTCATCATTGAAGTAGGCGGTACTGTAGGTGATATTGAGGGGCAGCCCTTCCTGGAGGCCTTGCGGCAGATGAGAAACGATGTCGGGCGTGACAATGTACTCTATGTCCACGTTACCCTGTTGCCATACCTGAAATCTACCCAGGAACTGAAGACGAAGCCTACCCAGCACAGCGTCAATGAACTGCGCCGCATCGGTATCCAGCCGGACATCATAGTATGCCGCAGTGACCTTCCCATATCCGAGGGAATCAGGGACAAGATATCACTGTTCTGTGACGTCGAGAGGGAAGCGGTAATACCCCTGCCAACCGTCCCTACTATCTACGAGGTACCGCTGCTCCTCGAGGAGGAAGGTCTGGGCCAACTGGTTATTAGCAAGCTCGGGCTTGACGCCAGGAAAGCCGAACTGAGCGAGTGGGAGGAGATGGTCAAGCGCCTCAAGGAACCGCATGAACCGGTCAACATAGTCTTGGTAGGGAAATATGTGGAGTTGAAGGACGCCTACTTCTCGGTGCGTGAGGCACTACATCATGCCGCCCTTTACCACGATAGAGACCTTAATCTCTCCTGGGTACAGTCGGAAAACCTGGAAGAAGGTGATGTCCAGGCGGCACTACGCTCGGCTCAGGGAATTATCGTCCCCGGTGGTTTTGGTATCAGAGGGATAGAAGGCATGGTCAAGGCGGCCGGCTATGCACGGACGAATAACATCCCGTACCTCGGGCTGTGCCTCGGTCTACACGTGATGGTCATTGAGTTCGCCCGCTATGCCCTGGAGTCGGACAGACCGAACTCAAGTGAGTTTGATGAAACTACGCCGTATCCGGTCATTGACCTGATGCCGGAACAACAGGATATGCAGGACAAGGGCGGTACCATGCGCCTGGGCAACTACCCGTGCCGCTTGCTTGACCACAGTCGCGCTGCCGCCGCTTACGACGAGAGCCTGATTCAGGAACGCCACCGGCATCGCTACGAGTTCAATAATGATTTCCGCACCCAACTGGAAGAGAAAGGTATGATTCTGAGCGGGCTATCGCCCGATAACAAACTTGTGGAGATATGCGAACTGGCTGACCACCCGTGGATGCTTGGCTGCCAGTTCCACCCGGAGTTCGGCTCTCGTCCGAACCGTCCTCACCCACTGTTCCGTGATTTCATCGGTGCTGCTAAAGGCGTACTCCGGGAAGGGGACCAGCCATTGCTGCCTCTTTCCTAGTTACCTACAAGAAAATATTCCCGGTAAGCCTTCGAGCCTTCGCTTCGCCCGACCAGAAGTTGCCTGAAGAAGCACGTATCGTTGCCGGGACTGACAGAAACAGACATTATAATCGCTGAGGTGGAAACTTAGATGCTTATCTTCCTGGACACAGCCAATATCGATGAAATAAGGGAAGCAGCCAGTCTGGGCGTAATCAGTGGTGTGACCACCAATCCCAGCCTGGTATCGAAGGAAGCCACCGCGGACTATGAAACGGTGGTGAAGACCATCTGCTCCATCGTCAGCGGGTCAGTTTCCGCCGAAGTGCTTGTCGAAGATGCGGAATCCATGGTCGAAGAGGCCCGGGTCAAAGCCTCCTGGGCACCAAACGTGACCGTCAAGATTCCCATCACTGCCGACGGGCTGAAGGCAACGTCCACGCTTAGCAAGGAGAACATCAAGATAAACATGACCCTGTGCTTCTCGGTGAACCAGGCACTGCTCGCAGCCCGTGCCGGGGCTGCTTATGTCAGCCCGTTCGTCGGTCGACTTGATGACATCGGGCACGACGGTATGGAGCTGGTAGCCGATATTGTTGAGATGTACGGGTACTACGAATTGCCCACCAAGGTTATTGCCGCCAGTATTCGTCACCCGCTGCACTGCGTGACGGCGGCCAGGGCAGGGGCAGACATCGCCACGGTGCCCTACAAGGTGCTGATGCAGATGATAAAGCACCCGCTTACCGATACAGGAATCGCCCGTTTCCTCGAAGACTGGCGACGCGTTTCACAGCAATGATACGGAATCGGCGGTCCGGTTTCAAAAACCCGGCCAGAAAGGCCGGACCAGACGGAACCACTTCCCCCAGGCAGGAGGATAGTAGCCGCTACAAACACAAGGGAGTCAACTAACATGGATATCAGTCAACTGGAAAACAAGAGCAAAGATGAACTAATGGAGATGGCCAAGGAACTGGAAGTCCCTAACCTCTCCAAACTCAGCAAGCAAGACCTCACCATGCGCTTGCTCCAGGCGGATGCCGCACAGCAGGGCAACGTCTTCTGCAGCGGTATACTGGAAATCATGAGTGAGGGCTACGGTTTCCTGCGGCAAGCCTCTCTCCTGCCCAGCTCCTCCGATATCTACGTGTCCCAGTCACAAATCCGCAGATTCGGACTGCGTATCGGAGACATGGTTGCCGGGCAGGGCAGACCGGCCCGGGCTGGCGAGAAATACTTCAGCCTGCTCCGAATCGAGGCGGTCAATGATATTAACCCGGAACTTGCCAAGAACCGGCCGCATTTCGGATCGCTGACACCCACGTTTCCTGACAGGCTGGTCGATCTCGAATTGCCGAACGACAGCCTGTCAACCCGATTACTCAACCTGATAGCCCCCATCGGTCGGGGCCAACGTGGCCTGATAGTGTCACCGCCCAAGGCTGGTAAAACGCTGCTGCTCAAAGCGATAGCCACCGCTGTCACGACAAACTACAAGGACATTCACCTGATGGTGTGCCTCATCGGCGAGCGTCCGGAGGAAGTGACCGATATGAGGCGTTCCGTCAGGGGGGAGGTAATCGCCGCCACGTT
>Ga0307379_10013496_pt1 | contig 10580 bp, 9 predicted proteins | sample UN2MG_FD_202237 | JGI IMG/M metagenome (GOLD analysis project Ga0307379, IMG submission 202237) | Soil microbial communities from Risofladan, Vaasa, Finland - UN-2 | ecosystem: Environmental > Terrestrial > Soil > Coastal area > Acid sulfate soil | place: Finland: Risofladan, Vaasa | collected... | reverse complement strand
CAACACCAGGATGACGAGACTCTTAAAGTGATAGGTGGTTCTTTTCATCGTTCAACCTCCATTTGGCGGCTTTTCTCTCGCACATCGTCCTCGGTCGCCGTCACCCGCGCAAAGCACATCATCACTGCACAGTATAGTGCAAGCCCTCGTGAAAGTCAATAACTTCGCAACCGCTCTCGCCTGCGTGAGACGCCAGGGCGGGGCCACCGCACTCCTCGCAGATGTAGGGGAAGTAGCCCAGGGCCTCGGCCTCCTCGGCCCACGTGGCCAGGAACTCGATTTCGCTTTCGTCCTGCCGGCGCCACTCGACGGCCTCGGTTGCCAGCGTCCTGGCCTCTGTCTCCGCATCACGGATCGCGCCGACGATGGCGGCAAGCGCGCGATTCCAGGCGGGCGTCGTGTGCCGTTCGAGTTCACTCTTGAACCACTCGATGGGCGCTTGCCTACCGAACAGTTGCCAGGCCACGATTGCAGCCCGATCCTCCGCTATCATTTGATCCTCCTTACGTGCGGTTTACGCGCTGGCTCGGGTTTCTCGCTGACCAGCAGGTCCCATAGAGCCAGGGTGAGCACGATGACGAGCGGGCCTACGATCACAGAAATGCACGATCCCCACAGTGCACCTCCTGTGACTGATCTTCTGTCACGGCGAACACGAGTACGAACAGGGTCGCGTCTCCGGGGAGGAGCATACCACGCCCGGCGTGCCCGTGTGAGCATGTGCGGCAGAAGTTGGCGAAGCCAGTCAGTCCGACTAATTGACCTGAGCACGAATTTGGGTATTGACTTTTTCGCAAAGATGCAATACAATGTGAGTGTGTGACAAAAAGCAGTGCTCCACACTCGGAGCCATCCTGGGACACTGAACCAGGCAGTAAGGATACTTTGGAGGTAGATATTGCAGGACCACATGACCCGCCCGCCGTTATGACGTGTGGCGGGTGTTTTGTTAGAAGGGTAGTTTGCTGGCCTCCGATTCGGTGATGCTCGCCTGCGCCTGGCACCCAGATGAAGCCGCTGCGCTCCCGCATAAGGCTGAAACCACACTGGAGTTAAAATGCTATCCAGATTGCTGCGTTCTATAGACCCCATACTTGCAGTAGGTGTAACGTTCTCAATCGCCCTGGCAGTCATTCTGGTGTTAATTGGGCAAGACCAAGTTACGAGCCTTCTCATAGGCCTTGTAGTGACAACAATCACTCTGTTAATCGACACTCTTGCGAGGCAGAAAGACAGTGAGCAAAGGATTGTTGAAGCGGTCGAACTGGGCAGGGCATTGTCTAGCAACCCGCGCCTGTTTGGAATAATCCGTCAGATCACCGAGGACTACCACACAGTAAAGAAGCTAGCGTTTGACCCGTTCTGTCAGAGAGCAGAAGATGCCCTCTTGGAATGCAGAGAAGTCATCCACGGCCTAGTTGAAGGGCAAATGACTGCAGGCATTGGAAGCAAATACTTCTACGGAGCGCCTAGTATCCATACAGCCGCCCGCAGCGCTAAGGCAGTGGCATATGCAGACATCGCCTGGTGGAGAAGCAATCCGGCTGAAGACTATATTGTCTCAAACATCGAGGCTGTAAAACGAGGTGTGCGAGTTGTTCGGGTGTGGATTTATGGTATGGACACTCTGCTTCGCTACAAAGACGTGATTGAACGCCAGAAGCATGCCGGGATAGTCACTTACATTGCAACACCAGAGCAAGTACCAGATAGTTTCTTAGGGGACTATATGGTTGTGGATGAGCATGCCCTCATAAAACTTGAGTTGACTTTGGATGGACGATCAAGGGCTACGTTGATTTCAATAAACCCCATCGAAGTGGATAAGGCCCTGAGCAACTTCGACGGACTCTTGAGATACGCAAAGCCGTTTGATGTTTTCTTCGCGAGTAACACGCAGAAGGCGGCCTAAGTTGTGGTAGGCAGGGCAGGCGACCGCCCTGCCGCTCCCGAACCGCACGTGATAGCTTTCCCGTAGAGAACCGAAAGAACGCTCTACACAAGAAGCCTCGGCCTTCGCGAGCTGGGGCTTTCTGTTTGTGCAAGCAAGGGCGGTTCTCCCGTCTTTTGTAGGGTTAAGTTCCAAATGCAACGATCACTCGCAGCCGGAAGTGCTCGAAGTTCGGGCACCCATAAGCTCGCCGCTTGATGAGTTTGATCTTATGGTTCACGCCTTCGCCAAAGCCATTGCTACTGCGCCCATCAAAGAAGTTGAGGATATGGTCACGCCAGTTCTCTACCGTCGTCACAAAGGCCTGGAAAGGGCTGAGCGTGATCGCGCGTGCTTGCTTCAACCATTGTTCCAATGCCGAAGCTGCTTCTTCCGCATCGGGCATGTGATAGATGGCGCGGAAGTCCTCTTTGAGATCGTAGCACGCCTTGAGGGTGGGCTCAGCTTCCAAGACCTCTACCAGTCGTTGCCGTTCGGTATCCGAAAGCGATTCTGGGTTCTTCACGATCAACCAGCGGCTCCCCTTGAGATGTGCGCGCGTCGTTTCATCGGCTTGGCGCTGCAAGGTGCGCCGCACAGTTGCCAGAGCATCGTTCAGGTCTTTGATCACGTGGAAATGGTCAGCGACCGCTTTGGCGTTGGGCAGCTTGGCACGCGCCACATCGTGATAGGGTGCCCACATATCGGCGTTGAAGCGCTTGATGGCCGCACACCACTCCGCTCCTCGATCATCCAGCCAGGCGATCAAGGTCTCCTTCAAGCGGTTAGGCAACACATCCAGTACCCCGATACCGGGCGACGAGATGACCAACACGTAGTTCCCCTGGCCCTTCCTCAATGCAATCTCGTCCACATTCAGTTCTTCCACTCGCGGATATCCGCGCCCCTCTACACGCCGCCGTGCTTCGCGCAAGAACAGCGCCTCAGCCCGTTCGTCTGTGGTGCGATGATACCAGGCCGCATCGGTCACGTTGGTGCGCCGTGCCAACTCGAACATGCGCACCTCCATCCGCCGGGTCTGGTGTTGTCGTTCTTCCAACCACACCAGGCGCTCGACAAAGGTGTCCTGACAATGGCCGCACACGAACTGGCGCGGCTGAAACCTCAGGTAACACATACGATTCCACACGTCCAGGTCACGCACCGTTCGGGGTGGAACATACGAGTGAATTGCCGTGCTGATTTGATGACACGTGGGACACATCGCCGCGGGCAAGTCAAACTCAATGTCCAGAATGATCGTGTCTCGATCGGGAAGCTCATACCCCACTACGCGCACGTGCGGCAAATCCAGCAGTTCCGTCAACAATTCCAGAGACATCTTGCCACCTCAACCGCTTGGAATCGCCCCGATCGTACATCAGTTGTGCAATCATGGCAAGCAACTACTCGATTACCCTACAAAACACGGGAGACCCGCAAGGGCCAGGGTTGGCAGTCACTTGCCCTGTAGTAGACTGCCCGCGCAGCCAGGTGGGCGGGCCTTTATTGGCGAGGTCGAGGATACCACAGGCACTGGGCGGCTTCTGCGGCAGAAGTTGGCAAAGCTAGTCAGTTCTACCACTGGGCCTCGGCACGAATTTGGGTATTGACTTTCGGATGAAGTTGCAATATACTGTGGGGGCATTGCCCACATTAGGGTTGGGCAGCGCTCTGGTCATGATTCTTGGAGGATAGCATGGGGAACAATACGCTTCCGAAGACATTGCCCGATTGTGAGCTAATCCAGATACTGGCTGAGAAAGTCAGTCAGAGACACGGCATTGACTTCAATTTTCTTGCCAGGCTAGATGACTTCCGGCAGCGTGTAAGTGGGGAGGTGCGTCAGATCAATGAGCTATTCCCAGAGTACACACCGCACGACGAGCAGTACCATCTCAAGCACCTCTTCAACGTGGCCTGCACAGTCCTGGGAAGAGAGCGGCTGGAACAGATGAATTCCGCTGAACTGTTCGTGCTGGCTGTGGCGTTGTATGGACATGACTGGGGCATGGCAGTCAATGAACCCCAAAAGCGATACATCGTCACTGGTAACCCGCTAGAGGGGGCAAAAACAGAGGATTCTTGCGTGCTCCCTGATGAGCGGCATCGCTTCATAGAGTTCGCACGCAAGCAGCAATTGGCAATAGATGCCGACGGTCATGTGAAGGAAATCCCTATTGAGATATGGCGCGAGTATGTTCGGCAGACACATGCATCTCGCAGTGCAGAAAGGGTTCGGCGATTCTTTGATCCAATTGACGGAGGTGTGGCTGATGCCGCATCGCGGGTTTGCCAGGGCCATTCGAAAGACTTCGAGGATTTGGAAAACTACAGCCTGTATCCCGCTGACTACTCCATGCTGAGTGAGACGGTCAACTTGCGCGCCCTTGCAGTCTACCTTCGCCTTGTTGACCTCCTTGACTTGGCCGAAGACCGCACACCTTACGTGATCTGGAAATTCGTCGCGCCTCGGGACCCACGCTCTAAGATGGAGTGGGCAAAGCATCGTGCCCTCCGTCCTGTGACCTGCCGCCCATACCTACAAGGACGCGTAATTCAGGTAGACGGTAGCACCGACGATCACGAAGTTTATGCTGCCCTTGAGGACTTGAGAATCTGGTGTGAAGAGCAACTCAGGGGCTGCAATGACTTACTGGCACGCATGAACGATCCCCGGCATAAACTCGATCTTTATCACATTGACTGGCGGGTGGCAGCACGAGAATTCAAGCCGATCCTGATTCAATTCGAGTTCGACCGTGAGCGGATGTTTGAGATTCTCGGCGATGAGATTTACCAGGGTGACCCTTACGTGTTTCTCCGCGAGTTGCTGCAAAACAGCATTGACGCCATCCGTATGAGACGCGAGATCCTCCAGCGGAGAGGAGTTGGACCGGGGGACCTCGGTGTGATCCGTGTTACAGTCGAGCATGGCGACGGCAGTGACGCCATCGTTGTATGGCACGACGATGGCATTGGCATGGATGAATACGTCGTCCGCAACTACTTCGCAGTGGCGGGAAAAAGCTACTACCGCAGCGCGGATTTTGAACGCGAGGGGCTCAAGTTGGACCCCATCTCTCGTTTTGGAATCGGGACACTCAGTTGCTTCATGGTCGCCGATCGCGTCGAAATCGAAACCTTCAAAGATCCATATCTGCCCCCGCTGGGTGAGCCGCTCAGAATTACCATTCCAGCCGTGCGCCGTCAGTTTCGTATCGAGGTAGGTGTCCGAGAAGCCGCCGAAGTTGGAACAACTGTCCGTGTCTTTGTGGAAGGGAGGAAGCTGCCAGTAGATGACACAGACAGAATTGTCAAGCCGCTCGATGTGACTGCTTATCTCTCAGCCGTGGCTGGCTTCGTCGAGTTCCCTATCGTGATCACGGAGGGAGATCGTAGGACGATTGTCCTGCATCCCAAACAAGACCCCCAGGCTGCCCGCCGGCGTTTTGGTGAAGAATTCCAGGTCCAACAACTCGATCTCAGCTATCCATGGTCGGAAGCAATTCTGCCACAAGACCTATCTACTGCGCACGAGATCCTTCGAGAAGAGCGGTATAATCTAGATTCGGACCTGGGGATGCCGGATTATGAGGGTGCCTTGACATATCTTGTGCCGGCCAGCGATGAGATTGATCGGGATTCAGATGGGGATGTGCAGGCTACCAGTGAAACGAGCCAAGGTCAATCCAGCGCGAGGGTACGCGCACACCCTGATTGGACCTGTGAAATCCGTGAGGTCGTCGGCGGGAGTCGTAGCTCCAGCCGTGCACGGGCTTTCACTGTATACAGAGACGGTATTTTGCTGGCGACGCTATCCCCTCCTGAGCCATTTATCAGAGGGGCGCGCAGGATGGTACGATTAGCAGTCAATCTGCCCAAGTCGAGGAGCCCCAAGGTTGATCTGGCCCGAATGCAACTTCTGGGACAGACTGAGCACTGGGCTTCACCAATACTCCAGGCACATATACACTTCCTGCTTGAGAAATCGCTGAAGGATCTGCTCACACTAGATCCGACCGAACGGCTGTATCAACTGGGCCGTCTTGTTGCATTTCACTTTGTTACACCTAGGCAACTATGGGAGGTATTTCCGCACGAGCATTGGCCTGTGCCCTTTCTTGACTTCGGGGGACGCCTCACCGCCTTGGAATGGAAGGAAGTGACGACTGACACGATCTGCTTGTGTCCAGGCAGTCTTGTCGGGTTTGTGTATGACTTGTGCTTGTGCCGATGGCTCACTGGAGAGGAATACAAGGGGCCCCTGGTTCAATGGGTAGGCGAAAAATGCGGAATTACTCGTCCGCATCCAGTATTTAGGCCGGTATATCAGGGAGAGAGTAGGAGTGTTAGTGTTAATGCCGTACTTGATCTCTGGCCACTTCGGTTTGCCCAATCTCACCGTCTTGCTGCTGTCCGCTTTCTAGAGCCACCCCGGGTGGGAGATGTGCCTCTAGCTCAGGAGGTGTGGTGTCCAGCAGACGTGAGACAGGAACCTCCGGATATTGAAACGCTATGCGAGAAGATAGTTGCCGATCCGACTCAGGTCAGTCCCTTCGAACTAGCAATGTTTGCTAAGGAATCAGAGCCATTTCCCGTGACTGTCCCGTTTCTTCACCCATATGAGCGATTGTTGCTCTATGGCCCATACCTGAACATAAGACACCCCGTCGCACACGCACTGCTTCGAGTTGCCGCGTTATTGGAACTGTTTGAGCGACGCAAGACGTTTCCAGAAGACAAACTGGGACAGTGGAAGGATGCACTGAGAGCTCCACTGTCCACAGCATTCCTTTACGGTGCGCTCGGGGCTAGGCCGGATCAACTGCCGCATCAATTGCGCCACTTGTTTCAGCTGGTTCGAGCGAGCCGAGCCTTCGACATTGGAGGAATGACACATGAATTGACTCTCACTGCTCAGGAGCTCGTAAGCCAGCCGTCCCATCTGTCATTACGGATGGAAGATATCCGCCCTTTTGGGCAGACTCTAGAGTGACTGTCTCTACTTGTGGAACGCACTCCAATGATCTCTTCATTGCCCGCCTTGAGACATATCAGGAGATAGGAAGCTGTGGACAAGTCCAAAGAGTACATTCTTTTCAGCGAGAGAACTCAGCGCCTGTCGGAGCGACGGCAGACTACTAGCCAGACTTACTTAACCGTCAACACAGCGATCTCTGGCGTGCTGGCCTTTCTGGCAAAAGATGCTGGCTTTCGAGGTTGGGGATTGGTGCTGGTCAGTCTGCCGCTGTTTCTCGTAGGAGTACTGGTCTGCTTGATCTGGCACAAGATTATCACTCAATTCAAGCAAGTCATTGGCTGGCACTACGAACAGTTGCGAGATATGGAACAGGTCTTGCCGGATGGCTGCAAGATGTACTCGAACGAGTGGGAGAGATTCTTCAAGCTCCGACAGGGTAAGGAGCGATTCGGTTTTTCAAGGCTGGAAGCATGGCTGCCTCGCCTTTTCCTGGGCTTGTATGTTATTTACGGTGTGAGCCTGATCATAGCAACGGCACTCGGCTGGCTATAAGCGATCTTCCCCGCAACAGACAGGCTGCCTGGTGGTTCATCCCGTTCTTGTGCCCGTTGAGCTTGATAGGTGGCAACAAGGAGTAGTCTTCCTGTGGGGAACAGGGGGGATGTTCCGGGCAAAGAGCCCCGATCCACAAGGGCTGAGGTTTTCTGTATGCGTGGCAAGGGCCAGAATGGTGAGCCACGAAGAGTGTGACGAGCAGTGTGGTTCAGCTCTAGCGCGTCTCAGCACGACGAGAAGCCGACTTTGGAAAAGCCCTGACCCTCTTCCGTGGTACTATTGACTTTCCCCGGCTCCGTGATATACTGCCCGCCTGTACGAAGGTACAGCACGAATGTGGGGAGGGGGCAACATGGAAGGCTGGTGTCGTGGGTCGCTCTCCATAATCACTATTGACTGCCTGCTTCTCGACGGCAATACTGGCGCTATGCGTCCTCGAAAGCGCCGGGTGGAACCGTCTGTACTCCCCGGCCCCAGTAGAACTCTCTCGTCACAAAAAACGTGGGAGTCGGGTTTCCCCAACTCCCACGTTCCTGTACTACCGCGCCGCGAACGCAGCGCTGGCCGCCCGCCGCGCTTCCTGCGGGCTGGCGTTACGCAACACCAGGGCCTGGATCGCCGCAGCCTGAGACGCCCACACACCCTTGTGGGCCGTCACCTTCTCGGCCCACGCCTCGACGTCGCGGCGCATCCCGTCTGCCGAAGGGGGTTCCGGCTCCCAACCAGCGGAGCCGTCCACGCCCAGCGCCCAACTGAGGGCTTCGCTCAACGCCTCGGTTGGGAGCACACCTCGGCGGTGTAGCCCATCAGAGGATCGAGCACGTCCTCAGCCACCCCAACGCTCCCCCACGCGGCCAGGACGCCGCACCAGACCTCACGTGTCACTACGTTCGGCCAGGCGTTGTCGCCGGCAAATGGGCTGTGGTAGGAGCGGGTGCCATCGTGGAGGGGCCGTCTCGAACAGCCGCTCGATGCCCAGGCCGTCACCCAGGTCAGAGAAGCAATTGACTTCCGTGCAAGATTGCAGTAGACTATCAAGGGAGAGGGAGCGCCCCGGCGCCAGGGGCTGTGATCCTGATCCTGGTAGCGGCCTACAGGGAGACCGTCTTCTCTTTCGCGGGATGGTGGAAGATCGTGGGTATTCACGACGAAGAAGGGGATCTGGTGGGCGGTCGCCCCAGGCGTAGGGGCAATTGCCTTGGCAGTCGCAGTCCTGGTGAGCCTGCTCATCCCAGAGAACAATGGTTGGGTGGGCATGCTGATCCTGGGGGCCGCGGCATTTCTGATCGCGGCAATACCCAACGTGAGAGATGGCATGAAGGTTGCATACGTTGTGGGTGCCATGATCCTTATCATTGGGTTTCTCATGGCACCCGTCACACCGGTATGGAAGATTATCCTCTGCGTAGCCTCAGCCGCGCTGGGGGGATATTTTATCTGGCGGAACAGAGAGACGCTGGGGCGGAGTTCCAGAACATAGTTACCGCTGGTATCCCACACTCGCCCGCCCGCTACCTTGCGGTTGAATAGAAGCCCTGCGCAGCCCGCCCGCCGTCCAGGCGTGGCGGGTAATGCGTGGAGGTGAATATGAACTGCCGAAAGTTACTACTTTGGACAACCGGTATTGGATTGGCTCTCTCGTTCCTGGCCGGGTGCCGTCCTTCTACTCCTATCCCCACGCAAGTACTGCCAACGGCCACGCCGCTACCGCCAACCGCTACGCCCATGCTGCCCACGCTCACACCCCTATCCCAAGTAGAGGCAACAGGAACGCCCACCACACCGCCCTTGCCCTCTCAAGAAGAGCAAGCCAGCGCCTTCGACGTCCAGGCCGCCGAATACATGGCCCGCACCCAGTGGAACGAGGCCCTCGCGGCCATCACCCAGGCCATCGAACTGGACCCGACGAACCCCAAGTACTACCTCACACGCTCCTTCATCTACGATGCAGGTCTGGGCAAACTAGACGAGGCGCTTGCCGACGCGACCAAGGCCGTCGAACTGGCCCCCACGCTATATGAGGCCTGGACGAACCGGGGCGCCGTCTATTTTCACTCCGACCAGTGCGACCTGGCCATCGCCGACGCCAATCAAGCCATCCTGCTGGACCCGAACCGCTTCGACGGCTACGTTCATCGGGCCGACATGCTGCGCTGCCTGGGGCGGCTGGATGAAGCCATCGCCGACTATGGCCGGGGCATCGCCATTGACCCCACCTCCGCCTGGGCCTGCTGGAACCGTGGGAAGCTCTACGAAGCAAACGGTGACCCGAACGCCGCCCTGGCCGATTACAACCAGGCCATCGCCCTGCTGCCCGACGATGAGTGGGCGTCGGGCGACTTTTTCAGCAACCGGGCCGGTCTCTACCGCACCCTGGGCCAGGACGAGCAGGCCCTGGCCGACTGCGCCGCGATGCTGGCCCTGGTGGCCGACGACCCGCGCGGCTTTTACTGCCGCGGCCTGAGCGAACTGGCGCTGGGTCAGACCGACTAGGCGCGCGCCGATTTTGAGCAGGCCGTCTCTCTGCTGCCGTTCAAAACCTTTGACTCCTGGGTGACCGCCGCCGCGCAGGCCGAACTGGACAAACTACCGTAGAAAGCCCCCTGGCATTCTTTGTTTCACCGAACATATTCAAGGGGACGGGCAACGACAAATATCTCTGCGGACGAACGCCAAACACCATCCATGAGACCGTTCCTGATCGTATGGCTCGGCCAGGCCTGCTCCTTGCTCGGCAGCCAATTGGTTCAGTTTGCGCTGGTGTGGTGGCTGACGAAAACGACCGGCTCGGCTACCACGTTGGCCCTGGCCAGCCTGGCGGCGTTGTTGCCACAAATCCTCATCGGCCCCTTTGCGGGCGCCCTGGTTGACCGGTGGAGCCGAAGAACGATCATGATCGTGGCCGACACGGCGATTGCACTTGCCACACTGGTGCTGGCCGCCCTGTTCTGGCTGAACGTTGCAGCGGTGTGGAATATCTACGTGCTACTACTGATCCGCGCAACCGGGGCAGCATTCCACTGGCCGGCCATGCAAGCCTCCACGACGCTGATGGTGCCCGAGAAACACCTTGCACGCGTGGCAGGCCTGAACCAGACTCTGGCCGGTGTG